>SPKZ01006056.1_pt1 | contig 14756 bp, 27 predicted proteins | sample 2456571 | NCBI WGS metagenome assembly SPKZ01 (sample SAMN11192286, study PRJNA482655) | marine metagenome | biome: ENVO:00000447; feature: ENVO:00000244|ENVO:00000211|ENVO:00000569|ENVO:00002023; material: ENVO:00002151; isolation source: ocean water from marine abyssalpelagic zone ...
AGGGTCAGCAGATCCCATAGCCAGCCGAGCAGGAACAGGCCGCCGGTGCACAGCCAGATGAGGCCGGTGAAAATTTTCCCCATGTAGAAGCGATGCACGCCAAAAATGCCAAGGAACGTCAGCAGGATCCAGGCAAGGTTGTAATCGACGGGTCCAGCTACATACCGTCGATCGGCCGATCGGGACATTCCGGGTATGAGAAGTAGGTCGATAATCCAGCCGATAAAGAACAAGCCCAGGGTGAAGAACCAGATGGTGCCCGAGATCTGACGGCCGTAATAGAACCGGTGTGCGCCCATGAATCCGAAAATCCAGAGCAGGTAGCCCATGAATACTGAGTGGGTATCGTCTTCTCGCGCCATAGTTGCCTCCAGTGTGTCGCTGAATGTCCATGTTCCTGTGAGCAGTTCAGTGGGTCAAGGTGTGAAGGCCGAAGTCACACCTGCTTCCACCAAGACCGAGGAAGAAGCCAAGGTGCGCCGCGTTCATCTGAAGGATGAGCTCTACAGGATGCTTAACGCCTAGGTAAGTTATTTCATTTGGTTATAACTGTCGGGGCTGAAAGCCCTGGGTTATGCGCTCACGCACGTCAGTATGGGTTTGCCCGTAGACAGCAGATTTCGGGCCTTTGGGGCCGCGAATCGCCCCCCGATATTCCCCCTAAAATAATCCTGAATCCGCCTTGACAGGGTAGGGGGCGATCTTTAGAATTCGCGTTCCTTTTTCGGGGGGTCCCATGGCGGGCCTCTGGTTTTTTATTGATTGGAGTTAGGTCAGGTGCAGAATCAACGCATTCGGATTCGCCTAAAGGCTTTTGACCACCGTCTCATCGATTCTTCTACTCAGGAGATTGTAGAGACTGCACGCCGCACCGGTGCGCAGGTTAAGGGTCCTATCCCCCTTCCCACTCGGAAGGAAAAGTACACCGTGCTGGTTTCGCCGCACGTAAACAAGGACGCACGTGACCAGTACGAAATTCGTACCCACAAGCGTCTGTTAGACATCGTTGAGCCCACAGAGAAAACCGTGGACGCATTGATGAAACTCGACCTGGCAGCAGGTGTAGAAGTACAGATTAGTCTTGGTTAACGACAATTCGTAGCAAGACCTGCCCAGCATGATGTGGTCTGTCGTGTTGGGTGTGTAACTCCCGGTAGCAGTATTGCCGGAAGGCCATAGAGGGTTCAGCCCCGTACACTGGAGGTTAGCAAAATGACTATTGGCTTAGTCGGCCGGAAGTCCGGTATGACGCGCATCTTTACAGAAGATGGCGTTTCAATTCCAGTAACCGTAGTGGAGGTTTCTCCAAACCGCGTTACTCAAATCAAAGAGCTCGATAGCGATGGCTATCGTGCAATTCAGGTCACTGCGGGTAACCGCAAGGCCGCGAAAGTGAGTAAGTCCGAAGCAGGACACTTCGCCAAGGCGGGTGTTGAAGCGGGCAACGGTTTGTGGGAGTTCCGCCTGGAAGCGGAAGACGAGGCGCCTGAAGTAGGTGCTGAACTGACTGTTGAGCGTTTCGAAGCCGGCCAGAAGGTCGACGTTGCGGGCAAATCCAAGGGTAAGGGTTTCCAGGGTGCTGTTAAGCGCTGGAACTTTAAGACTCAGGACGCCACTCACGGTAACTCGCTTGCTCACCGTGCCCCGGGTTCAATTGGCCAGTGCCAAACCCCCGGACGCGTGTTCAAGGGCAAGAAAATGGCTGGTCACATGGGCGCCGAGAACGTCACTACCCAGGGTCTGGAAGTGGTGCGTGTCGATGCCGAGCGCAACCTGCTGCTTATCAAGGGTGCCGTACCCGGTGCGCCCGGTGGTGACGTCGTTGTACGTCCCACAGTCAAGGCTTAATAGGGGGTCTCTGACGTGGAATTGAGTGTAATCAAGCCGGGCAATGAGTCTGCGGGTACTGTTTCAGTATCTGACGTGGCATTTGCCCGTGAATACAACGAAGACCTGGTGCATCAGGTTGTTACTGCCTTTATGGCAGGTGCTCGCCAGGGCACTCGCGCCCAGAAGAACCGCGCTGCGGTCAGTGGCGGTGGTAAGAAGCCTTGGCGCCAGAAGGGTACAGGCCGCGCACGTGCCGGTACCATCCGTTCGCCCATTTGGCGCAGCGGTGGTGTGACTTTTGCGGCGCAGCCGCAGGACCACTCCAAGAAGGTTAATCGCAAGATGTACCGCGCAGCACTGCGCTCCATCTTGTCTGAGCTGGCTCGTCAGGAGCGCTTGCTGGTGGTTGAGAGCATGGAAGTTGAAGCTCCCAAAACCAAGCTGCTGGTTAAGCAGCTGGGCGAGTACGGCGTAGATAACGTGCTGATCGTATCCGACGAGGTGGGTGAGAACCTATACCTGGCGTCACGCAACCTGCACAAGGTAGACGTGCGTGATGTCGATGCGGTAGATCCGGTCAGCCTGATTGCCTATGACAAGGTCATGGTGACCGTTGACGCGGTTAAGAAGATTGAGGAGATGCTGGGATGAACCAGGAAAGAGTATTCCAGGTACTGGTAGGCCCTCACGTCTCGGAGAAGGCAGCCATTGTTGCCGATGAGAGCAATCAGTACGTATTCAAAGTCGCGGTAGATGCTACCAAGGCTGAGATCAAGAAGTCAGTTGAGCAGCTGTTTAAGGTCAAAGTGGACAACGTCCGCACGCTCAAGGTCAAGGGCAAGGTAAAGCGTAACCGTTTCGGTTACAGCACCAAGCCGACCTGGAAGAAGGCCTATGTACGACTGGAGCAGGGTCAAGATATTGACTTTGCCTCGGCTGAGTAAGGAGTAGTTCCCAATGGCAGTAATGAAGAGCAAGCCCACTTCACCCGGACGTCGTCACGTAGTCCGCGTTGTTGGTGAAGACCTGCACAAGGGTGCACCCTACAAGCCGTTGCTGGAGAAGCAGTCTCGCAATGGCGGTCGTAACAACAATGGTCGTATCACCACGCGTCACGTTGGTGGTGGCCACAAGCAGCACTACCGCATCATCGATTTCAAGCGCACCAAGGACAGCATTCCTGCGACTGTAGAGCGTCTTGAGTACGATCCGAACCGCACAGCGCACATTGCGTTGCTGTTGTTCAAAGACGGTGAGCGTCGCTACATCATTGCACCTAAGGGTGTGAAAGCGGGTGATGTGCTGCAGTCAGGTTCTGCTGCGCCGATCAAGGCGGGTAACTGCTTGCCGCTGCGCAACATTCCGGTGGGCTCTGTTGTCCACGCGGTAGAGCTGAAGCCTGGTAAGGGTGCTCAGCTGGCGCGTTCAGCGGGTTCCTCCGTGCAGCTGGTAGCTCGCGAAGGTCAGTACGCAACTATCCGTCTGCGCTCTGGCGAGATGCGCAAGGTACTTTCAGACTGCCGCGCCACATTGGGCGAGGTATCTAACTCTGAGCACAGTCTGCGTAAATTGGGTAAGGCCGGTGCTGCGCGTTGGCGCGGTGTTCGCCCCACAGTTCGTGGTGTAGCGATGAACCCGGTAGATCACCCGCACGGTGGTGGTGAAGGTCGTACTTCGGGCGGTCGTCATCCGGTGAGCCCTTGGGGTACACCTACCAAGGGCTACAAAACCCGTAAGAACAAGCGCACCGACAACTTAATTGTTCGTCGTCGCGGTAAGAAGTAATAACGGTCGCTAGTACCAAGAGATATAGAGGAAAAGATAGTGCCGCGTTCATTGAAGAAAGGCCCCTTTATCGATCTGCACCTGATGAAGAAGGTGGAAGCTGCGATCGAAGCGAATGATCGTCGCCCGATCAAAACCTGGTCGCGCCGTTCAATGGTTTCCCCCGATATGGTGGGTCTGACTATTGCAGTTCACAACGGTCGCCAGCACGTGCCCGTTTTGATCAACGAAGACATGGTTGGCCACAAGCTTGGCGAATTTGCGGTCACCCGCACGTTCAAAGGGCACATTGTGGACAAGAAAGCCAAGCGCTAAGCGCGAGCGAGGATTTGGAAATGGAAGTATCAGCAAGACTGAAAGGTGCTCGCATCTCCGCGCAGAAAGCGCGTCTGGTCGCAGACCAGGTCCGCGGTAAGCCCGTGGAAGAAGCGCTGGACCTGCTGGAGTTCAGCCCCAAGAAGGCTGCTCACCTGGTGAAGAAAGTATTGAACTCGGCGATTGCCAATGCCGAGAACAATGAGGGTGCCGACGTCGATGAGCTGAAGGTATCCAGCATTTTTGTAGATGAAGGTATGACCATGAAGCGTCTGCGCCCCCGTGCTAAGGGCCGTGCCGATCGCATTCTTAAGCGTTCCTGTCATATCACTGTAAAAGTCGCTGACGGCGAAGGCTAAGGTTTAGGAGAAGACCACATGGGTCAGAAAGTACATCCCACCGGCATCCGACTGGGTATCGTCAAGGATCACAACTCGATCTGGTACGCCGATAGCAAGAACTACTCCAAGCAGTTGATTACTGACCTGGAAGTTCGCGAGTTCATCGAGAAGACACTGGATCACGCATCAGTGAGTCGTGTTGTTATCGAGCGTCCGGCGCAAACTGCACGCATCACCATTCACACCGCGCGCCCCGGCGTTGTTATTGGTAAGAAAGGTGAAGACGTCGACAAGCTGCGCAAGGTCCTGAGCAAGAAGATGGGTGTGCCCGTACACATCAACATCGAAGAAATTCGCAAGCCGGATCTCGATGCTCGCCTGGTCGCACAAAACGTTGCACAACAGCTGGAGCGTCGTGTGATGTTCCGCCGTGCTATGAAGCGTGTAGTGCAAAACGCCATGCGTCAGGGTGCCGAAGGCATCAAGGTGCAGGTTGGCGGTCGCCTCGGTGGCGCAGAGATTGCGCGTACAGAGTGGTACCGCGAAGGTCGTGTGCCTCTGCACACACTGCGCGCTGATATCGATTACGCGACTTACGAAGCTTCAACTACCTACGGAATCCTGGGTGTGAAGGTTTGGATTTTCAAAGGCGAAGTGATCGGCGGCGAAGAGCAGGCCGATAGCGCCAAGAAGACAGCAACTAATTAAGGGTTACGCAGATGCTTCAACCAAAGCGTACAAAATTCCGCAAGACCCAGAAGGGTCGTAATCGCGGACTTGCCCACCGCGGCAGCAAGGTGAGCTTCGGCGAATACGGTCTTAAAGCGACCGGTCGCGGTCGCGTCACTGCGCGCCAGATTGAGGCGGCTCGTCGTGCGATGACTCGTCACATCAAGCGTGGCGGAAAGATTTGGATCCGCGTATTTCCGGACAAGCCGATTACCGGCAAGCCCCTGGAAGTACGTCAGGGTAAAGGTAAGGGTAACGTCGAATACTGGGTAGCCCAGGTTCAGCCCGGCAAGGTTCTGTACGAAGTGCAGGGTGTGTCGGAAGAGCTGGCTCGTGAGGCATTCGAACTGGCTGCGGCCAAGATTCCCGTTTCCACAACATTCGTTAAACGGTCGGTGATGTGATGAAAGCAAGCGAACTTCGCGACAAGTCGGTCGACGAGCTGAACAAGGACCTGCTCACTTTGCGTGAGGAGCAGTTCAAGCTGCGCATGCAGAAGTCTACTGGTCAGCTGGGTCAAACCCATCTGCTCCGTCAGAACCAGCGCGACATCGCTCGTGTTAAGACTGTGCTCGGTCAAAAGGCAGGTAACTGATTATGACAGCTGCAGAACAGCGTACTCGTACGGCAACCGGCAGGGTTGTAAGCAACAAAATGGACAAGACCATCACGGTTCTGATTGAGCGTAGGGTTAAGCACCCAGTGTACGGTAAGTACATCACGCGTTCATCGAAGATCCACGCGCACGATGAGCAGAACAGCTGCAACATCGGCGACACAGTGACGGTTTCTGAGTCTCGTCCGCTGTCCAAGACCAAGACCTGGCAGTTGGTAGAGATCGTAGAAGCCGCCACAGCGGTTTAAGCGCACAGTAGCGGCTGCGGTCGCAGTTTGGAGTAAAAGATGATTCAGACACAGTCATATTTGGAAGTCGCAGACAACAGTGGTGCGCGCCGTGTGATGTGCATCAAGGTGCTGGGTGGTTCCAAGCGCCGTTATGCCCGCGTAGGTGACCTGATCAAGGTGACCGTTAAGGAAGCGATTCCCCGGGGCAAGGTTAAAAAGGGTCAGGTTATGACCGCTGTTGTTGTGCGCACCAAGAAAGGTGTTCGCCGCGCAGACGGTTCACTGATCAAGTTTGACGACAACGCTGCGGTTCTCCTGAACGCTCAGGAAGCACCGATCGGAACGCGTATTTTTGGCCCCGTGACTCGTGAGCTGCGCGGTGAAAAATTCATGAAGATTATCTCCCTCGCGCCGGAAGTTATCTAGGCCGGGTAATAGGGAAGAGGAAAGGCAATGAAGATCAAGCGCGATGACGAAGTGGTTATCCTGGCCGGTAAGGACAAGGGTAAGCGCGGCAAGGTTCGCAAAGTGTTGGCTGACAACCGTCTGGTAGTCGCTGGCGTGAACATGATGAAGAAGCACACCCGTCCGAATCCGCAGATGGGCGTTGCTGGCGGTATCGTGGAAAAAGAAGCTCCGATTCAGGTCTCCAATGTGGCGATTTTCAACGCTGCAACCAATAAGGCAGACCGTGTGGGCTACAAGGTAGAAGACGGCAAGAAAGTGCGCGTTTTCAAATCCACGGGTGAGGCGATCGACTCTTAAGCCTGGTGCTGACGAGCGAATAGGTAAACGACATGGCAACTTTGAAAGACAAGTACAAGAGCGAGCTCGCTCCCCAGCTGAAAGAAGAGCTGGGTCTGGACAATGTGATGGAAGTTCCTCGCATCACCAAGATCACCCTGAACATGGGTGTTGGTGAAGCGGTAGGTGACAAAAAGGTTCTGGAGAACGCCGTCGCTGACATGCAGAAGATTGCGGGCCAAAAGCCTGTGGTCACCAAGGCGCGCAAGTCTATCGCCGGATTCAAGATCCGCGATAACTGGCCGATTGGCTGTAAGGTCACTCTGCGTTCAGACCGTATGTACGAATTCCTGGAGCGTCTGATCACTATCGCAATCCCGCGTATTCGTGACTTCCGCGGTATCAGCCCCAAGTCGTTTGACGGTCGCGGTAACTTCGCGATGGGTGTGTCGGAACAGATTATTTTCCCGGAAATTGATTACGACCAGGTAGATGCCCTGCGTGGCCTGGATATCACTATCACTACCACGGCTCGTACGGATGATGAAGGCCGCGCTCTGTTGCGTGCGTTCAACTTCCCGCTGAAAGGTTAAGAGGCTTTATAGATGGCTAAGAAATCGATGATCGCGCGCGAGAACAAGCGTACTCGCATGGTGGCCAAGTTTGCTGGCAAGCGTGCAGAACTGAAGGCAATCCTCAAGGATCCCAACGCGTCAGATGACGACAAGTGGGATGCTCAGGTCGCTTTGCAGAAACTGCCTCGCGATGCCAGCCCGGTGCGTCAGCAGCGTCGCTGTCAGGTAACCGGTCGTCCACACGCCGTATATCGTAAGTTTGGCCTGTGCCGTAACAAGCTGCGTGAAGCTGCTATGCGCGGTGATGTACCAGGTCTGGTTAAAGCCAGCTGGTAACGGAGAGAAATAGACTATGAGTATGCAAGATCCTCTGTCAGATATGCTGACACGCATTCGCAACGCGCAAATGGCTGGCAAGGCCCAGGTAGAAATGCCCGGTTCCAAGCTGAAAGCTGCGGTGGCGAATGTTTTGAAGGAAGAAGGTTACATCACGGGCTTCTCCACCTCGGAAGAGGGCAGCAAGCCGCGTCTGAGCATCGACCTTAAGTACTACCAGGGTAAGCCTGTTATTGCCGAGATCGATCGTATCAGCCGTCCTGGTCTTCGTAACTACGCCGGCAAGGGTGAACTGCCCTCTGTGCGCGGCGGTCTTGGAATTGCCATTGTGTCCACGTCTCGCGGCGTGATGACCGATCGCGCCGCTCGTGCGGCCGGTGTTGGCGGTGAAGTGCTCTGCACGGTTTTCTAAGATTTACTGCATTAAAGAGCAATAGACATGTCTAGAGTTGCAAATAATCCGGTCGAGCTGCCCAGTGGCGTCGAAGTCAAAGTTGACGGCAGCCAGCTCACCGTAAAGGGAAGTAAAGGTTCCCTGGAGCTCTCCCTGACCGAGGGCGTGCAGGTCAATCAGAACGACAACGTTCTGAATGTCGCTTATGACAGTGACAAGGCCAAAGCCATGGCGGGTACTACTCGTGCGCTGATCAACAACATGGTTGTTGGCGTAAGCGCAGGCTGGGAGAAGAAGCTGGTACTGAACGGCGTTGGTTATCGTGCCAAGGCATCTGGTAAGAGCGTCAACCTGACTGTGGGTCTGTCCCACCCGGTTGATCACGAGCTCCCAGAAGGTGTCACCGCCGAAACACCCAGCCAGACAGAGGTTGTGGTTAAGGGTATCGACAAGCAGGCCGTGGGCCAGGCAGCGGCTGAGATCCGTGCCTACCGTCCGCCGGAGCCTTACAAAGGTAAGGGCATTCGTTACGCAGACGAGTACGTTCGTCGTAAAGAAGCCAAGAAGAAGTAGGTAAGTTGAGATGAGTGCAAAGAACGATTCAAGACTGCGTCGCGCACGTCGCTCACGCATCCGCATGCGCACCCAGGGCGTTAACCGCCTGAGTGTGCACCGCACCCCGCGTCACATCTATGCGCAGATTATTGCTGCCAGTGGCGACAAGGTGCTGGCGAGTGCTTCCACGCTGGATTCTGATCTGCGTGGTGGCAAGACAGGCAACGTAGAAGCTGCTGCTGCTGTAGGCAAGCTGGTTGCTGAGCGTGCCAAGGAAGCCGGTATCGAGAAAGTGGCTTTCGATCGCGGCGGTTACAAGTACCACGGGCGCGTTAAGGCACTGGCCGACGCAGCGCGTGAAAGTGGACTGGAATTCTAAGGTAGAACTATGGCTTTCAACGATCAAAAGAAGCAGCAACAGGATGGTGACCTCCAGGAAAAACTGGTTCAGGTCAACCGTGTTGCCAAGGTGGTCAAAGGTGGTCGTATCTTTGGTTTTACCGCACTGACAGTAGTAGGCGACGGCAACGGTAAGGTTGGCTTCGGTCGCGGTAAGGCGCGTGAAGTGCCTGTCGCCATCCAGAAGGCAATGGAAGCTGCACGTCGCAACATGATCAGCGTAGAGCTGAACAATGGCACGATCCAGTACCCGGTTAAGGCGAGCCACGGCGCGTCAAAGGTGTACATGCAGCCTGCCTCTGAAGGTACCGGCGTTATTGCTGGTGGTGCTATGCGCGCCGTGCTTGAAATTGCTGGCGTACACAACGTACTGGCGAAGTGCTACGGCTCTACCAATCCGGTGAACGTGGTGCGTGCAACCTTTAATGGCCTGCGCGACATGGCAGCACCCGAAGACGTGGCAGCCAAGCGTGGCAAGTCCGTCGAAGAAATTCTGAACTAATTAGCGAGCTGATCAGTCATGGCTAAAGCAACTATCAAGGTCACGCAGATCAAGAGCACCAATGGTCGCCTGAAGAACCACAAGGCGTGCGTTGCAGGCCTGGGTCTGCGTCGTATTGGTCACACGGTCGAAGTTGAAGATACCCCGTCGGTACGCGGCATGATCAACAAGGTTAACTACCTGGTACGGGTTGAGGATTAAACAATGTCTGAAGTAATGCGACTGAATACCCTGAGCCCCGCGCCAGGTGCCCGCAAAAATGCCAAGCGCGTTGGTCGCGGCATTGGTAGCGGCGTTGGTAAAACCGCAGGACGCGGCCACAAAGGTCAGAAGTCCCGCTCTGGCGGCAAGGTTGCACCCGGATTTGAGGGTGGTCAAATGCCTCTGCAAAAGCGTCTGCCCAAGTATGGCTTCTCTTCCCGTATTGGTCGCACCACTGCGCAAGTTCGTCTCGGTGAGTTGAACAAGGTAGAGGGCGATACTGTAGATCTGGCGGCACTTAAAGCGGCTGACTTGGTCAAAGAGAACGTGACACGCGCACGTGTATTCCTGTCTGGCGAACTAAGCCGAGCGCTTACGATCCAGGGTCTCGCGGTCACCAAAGGTGCGCGCGAAGCGATCGAGCAGGCAGGCGGAAAAGTAGAGGACTAAATGGCGACAGGTCAGCTGCCAGGGGTCAATAAGGCAGGCATGGGCGAGCTCTTTGCTCGCCTTCGTTTTGTTTTACTGGCCATTATTGTTTACCGGATCGGTACGCATATACCGGTACCCGGTATAGACCCCGCCCAGCTGGCGGCCCTGTTTAACCAGAACCAGGGCACGATTCTGGGGCTGGCCAATATGTTCTCGGGCGGTGCCCTGGAGCGTATGAGTATTCTGGCGCTGGGCATCATGCCCTACATCTCTGCATCCATCATTATGCAGCTGATGTCAGCGGTAACACCGCAGCTGGAGCAGTTGAAGAAAGAGGGCGAGGCTGGCCGCCGTAAGATCAGCCAGTACACGCGCTACCTGACGGTAGTGCTGGCCATTGTTCAGGCCACAGGGATGACTGTGGGCATGGCCAACCAGGGAATGTCATATGACACTTCGATCCTGTTTTTTGTGATCGCTATTACCTCCCTGGTCACCGGCGCCGTCTTTATGATGTGGCTGGGCGAGCAAATTACAGAGAAGGGCGTGGGTAACGGTATATCACTGCTTATCTTCGCCGGTATCGTCGCGGGTTTGCCGGCGGCGATCGGGCAGTCGCTGGAGCAGGCGCGACAGGGTGAAATCAATATTCTGATTCTCCTGTTTATCCTCGCACTGGCCATTGCGGTGATTTACATGATTGTGTTCATCGAGCGCGGCCAGCGTCGCATTACGGTGAACTACGCCAAGCGCCAACAAGGGCGCAAGATGGTCCAGGCGCAGAGCTCGCATCTGCCGCTGAAGGTGAATATGGCGGGTGTGATCCCCGCAATTTTCGCCAGCTCCATCCTGCTGTTCCCGGCATCGATTGCCCAGTGGATGGGTAGTGGTGATGGCGCTGATTGGCTGCAGGATTTGGCCGTGGCTATTGGTCCCGGTCAGCCGCTGAACATCTTGTTGTTCACGGTGTTTATTGTGTTTTTCTGCTTCTTCTATACGGCGTTGATGTTCAACCCGCAGGAAGTGGCTGACAACCTGAAGCGTTCCGGTGCCTTTGTGCCTGGTATTCGCCCGGGTCAGCAAACCGCCAACTACATTGATGGCGTTTTGACCAGACTGACGGTCTTCGGCTCAGCGTACATTGCGCTGGTGTGCCTGATGCCTCAGTTCCTGGTTGTAACGTGGAACGTGCCCTTTTATCTGGGTGGTACCTCGTTGCTGATCGTTGTTGTGGTTGTCATGGACTTTATGGCCCAGGTGCAAAGTCACTTGATGTCTCACCAGTATGACTCGGTGATGAAGAAGGCCAACTTGAAGAATTATGGTGGTTCCGGTCGCATTCGTTAAAGCGCGGTCGGACAACGGAGAGAGTAGAGATGAAAGTACGTGCTTCTGTGAAAAAGATCTGCAGGAACTGCAAGGTCGTCCGTCGCAAAGGCGTGGTGCGTGTGATCTGTAACACCGATCCCCGCCACAAGCAGCGTCAGGGCTGATTCGCTGCTGCTGTTGATTTTTTGAAACGATATCGCTAGAATGCTGCGCCTTTCGCCTCCGGCCCACAAAACTGAGTTAAATCAGGGGCTTGGAGCGCGTGCGTGGGCACGCTATGCGTCAATTTGAGTATTTGGAGAAAGTTGGATGGCTCGTATTGCCGGCGTCAACATACCCGATAACAAACATGCTGTTATCTCGCTGACCTACATCTTCGGTGTCGGCCGTACCCAGGCTAAGCGCCTGTGTGCCGAAACCGGTGTTGCAGAAAGCGACAAGATCGGGCAGCTCACTGAAGAGCAGATGGATTCACTGCGTTCCAAGGTCGCTGAAATGACCGTGGAAGGCGATCTGCGTCGTGAAGTGTCAATGAACATCAAGCGTCTGATGGATCTGGGCTGCAACCGCGGTCTGCGTCATCGTCGCAGTCTGCCGCTGCGCGGTCAGCGCACCAAGACAAATGCACGTACCCGTAAGGGCCCGCGCAAACCGATTCGCAAGTAATTCGATACAGAACAGCGAATCCTTTTTAGTGTAGCTGCGCCGTAGCGCAGTGTTGATATTAAAGTAGGAAGTAACTATGGCTAAGCCAGGTGCCAAAGGCACTCGTAAGAAAATCACCAAGACAGTGGCAGACGGCATCGCCCACGTCCACGCGTCTTTCAACAACACCATTATTACTATCACCGACCGCCAGGGTAATACCCTGAGCTGGGCGACGGCTGGTGGTTCCGGTTTCCGCGGCTCTCGCAAGAGCACGCCATTCGCGGCTCAGGTAGCAGCAGAACGCGCTGGCGAAGCGGCAAAAGAGTATGGTCTGAAAAATCTGGATGTTCGCGTGAAGGGCCCTGGTCCCGGTCGTGAATCTGCAGTACGTGCGCTGAATGCTTGTGGCTACAAGATCAGCAACATTACCGATGTGACGCCTGTGCCTCACAACGGTTGTCGTCCGCCCAAGAAGCGTCGCGTGTAATAGGAAGAAATATCATGGCTAGATATATTGGACCCAAGTGTAAGCTGTCGCGCCGCGAAGGCACCGACCTGTTCCTGAAGAGCGGTGTTCGTTCACTCGATAGCAAGTGCAAACCCGAATCAGCGCCCGGTCAGCACGGTGCCCGTCGTGGCCGCCTGTCTGACTATGGCATTCAGTTGCGTGAAAAGCAGAAAGTACGTCGCATCTATGGCGTTCTGGAAAAGCAGTTCCGTAACTACTACAAGGAAGCGGCCCGCCTGAAGGGTGCAACCGGTGAGAACCTGCTGCAGCTGTTGGAGAGCCGTCTGGACAACGTTGTTTACCGTATGGGCTTTGGCGCTACGCGCGCAGAAGCGCGTCAAATGGTTGCTCATAAGGCCATCCTTGTGAATGGCACAGTGGTAAACATCGCCTCGTACCAGGTGAAAGCCGGTGATGTTGTATCACTGCGCGAAAAGGCCAAGAAGCAGCTGCGCGTTCAGTCTGCCCTGGCGCTTGCAGCACAGCGTGGCGAGCCTGAGTGGATTGAAGTTGACGCCACTAAGCTCGAAGGTGTGTTCAAAGCGGTACCTGATCGTCAGGACTTGTCCTCAGAGATCAATGAAAACCTGATTGTGGAGCTTTACTCCAAGTAATCCGCTTCCAAGTAACGAATACTTAGCTACAGGTGCCCTATGCAAAGTGCTGTTAAAGAATTACTGACTCCGCACAAGATCGACGTCGATCAGAAGAGCGGAACCCGCGCCCAGGTAACTCTGGAGCCGCTGGAGCGTGGCTTTGGCCACACGTTGGGCAATGCCCTGCGTCGTATTCTGCTGTCGTCCATGCCCGGCTGCGCGATCACCGAAGTCGAAATCGATGGTGTACTGCATGAGTACTCTGCCATCGAGGGCGTACAGGAAGATGTTATTGAGATCCTGCTGAACCTCAAGGGTGTTGCCCTTGTGATGAACGGCAAGGACGAAGCTGAAATCACCCTGACCAAGAAAGGTCCTGGCCCGGTAACAGCTGGCGATATTCAGGTTGATCACGATATCGAGATCCGTAACCCGGAGCACGTGATCTGCCACCTGAACGACAACTCAGACATTATGATGCGTCTGACCGTCGCTCGTGGTCGTGGCTACTCGCCTGCGGATTCTCGTGAGAATCCCGAAGAGGAAACCCGTTCCATTGGCCGTTTACAGTTGGACGCCACGTTTTCACCCGTTCACCGCGTTTCCTACGTGGTAGAAGCAGCCCGTGTAGAGCAGCGTACTGACCTGGACAAGCTGGTTCTGGATCTGGAAACCAATGGCACCATCGACCCTGAAGACGCCATTCGTCGTGCAGCGACGATTCTGCAGCAGCAGCTGGCTGTCTTCGTAGACCTCGAGTCTGAGTCCGAATCTGAAGCGCTGGTGGAAGAGGATGAGGTTGATCCCATTCTGCTGCGCCCGGTTGACGATCTGGAGCTGACCGTACGTTCAGCCAACTGTCTCAAGGCGGAAAACATTTACTACATCGGCGATCTGGTGCAGCGCACTGAGGTTGAGCTGCTGAAGACCCCGAACCTGGGTAAGAAGTCTCTCACCGAGATCAAGGATGTGCTGGCATCACGCGGTTTGTCTCTGGGTATGCGCCTGGACAACTGGCCCCCCGCCAGCCTCAAGAACGACGAGCGGGTGCTTAGCGTTTAATGCGCACCCCACCGAATTGCTAGAAAGTGCTGCGATAGCACAGACATTATAGGATTGGAAAAATGCGTCATCGTCACAGTGGACGTCAGTTGAATCGTAACAGCTCGCACCGCAAGGCCATGTTCCGCAACATGACCATCTCGTTGGTTGAGCACGAACTCATTAAAACCACTTTGCCCAAGGCGAAGGAGCTGCGCAGCTATGCGGAGCCCCTGATTACGCTGGCGAAGAATGACAGCGTGGCTAACCGTCGCCTGGCGTTCGACCGTATGCGCAATAAGGCCGCAGTGGGCAAGCTCTTCAGTGAGCTCGGGCCGCGCTACCAGGCGCGCCCCGGTGGTTACATCCGCATTCTCAAGTGCGGCTACCGCGCTGGCGACAAGGCGCCCATGGCCTATGTTGAGCTGGTTGATCGTCCTCAGCCCGAGCAGTTTGATGGCGACGAAGATTAATTCAGGCCTTTCCATCTCCTGAATGAAAAAGCCGGGCGTTGCCCGGCTTTTTTTTGCCCGCAATTTGAAACGGTTCTCCTGACAACAATCTGGTTGCCGCGGTTTCTCGGGAACAGGATTCAGGCAATGCGGTGACTCCGGCGAATGATCGCGGCCCGACCGGACGCGGCCCGACCG
>SPKZ01005896.1_pt1 | contig 14741 bp, 37 predicted proteins | sample 2456571 | NCBI WGS metagenome assembly SPKZ01 (sample SAMN11192286, study PRJNA482655) | marine metagenome | biome: ENVO:00000447; feature: ENVO:00000244|ENVO:00000211|ENVO:00000569|ENVO:00002023; material: ENVO:00002151; isolation source: ocean water from marine abyssalpelagic zone ...
TCGCGGGTGCCGATGCCGACGCGTTTACTATTGGGGTGTTGAATACCAAGGTGGCGGAGGTGGAGAAGACCTGCGACAGCCTCTACTACAGCCTGCGTATGTCCGAGGACGTCGGTGTAGAGGAGGACTTCTTTGAAGAGGATGAGCGAGGCACTGGGCCCGATGGCTTGTACCCGGAGCTCGAAGCTCGCTGGCTGGAGAAGACCCCTGAATACTGTGTCGGTGGCCCGCCCGCTAGCACCGAATAGGACAAGACCATGCTCCTGCAATACTCGATATTCGATTTGACGGCCTTCGAGCTGGTTGGGTCTCTGGCCGCCACGCTGGTCGTATGGGTTCTGATGATGGTCGTGCTTTACCGGTGTGGTGTCTTCGAGACCTTCGAAGAGTGCGCGCAGCGAATTGAGCGAGAGAAGAAAGAGAAGGAGCGGTGGGGCCGATGATGAGCCCAATTCCCAGGCTCATCATCGCCGGTGGTCGCCACTACGACCTCACACCCAAAGACTACGCGTGGCTCGGTACTCTGCTGCCTGTGTTGGAGGTGGTGAGTGGCAAGTGCCCTACAGGGGCCGACGTGTGCGGGGAGGTCTGGGCTTTCCGTCACAGCATTCCGGTCAAACCTTTCCCTGCTAACTGGGGTAAATATGGCGGGGCCGGCACGTCACTCCTTGTTGCGGACCGGACCTCATCACCTGGCACATAGGGCCCTTGTTCCTTGGTGTGTGGGTGCATCACCTCGTAATCTGCGGGTACTGCAACCAGCCAATCAAGAATTATCACCAGAGCGGCCCAGATCGGAACTGGCACTAGCAAACCCACCGACGCATACTCCTAAGTCCATGAGCAACACAAAAGAATACAGCGTGAGAATGGACTCCATGCCCAAGCACCTTGACGAAGAGGAGAAGCTGGTCGGCACCTTGGAAGTCGGTGAGTGGTGTATGTCCCGGGGAGGCTTTGTCGGACTGGTGGTTGACACCCTCGATGGTGTGGCCGGTCATACGGTTCTCTCTGGCTTCAGCACCCAGCTGACCGAGAACTTGTTTGGGGGCACTCACTCTGATGGGGTATTCCGGCTCACTGCTTGGCGCTGCCCGGGTGAGACACTTGTTCGTCGCTGTGAGCCGTTCGACATTGAACTGGTGGAGCAATGAGCAACCGAGCACCCGAAGAGCACGAGCTCGCTGCCGTACGCGCGTATGTGAAGGCTCATGAAAAAACCATGACGTCAGAGGTGTGGTTGGCGCTCCACACCCTGTGTAACTTCGCCGAGCACGCTGAGCCTCGTCTGCGGAAACTTGAGGAGTTCGCTACGTTCTTGAGGGACTGCTGCCCCACATCGGAACCCTCCGCTTGAACCGCTTGAGCTAGGCTTCTCCCATGGCCATCAAACTAGTTGTGCACGTCATGGCCGACCACGGCGGAGAGCGGTGCGGTAACTGCCAGTTTCGAAGCAAGCTGTACCCACAATTCAAGCACTACCGGTGCAAGCTGTTCGGCGGGAAAATGGCGGCCGACCACGACTCCGAGAACACCAAAGAGACGGCCGGTGTAGGCGTAGCGATCGAGCCTTACAGGCTGATTGGGCCGCTACGCCTTTCGGTGTGCCGTCAGCGGGAGTTAGGGGTCAAATCGGAACCCTCCTCCACCAAAACTTGAGTTAGGCTTTGATCATGACTACAAAACCACAAGCCGGCCGAGTTGCTTGCGCCGATGACCCAGAGCTCACCGAGCTCACCTGGACCCCTACGAACATTGGTGATGAGCGGATGGTCCTGCAGTTGGAGTCCGAGATACACTCTGAGGAAGACAGGTTCTCGCTGTCCAAAGAGACCGCGGTCGCACTGGCCATAGACCTTCTCGCTTGGGCTAGGGGTTGATCATGCAACCAGACGATGAGACCCGAGCCCGCCGACAACGTGAGTGGCGTGAGCTGAACGAGCCACAGGGGTCACAGGAATTCAAACTTGTTGTCGCCCACGGAAGGCTGAGGCTGGAGCCCGTGCCCAACAGATGCCCTATCGAGGGCGAGCCGAACCGTGTGCGATTATGTGGCCGCTGGTACACGTTCAAAGTAGGGAGCCGGGGTGAGACCTGGGGTGGTCACGGTGTTGTGGGGCGCGTTCCCGCTGTGGTTGGTCTCGACGTTCGACGCTGTAATGGGCCTACTCATCTGTCCCACTTAGGAACTACTCACCGGCGTGAGATGAGCTAGATTGAGAAGACCATGAAACGCTTACTCCTACTTCCAGCTCTCCTTCTGACTGTCGGATGCACCGACGCGAAAATGGCCGGCTACCGCGCCCTTGGTGGCGAGGCCAGTGTAATCTGTCACAGCGGCGGCAAGATTATCTTCGAGGGCACAAGCACAGGCAAAGTCGAGTCGCCGCCGAACTCAGACGGTTACCAATTCGTCAACGCGAAAACCGGCAAGCTGGTCGAAGTCTCCGGTGAGTGCATCATCGACTACACCTCCTACTAGCTGCGTTTGAGCCCCTCGGTTATCGCCGGGGGTTTTTTGTTGGTTCAGTTAGGAACCCTCCGCTTGAACCGCTTGAGTTAAGGTCTCTAGGCTATGAACAACGTAGACAAACTCGAAGCAATCGCCAGTGTAGTAGCTGCTATGGCCGGGGACACTACAAAGCTGGTGGAGGCGGTGACCAACATTTTCAAAGACATGGCTGCGGAAGACCGACTTGCTGTGTGTGAGGCGGCCTTCGCTGAGCGGGGTATGTCGGAAAAGGAGATTGAAGAGTGTGTGGGTACCGCAGTTGCTTTATCGCTTGACGCCGCGTTGGCTGAGGTGGTTATGACCAACACAAAGAATCTGGGAGACCTCATTGACGAGGTGCACGACTTCTACGGATGTGATGGCAACTTCTTCAAGCTCGGCGACTTGGTCTTCGAGGTTGTCGAGGATGAGGACGACGGATACCGCAGCGCTCTGTCCGAGGTGAGGCAGGTGGTGCCCGACAGCAAGCTCATCTTCTTTCCCAATCCGGTGGCACGGGTCAAGGTTGTTGATGTGGATGAAGGAGACTTCGACGGCTACAGTCTGGTGGATGCCGACACCAAGCATGCGTGGCTTTGGGCCGGGACCGACAACAACTGCCAGTACTACCCGTGCTTCGTGTTCTCTTACGACCCGGACCCTTCAAAGACTGTCGAGAACTAGACCATGCGTTGGAAAAGCACCACCGACCCCAAAGAAGGCGATGTTCGCGTTCGTCGTGTGTTCCTCTGGTTCCCTCGCTGTATTAGTGGCGAGTGGCGTTGGTGGGAGTACGCGTGGATCAAGCAGCACTATTGCATGCACGCGACGCCCGGCGGTTGTCAGCCGTCGTGGGACGATATCAGTTGTCAGCCGGAACCTGGAGACCCATGGCATTAGCCCAAATAGGAACTCTCCGCTCTCACCGCTTGAGCTAGGCTCTGAATATGCCTGCTGACATCGAAACAATCGAAGAATACTGTGTGACCACCCCGGAGCTGGAGGAGGCTATTGCTATGATGCTCGCCTACGAAGCTGAGTGCTTCTCACTGCCGATCGTCAGGTTTCGTTTGGCTGCTCCAATTTGGAACTCCCCGGCCCAAGCGCTTGAGCTAGATTGATAAGACCATGCCTCCACAACCGGTATCACAACGCGTGCGACTCATTCGAGCTGCCTCGGCCGCGCACAAGACAAGGGCCGACCAAATCTTCAACAGTAACTTCGTCAGAGTTTCGCAGCAGTCGGCGGAGGTCAAGGCCTTGTTCCAGTTCTTGTTGGCCAGTCTCTCCGATGCCGACTTGGCTCGTGGAGTCGATGCCCTGCGAATTCTAAACGAGTAAGACCATGAGCAACGACGACACCAAGAAAACAGCCGCCGAGATGGTGGTGCAACTAGAGACTGAACTACAGACCGCGCTCAAGGAGGGGCGGTGGGCCGACTCAGAGGGGCTGGACAATCAGCTGCGCGAGTATCGCCGTACGGCGGAGCTGGACGAGCTGAAGGCTGAGCGCGACAAATACTTCACCGCTCTTCAGAGAGCCGAGAGCTCCATGTGCAGCGAAGGCATAATGCAAGAGGAAGAACGGGTCACCCCTTGGTCCGACGAGGTCACATTCGAGCAGTACCTTGTCGACCAAGGTGTGATGGACATCGACGACCGAGAGGAGTTCTATCAATCACTCGATCGCAAGCCGGAAGACCTGGAACTACCAAGGCGCTGGAAACGGCTCGTCATAGCGGATGCGATGGAGGCCAAACAATGATTAATCCGCTAGGAATGGAAAGCGAGAGCGAGCTCAAGACCAACGGAGAGACGCTGCGCGACCTCGTGCACGGAGACCAGAGCATCAGGGACGCGTGGGGCTTCTGCCCTGAAGAGGTCTGGCTCGCCCGGAACCTAGCCGACTGCTTTTGGACCACGAAGTGGATTTACGTGATCAGTGTCGAGCATTGTGACGGCTACCCTGTCATCCAGGTGATGTCGTACCCGCGCAACCCGCCCACCGAGTAGACCATGAAACTCATACGACGATTCTGCGGGCGGGTTCGAGACGCATGGAACCTAGCGGGCTACGTTGTCCGGGAAATGCGAGATACGCCTGTGGTCATCAAGTGCGCTTGCTGTGAAGAGACGTTTCCCCACACAGAACTGCTGCGCGCCGAGGTCCGCAAAGACGCGCGACCGCATGACTCGGCCAACGCGACATGTCCTCTTTGCTACGTCGGTTTGGAAGTAGACGACGACTACGCGGGCGGCGCGAGGTGTGGTCAAGACATTTGCTATTGCAACCCACCGTGAACCAAATAGGAACTCTCCGGCTCGAGCGCTTGAGTTAAGGTCCCTCCACCATGTCTGATTTCCTCGTTACTAGCATCGTTGCCGTCTGCGGCTTCTTCGCCCTCGTCTTCACCTTCTTGTTTTCCATCTTCATGCGGCTCTTGCCTCTCATCTTCATCCTCGGGGCACTGTGGTTTGCCGCTGATTACTTCGAGGTGAAGGAAACAATTGACGCCTGGCGCCAGTCGCTTGAGGTGTCTCGTTGAACATCCACATCGGACCCGCACGTACGGCGGATTCAGGTTCTGAGGGCGATAAACGCTGAGAAGACCAAATAGACAAGACCATGTCAACAAACGTAACAATCGAGCCTGAGCGTGTAGACGAGACTGTTGTGGTGGGCGGCTACATCTGGAAGAGGGTGCGCTACCGGTGGCGTGTTTCCTACTGGGCAGGACCACACCTACCTGTATTCGGTACGCCTCCAAAACCCTACTTCCGCATCCCACTACCTTTCGGGGAAGGACACATCATGGCTGTGTCTCTGAATAGTGTCGAGCTCGACCGGGATGAGCTTGAAGTCAGCGACGGTAAACTAGTCGTTCCGAACAATATTGAGGGGAACGTGGTACTTGAGGTTATTCTGGAGCAGGTCAATTTGTGGGCTTAGTAGCACCAAAGCGGAACTCGCCACCCAGGCAAACCCAGCTAGATTGATAGGACCATGATTGACCGAATCAAAGCATACATCTGGGGCGGCCCGAGACCGAAGGCAAAGTAACCGCTCCGATTGTGGAGCCTACTGTGGAGTCGGGCGAGCCCCCAACTCCCGGAGATACGACCGCTCTCTGCTACGACTGCCGCCCAACTAAATGCGCGGACGTCGAACCCTGCCGGACCACTTAGGCACTGTGCACCACAAAGAACTGAGTTAGGCTGACAACTGATGCTTCTCTACGCAGGTTTGACGGCCGTCAGTATTCCTCTGCTCACGGTTTTCGTACTGGCCCAACTCGGCGTATTCGACAAGGACACTTACTAATGAAAGTCACAATCCGATTGCACGAAGCTAGCGAGCCCATGGTTTTTGAGGGCGTGCGCAACACCTACACGAAGGGCCCGATGTACTGTCTTCGGTTAGGTGGTAGAGTCACTCTGAAGTGGCCGCTCATCGGCATCCTCAACACCCGCGAGGAGAAGGGCTTCACCTCGCAAGAGAAGCTTAAGAAAAAGCCGTACACAATCGAGATGGGGCCCACCAAGACTGAGCCGGCTGTCACCAACGAATCTATGCCGGCGATTCGTAGGGCTCTCGATCGGTAGAGAAAGATTAGGCTCCGTGGAGAATCAAGACAAGCCCATTGCCGAGGAGACGGAGCTTGAGCTCACGTTGGACGTCAGCAATAGTGCCGCCACCATGATGACGCTCCAATTGGAGCGCCGGGGAACGCCTGCCGCAGCGATCAGATTCGGAATTCGCGGTGGCGGGTGCACAGGATTTTCTTACCTCTTCGAGTACGAGGACGGCGAGGGCCGCAAGAACGACCACTGTTTTGAGTTTTTCGGTGTTCGGGTCATCGTCGATGCCAAGAGCATGCTCTACGTCGGAGGCACTCGCATCGACTTCGAGACGGGCATGCGTGGCCATGGCTTCCGTTTTGAGAATCCTCGGGTCTCCGATGCCTGCGGCTGCGGCGAATCGATCACTTTCTAGCCGGCAGAGCTAGGGGCACCATCCGCATGGGCACGGACCAATTGAGTCAGTTCGAGGTGTTGGGGCTTTCGCCGCAGTACGCCATCGACCGCGAAGAACTCGAAACTAAGTACTTAAAGCTGGCGACGACGTGGCACCCGGATCGCTTCGTCGGAGCTGACGATACGCAACGGCTTCGGGCCACAGCGCGCAGTAGCGCCGTGAATCAGGCCTACGCCGTGATTCGCAACCCGAAACTCAATGCCAGCAGCATCCTCACCGGTATCGACGTTCGTGTGACCACAACCGGCTTGGCTCTGGTATAACCTCAGCCCACCTGCGCTCACTCAACCCACCTTGGCATTGCCTCGGTGGGTTTTCTCGTTGTAGGCGCACTGCAGGCCCAACTCGGCACGCGACAACAATGTGGGTTGGGCTAAGCTGTTTCTATGCCCGGATACAAATTCAACGTCGAGTGCCCAAAAAGTCGCCTGGTCATAGTGATGTCCATGCTGGCCTCCGGCAAAACATTGCCCGACCCCAATGGTACAAAGTACTCACTGAACGACCGGGGTGAGCTCTGCTACACCAATGGAGACGGGGACCTGACGGTATCCGGCATATCCTTCAACGAGTTCTCCCGTAAAGTTCAGGTCCTTGTTGAGCGTTTGGTGACCGAGGTAGCAGGCAAAGGCTTGAAAGGCTTGTTAGTGGATGTGATGGCATGAGCAAACCAATGCCGCCCTGCGAAATCAAGTTCGGCTACACAGCCGAGGGCGACCGCCAAGTTACCTACACCTTCGAGGGCTACACACCCTCCTTCACCGTCATCGACTGCGGTCCTCTTTTACCGTCGAGAGCTGATGTCAAAGAGGTGTGGCGGCTCGCAAACGACCCCAAAGAACTGGAGCCTCTACGGCTCGTGAAGGACAAAGTCGATGACACAGAAAACTAAAATCTACACGGTAAACAGAAGGACAAAGTCGATGACACAGAAAACTAAAATCTACACGGTAAACAGCGCGTCGGGTTGCCTACACCACTCACTGGATCTACACCTCGTCGGTAGCGTCAACGATCGAATACGATTACCGACAAACACTGAGGAGGCTCTTGCGCTACTAGCCAAGGTAGGTGAGCGATTCTACGTGGTCCCGCCTGGAGACAAGCGCGCTTTCAAATTTGGTGGGGACACCAACGAGACCGCGATGACTGAAATCCTCTTCGACGACGATTACGATTGAACGACCATGACACCTAGAGAGAAACTGCAAAAGCACATCGCCGGTCAGCAAGATTTGATTGATACGGCCACACGAGCTATCCAAACGTTCGAGGAGCAGATGTCCGAACTACCTCTCGACCTGTTCGTCGTCACCAACGAACAGGCTGACGACGCCGCGTTTGAAATGTTGGTAGCGGCTTCGAGTGAGAAATCCGCGAAACAGATTGCCCACAAAAGAGGGCTTCGGGGATGGCCGAAGAACAGACGAGATGTGTCTTGTCAAAGGGTAGGTGTGTCGACGCAAGGCGTAAAACCGCACGTCCTCATGCACAACTACCTACAAGAAGGAAAGATCGTAGGCTGATGGGTTCGGTGGCCAAAAAGACCAAACGCGAACTAGATGCCGAGAAACGGATTCGGTTGACGCCCGTTGTTGTATCTTTGGTCGCAAAAGGCTTGTTATGCTACGAGATCGCGTACGAGGTCGGGATAGGTAGGTCAACTGTGATTCGCTGGCTTGACCGCATAGGATCTCCTAGACCTCGCGTTACTTGTATTGCGCAGGAAGCGACTAATGAGGAGAGACTGGCAGTCGGTATCGGGCAGCAAGACCCTGAGACTGGCTGCATCCCGTGGACACGCGGGTGCAACACTGCCGGCTATGGTTACGTGGGGCCCGCTGATGAGCGACGTACAGTGGGAGCGCACAAACTAACATTGGAACTCAAACTAGGGCGACGACTACGCGCCGGAGAACTAACCCGCCACACTTGTGACAACCCACCCTGTGTGAACCCGGACCATCTTATCGTCGGTACAGTGAAGGACAACGCTAGCGATATGATGGCGCGCGGACGTGGTAGTAGTCTTCGATTCTGGGCCTCCCCTGAAAGAGTTGCTCTCCGAGCTAAGGCCTTAGCTCTGCTGGCCACAGGAATGACACAGAGTGAGGTGGGGCGCGAGGTGGGTGTAGCACAGACGACAATCAGTAGCTGGGTAGCCCGCTACGGGCGACTACCAGTCATTCAAGGATAATCAGATGAAGACTCTACTAAACTACTTCCGAAATAAACCGACTTGGCGCCCTTGGTACCAGCACTACTTGCCCTTTGTGAGTCCGATGTACGGGATAACCACATACGCCGCATCGTGTGTGGGCGGATGGTTGCTCACTGCCCTTCTGTTTGTCTCGATACCGCTGATATTGCCTGCTGCCGTCGTTGCCTCGTTCGTGCATGCGGTTGGCCGCAGGCTCTACCTCGGGCGATCAGTGCCGATGGTAGGCCAATGACCGCCCCTAAATTCACCAAACAGGCCACCGATGTCCTGCTCATAGCAACCGCGGCACTCTGGTTTTGGGTGATAACCGCGGCCTGGACGCTCAACGGTCCCCCTTCGGCACTCGACACTCACACCCATAACGAGCATTGTTCTCCCGAGGCACATCAGTGACTACTACAAGACAAGAAATCAAGAACCAAACAGGCATCATCATCACACACCAAAGGATGTTGGCTGCAGTCGTAGCGACAGCGTCCGAACGAGCTGATGTTGCGGAGGTTGCCACCCGTCTGAACACAGCGCAGGGGCTTTCCGTGGCAGATGTTATGCAAACTGGGTACGCACTCAGCGAAGCTCAGAAGGAAAACGACGACGCGCAGGCAACAGGGCTCGCAGAGCTCCAAGACATTTTGAACACGACGAATGTAGGGTCTAACGCCCTGCAAGGCACTCTGGTCACTATGCGCAACTGTGCAGTGATATCAGAGGCCATCGCACTGGAGGACGCAGAACACGCGGCCAGTGTGGCGCGGTCTGTGTCCGAGCACAACGCTGAGCTCACCCTAGTCGCACAAGATCTGGCCACAGGCATGGCGGCCATGGACGAAGAGGTCGCGCACCGAACACGCGTTCTGGGTATCCGGCGCACCAAGCGTGACCAAACCGCAAGCATCGACCTAGACGCATTCCTCTACGGCGTCGAACGGGCGACAGAGGAAAACACGCGAGACGCTGCCGCCAAGGTTGAGAAGGCACACGAACTACTCAAGCGAGGTAAAGGCCGCCAAGAAGAGCTTGACCGGCGTCGAGCCGCGCTAGCGGCACAGGCCCCGGAAATCGAGGCTGCCGAACAAGTGCTTGAGTCGATGGACAACGACATCGAGAATGCAGCCAACGCGGCACGCTCGAAGGCCATCAGCGAAACCAAGAAGGAGGGTGAAGAAAACGCAGCCATCCTGCAGATTGAATGGACCGGCGAACGCATCCGGTTGGATCGAGCAAGTGCCGCTCTAGAGGCGGAGGTTAAGGAGCTCTCCGCCCGCGAGGAATCCCTCAACGAAGAACTAACCCTTGCAACCGGTGAGCTGAAAGAGCTGCACACCGCCGCGGTGGGAGGATAAGACGATGTCTGATATCACATACAACAGCACCAAGTCCGCAATCTGGAAGTACTGCAAGGAGCTGAAGAACCAACTCGCCAAGGCAGAGAAGGCAGCCGGCTTGACCCCGGCGGTCGTAGCAAAAGCCCCCAAGATGGTTGAAACACAACCAGTCCGCCTCAAGGCCAGGGACCAGCTTGTAGTAACGCGCATGGAAGTCGAGGCGGCCCTGGCTGCTTTCCAGAGCATCACCAATGTCGTCGATGATATGGTGGTGACCCTAGAGTCAGTCCACAATGTCGACTTCACCGGACCCGATACACTCACAAAGCTCTGCACTGAGTACGAGACCGTTACGACCGGCAACAAAACGACTCTCGGTGAGCTCATCGAGAAGCACCAGGCTGCCATCAGCACAGCGAGGGCCGACCTCAAAGCACAGTTGACCCAACGACGAGCACAACTCGACGAGGACCAACGAGTAGAAGCCCTGGTTTACGCCCGGGAGACTGCAGACCTCCGAGAGAAGGCAGACCGGGACCGCGACGCATGTAACGAAGAGGTCCAAGCTATCGCCGACAAGGGTGATTCGGATGCAACGAAGTTGCTCGAAGATGATGCCGCCGAGTGGTCGGCAGCTGACAAGGAAATCACTGAACTCAGTCTGGGAGCGTCCCACGTTCTTGCTGATGCCGACGGCGCCCGTAAGCGTATCACCTCAGCCATGACCGCAGGCACCGCCCAAGGGCGAGCAATCGCTACCAAGAGTCTTCTATCCGAGGCTCGCGTAGTCAGCGCAGAACGGTTTGTTCAACGCACAGCGATTCAAGAAGAGATTGAGTCGACGAACGCTCAGGTAGAAGTGGCATCCACACGCATCACGGACTTGACCCAACGCATCACGAACGCTCGGTCAGCGGCTATCGCTTTGGCTCAGCAGAGTGTCACAAGTAAGTCAGCTTCTGGTGCGCTGGCTGCGGTGTCCGAGATTGCTTTGAAGCAAGCTGCGTCGCCAGTCAAAGGCAAGTAGCAAATCGGGTCATTGACCCACCAGTAGTCTGTGTCATTGTGAGAGGGAGGTTTACTTAGGGTAAGCCTCCCTTTCTTTCTTTGTGCAAAGGACCCTATGACTCCCGATGAAATACGTAAATTCAACACCCGCCCGTTCGACCTGGTGGCTGCAAACTCGAAGTGCCAGTGCCACGGCAAGGGCGTCGTCCCTTGTTTGCGGCATCACCGCACAGCCTTCTCAGTATACTTCGTAGCGAAGCATGGTGTGGCCCAGCTGGCCAGGGTCTGGTCTAAGACCCGAGGAGGAGGAGGCGAGGAGCAGCGTGGGTACCGTTGGCGTCCTTTAGAGTGCACCGTTATCGATGGCCTCAATCCTACTGGGCAGTTTAGCCGACAAGACGAGGAGCTGTTGCTACGCCTGGGCCTGCCTTGGTCAATTGAATACAGCGCACAAAATTGGGGTTGGGCCTTCTATGGGAAGACCGAGCGCAACCTCGTCGCCAGTGGCAAAAGCCTCTACGACGTGGCGCGGCGATTCGCCCAGCGCTCTCACCGAGCTAAATGGCCCAACAAAGGATACCGATGATGGCTAAACAGGACTACACTCCGGCTATGTCTGAGCAGACTCTCATGAACAAAGCCGAAGCACTGGACCGCCGTCGTATAGCAGGTAACTATGGACCGCGGCGTGTGCCGGGTGATTGTTGTCCGACGGACTGGGTGGAAGCCATCCGGTCCGAGCTGTATGAGGTGGAAGAGGAGATCCATACAGACGATGCCTCGGCGGCTCGGGCCGAAATCGGCGATGTTTTAGCCAACGTTCTGCAGCTAGCTCTATCCCTCGGAATCAAAGATCCACTCGTGGCCGCCGAGGAGTCGCTAGACAAGGTGGGCTCCCGGCTAGACTACGTCGAGGCCAACACCGGCAAGACCTACGCCCACAGGTCGGCACGGGCAGAAGCCACGGCGCTATGGGACCAGGCTAAGCGAATTGAGCGAGGACTGTGATGAAGAGCAAGAAACCATACCGAGTAGAGGAAGAGATTGAGGTCAAGGACAATGCCACAGGCATGGGCCGGGACTACCAGACACGTAAGCATCGTAGTTGGGGGTACCTGCGGCTGTCCACCTGCCAAGGTGGACAAGGCGACGTCTTCATGAGCGACACCCAGCATCAGCACCGTGTGCGCCTAACAGTAGGACCTGCCGAGATGTTGGTGATGGAGGCCGGGGATCGGCATCACGCAACAACAGGCATTCCCTTCGCAGAGGTCGAGGTGACCGAAGCAGACTTGGGTCGGCTAATCTCACGGAACGCAGCGCACTCCGGTGTGCCTTGCACGGTTCTTCGGGTCGGCAAAGAAGTTATGCCTATCTGCCCACCGTCGACACGCTTCAAAGAGTTCGCGGACGAGGTCAAAGACAAGACCGACAACGTGACAGCACCGTTGAATGAGCTCGAAGCAATTCTGCACAGCCTGCAAGTAATCGTGAACAAGCCCGGCGCGATCAAGAAGGGCGAGATCCGGCAGGTGGTTCAGGATGCTTTGGCCTGCACCTCCGCTTGCTACCGCACAGTGACCGACACTCTGCCCTTCTACGTCGACATGCTTGTCGAGCACATGAGCGCAGTGGTCGAAGACGGCAAGGCGAGTATCAATGCCCATGCTGCTCTGATCGCCAGTGAGTATGGGCTTGAGCCATCGGTGCTGCAGCTCGGTGAGGGTGCCGACGAGGGATGAACGACTGGGAGAACCGCCAGCGAAAGCGGGCTGCTGACGACCTGCGTATGGCCAAGTGGCGTGCGAAGCAAGACCGTGAGTCGATCGTGCGCGATGAGGAGAAAAAGAAGTGGCCTGCAATGGCGCAGCTCCTTCGAGACAACAGCTTGTGTCTTTGCGACGTCGAGGACGCTGAGGTTCCTTGTTGGCAACACGCCGAAGATGCGCTGCTGGTTCTGTGGGTTGCGAGTGGTGGTGTAGGTCCTCTAATCTGCGGTACAGGACCGCAGTTTTGTCCGTTCTTCAGAGCGTACGATCAGAGACAAAAGTTCCTGACAGCCTTCGGACTACCCGCGCGAATCGAGTACAAACCCGACGCCCGCGGCTACCGTTTGTACACGAACAACAATAGCAAGGCCGGCAGACCCAAAGCCATAGGCAAGGACCTACCGGCCGCGATTCAAAGGTATCGGGTCAACATAGCGATCCACGACGACCCCGACAAGCGGATGGTCGAGAAGACCTACAAGCTGCACAAGACTGACCTGGACGCACACCAGGACGCAGTCACCGAGGTCATGAGAAAGGTTCAGGCAGGCAAGAGCAGCAGCCGCTCACTGCCTATGGAAGACTTCGGCTGGGCCTGGGAAATCTCGGCGCCGGCCGGGTCGACAGGCGGCGACCAGACAGTTGTGCTGAGCGTGGTCTTGGTGGCAACTCGCCGAGGAAGTTCGTGGAGGTCGAGCCCGCTGCCGGATGTTCCTAGGCGGGCCGGTTCGTGGTGGCACCACAAGACCGCTGTGAAGGCCCGGCGCGCATACCTCAAAGCGAACCCGCGGAAGGTAGGCCGGCGATACACCTGGCGCATAAGGATACGACGATGATGAACACAGTATTTTTGGGATTCGTCCAGAACCACGTGTCGCAAGCAAGCCGGTGTCTGTGCAAAGGCGGTCTCGACGACATGCCTTGTTGGCGCTGCTCTAGGACTGCGTTCGAAGTGTACTGGGTCGCACGCTTCGCCGAGCCGCCCATCCGTGTGGTGTCTGCGATGCCCATGCACCCAGCCTCGACGGCGAGCTGGTATATACTGACCCCGACCACCCCGATCGGTCCCACTATGACGTCCTACCGAAAAGAGGTCGACCGAATCCAGTACCAAACGCGCACGCCAGCACGTCTTACTTACTGCAAGAAAACACACATCTGGATGGCAACAAACCACAAGTACACGCGAACAGGAACAAGTCTGCGTCTGACTCTCCTCAAGTTTCGAAAAGCCGTGAAGCTGAGGAGGTTCTATTGACCTCTCTAAACGACAAGGTCTCACGAACCGTCGCCGATTGTAGCCAGTGCATCTGCGAAGTCAGCAACGAGGTACCTTGCTGGAAATGCCACTACGACGCGTTCAACGTGTATTGGTTCGCCAAGTGGGGCAAGGACGCGGTGAGGCTCACGAACGCCCGGTACGACGCACAGGACGCTTGTTACCGGGAGCTTACCTACACGGTGCTGGTGCCGTCCGCTGCGACATTTGTCCAAACGACGCGAACCATCCGCGACAGGCACTTGTTGCGTGTGCCCTACGAGGTGGAGTATTTCCCAAGGCTGCGGCGATGGACTGTCGCTGGTCCTGACGTCAATATCAAAGGCGAGGATGACGAACCCCTCGACAAACTCCTGACGTCATACAACAAATTAATCAACATCCGTGACGAAGGTGCTATCAAAGGACAAATATTATGGGCGCAATCAAACCGACTAAATTCCTGAAGAGACTTAACTACAAAACCAAGTGGCTAAATAGTCGCTTGAAAACCACACCCTCGGAGCAATACGTAGCCGAAGGCAAAACTGCAGCAATCGCTGTGATTCATCAGCGCGGTTCAGTCATCATGGCTCGACTGACCGACAAGGACGAGGTCCTGTTGTTCGCCGA
>SPKZ01005504.1_pt1 | contig 14731 bp, 10 predicted proteins | sample 2456571 | NCBI WGS metagenome assembly SPKZ01 (sample SAMN11192286, study PRJNA482655) | marine metagenome | biome: ENVO:00000447; feature: ENVO:00000244|ENVO:00000211|ENVO:00000569|ENVO:00002023; material: ENVO:00002151; isolation source: ocean water from marine abyssalpelagic zone ...
ACTCGACGCGAAACGTCCAGATGCGCCACCGCGGCCCTGCGATCCTGGCGAGGCAGCGATCGTGCGCATCGAGCAGGTCGCAGCGCCTGTAGAGCACACCGAAGCGGCGGCGCAGGCTGCCGACCTTCGCTTCTGCGGGATCGCAGACGTCGAGGCTCGAGAACAGGAAGAAGAACGGGCGGAAATAGAAATGCGGGGCCTCCGCCAACGACGGGGCCCCGCACTCGATGTCAACGCGGATGGAACGCTGGGACTACCAGCGACCGCCGCCACCGCCGCCACGGCCACCGCCGCCGCCGCCGCCGCCGCCACCGCCACCGCGCTGGCGCTCCTGCGCCTCGTTAACGCGAAGCGCCCGGCCGTTGTGGTCGCGGCCGTCGAGCTCTTCGATGGCCTTGGTCGCGGCATCGGCTTCCATCTCGACGAAACCGAAGCCACGGGAGCGACCGGTTTCCCGGTCCGTCACGACTACTGCAGACTGGACGTCACCGTATGGCGAGAATAGATCCTGAAGATCAGCATCCGCGATGCTCCAGGGAAGGTTTCCGACATAAATCTTTTTCACTGAGGATCCTTTGCCCGAGCGCAAGTTCGGCAGCGGGCGAGAAGCTGCGGGGAATCACACGCTTGCGTGCGAGGTCCCCGCGGTTGCGGTTTTTCCCACAACGAGCACGGCGCTCGGAGGGGTCGCTTCGAAACTACTCTGTGCCGACTGCGTACTGAGAATGGGAAGACTCGAAAGAAAATCGGGCAGGGAAGGTTCCAAGGCTCGAGAAAACGTAGGCGATCTGGATTCTCCACGCCAGAAAGCCGATGGGCCCTGGCGCATCCCTCGGATCGGGGTGACTCGACCCCGGTCCCGAGGCCCGGTGCGCCGGATCCCGCGCAGCTCGTGGAGTGTGGCACCCGGGCGGGCGTCCGGGCGATCGACGCAGCTCGTTCGACCCGCCGACTCGACGCGGCGATACACCTGCGCAGCCACGGGCGACGCGGCGGCGATCGCAACGAGCAGGGGGACCGGGGTGCAGCACCGCATCCCGAGCCGATCGGCCCGTCGACAGACGGGCTTGACGGGAACTGGCCGGCGCGGTTCTCTGCCCGGCCAGCGGGGGGACCATGATCGAGATCTTCGTCGACGCCGACGCCTGTCCGGTAAAGGACGAGATCTACGACGTGGCGGCGCGATACGGCATCTACGTCGTTCTCGTGGCGAACTCGCGATTGGGCACGCCGCCGGGTCTCGGCGTCGAAATGGTGGTGGTGGATCGGACGCCCGACGCCGCCGACGACTGGATCGCGGCAAACATCCGAGCGGGCGACGTCGTGGTGACGGCCGACATCCCGCTCGCCGCGCGCTGTCTCGAGGTGGGTGCGCGAGCCCTCGGGACGAACGGCAAGCCGTTCAACGAAGATTCGATCGGCGGGGCTCTCGCGATCCGCCAGCTGAAATCCGAGCTGCGCGAGATGGGCCTCGATTCAACGGGACCGCAAGCCTTGTCACAACGTGACCGCTCTCGATTCTCGGAGGGTCTCGACCAGATCGTCCAGGCGGCGCTGCGCGCCTAGAAGATGGGCCGCGAGCGCGGCGGGGCAAGACCCCTGGTCACTCCTCGACGCGGATCACCACCTTCCCACGGGCGCGCCGCGACTCGACGAGCTCGTGGGCCGCGATCATGTCGTCGAAGGAGAACGTCCGATCGATCACGGGACGGATGCGCCCCTCGTCGACGAGCGCGCCGATGCGCTCGAGCGCCGCGCCGTTCGGCGAGAAGAGCGCCCAGTGGTAGCCGCGGCCGAGCCTGCGCTCGCGGAACTTGCGCGACAGGTACGTCCCGGCGCTGACGAGCGCACCGAGGATGGGGCCGAGGCGATCGAAGGTCTCGACGAGGGGGTGCACGATACTGACGTATTGCGCGCCCGCATCGCGAGCGAGCACCGAGAGCGACGGACCTTCCTCGTCGAAGCCGAGGGTGTCGAACACGAGGTCCATGTCTCGCAGCAGGTCCTGGTAACGCTCCTGCGTGTAGTCGATCACGCGGCTCGCACCGAGCTCCTTCACGAGGCCGACGTTTCTCGTGCTGCACGTGGTGGCCACCTGCGCTCCCCAGGCGGTGAGAAGCTGGATCGCGAAGCTCCCCACACCCCCCGAACCGGCGTGAACGAGCACGTTCTTCCCAGCGGCGTTCTCGGACGTGAGACCGGCGCGACCGACCAATGCCGCCCAGGTCGTCAGTGCCACGTAGGGGATCGAGGCGGCCTCGATATCGCCGAGCGACGCTGGGCGCGGCGCGACGTGGTCCTGGGCGACCGCCACGTACTCCGCCCACGCACCGGCGCGAAACGCGTCGACCGCGCCCCACACGAGGTCACCCGTCTGGTAGCGGTCCGCCTTGGCTCCGCGTGCCACCACCTCGCCGACGAAGTCGCGACCGAGGAGAAGCGGCAGCGTCGCGGCTCCGCGCAGCCCGAACAGCCGGCGTCCGTAGCCAGCACGCCGCATGCAGTCGATCGGGTTGACGGAGCTCGCGGCGACTCGGACCAGGACGTCCCGCTTGCCGATCGCGGGCATCGAAGCGTTGGGATCGAGGTAAAGCGACCGCTCGGCCGCGCCGAACTCCCGCGCCATCACCGCGCGCATGTGCGGCGCCACTTCGAGGAGAGTCTTCAGATTCCGCAGTGCCTGGGGGACTCGCCGATCAAGTACGAGCTTCATGACTCGCGTGGCGATCCCGGCGACGCGCGTGGTGCCCCGCGCCCGACAGCGGCAGCGCACGTCCGTGGAGCCGTCTTCGCGGGGCACGCAGTAGAGATCGAAACGAGGCAGCACAGGAGCGAGATCCGCGTGGATTGCGATGTGGCGGTCGGCCCGGCTCTCGACGACCTCGATCGCGATGCGCGTCTCGCCGCGGAAGGGAATGCGCGCCACTGCGTCGTAGCGTTTGCCCACGCTGGCGGGTGGCAGCGCGTCGGCCGACTCCATCTTCGCGATGCCGGGAAACCAACGCGGGGTGTTGTCGAGGTCGGCGGCGAACGCGAAGACGTCCTCCGTCGCCATGTCGATGTTGATCACGTGCTCCGCGACTTCGATCACGCGCTGGCCTCGGTGCTGGGCGACGATTTCGTCGAGCGTCTCGGGGAAGGTCTCACCGGCTTCTGCCCCGCATTATGCCGTCCCGGACGGCTCGTCGGGCGGTGAGAGCGGACCGCAACTCAGGGAAACAGCCGCGTCGGCGTCCAGACCGAAACGTCCGAGTCCGACGTGCGACACCACTCCGCCCGGTCGTGCACGCGGGCGGGGCGGCTCACCCACAGCTCGATCGTGTCGGCGCTGAGCTCGTAGCCCCCCCAGCCCGGTGGGCGCGGCACTGCGTCATCGGGCGCGTCCGGTTGCGACACGCCGAAGCGACGCGCCGTGGCATCGATCCGTTCGAGGAGTGTCGTGCGCGACGCCAGGGGTTCGCTCTGTGCGCTCGCCCAGGCGCCGAGCCGCGCGTCGAGGGGACGGGAAGCGTAGTAGGCGTCGGATTTTTCCGCGGCGCTCCTCACCACCCGACCTTCGACGCGTGCCTGCCGGCTTGGCCCCGACCAGTAGAAGACCGCGGCAGCGCGTTCGCACGTCGCGAGGTCGCGACCCTTGCGGCTGTCGTAGTGGGTGTAGAACGTCAGCGTGCCGCTGTCGTCGATCTCGTTGCAGAGCACCATTCGCACGGACGGCTCACCGTCCGCTCCGACCGTGGCCAGAGCGATGGCGTGAGGATTCGGTTGGACACCCGCCGCGAAAGCCTCCGCGAGCCACCGCTTGAGGATCGCCACCGGGTCATCGGGCAGCGGATCCTCCGAGAGCCACGGATCCTCGAGCTCGTCCATCAACGCCCAGTCTAGCGATCCCACTCGGGAGATCAGGCGCGGAGGCGGAGGGCGTTCGTGATGACGGAGAGAGAGGAGAGACTCATGGCGGCGGCGGCGACCATGGGGTTCAGGAGCCAGCCGAAGAGGGGGTAGAAGAGACCGGCGGCAATGGGGACACCGAGGGCGTTGTAGAGGAAGGCGAAGGCCAGGTTCTGCCGGATGTTCCGGTTGGTGGAGCGCGAGAGATCGCGCGCTCGCACGATGGCGCGCAGGTCGCCTTGAACCAGGGTGACGCCCGCCGTTTCCATCGCGATGTCGGTGCCAGTGCCCATCGCGATTCCCACCTCCGCCACCGCCAGCGCCGGGGCGTCGTTGATGCCGTCGCCCGCTACCGCGACGCGGTGTCCCTCGGCTTGAAGCGCTTCGACGATCTGCGCCTTGCCCTCGGGCAGAACACCCGCCTCGACCTCGTCGAGGCCGAGCTCGCGCGCGACAGCCTCCGCGGTGGTGCGACTGTCGCCGGTGACCATCAGGGTGCGGAGACCCGCGTCCGCCAGGTGTGCCAGCGCCTCCGCAGTCGTGTCCTTCACGCGGTCGACGACCGAGACCATGCCCGCAGAGGCGCCGTCGATGGCCACGTACGCGACCGTCTCGCCGCGCTCCCGGAGTCGCTCCGCCGCGGCCTCGAGGTCCGCGGTCTCGCAGCCGAAACCCGCCAGGAACGCGGCGTTTCCGACGATGACCTCGTGACCGTCGACAGCTCCCTTCACGCCGGAGCCGGCGGCGGCCTCGAAGTCGTGAACATCGCCGAGCTCGACGCCGCGTTCCCGCGCCCCGTCTTCGAGCGCCCGCGCGAGCGGATGCTCGCTGCCGCGCTCGAGACTCGCCGCCGCGCGCAGGAGCGCGACCTCGTCGACGCCCTCCCGGGCGTGCACGGTGGCGAGGGTCGGGCGCCCCTCGGTCAGAGTTCCCGTCTTGTCGACCACCAGGGTGTCGACGCTGGCCAGCGTCTGAATGGCCTCGGCGTCGCGGAACAGCACGCCCATCCTCGCGCCGCGTCCGGCCGCCACCATGATCGACATCGGCGTCGCGAGCCCGAGCGCGCAGGGACACGCGATGATGAGTACGGAGATCGAGTTGACGAGGGCGAACGCCAGCCGCGGTTCGGGACCGACGATCGCCCACAGCGCGAAGGTCATCATGGACACGACGATCACGACGGGAACGAAGACGCTCGCCACCGCGTCGGCCGTCGCCTGCACCGGCGCGCGACTGCGCTGCGCTTCCGCGACCCTCGAAACGATCCGCGACAGCAGGGTGTCGGCCCCCACCTGCTCCGCCACCACGACGAGACTCCCCGAGCCGTTCAGCGTGCCGCCGATGACGCGATCTCCTGCGGCCTTTGCCACCGGAATCGGCTCGCCGGTGACGGACGCCTCGTCGACCGCGCTCGTTCCATCCACGACGGCACCGTCGACGGGAATCTTCTCCCCGGAACGCACCCGAAGCCGATCGCCCACCGCGACCTCGGCAAGCGCGATCTCGTCTTCGCTCCCGTCGTCGCGCACGCGCAGCGCCGTCTCGGGCGCCAGTCCGAGCAGGCTGCGAATCGCCTCCCCCGTGCGCCGGCGCGCGCGCAGCTCGAGCACCTGACCGAGCAGCACGAGCGCGACGATCACCGCGGCCGCCTCGAAGTAGACCGCGACCACGCCGTGCACGCGAAACGCCTCGGGAAACGCACCTGGCAGCGCCGTCGCCACCACGCTGAACGCGTACGCGACTCCCACGCCGATGCCGATCAACGTGAACATGTTGGGACTGCGGACCCGCAACGACTGCAGCGCACGCTCGAAGAAGGGAGCGCCACCGAAGAGAACGACGGGTGTCGCCAGGGCGAACTCGACCCACACTCGCCACGCAGGTGGAATCCACGCGTCGAGCGGGCGGCCCGGGAGCATCTCCCCCATGGCGAGGACGAACACCGCGAGGGCCAACGGAGCGCTGACCCACAGGCGACGCGTCATGTCATCGAGTTCGGACGTATCCTCGTCCGCACTGGCGAGCGCCGGCTCGAGAGCCATTCCGCAGAGCGGGCACAGCCCGGGGCCGATCTGCTCGACCTCGGGGTGCATGGGACACAAGTAGAGAGCGGTCGAGTCCGGCGGCGGCTCGTCGGCGTGCGGGTCGCGTCGCAGCCAACGCTCGGGATCCGTCACGAACTTCGTCCGACAACCCTCGGAGCAGAAGAAGTACTCGGCTCCAGCGTGGGCAGCGCGAAACTGCGAGGCGCTGTCGACCTCCATCCCGCAGATGGGATCCCACATGCTCTCACCTCCGTTCGTTCCGGCGGAGTCCGACAGCCCCACCTGCGCCCACTCGGGGGCTCCCCTTTCCCGACCGACCCGACCGCCTTCGGTGGCAGCGTATCGAACTCGTTACAGGCGATTGCCGACCCGGTGTTCGTCTGTCTCGGCTCCGCAGGCTGAGCCCGGCTCCCCTATATTCGCGCGCGGTCCCTTCGCGCTGCGTCGCACCCTGTTCGCGCGCAACTGCCGCCAAAGGAAGGTCGACACCTGATGATGATCCGAAACGCTCGAGGGCGCCGCTACGGGCCCCTGCTGACGCTCGTGACCAGCTTCACCGCGGTCGCTGCCGCCCTGCCCGCTTCGTCGGAGGTCTGGAGCTTCGTCGGCTCCCGCTACCAGGCCATGGGCGGCGCGGGGGTTGCGGTCGTCGACGACAGCCTCGCCCAGTACTGGAACCCGGGAGCCCTCGGCTTCATGCGGGGCTGGGACGCCCAGCTTCCGGTGGGTGGGAGCTACTCCATCGAGAATCGGGCGCTCGAATCGCTCTCGAACCTCTTCCAGGCAGCGGACGACGCCCAGGCCGCAGTCGATGCCATCCCCGGAGGTGACCTGGGCGGCGAGAACCTCAGCCTCGTCCTCGGACTCGTCGACGAGTTCACGCAGATCGGCCTCGACGGGCAGAGCCTGCAGGGAAATCTCGACGTCGGTCTCCTCGGTCACGTCAACCGCATCGGCTTCGGCGCGCTCTCGCTCACGAGCGTGAACATCCGACCCATCTTCGACACTTCCGGGGGACTCGCGATCGGTACTTCAGCCGTCGATGCCGTCGGTATGGCTTGTATGCCGGAGTGCGATTCTCCCACGAATACAGATCTTTCCTTACAGATCGCGATGGACAATCCCGACTGGGACGATGGCCCCCCCGGCGGCGGCCCCACCTACGCCGACCAACTCGTCGCGTCCGCGGAAATGGGTGGGGTCGACACCACCGATCCCGCCAACGCCGCGCTGCTCCAGCAGATCGCCGCGGACACCGCGAACGGCTCGACCACGCTCGACGCCAACGATGCCATCGGCGCGGACATCCAGGGCCTCTCCACCCAGGAGATCGGCATCTCCTACGGGCATCCGATCCCGATGCCCTTCTTCGAGCCCCTCGACGGCAAGATCGCCATCGGCGGCGTCCTCAAGTACATGCTGGGCATCTCCTACTCGAAGTTCACCGCGTACGACGGCTCGGAAGACATCGGTGACCTCATCGCCAACGCCGTCTCGTTCGACAACGTCGAGACGAGTCACAACGTGGGCCTCGACCTCGGCATGCTCGCTCAGCCCTGCGACTGGCTGCGTGTCGGTCTGGTCGCGCGCAACGTCAACAGCCCGTCGTTCGACCGCAACGTCGACGTGCTCGGCCAGCAGGGCGACTTCGTACTCGAGCCCCAGGTCCGCATGGGAGTCGCGGTGATGCCGTTCGAGAACTGGATCGTCGCGTCGGATCTCGACCTCACCGAGAACTCCACCCTCGAGGTCCCGAGCTTCGACTCGCGGCTCTTCTCCGTCGGCACCGAGTACACGCTGCCGGTTTCCTGGGCGACGCTCGCGTTTCGCCTCGGTGGTTTCCTGAACGTCGCGAACCTGCAGAACAACGACTACGCGCTCACGGCCGGACTCGGCATGCGGTTCGGGAACTTCCTTCTGGAGTTCGGGGCCGGCACCTCGTTCAAGACGGAGCAGTTCGTCACCAGTTCGAAGGAGACCTCGACGCTTCCGACGCGCCTGAATGCGGGCATCAATCTCCGCTGGGAGAGCCGCCCCGAGGGTACGCGACGGTACACGGGGCATTTCTAGCGAAAGCGGTCGTCCGACGTGGGACTCGACGCGCGACGAGTCCCCGGCATCATTCGACGACCGAACCCCCGCGTGGATCGGTCGCCGGATCCACGATCGCCTGACGCTTGCGGTACGCCTCGTAGTGCGCGCGAGCCCGCGACGCCATCTCGAACTCCCCGGCGGCTTCGAACAGCGTCGCAGCCTCGTCCGCCGTCGCAGCGGCCTCTTCGAAACGGCCCACCGACGCCAGGCTCGCGGCGAGTGTTCCGAGCAGACGCCGGCGGTCCGGACCCGCGTTCGCCGCTGCGTCCAGTGCGATCGCAACGGCTCGCTCCGGATCGCGCGTCGCGGGATCGGGACTCGTCGCGAGGATCCACGCCACCGTGTTGGCTGCGACGCTCGACTTCGGATCGAGGTGCAGCGCCTCTCGGCCGTGGCGCAGTGCGAGGGCGGGCAACCCGAGGGCCAGCGATGTGGCGGCCAGTGACGCCACGCTGTCGGCGCGCTCCGGATCCATGCGGACGGCTTCTTCGTAGATCGGCTTCGCCTCGGCGAAACGGCCGAACGCCGCAAGCGTCGCGCCCAGCTCATTGAGCGCCGACACACTCGTGCTGTCGAATCGGATCGCAAGCGCGAAGTGCCGCAGCGCCTGCGCGCGCATGTCGCGCTCGCGGTACAGGCGCGCGATGTCGTTGTGAGTGGTCGCCCAGTCGTTCTTCAGGTCGAGGCTCGCCAGGTACGAGCGCTCCGCATCCTCGAGCCGGCCGGCGCGCCAGTGTTCGCCCCCGAGGATCTTGTGCGCGAGATAGTTGCCCTCGGTGACGGCGAGGGCGTGTTCGAACAGCGTCGTGGTGTCGCTCCAGCGCTGAACCTGCAGGTGTGCAACCACCGCGAACGCGGTGAGAGACGCACCCGCAACCGCTGCCGCGACACTCATCCGGGCCGCGGGTCGCAGTCTCGAGAGCAGGTCGGCGAGGCCCCACACCACCACGACCGCGAGACCGATCTGCGGCAGGTAGAGATAGCGGTCGGCGCGCGCCTGCATTCCCACCTGAACGAGCCCGAGCACCGGAACGAGCATCCCGACGAACCACAGCCACCCCACCGCGATGTAGGGTCGGGCTCGCAGCTGATGCGCCGCCATCGCGGTGAACGCTGCGAGCGACAGCACCTCCACCGCCGTCACGAGCGGCGCCGCGATGCTGGGCGGGTAGGGGTAGAAGACGGCGAGGCCGGTGGGCCAGAAGCTCTTCACGACGTACAGCGACGTTGCGTGTACCGCGTTCTGCACTCGGATGAGGAACGCCGGAGCGTTGAAGGGCATCGCGCCGAGGTCACGCTGCACGACGTACGTCACCACGCACACCGCGACGACCAGCGCGAACAGCGGCCACTTCTCGACCACCATCCGCTTCACACCGCGCGATTGCAGCCGCCCGAGCGGCCAGTAGTCGAGCAGAAGCAGCACGAAGGGTGTGGTCACGAGCATCGGCTTCGCGAGGAGCCCGGCCCCGAACAGCGCCACCACGAGTGCACGAGTCCTGCGTCGTGACTCGTCGGCTGTCGCGTGCCCCCAGGCGAGCAGCGTCAGCGCGAAGAAGAGCCCGGACAGGACGTCCTTCCGCTCCGACACCCACGCGACGGACTCCACGTGGAGCGGGTGGACGGCGAACACACCCGCGACGATGACAGACCGCCAGAACGCACCCGTCAGCGTCGCGAGTGCGAAGAACAGCACCACCGCGGTCGCCCCGTGGAGGAGGACGTTGACGAACAGAAAGCCGGGAGGCGCCGGACCCAACAGCGCGCGGTCGATCTGCAGCGAGATCCAGGTCAGCGGAATCCAGTTGGTCTCATAGGGGCGGAACGCCGCGGCGAGCCGCTCGAGTGTCAGCGGCTGATCGAGAAGCGGATTGTCCACGACGTACACGTAGTCGTCGTAGCGGACGAAGTCGTGGTGGCGGACAGGCGCGAAGACCGCGAAGGTCACGGCGAGGAGCGCTGCGGCGACGCCAGCGCGAACGATGCTGGAGCTCGTGCTCACGATCGAGATGCTACCTGCACGGTCGCTGCTCATCGACTGCGGGCGGCTGTTCGAAAATGGCTCTTGGGGCGCTGGCGAGACGGTCCGTCCATTGCCTGGCGCTGTGTTCGTGTGGCAAATTGTTTCCAAGCAGTTTTCATGTGCGCTGTTACTGCCAGGGGAAGGCGTGCAAGAACGAGCCGGAGCCGCCTCCGGCTCGTTCTCTCTGGGAGCGCCGCGCGGACCCCCGGGTTTGACCCCAGCGCAGCGGTCCGCGCATCATGACGCGGTGCGGACACCTCGAATTCCATCCAGGGTCCGCGTGGAGGAGCCCCCGTGGACCGCCTCATCGATCGCGTAGCCATCGTCACGGGCGCCGGCCAGGGAATCGGCCGTGGTATCGCCCACCGTTTCGCCAAAGAGGGCGCCCGCGTGGTGGTCGCCGAGTGGAAGGCGCACCGCGGGGAACGCGTCGTCGCGGAGCTCGAGAAGCTCGGCGCGGAGGCGATCGCAGTTCCCACGGACGTCTCCGATCGCGCGCAGCTCGAGGCGCTGGTCGAAAAGACCGTCGACACGTTCGGCTGCGTGGACATCCTCGTCAACAATGCCCAGAGCTTCACCCCGAACGTCCCCTTCCACGAGAAGACCGACGAGATGTGGTCGGTCTCGCTCCTCACCGGACCGCTCGCCACATTCTGGGCGATGTGCGCCGTCTACCCCGTGATGCGGAACGGGGGCGGCGGGCGCATCATCAACTTCGCATCGCTCAACGGCGAGGTCGGACAGCGTCTCACGGTGGACTACAACGCGAGCAAGGAGGCGATCCGCTCGATCACGAAGACCGCCGCCCGGGAGTGGGGGCACGACGGAATCCTCGTCAACGCGATCGCACCTGGCGCCGCTTCGCCGGTCTACCAGGCCTGGGCGAAACGCCAACCGGAGATGGCCGCGGAGCAGGAGCGCAAGAAACCGATCCCGCGCGCGGGTGATCCGGAGCTCGACATCGGCGGCGTCGCGCTGTTTCTCGCGTCGGAAGATTCGCGCTATGTCACCGGCCACACGCTCTTCGTCGACGGCGGTACATGGCTCGGACAGAGCCGCGAACGCGTGTTCGACGACCCTGCGACGTGGAAGCGGCCCGAGCGATTTTCACGGATTCCCTGGTCGGAATAGCGACGAGCGGCTGACTCACGAGAGACTCCACGTTCGTCGAGCCCCTCGTCAGTCGACCGCTCGGCGCCGTCTGTTTCTGAGCCACCTCTCCCGAATCGCCGCCTTCTGTGCGCGACTCACGACCAGCTCCGCAATGCGGGTGCCCGCGCGCGCCCTTGCCGCCTTGCGAACGCGATGTCGCTTCTCGACGAAGTACACTCGCCGCCCATCGACGATGTTCTCGGGAAACGAAAACACGAACGCGGCCGCGGAGCCGGGAAAGCGGTCGAGACGCAGCGTGGGCACGGGTTTGAACCGCTGATTGTCGATGAAGATGGGTGCCCCCTCGGGCTTGGCGGCGATCACCCGGCGAAAGAACGCGAGGACGCGTTCGTGCTGTGATCGTGCTCTTGCGCCGGCGTTGGAAGCGCCGATGCCCGCCGTGCTCATGTCGAGGGGCAGGGCGATGAGCAGCCACGCCACGAGGATCGCCCAGCCGAAGCGCTCGCCAATGCGACGAGGCGCCGACCAGTTCTGCGCGGCGCGCGCCAGAGAAGTCATCAGCACGAGGCAGATCGCGAGCGTCCCCAGATAGTGGTAGCGGGGCGAACTCACCATCCAGAGCATCGACGGCGCTCGGCCCATCACTCCAATGCGACCGGCGGCGATCACAGCGTAGGCGACGACCGCCATGACGCCGAATCCCACGATGGGCATCCGACCCCCGCGCGTCCGCCACAGCACGACGAGCACCAGTCCCACGAGCGCGCTCCCCACTCCGAACGTGAACCAGGCCAGCGCCGTCTCGTGTCCCTGGAAGACCGGCAGGAGCTGGTTGCCGTGATCACCGCGAACGACCAGTCCCAGCGCGAGGCTGGCACTCGCGAACGCCAGCAGCTGGGCACTCATCGCGATCAGCTCGGGAACGCGGTAGAGCTGCAGAACCGCGTCTCGACCGTCGCTGATGAGGGGACCGAAGAGCGACTCGAAGACACTGTGTTGGAGCACGAAGAGACCCGGCAGCACCACCAGCAGGGTCGAGAGAACGACGGAAACGCGTCCGCGATTGGGGGCCTCGGGGAGCATCGAGAACACCACGATGCCGAAGCACGCCGCCACGCCGAGCCCCACCCCGAAGCTCATCGCTGCGCCCATCAACAGGACGTACCAGCGCACGAGCGTCCAGGCGGGGACAGCGGCCGCCGCCTTTCGCAGACGCGCGACATCGACGAGCACCCACAGAATGAGCGTCGTGGCGAGGACGTGTCCGTAGACCGAAAACCAGCCGATCGAGCCGCGGTCGATGGGTGCCATGCCCCAGAGCGCGGCGCCGAACACCGCGAGACAACGCGAGTCGGTGATGCGATGGATCACGTGGTACAGGAGCGCCACGTTCAACAGGTGCGTCGCGAGCGCGACGCCGTGATACACCTCGGCCTGCAGGCCGAAGAGCTGGAACAGGACGTAGAAGACGAGGTTGCTCGTGGCGAGCAGGTGACCGCCGTGCGGCGTGAGGAGGAACTCCCAGAACCCGTGGTTGGCGATCTGGTAGAGGTGGATGAAGTCGTCGTGTTTGAAGTAGTCCGCGACGATCGGGTAGTGGACGATCGCCGTCAGCAGCGTCGGTAGCAGCGGCCCCTTCCAGAGGCCGCGCAATCGCTCGTCGAGGTCGTCGAACGTCATCGGCGGCGCCTCGCGTCCGAGACGCTCACGCCAACAAGCGTCCGTCCGAAACGCCAAGAATGCGCCGACGTACGATCGCGCCCGGTTCGGCGCCCTCGGTCACGGCAACAAACGCAAAATCGGGGGTCCGCCCCGATGTGGCCGATTCCATCAGCACGTCGACTTCGCGACCCACCTGTGCGTTCAGGAATCGCTCGAGCCGACGCGATCCCGCTTCGCGCAGCCGCGCCGCTCGTTGCTTCCGCACGGGAACGGGAACCGCGGGCATCTTGGCCGCCGGCGTTCCGGGGCGCTCGGAGTACGGGAAGACGTGAAGGTGTACGAGATCGCACTCGTCTACGAGCGCGAGCGTCCGCTCGAACATCGCGTCGGACTCCGTCGGGAATCCGGCGATGAGGTCCGCGCCGAAGACCACGTCAGGCCGCGCCGATCGCGCGCGCGCAGCGACGCCGACGACGTCGGCGCGCAGGTGGCGCCGCTTCATTCGGCGCAGCACCGTGTCATCGCCGGCCTGCACGCTCAGGTGTAGATGCGGCATCAGCCGCGGCTCGTGGGCAATGAGGTCCCAGAGCCGCTCGTCGATCTCGACCGGATCGAGCGACGACAATCGCAGGCGCGGGAGCCCGGGCACAGCGTCGAGCACCCGGTAGATCAGCTCACCGAACGACGGCTCGCCCGGGAGATCCTGCCCGTACGACGTGACGTCGACGCCCGAGAGCACCACCTCCTTGACGTTCTCCGCGGCGAGCATGCCAACCTGCTCGATGACGTGGTCGACGGGCACCGACCGCGAGTTGCCGCGGCCGTAGGGGATGATGCAGAACGTGCAGCGGTGATCGCAGCCGTTCTGTACCCGAAGGAACGCGCGTGTTCTCTCCTCGAACGCTCCGATCAGATGGCCCGCCGTTTCCCGCACGGCCATGATGTCGTTGACGAGTACGCGCTCCAGAACATCGGGCGAGTAGCTCTCGGCGCGGAGCTTCTCCGCATTGCCGATGACGCGGTCGACCTCGGGCATCGCGGCGAAGCGGTCGGGGTCGATTTGCGCCGCACACCCGGTGACGACGATGCGCGCACCCGGCCGTCGCCGGCGCGCGCTGCGGATCGCCTGCCGCGCCTGACGCTCTGCCTGGGCGGTGACGGCGCACGTGTTGACGATCACGAGGTCGGAGCCTTCACTCTCGCGCACCAAGCCGCGCATCACCTCGCTCTCGTAGGTGTTGAGGCGACAGCCAAACGTGATGATCTCGGGAGCGTCGGGCAACGGAAAAGACTCGCGGGCAGACGGCGCCCCTCCAGTCTAGCGGGTAATCCGCCGTTTCCGGCCGAGCTCCTGGATCTCCGACTACGCGGACTTCGCGGGACTGAAGGTGACGCGCATTTCCTTCACGCCGTTCAGAAAGTTCGAACGCAATCGGCGCGGCTCGGCGGCGAGCTCGATGCCCGGCAGCCGGCGCATCAGCCCTTCGAAGATGATGCGCAGCTCGAGCCGCGCGAGGTTCGACCCGAGGCAGAAATGCTCCCCGACGCCGAACGAGAGGTGGTCGTTGGGGTTGCGTCGGATGTCGAACGAGTCGGCGTTCTCGAAGACCTCGGAATCGCGGTTCGCCGCGGGGTACCAGAGGACGATCTTGTCGTTCTCCTTGATCTCCACCCCCCGCACCGCGGTGTCCCGGGTCGCCGTGCGCCGAAAGGCGTGGACGGCGGGATTGAAGCGGAGGATCTCCTCCACCGCGGAAGGAATGAGCGTCACGTCCTCGCGCAGGTCGCGGTACTGATCGGGGTGTTTGAGGAGGTCGTACATCCCGTTCGTGGTGACCGTCCGAGTGGTCTCGTTGCCCGCGATGGCGAGGATCAGGAAGAACGAATTGAACTCGAGGTCCGAGAG
>SPKZ01021478.1_pt1 | contig 14725 bp, 13 predicted proteins | sample 2456571 | NCBI WGS metagenome assembly SPKZ01 (sample SAMN11192286, study PRJNA482655) | marine metagenome | biome: ENVO:00000447; feature: ENVO:00000244|ENVO:00000211|ENVO:00000569|ENVO:00002023; material: ENVO:00002151; isolation source: ocean water from marine abyssalpelagic zone ...
ACTTTCTCGTCAACTACAACATCTACAGATGACTCAATAGTTTCAGCAATAGCAGAAGGCAGCATCAAACTGGTACTGGAAAAAATGGTGAAAACCCTGAGCATACGCCTCAGGCATAGTGGTTTACTACAGTGATACATCTAAGGTTTTTTCGACTACAGGTGATTTATTATAATTATTTTTATGTCAGTTTAGCTGCCATTTTTAATGCTTCGCATTCTACACGATTTTTGATACTCACGCTGCTACACACGTATCAGTCTCTGATACTCAACGTAAACGGCTTTACCTTCAGCCACTCAAAATATTTAATCGAGGCCAATGATTTACAGCCATATCGCTGTATGCCTATGGGAAATTACGCATAAAAAAGGTCAATAATGAAAAAAATAACCAAGCTCTATTACTCTTCTTCTGTCTGTTAGTGACAGCCTGTGATGAGCAGTTTTTTAAATCGATTGACTACCCCAGGATTAATATTTACTTGCTAGAATTTAAGGTTTTAACCAAGGAATATTTCAGGTGGTACATAGAGATTGAAGCAATTAAGTCTTAATACTTCTTATGCTCTGAAAAATAGTGAGGTACAGAATTGGGTCCGTATTTTTTGTTATACATTGATGCTCGAAAAATATCTCGGGGCGGAAGTTGTACCACAGGTAAATGAAAGCCCCATATCGAGCGTTACAGCGAGTAACGCTAGCCCAAGGTCAACAAACATTATTTAAACTGTTTTTATAACAATCTTTATCAGGCCAAATACAAAGCCACCATTCAGATTCAAAACGGTGATTTAAGATTGCACACAGGAAAAATTCTTCTCATCATTTTTGTCACCTATGCCTTTAAATTTGGCCAGTTTAGGATACACACAGAGCGGTCGGCTAAACGCAATTTTTGGAGTGACTTCTACAGCGGGAGAAAGGTGTGGCATCGCGATCGTCTTTCCGGGTTGTTGGGCGATGATTCTGTCGGGTGCATTACCCTCCTCCCGCCAGTCAACCAGCGGGGCGACATAATCAGCCATCCACGCACCAGGGCCGCCAGCACAATGATTCATACCTGGGACCATAAACAGACGAAAAAATTGGCTCACTTTTTTCCTGCCGCCCAGTTCATTTTCAATATCACTTAAATAATCTATCGCTCGCTGGGGGCGCAGAGGATAATCATTCCAGCCCTGATACATCAGCAGCTTACCGCCATTAGCCCTGAACTCCGACAGATCGCCATAGACATCCAGAGCGGCGGTGACTTGTTTGAGTTTATAACGATCATTGACGGTATCAAATTTATTAACATCAAAACCTGGCTCATGGCGCATTAACAGTGTCACTAATTCATCAATCGTACTGATCACGGTTTTTCCATCAACGATCTTATTTGGCAGCTGCCAAAAGGCCCAGTCACCAGCGGCCTCTGCTCCAGGTAATACGCCAGGGGAGATGATATTACCTTGAGCATCTTTAACATCGCTATACACACTTTCTGCGGTCTTTAGCTGACCAGCTGTCAGGCAATTTTTTTGTTGACCTTTATTGCATTGCAGCTTGCTTAGATCAAACACATCTGCTGTGCACTTTCTGGGATCGTTGATGACACCATCGGCTACACCGTCCAGCAAATCGCAGGCGGCTTTAGAAGCTTTATCCAGCGTTAACAGTGTATCCGCAGTTAAAGGGTTGGCTTGCTGTGCTCGGGATTGCCCCATCATCCAGGCGCTCATTTCCTCAAACCTGAACAATGGCGCACCCGCGATGATGCCATCATAATCCTCGGGATAACGTTCAGCTTCTAACAAAGCAGCTCTGCCACCATTTGAACAACCATTAAGATAGGCGTAATCAATATCGGCACCATAAAAGTGGCTGATCGTTTTCTTGGCTGCCAGCGTCGAAAGGTGAACACCTCTATAGGCATAATTGAGCAATGCTTCAGGTTGACGATAGAAAGCCTTGCCAGCGCTGGCTTCATGCCCGGTATCGGTAGACGCCATCGCAAAACCCTTGTGCAGCAAGCTGGTCGTATCGCCAATCACACCGGCATCACCACCCACCGCTGAAAACATCATACGCCCATTCCAATCTTTAACAGGCAAGGTGACTTCAAATCGAATTGCACTATTTATCACGCCGCGCACTCGACAATAGGCAGGCAAGGCATCGCTGGCCGGAATTAAAACGCCCGGTTCCATAGCATGAGATAAATCACTGAGTCGGTACAATTTGTGACAACGGGTTTCCACAGCGTCTGCAGAAAATGCAGAGTGTGATATCGAGATCAATAAAAAGAATGTAAAAATTATTGCCTTCATGGCATCAGCTCCGAGTCATTCGAAATAACACTTTACATTAGCCTGTACAGCATTGAAATATCATGCCCATATAAAAATATGGGGCTGGGTGTTAAATGACATATTTTCTATTTATTGATGATGGCAGAAAAAATCCAAGGCCACCTGAAAATATTCTGGCATCACCGGAGGCCTGGCCTGCGTAGAAAACAACATGCGGCTCCAATAGGAATGTAAATTTTCTTCTTTTTTATCCCATACCTAACAAATAAATCGAGTATGAATCTCCTTCCCTGTCGAACATCAACCAGAATGATATTGCTGCTAGCATATGAATAATAATGCCCTCCAAATAAATATTCTATATTTGAGAAGGCATCAAACAAACGTGTTTTTTTAATGACCGATGATAGCTATATCAGCCCAATACGCCACAATAAACTCCACATAAAAGCCACAACAAAGGGGCAGGCATATTATTCGCATTCAGATGACATCCCTGTCTCTGATGGGCTAAATACTTGAACTAAAGTGTCGAAGGGTAACTACCACCAAAGGGCACCAAATCTTGCTGACAAGCCAGATTTTCATCCGGCAATATTCCCGTCACCAGATAAGAGATGATCGCATTGTCACCACAGCTGGACATACCTAACACGCCATGGCCCCATCCCTCTACTGTGAGCAGATGACTGTTGGGCATAAGTTCATGTGCAGCTAAAGCAGCTTGATAAGGGCTGGCCGGATCAAAGGTGGATGTCACCAATAAAACAGGCTTGTTAGTCTGTTTATTAAAAGGACCTGTATAGCGGCTATCCTGTGAGCCAGTCCAGGAATGACAAGTGCTAATTCCCCAGCCCCATTGCTGTGCCGAAAAATATCCGCGTTCAATATCGGCATTAATGGCCAGCTCCCACATATCGTAGTAGGCCGGGTTATCAGTATCCGCGCAGATAATCGCAAAAGCACTAACGCCATGCTGTGGCAACACTGGTGGTTCATGGCCAAAGTTCATACTTAAACCCAAGGACACAGGAGTATTAGTGATGGTTTCGAACATGATATTCATTTCAATACCAGCTAACTGATTAGCCAATTCAGGCCAAAGCGTTATATCCCTAAGTGCCAAATCAATTTGAAATAAGAAAGCATGAAACTGCAGTACGGTCGTCGTTTGATCCGGCAACATCATTTCTAAAGGCTGCTCTTTGAGACGTTGATGAATCGCCCAGAAACGCTGCTCGGCATTCCCCGCAAAGGTACACTGCTCTGCTCCCCCCTCATCACAAAGACGGAAAAATTCATTTAAGGTATCCTGAGCTCCCATGGCCGAATTAGTCCGATTCCATAGCGGTAATGTCTCGGCATCATCGCCATAACCGGTAGTCCAGGCGATAGGATCGATGATGCCATCTAACACTACAAGGCCCACGTTTTCTGGAAAGATATTGACGTACGTTTCCCCCAGAAAAGAACCATAGGAAGCACCAAAATAATTCAATTCTTCATCACCCACGGCCTGACGCATTAAATCCATATCTCTGGCGGCATCGGCGGTAGACATGTGATGAATTAGCTCTGAAGAATTTTGCGCACATAATGCACTATAAGCTTCATCGCTTGCCTTCCAGGTAACAATGTCACCGGTAGTCAAAGGATAGCCCGTAGTGATTAGCACTTCATAATCACTTTCTTCTTTAAAACACTCAAGCTGATCACTACGGCCTATGCCACGCTGATCAAAGGCAATAATGTCATAATGCGCACGTAATATATCGGGCACCACCTCCGTCGCACCTGCTTTAAAAAGTTCTATGCCTGAAGGACCTGGACCACCTGGATGGAAAAACAAGGAGCCGCGTTTAAATTCGGGTTGCGTCGAAGGAATGCGCAACATCGCAATGGCCACCTGTTTTTCATCGCTAGGGTCCTGATGATTCATAGGCACATAGAGAGTTGTACACTCAAAAGGAAAATCCCCACCTTCATAACAGGATTGCCAAACCAGTTCTTCTGGTATGACAATAGGCGGTTCTTGTTCTTCCGGCATGGGATCAACCACTGCGGGTTTTTCACCGGCTGGTTGAACGTTAACCGGAGCATTATTTGACGATGTTTTATCATCGTCATCATCACAGGCTGCGACTAACAGACAGCATGACGTTAAAATTATTTTATTCAGTAGTTGCATATGGTTTATCCCCAAAGACTAAAGACGACAACTGTGCGCCGCCACGTAAAAATCATGATGTAGACCTTTTTATTATTTCTTATAGGCCTGCATTGATAACGCAGTGATTAAATAAAAATGTCGCCAGGGGGTAAAGACGAATCCAACAGGTATCAATAACTGATATGAATTTTGTACTTAGGGTATCGTTTCTTTGATAAAAAGATTAAAAATCTCATCTTAAATCGTTTCTTCACCTTCTTTACAGGGTGATTTGTAGTATAACTCATTTTCGTTATTTCCCTTTCACCGCAGTAGACATTCACACTATGTTTAAGTCGTTCTTTTTAGATAAAAAATGGGCCCTTTGGTCGATACTGGGCTCTGCCATTATTCTGCTGGTTACCTGGTATAAGGTCATGCTGGATGTGCAAATCAATGAATGGTTTGGGGGCTTTTATAATATGATTCAGCAAGCCCTAACCACACCGGGCTCGGTCACCTTTGCTGAATACCTGGAACCCTGTTTGGTTTTTGCCAAGATAGCCGCCATCTATATTGTTGTTGCGGTACTGTTAGAATTTTTTGTAAAACATTATGTCTTCCGCTGGCGTACGGCGATGAACGAATATTATATGGCTAACTGGGATCAGCTGCGCCATATTGAAGGCGCGGCACAACGTGTGCAGGAAGATACCATGCGCTTTGCCAGGATTATGGAAACTCTGGGCGTCGCGTTTATCCGCTCAATAATGACCCTGGCAGCCTTTCTGCCAATTCTCTGGGGACTCAGTGAACATATCACAGAGCTGCCATGGATAGGCCCTGTTGATCAGGCGCTGGTTTATATCGCCATCATATCCGCCGCTTCAGGCACCTTATTACTGGCTGTTGTAGGCATCAAATTACCGGGACTGGAATTCAATAATCAGCGTGTTGAAGCCGCCTATAGAAAAGAGTTGGTACTGGGCGAAGATCATGAAGACAGGGCTGAGCCTGCTACTATTAAAGAACTGTTCAGCAATGTGCGTAAAAACTACTATCGCCTGTATAAACACTATATGTATTTTGATGTGGCCAAGTGGTCTTATATTCAATTCACGGTGATCGTACCCTATATCGCACTGGGCCCCACCATCGTCTCTGGTGCGGTTACGCTGGGTATCTTGCAACGTATCGTTGCCGCCTTTAGCAAGGTTGAGAATTCCTTTCAGTTCCTGGTGCATTCATGGAGCACCATCGTTGAATTGATCTCCATCTATAAGCGTTTGAGTGCCTTTGAGAGCCAATTAACGGATAAAAATGTAGTGGACGATTCGCCACTTAATCAAGTTCAATCTGAAACCTAGATCTTTCTTTTTCCTCTGCGCCCCTATCATTCGCGACCGGGGCTAGACTTCTAATACATCATTTTCTTTAGCCTATATAGCGGCAATAATGTCTGTGCCCACCGCAAAGCCATTATCGTCTACCGCCAGCAGTAAAAGTCCTTCAACTCGACACGGTATCACTTTATGATACCTAAGATCCCGCGCAAACAATAAATAGTGATACCTATTAAAAAGCGCTTTTTTCCACAGGTAAGCTGCGATTAAATGCTTGTTAACAAAAAGCATACATAAAAAAGGCACCACCATTAGCCATGGAGTATCAAAATAAAACCCGCGTTTTTCTGGAAACCCTGAAAAAAGAGATCAAGGCCAAGGCTATTCCCTATCAACAGCTGGCCGATAAGTTAGGGGTTTCATTGCTAACGATTAAACGTCAGGTCAATGCAGAAGATATATCCATGTCTAAACTCATGGCCCTCTGTGAAGTCGCCGATATCGATATAAGTGATATATGGCGACAAATTGAAATGGAACGCCCAAAACATACGATGTATACCCAGGAACAGGACCTGGCCTTCTCTAAAAACCCACATTTGTGGCGCTATTTTGAAACCCTATTTTTCGAGGACTTGTCCCCTAAAGACATAGAAAAAAAATACCAGATCAGCCCGGCCTCCACCCACGCCTATTTACGCAAACTTGAGATGTTGGGCTTAATTCAGTTATCCGTGCACGGTAATATACGTATGTTAGTCAGCTCGCCTCTTGGATTCGGCGATGGCCATACGTTGGCCGTGGATCAGGGCTTAAGGAACGTATTTTACGACGTCGCCGAGCAATGTTTTAGCCCCGGTACATCAGCCGCATTAACGATAAAAAAAGACCTGAAACTCAGTAAAGAATTACGCGGACAATTACACCTGGATATCTATGAGCTGGTGTCTAAATACGCCAATATATCTGAACGTTATTTTATCCCCAGCAACCAACCACAACTGAGCATCATCACCTGTGACTATAAAGCCCAAAATTTTATTGGCGAAGCGCCTATCACAGACATCATCAACAACGACTTACCATAAGACATTCCGCCATGAACTATCAGGACAAAATCAAACGTTGTTTATCGTTTATAAAAGATGAAGTGAAAACGCAAGGGGACACTTATCAGCAGCTGGCCGATAAATTAGAAATTTCACTGCTAACGGTTAAACGCCAGCTCAATGCAGGTGAAATATCCATGTCCAAACTTCTGGCACTATGTGATGCCGTGGGACTTGATTTTATCGATGTATGGAATGCCATAGAACAACAGGAACAAACACACAATGTATTCAGCGAGCAGCAGGATAAGGCTTTTTATCAACATCCGGCCCTGTACACCTATTTCAAGGCGCTGTATCAATTTCAACAAAGCCCGGAGGAGATTGAACAATTCTGGTCAATAAGTCCCGCCTCCAGCGAGGCTTATCTGAATAAATTACAAACTATTGGCATCATCGAAAGAGGAAAAAATACGTATTTTAAATTCCTCGTTTCTGGCCCGATAGATTTTTCAGATGACAGCTTGATGGTGAGCAGTAATATCCAGAAAAATTTAAAAATCATTGGTGACAATATCGTTACCGGAAAAGGTGGTGCCGATCTATTATTGGTGAAACCTTTAAAGCTTAATGAAGAGATCCGGGAAAAAATGTATGCCGAAATACAGGAGATTGCCAATAAATATAGCGAACTCTCGCAACGCTATTTCAACTTAGCCGACCTGCCCACACAGCAGTTATTTATCTGCGACTATCTGCCTGAAAGAGATGTTCAGGCCGAACTGATTGTTGATGTCACGAAGTTTGAATAGTCAGTACCCATCCAAAATCAGATAAACCATTGATTAATGTATAAGAAGCATTAACGCGCAAATGGTTAAAACTCTATGTACCGCCTAAGGTTTTCATTTTTATAGATGGCTTCAATAGAGAACGCTGCCCAATTATATTTAACAATATCTCCTGTTAACAGCTTCGGCACGTTGGGCTTCAAAAACCTGGCAATGTGATGCGCTGGAGGCTGGATTTATTTTACAGATGGGCTACTTTGTTTCCCGGCCAACACCCCTTAGCAACAACCGCACGCATTCTCTTTTTTTGATCTTCGGTGAATATATACATAGTTTCATCACTCACATAATCCATAAAGTTCATGGTGATAACTGTGCTGCCGCTGGAGGACGAAGGGTAGGTTGGGATGCCGTCGTATTGTCCTTTGGCAGTCGGAGTATTATGCACCAAATCGCTGGAATCACAGGCGCCATTTGACGCATAGATATGCAGAAGGCTTAAGCAATGACCTGTCTCATGGATGGCGGTACGGCCTAAAGTCTTGCCATTCTCCGGTACAGGCAGAATGCCATTAGCACCACGCTTGAAAACATAACATAAATTATGTTATGGTTTTATCCACGTTCAACAGATGCATTTTCTTTATGGCAAAAGTCACTAAGCAGGACTGGTTAGATCAAGCGCTAGAACTACTCGCCAGTGGAGGCCCGTCGGCGGTCACATTACAGGCATTGTTAGACAGGCTAAACGTGTCACATGGCTCTTTTTATCATCATTTTTCCAATCGTCAGGCGCTGACCGATGCGATGTTGGAACATTGGGAACAAACAATGACAGCCGACATCCTCGATAGCAGCGGTCAGATAGTTGATTTAGGGCCACGGCTAGACAATCTCATCAATCAAGGCGAGGGTCTCTTTACCCTGCAAACCCCGCTGGAGAACGCGATTCGTAGCTGGGCTCAAACAGACAACAGCGTCAAGAATGCCCTGCAGCGAGTGGACAAGATGCGCCGTGAACATTGTCAGGCTTTGGCAGCACTGGTTGTCGAAGACCACGACGCAGCCGTTAGACTCGGCGACCTGGTACACGCTGTTTTTATAGGTACACAGCAAAATATGCCAGCCTATAGCGCCGAAGAAACACAGGCGGTTTACCGAACCCTGATGGAGTTAGTCATGAGCCAGCTCAACTTAGACAGTTCAACTTAGCCTGTCACGGTGATAACACGACACAGCGTTATTGTTTAATAACGCTGACTATTCATTGAACTTGTGGAGAATAATAATAATGCATACAGATATGCGCCACATCTATATGGCCTACGGGTTAACATTAGCCGTTGGCACTGCAGCCCTGTTGCTGTTGCCCTATACACCACTATGGAATGCGCTGATCGCCGATGTCATCGCTACGGCGATCATCTTTGCCTTTAGCCGCTACCATAAAAATTCCAGTTTCTACGATGCCTATTGGAGCGTCATTCCGCCGTTATTAATGCTTTATTGGATGATGACGGGCCCCAATGCCGACGACTTGCGTGTGTGGCTGGTCTTTGCCCTGGTGAACTTCTGGGCCATACGCCTGACATGGAACTGGGCCAGCCACTGGCAGGGGCTGAGCCATGAAGATTGGCGTTATAGTGACCTGCGAAACAACGTGCCCGCCAGCCTGGCCCCTTGTCTGGATTTCATCGCCATACATCTGCTACCCACGCTACAAGTCTTTGTCGCTTGTCTACCGATGTATATTATCAGTCAATATCCGGTCTCGGCATTCAACGGCCTGGATATCATCGCCGCTGCAGTCACCTTTTTTGCCGTCCTCATTGAGCTGTTTTCCGATATTCAGCTGCACCGTTTCCTGGGACAACGTAAAGCCGGGGAGTTCATCAACAGTGGTCTGTGGTCATGGTCTAGACACCCTAATTACTTTGGTGAATTGTCGTTCTGGTGTGGGCTTATGTTATTTGGCTTTGCCGCCAGCCCTGCGCATTACCTCTGGTTCATCCCTGGCGCAGTGTTGATGACGTTGATGATCGTGTTTATCAGTATACCGATGATGGATGAACGCAGTGCTGTAAGGCGCCCCGGTTATTCCGAACATATAAAAAAGGTATCGCGACTGATTCCCATGCCCCCCAGAAAAGCGTCTCACTGAGGCTATGGCTGATTTAATGGTTACTACACATCGTAAACGCATCGTTATCATCGGCCTCGGTGATACCGGTATTTTGTCGGCTGTGCGTCTGAGCGACGAGTTCGATATTACTGCCATCTCCCCAAAACCTTTGATGCTTAGCGGGCAAGAGCTGGGACTAAGGCTTTGTAAACCTGATGTTTGGTCTAGGGAATATCGACAGCATTTTAGTGCCTACCAAGGCCTGGATAACGTTAATATCATTCACGGTAGCGTCAAGATCATAGACAGCGAAAATAACTCCGTTAGCGTTAGACACAATGATGGCGTCGAACAGCGAATAACTTACGATGTGTTGTTAATTGCCAGCGGTGTCAGTAACGGATTTTGGCGTAATAATCTAGAGCAGGATATCGATAGCATCGATAAGCAGCTAAAAATCCAGGCCCAAAATATACAGTCGGCTCGTCGTATCGCCATTGTTGGTGCAGGAGCAACAGGCGTCAGTGCAGCAGCTAATATTGCGACGGCCTTTGCCGATAAAGAAGTACATCTGTTCTTCAGTCGCAAATCGATTTTGCCCGATTATCATCCCAAAACACAAAAGAAACTGAAGCGAAAATTGCAGCGAGTAGGCGTTATTCTACATCCGGAGCACCGCGCCCGTATTGATAGCAATAGTGGCTATAAATCCCTGTCAGCCGGAAATTTGCATTGGACTACTGGCCAGGACGACTTTAACGCAGATCTGATACTCTGGGCTGTAGGACAACTGCAAGCCAATAATGCCTTTATCCCCAAGGCTATGTTAGATGCAGATGGCTTTGTTAAAACGGATGCCTACCTGCGTGTTCATGGCCACCAGAATATTTTCTGCGTGGGTGATATCGCGGCGACGGATGCCAATCGCAGCTCAGCCAGAAACGGCGGTTATAATATTGTTGCAGACAATATCAGGCATTATCTCAATAACCGCAGCACTAGGCAGAAAGCCTTTAAGCCTGTCAGTTATCGATGGGGCTCGATACTCGGCTTGCAAGATAATGGGCTGACAGTCTATACACCCAAAGGCGGCAGCTTTCGCTTTTCGCATTGGAGCGTCACTCAGCTGTTATTTCCCGTTATTGTCAGGAAGATGATCTATAAAGGTGTGCGGAAAGAGGCTAGCCCTTCGCTTCGGGAATAAAAGTATTGAATGCGTAATTGCTTCAATCTCGATTTACCGCCTGAAATTTTCATTGTTATAGAGGGTTTCAATAAAGAGAAAGCTGCCCGATTAAAGCTAACAACACTCCCCTGTTAAAATCTTAAATTCTAACCTGGGAGTATTGGTCGTGGAATAACCTGCCAGCTAAAAAATCAGCATGGATAGCTCGCTTTGTACAGGCCGCTTTAGCCTCATTAAGAACTTTTTATTAATAGTAAATCCACTTTCGATTGGCGGGTTTATTGCGTATGAGAAATGAGTTTTATTGAGGGGCGCTTTCGAGGCTTAAGCAGCTATCTCTGTGAAGGGCATGACTCAGAGCTGCTATGAGCTATTCTCGGAAATGCCTAAGCCCCTTAGCTATTCTTAATCTGTTGAGCTAACCAGTCGCTTAAAATTGGGGATGTACGACCCATCGTTACAGTGATCAAACATCAAAAAATCTGTAAATAAGGATCCTGCATGTCAACCTAATTCAAAACCACGCGTTTTATAGATTAACCAAGGGTATTATCTGACGACGATTTTGCCTTTAACACGGTTTAAGATACATTGAGCTTTATGAAAATTTGCCAACACAACCATCCTTTTTATACGGCATTATGCTACTGCTTGTTGCTGCTGGCTTTTACCCACACACAAGCACAAACCGGTTCAATGAATGATCAGCCTCAAAAGAAGAAGCTAAGTCATATCGGCGATTCCGCTACAAAAGCCGATAAAGACATGCTGTTGTTTTTGGCCGAATTTGATGAAATGGATAACGACACCTTTGAAATGATGGTCTTTCATGGCCTCAATGATCAGGCTGCTGAAGATAAACAGCCCCCTGCAGATAGGTTATATAATGAAGATTAAATACTGGGCTTTATGCTGTTTGAGTTTAAGTATGCTGAGTGCTTCTCTTTTTGCGCAGAGCTGGGATGAGCTACCGCAAACCACACAGCTAACACTTAAGCCGTTTCAATCCCAGTGGCAGACTATGCCAGAAGCCAAACAGCAGAAATTGCTTAAGGCCGCCCAACGCTGGCAGCAGATGAACCCAGAGCAGAAACAGCAAGCTAAGCAACGTTTGAAACGTTGGCAAAGCCTGTCCAGTACAAAACAGCAACGCGTCGCAAAGCGCTACCAACAGTTTAAACAATTGTCGCCAACCGATGCTCGACGTGTTAAAAAACAATTTAAACGTTTTCAAAGTCTGCCGCCACATAAGCAACAGACTTTGAAAAAACGTTGGAAGAAGGTTAGCCCTGAGCAAAAAAAACAGCAGTACCATAAAACAAAAAGGTCCCATACATCACCCTAAAGCCGTTAGCACAATCTATGTTGATAAGCGCTGTGTTTTTAATACAGCCACCTGCCATAGCTAGCGATAATTCTTGGCTAGGGGATGACTATCGGCCAAATTCCATCATAGCCCGTATCGGTGAAGATGAGAGCAGCCGTTTAACCAGCCTTGAAACACAGTTTAACCTCATCAATTATCATGTTTTCCAAGCCAGATACACGCAAGTCAGCCATACGTCAGCAGCACAGGAATTGGATATTGAACAATATCTACTCGCCTTTAGCAGTGACCCGATGGCCATTTGGTCTCTATCAACACGCTATGAATACAGCGGTGATAAAGATACGCTAACCGCTAAAGAAGTTGAGCTTTCTCTGCAATATGCCCCCGCCCAATGGCTGATTGCAGTTGGCTATCAACATGCGGCCATAGAGATTGTATTAGCAAGAAAAGGCTTCACGTTGCCGGTGCAAAGAGACGGTGCCTCTGTGTTTTGGCAACTATCCCTAGACAGCTGGCTGATAGACGTTAGCGCGTCCGCTTATCGCTATGATCGAGACCTGTCTGGATTTAATCAACCACGGCGCTCCAGCAATAACCGACAAAGCAGTTTATTAACTCAAGTGTTTTCATTATTGGATTGGCATGTCAGCACCACGCTCAGCCACCATTGGTCTGCAACGATGCTGGAATTGGGCTTGGTGCGTTATTTTTATACAGTGACTCAAACAGCATCAAACCAAGTCATGAGCCAGCTGAACTATCAGCTCACGGATGCCATGAGCCTGGGAGCACAGCTAAGTACGGAATTGGATGATGTCGTGTGGTATTCCGAGCTATCGCTGGGGTATCACTGGTGATAAACCATACTCGAGCCCTCAATCAATTTCTAAAATCGGTGCAAAACCGTGCCTTTGTCACGGCTAAATTTTCCACCGCCAATGAAGATGATGCCTTGGATGTGGTGCAAGACAGTATGTTTAAACTGGCACAAAAATACGCCCACAAACCAGAAGATGAATGGCCAGCCTTATTCCAACGCATCTTACAAAACCGCCTCAAAGATTATTACCGTAGTCAAAAAATGAAAAAGTTATTTTATTTTTGGCAACAGCATGAAAACACGGAATCTAAACAGGTCTTTGATATCGCTAGTTTGTCCCCTTCCCCTGCACAACACCATGCCAGCCAGCAACAAAAAACGGCGTTAAACGGCGCCTTAAAAAAACTGCCTCAACGTCAACAAGAAGCCTTTGTCTTACGTGCATTGTGGGAATATTCCACCGCAGAAACGGCCAATATCATGCATTGCACCGAAGGCAGCGTTAAAACCCATTATTCACGTGCCAACGCGGCATTACAAAAACATCTACAGGAGAACGAAGATGAAAAACGATGATGCCTCCGATAGGAATATTACCCAAAAAGCCAAACAGCAGTTTGATCAACAGGCTGATCATCTTGATGAGGCAACAGTAAAAAAATTAGATAACATACGCTGTGAAGCCATCACAGCCGCAGGCAAACAGCCGAGCTTATTCTCTTCTGTGATACAGCAGATACAGCAGATACAGCAGGTACAGGCATGGCAGAAGCCTGCCATAGCTCTAAGCATTGTCGGCTTATGCGTTTATCTAGGGCTTGTGAATACTACGCCTTCAGCATCTTTGCCCGACAATACTTTAGACATGGTATTAATCAATGAAGATTATGATTTGCTGCATGAGGATATTGAATTTTATCTATGGCTGGAAAACCAAGCACAGCTAGACACACAGCAAGATAATACCTCTACGCAGAGCAAGGAGATCATCTAATACCACATAAAAGCTTGGCGCTCTCAATTTAGATATCTCTACAGCTATCAAAACCTGCGTAAGTAACTTGCATCAAAAAGTTAAAATTTATGCCACAGGGCTGTCAACCAACTCGACTTCCACGCGTTATTAAATAGAACATTGATAATAATAAAAGCAATGGACTTACAGCTTCCATTTAAGCCTTTGATTCATCCGCATTTTTTTATTCATTAACAATAAGTACGATTTAAGAATAATAATCAGCGTGTGCATTTCATCCCATTGCCGCGTGCCACTGGAGAATGTTATGAAGTTATTCCACCACAATGACAAACAGCCACACGATGCATTATCACGTCTACTAAGTGTCGCAAGCGTTATCATTCTGGCTAACCTTTTAGCCGGCTGTGGCAGTGATAGCAGCATCAGTAACCCGAATAACAATCCTGTTACCGACAATGGTGTTGAACAAACAACCGATCCAACAACCGATCCAACAACCGATCCTTCTCAGCCCAGTAGCGCTGCGCTGAATGATACCGGCTTAACCCTGGGTGGCGATTACCCTTCGGGCAATAACCTCAGTTGTCTGGGAGAATCCATCAGCCAGCAAGATTGTGCACAGGGGCGTGATTTTACACATAACGATGATAGCGATGGCCA
>SPKZ01001932.1_pt1 | contig 14724 bp, 12 predicted proteins | sample 2456571 | NCBI WGS metagenome assembly SPKZ01 (sample SAMN11192286, study PRJNA482655) | marine metagenome | biome: ENVO:00000447; feature: ENVO:00000244|ENVO:00000211|ENVO:00000569|ENVO:00002023; material: ENVO:00002151; isolation source: ocean water from marine abyssalpelagic zone ...
TGATTCATGACCAAAACTCCCTTTGTTTAACCGTTTTCATATAGCTCTCGACCTTATCGTTGTGTTATTTTTACTTGAATTAAAAAACTTCCCGGAAACTCACTAATACCAACACTTTCAACATATAGGATTAATTTACCATTTTTCAGAGGTGGTAAGCTAGTGAGAGGTATTAGCACATCAGGCTTAATATAGTCACCGCTAAAGAACTTTGAAACAGCCCTTGGTGTGCGTGTTTCAGTGGAGTTTTTAGTCCAAATCCTCATCACGCCCGGTGCGGGAAAGTGTTGATTTTCGTCGTCGTTAATATCTAGATCTCTATCATAACTATACTGCATCTAGTGCAATAGCTTGGGCAGTGAGGTTTTTCGTCAAGGGGAAATTCAGTACAAACTCACTTTGAGAGTTTGAGTTGGGGAATATTCTGACTATTTTATTGATGTTAACAAATGCTTTTTGTTTTACTTTCTCTACGACTCCACCAACTGTTTTAAGATCCGACGCTAACACACCAACCACTGTAAATCCGACATACCGAATGTCTTGATTATCACCCGCCTGAACAACGGTACTAAGATATTGTTTGCCTTCAATGCTAGCGATAGATACCCGTTCAAATGAAACCGTTGGGTTAATCTCATCAGCAGTAAACGTCTCACTGTATGTGGTTGAGGTGCCATCATTGAGATAGATAGTAAAAGCGGGATAAAATCGTACGGCCCCCTTGGCCTCAACGATAAATTGACAACCATTAAGGTGATTACTGTTACGCAAGAAGTCGGAAGAATCAAGTGATAAGTCCCCAGATTCAGCATGGTATATCACTTGAGAAAGGTTAGAACACTGATCTAAAGCAAGTGTAAATGACACCTTATTACTATCCATACTCAATTTATGGTTAGTACGAATATCTAAATCCAAGGCATTTACAGCATGACTATAAGCAAGAAAAATAACAAAAACAGAAAAAACACGAAATAAGCGCAATTTGATTATCATCCATTATCGAATCAAAAAAACATCTAAATAATTAGGAATGATATATCCAACATCCCTCCTCACTAACTTAAAAATTTTAATTAAATAATATGATTTACAAATAGATTATAGTGAATAGCGATGACTTATTATTACATCAACCTAAAACAATTATGGCTCGAGTAACTGTTTTAGGAAAAAATGGATAGAGATATTAACTCTCTGCTTCTTGCCAAACCTCGAATTTTAGCTCAATGGTTTCGTTATCGGTGTTTAACCAAATTTCGCCACCTTGAATGGTGAATTGTAGATTCATGGTGCGTGTTGCGGCATCGGCAAGTGCGTTCATTGATTCGTCACTCAGGAAAAACACACTGAGATTTTTGTATTTACGGGCGGTTGATTGTTGCTGTTTCCACCAATTTTTGGCGGCATTTTCACCGTAGGTATAAATAATCGATTGTTGGGCACGAACGCTGCCTTTTTTAATCCGCTTTTCATCTGGCGTACCTAAATCAACCCATAGTTCAATAATGTCACTGTAATTGACTTGCCACAGATCCGGTTGGTCTTCATCACATAAACCTTTGGTAAAAGTTAATTGTTCATTGGCATTTACTGCCCATGCCACAATCCGTAACATCATCCGTTGTAGTGTTTCTGACGGATGTTGGGCAATGGTTAGGCTTTGATCGATGTACACTTCACGATCCATATCAGCAACATTGACCGTTGCCTTAAAAATTGTCGCTTTAAGCGCCATTATCATTATCTCTTCATAAAATTTATCGCTATGGTACGCGTATTTATTTAATTAAGCGACTGTTTCACGGTATGATAAATATTACTAATTTCCAGCGGCTAGGTTGACGTCTTAATGACAAAATTAAAGGTAGAATTATTACTCACGGGCAATGAATTAATGTCTGGCGATGTTATCGACTCCAATTCAGCGGTGATTGCGCAACAGTTGAAAACATTAGGGCTAGAGATAAGCCGTCGAGTGACGGTAAAAGATGATACCGATTTACTCAGTCAAGAAATTATCAGCCAGTCACAGCGTGCCGACATTTTAATTATTAATGGCGGCTTGGGCCCAACGGTCGATGATATGACCGCTCAAGCATTAGCAGATGCGGCGCAGTTACCGTTAGCCATTCATCAGCAAGCACTCTCTCAACTAACAGCATGGTGTGAAAAACGCAGTTATGAGTTAAATCAGGCCAATAAAAAACAAGCTGTTTTGCCTCAAGGGTGTGACATTATCACCAATGACAGTGGCAGCGCCTGTGGCTTTCATCTACGATTAAATGGATGTGCGATTTATACCACGCCAGGAGTGCCCAGCGAAATGGTGACGATGATCCAGCAAGAAATAGTCCCGGCTATTGAACGCGATTTTAAGATTAACAGCACCACCGATGTCAGTCGATTTCAAGTGTTTGGCATTGGTGAGTCAACCATTCAGCAGTTGGTGTCTGAACACCTAAGTGATTGGCCAGCTGAAATTGAATTGGGCTTTCGCGCGTCGATGCCTCTGATAGAAATGAAGTTAACCACCGATACCGAGCAAGGTCATGGCATCAAAGCCTTGTGGCAAAACAAGTTAGAGCAGTTGTTAGGCGGTCATGTTATTGGCCAAGGTAAGACCTCGCTAGCTCAAGCATTAGTTGAGGCACTGCAGCAACAACATAAAAGCGTCGCCTTTGCCGAGTCCTGCACTGGTGGCTTGATGTCATCGTTACTGACCCAAGTAAGCGGTTGTTCCGAGGTGTTTGAAGCCGGTTTCGTGACCTACTCCAATGCGATTAAGGCCAAGATTATTAGCGTCAGTGAGCACACGCTAACTCAATTTGGTGCGGTCAGTAGCGAAGTAGTGCTTGAGATGGCCCAAGGAGCACTTAAGCAAAGTGGCAGTGATTATGTGGTCGCAGTTTCAGGTATTGCGGGACCTGGTGGTGGCAGCATTGATAAACCCGTTGGCACCGTTTGGTTAGCCTGGGGCGAGCAAGATAATATCCAGACCATTGGTTTAGCCGTGCCATTACCGCGAATTAAATTTCAACAATATGTCGCCGCGGTGGGGCTTGATTTAATCCGTCGCCATATAATAGGCATTACCACACCTGCCTATTATATTGAGCAGCGCGCCCTTACGAATAGCGCGACTTAACATGATCGGGCATCGAATCAATTTGAAATTGAACCATGGCATCGAAGGATTTTAACAAGGGTTCAAAGCTGCGTTGTTTACCTTCTAATTGGGTCAACAATTCAAAGCAGGCTTCAACCGTTGAGAGGCTGTCGCTGCGCGATGATTTCCGGATCCGATAATTACTTTGATTAGTGACATCAATACCAATACACGGCAATTGTTGCAGCACCGGATTCAAGCAATACATTTTATAGGCTTTTTTCCAGCTGCCATCGAGCACAATAATGGTTAAATTATTTAAGACTTGCGTATTAACATCCTCTGGAGAGATGGCATTATCCTGAGGATATAGCAACATCACTTGCCGTGAAGGTTCGTTAAATAATGCTTGAAATTCGACGTTCTGGTTAAAGTTTTCACCGACAATCACTTGGCAACGTCTAAGACTCAGCTCTGCAATTTTAGCGGTGCCCTTGGCATGTTTCACTTCACTAGGATGTTGTAAGATCACTATTTCAGTTCGGTTATCAATAGGGGTAACGGTGTGGCATAAACAGGCCACTGGTGGCCGTAAACATTGTGGGCACCTTGCTCTTTTATTCATTTGTTTGGCTCTTTGCTTAAGGTAATGTACGCTGTCATTAAATTTTTAACTGAAGGTTTTAGCATTAAACACTTAATCTCTCAATTGATGACTGTTGTCGCCACCCCACAATGGCGGTGGCCATTAATTATTGCCCTCTCCTGCTCACTGCTATTTGTTGGTCAGTCATTGAGCCTACCCTTATTAGAGTATGATCGAGGGCTGATTGCGCAGGGACAAGTGTGGCGTATTTTAACAGGCAATTTTCTGCATACCAATAGTTGGCACCTGTTAATGAATTTAGTTGGCTTAGTTTTGTTAACTCAATTGTTCGGCCGCCACTATAGCCAGTGGCAGTTTTGCCTATTTACACTCACTAATTGTGTGATGGTGGGTGCTTTATTATATTGGTTTACTCCAGATATTTATTATTACGTCGGCCTGTCGGGTTATTTACACGGTTTGTTTGTGTTTGGTTGTTTAGATGAAATAAACCGAGGCATTAAGTTTAGCTATTTATTGTTATTAGGCATTGCGGCGAAGGTTTTTCACGAACAGTTTTATGGCGCGGCGGCCGAAATCAGCGCACTCATTAATGCCGAGGTTGCGGTTGATGCCCACTGGTATGGGGCCATCACCGCAGTGCCGATTTATGCGCTCTATTTAGGCTGGCAACGATTAACGCGTCAACAGTAAATCATTAAGCCGTGCCACTTCATCACGGAGCTTACCGGCCAGTTCGAATTCGAGATTACGAGCATGTTGATACATCTTATGCTCGAGAGCGTTGATTTCTTTCTCAATATCTTTGTTCGAACTACTGCGATACTGTGCAGCCGTTTCAGCCACTTGATCAAGTTCTTCATTGCCGCCAACATCGAGTGAATCAAGCACTTTTTTGGTCAGTCCTTTGGGAGTAATACCGTGATCCAGATTATATTGATGCTGCAACGCTCGACGTGACTCGGTCGAGTCGATGGCTTTACGCATCGATTTAGTGATTTTGTCACCATAAAGAATCGCTCGACCATTGAGATTACGTGCGGCACGACCAATGGTTTGAATTAACGATCGTTCTGAGCGTAAAAAACCCTCTTTATCAGCATCGAGAATCGCCACTAATGACACTTCCGGCATGTCGAGACCTTCTCGTAACAAGTTAATCCCGATTAAAACATCAAACTTACCTAAGCGTAAATCACGAATAATCTCGATCCGTTCAACGGTATCAATGTCGGAGTGTAAATAACGTGCTCGTACGCCATTATCATCTAGGTACTCGGCTAAATCTTCAGCCATACGTTTGGTCATCGTGGTAGCGAGTACTCGCTCATCAAGCGCCACTCTAAGGTGTATTTCACTGAGTAAGTCATCCACTTGCGTCGCAACCGGTCGTACTTCAATAATCGGATCGAGTAACCCCGTCGGCCGCACGACTTGCCTCGCTACTTCGCCATTGGATTTGTTGAGTTCATAATCACTGGGGGTTGCCGAGACATAAATCGTTTGCGGCGAAATAGCCTCAAACTCTTCAAATTTAAGCGGTCGATTATCTAAGGCCGACGGTAAACGAAAGCCATACTGAACCAAGTTTTCTTTACGAGAACGGTCACCTTTGTACATCGCGCCAATTTGAGGCACCGTGACATGAGATTCATCGATAATTAGTAAGCCATCATCGGGTAAGTAATCAAGTAACGTTGGTGGCGGTTCGCCGGGATTACGCCCTGACAAGTAACGGGAGTAGTTTTCGACCCCAGAGCAATAACCCAATTCGGTCATCATTTCAATATCATAACTAACGCGCTCACTAATCCGCTGCAATTCCACCAGTTTATTGAGTGATGTTAGTTGTTCTTTGCGCTCACGCAGTTCTTCTTTAATGTGTTCAATTGCCCCCAAAATCTTTTCTCGCGGGGTGACATAGTGAGTTTTAGGGTAAACAGTAAAGCGCGCCACTTGCCGTTCAATCGCGCCAGTTAATGGATCAAATAACGAAATTCGCTCTACTTCGTCGTCAAACATTTCGACGCGTACTGCGAATTTTTCAGAGTCTGCTGGGAATATATCCAACACTTCACCACGAACTCGAAAAGTGCCACGGGCAAACTCGGTATCATTACGTTTATATTGTAATTCGGCGAGGCGGCGTAAAATCCCCCGCTGCTCCATGATATCGCCCTGACGGAAATGTAAGAGCATTTTCATGTAGGACTCAGGATCACCCAAACCATAAATCGCCGATACTGACGCGATGAGCACCACGTCTTTACGTTCTATTAGCGCTTTAGTTGCTGATAGGCGCATTTGCTCAATGTGGGCATTAACGGCGGCATCTTTCTCAATAAAAGTATCGGTTGATGGTACATAAGCTTCAGGCTGATAATAATCATAATAAGAAACAAAGTATTCCACGGCATTATTAGGAAAGAATTCTTTCATTTCACCATATAATTGAGCCGCAAGTGTTTTGTTGGGTGCCATAATTAAAGTCGGTCGCCCCGTTTTAGCAATCACATTGGCCATGGTATAGGTTTTACCCGAACCAGTAACACCTAGTAACGTTTGATGAGCTAAACCTGATTCCAGGCCATCAATCAGTTTTTTTATCGCTTCGGGCTGATCACCAGCCGGTTGGTAAGGGGACTTTAAATCAAAACTCACGCTGTTTCCTCTGTCGCTGATATCTTATCATCGGACTGATTTTGTGATGGGAATTTATTAAGTTGTTGTACCATGACGAAAAAAGCAATGGCACCAGACAAACATGCAGCAACCGCTACTCCAACGAGTAAGCCATTAATATCGCCGAGCATGCTACCGATGTAAGCCAGAGGTAACAGTAAAACGAACAAGCGAGTGATATTTAACCCAACTGATATCATTGGCTTGTGCAGGGCGTTTAATGACGAATTAGTTAAAATAGTTATTCCAGCCAAGCCATGAGCAACAGGAACAATCATTAAATAGGTAATAATAATGTCAGCCACTTTAGGATCATCGGCAAATAACCCACCCAACCAGCTAGAAATAGCAATCAGCACTAAATAAATGGCCAATTGCCAAGCAATAACGAATTTGACACTGGAAAAATATGCTTGCTTCACTCGATCAAATTGACCCGCTCCAAAGTTTTGACTGATAAAGGGTGGCAGCGACATTGATAGCGCTAAAATGACGATAACAGCAAATGATTCAATGCGACTGCCAACGCCAAAGGCAGCAACCGCTTCCGAGCCATAAACGGCAACCATTGAGATGACAATACTCGATGAGATAGGTGTCATCATATTCGAGGCTGCAGCGGGTAACGCAATGGTAAGGATTTGTTTGCTCGAATCGACGATCTGCGAAAACTGGTAGCCCCAACCTAATAAATTATAAGTGGCGGTTAATCGATAGAAAACTAAGATACAGCTAACCGCACTAGCAATAATACTGGCAATGGCAGCTCCAGCAATGCCCATTGCTTCAATAGGTCCAAAACCAAAAATAAAGATTGGATCTAAAATAGCATTGAGTAAAGCGCCAAGACCCATCACTTTAGCTGGCGTTTTAGTATCACCCGAGGCACGCATCACTGAATTACCAATCATTGGCATAATAATAAACAAACAACCAAATAACCAAGGTGTCATATATTGTTTAATCACAACAATATGTTCAGGCGTTGAACCCATTGCACCAAAAATATGATTCAAACTAATCAATCCAAACATCGCAATGGTATAAATTGAAACCGCTGAAATAATCAAGGCGACTGAGGCATGTTGCTTTGCCAACTCCTTATTCTTTTGACCTAATGTTTTCGCCACCACAGCGGAAACACCAATACCTAAACCAATAGCGAGACTAATCAAAGTAAAAGTCACTGGAAAAGTAAAACTAAAGGCCGCCAATGATTCTGTTCCCAATAAACTGACATAAAAAGTATCGACCAAATTAAATGACATTAGCATTACTAAGCCAAACATCATCGGAATTGTCATATTTTTGAGGGTAGGATTAACTGGGGCAGTCAGTAACACAGAAGATTTCATAAAACTCACAGCATAAAAAATAGAACGTCAGATGGTAGCAGAAAGCACATCAACAATGAATATTATTTCAACATTAGCCGGGTTTAAACGGCAAGAAAGTATTGACAAAAAACGAAATGATTAAATCAAAAAAATTTAAACTAAAATTGAGTTATTCGGACATCAGCAGTTAAAGACAACTTAGCAGAGAACACCCTATTGACAAACGTAACCCAATGAAAATATTAACAATAACAATTCAGTACAAAAAGTAACAACATGCTAGTAAAGATGCATTCAGACAGGGTTTGATGATGGTTAACAAACAATTATCACAGAGTTATCCACAGAATTAGTGGATAACATCGGCAACCCCTTTTGGGGCAAGTATTGTGAGAATTCAATTGTTTTTTTCGATAACTTAAAAATAATATTTTTTAAAAAATTATCACCCAAGGTAATAATACAAGATAGATGCCGTCAATTATGAATCACTTAAAAAGAATAGTCACACTAAGCAATAATTGTTATTTTTTGACTCAATATAGATTATTAATAACGCTAATCGTATAAGTGTTATGCAAACAGCAACTTTTTAAACATCGACTGTTGACAGTTTCCAATACAAACTTTAATATGCGCTCCGTCTTTAAGACAATATCTACAAGTAATGAAATAGAAGTTCCCCGATAGTTCAGTTGGTAGAACGCCGGACTGTTAATCCGTATGTCGCTGGTTCGAGTCCAGCTCGGGGAGCCAATTCACCTTATCCATTCAGTTTAATTATCTCTAATACATTCACTTAGTTACAAAAATAAATTCAAATATATATTATCTAGTGTACAATCTCTTTATCTCATTTTTATAATTTATGCCATTGACGGCGGAGTTTTGTAATGAAATTAAAGAGGCAACTGAACTGGGCCGTATATTCGATATTTACTTTCTTTGTTATTATAAGTTTAATATCCCAACTTATTGTAATGACGCAACAAATTGATGATGAATTAGTTCATCACAATCAAAGGCTAGAGTTTTTAGTTAACCAAAATTTAGCATCAGAAATTATCTATGACAATTTAAATGCTGACTATATTTATCATTCTTTTTCGATAGAGTCATCAACAGCGCCCTATTTCCAATTTTTGTCTGAAGACTTAATTAATTTACCTATTATTTCTTTGACCTTAAGGGGCACAAATCTACTTTCAGAACAGCAGATAGTTATTGGCGAACAACAGATAAAATATACATTAGATTTATCATCAATAATGCGGCACTTTCAACAAATGATGTTGATTTTACTGATTGTTATCACCGCTTCTTATATTTTAGTGACGGTAATCATTAAGTGGATAATCGGACGATACCTGTCACAACCTATCACAGAGATGACTGAAAAGTTAACGTTGATGAGTAAGTTCGTTTTTAGCGACGAACAAATAAATGAACAAATGATCGATGAAATAAAACCGTTAAACTTAGCGATCGCCAAAATAAGCGCCACCGTTAGTCGAAAAATAGCAGAGATAGCTAAAGAGAACAAATTATTACAACAAGAAGCTTTTACAGATGAACTGACAGGTTTTGGTAATCGGGTCGTATTCAATAAAGATCTTAAAGAATTATTAGATCCAAAACAGAAAATTATTCATCAAGGTCAGTTATGCTTTATTCATACCCTCAACTTATCCCATATCAATAAAGAGCAAGGGTTTGAAGAAGGCAACAGATATATTAGCAAAGTGTCAGACTTAATTCGTCAAAGTCTAAAAAATAATAAGCAGGCGAAAGTGTACCGCGTCAGTGGTGCGGATTTCGTCGTTTTATTATCGAACCAGACTGAAGTCAATACCACAATTTTTGCCAGTGAGTTAAAAACACATTTTGATAATTATCAAAAACATCTAGAAGTTAATAACGTTGCCTTTGTTGGTGTTGTCAGTTATCGCACAGGCGATCAGTTCTCTGACACCATGGCCAATGTCGATACAGCGGTATCGATCGCCCAGACATATCAAGCTAATAGCTGGCATTATCTGTCAGTGACAGAGAACAAGGACGGTATTGAATGGAAAGAAACTCTCGATATTATATTAAAAAATACTAATTTAAATCTTTCATATCAACCGATAGTGCCCTTTCATGGTGACACTCCACTTTATATTGAAATACTTGCTCGTTTTTATGATCAAAATAACAATGATGTCTCAACTCAATCATTAATCGCGATGTCAAAACGCTTTAACCGAGCTCAAGATGTCGATAAATTAATTATAAACCACGTCTCTAATGCCATCACTCAAGGGCAACTAAAAGGATTCATAGCGGGTGTTAAACTCACCACCAGCTCTGTTCTATCGACGGACTTTGCCAGCTGGCTCGAGCATCACTTACTATTACATCCTGAGATTGCTCACCAAATAGTTTTCGAAATTAGCTGTACCACCGTTGAACAAAATTCGGATTACACCCAAAATTTAATCTCTATTTTAAGACGATGTGGCTCTAAAGTTGCCTTGTCTAATTTTGGTGCAACCCCATTAAGTTTTAGACAGCTAATCACACTACGACCAGAATTTGTTAAATTTGACCGGAGTGTCACTGTTGATTTATTGAAAAATAAAGATGATCAATTTTACATCAGGCAACTAATTGACCTAACAAGACAAATAAGGGCAAAGGTTATCGTCGTTGGGATTGAAAATGATGAGGAACGCCGCTTTGTCGACAACCTTAGAATTGATGGCATGCAAGGCTATTTCATTAGCAAACCCCAAAATATCTCAAATTTAGTGTAAAAATCAACCCAGGTTCAAATATTATAGTGATGTTTGAACCTTTGGTTGCCACTGGCTGATAATAACCCCAATGCCGACCATCATGCAGGCAGCGATTTGAATCATTGTTAGCTCTTCTCCTAAGATTAGCCAAGCTAATACGACGGTAAAGACCGGGATTAAATTACCAAAGGCACCAGCAGTGGTCACTGGGATCCTTGATATCGCATAGTTATAGCAAAGATATGCGCCCAACGTAACGCAAGTACCTAAATAAATAATCGACCATAACCCACGCCATTCGATCACATCAGGTACTGGTAGAAAGAACTGGAATGGCAAGAAGAATATTGCACCACATACCGCCGGAAAAGCACTTAAAAATACCGCGGAATACCGAACACTAAACCGCTTTAACAACACACTATATAACGCAGCACAACACATGGCTAAAAACTCAAGAAAATTACCCCATAATGGATTAGGGGCAGATTCATTAGCTTCACTACTAAAAGACAACCACAACACTCCAATAAATGCGATACCAAACCCTTGTAATTGACGACGCGTTACTCGTTCATCGACAATGAAGTAAGCGGCACCAGCAATCAATAATGGTAATAAGGCAGTAATGGTTCCCGCTTGTGAGGCTGAAGTATTTAACAAAGCTTGTGCCTCAAGGACAAAATATAAACACGGCTCAAGTAGGCACATCACCAACAATAGCTTCCAGTCCCCCTTTTTATAAGAAAACCGCATAAATTGACGACTAAAAAACAAAAAACAACCGCAGGCAATAATCATTCTGGCCCAAATAACAAACATTGGTGAGTAACTATCAAAGGCAAATTTAAGCGCAATAAATGAACTAGCCCATAATAACATGGCAACGCAAAGTGCCGATATTGCAACTAAATTATCTCGGGAACTAAAATTCATGGCTTGGCTATCCAACTAAAATTAAGTCGGGGATTTTACCGCCATTACGACCCTGTTTGCAAAGTGCTTTTTTGATAAAAATACTAACCTGTCACAAATTACTTGACCCAAATCTAATTATCAACGATTTTTGAGTGCTTAAGCTGAAGACCTACTTGCAATATGGTTGTTTCCAAGCCCATAAACACGGATAATGACAGAAATAATTTTATAAAAAAAATATGAGCAATGGTTGAGTACGTTTTACTATTAATTGGCACGGTGTTAGTTAATAACTTTGTGTTAGTCAAATTCCTTGGCTTATGTCCATTTATGGGGGTTTCCAATAAGCTGGAATCTGCCATCGGCATGTCTATGGCCACAACGTTTGTGATGACGGTTGCATCGCTGTGTAGTTATCTTGTTAATCAATATTTATTGGCCCCCGTGGGTTTAGAATATCTACGGACATTAAGCTTTATTTTAGTCATAGCAGTCGTGGTTCAATTTACTGAAATGGTGGTTCGTAAAACCAGCCCAACTCTGTATCGAATGCTAGGGATATTCTTACCCCTGATCACCACCAATTGTGCGGTATTAGGTGTGGCATTACTGAATGTTAATGAGCACCACAATTTTATTGATTCCATCGTTTATGGCTTTGGCGCTGCACTTGGATTTTCATTAGTGTTAATTATGTTCTCAGCCATGCGCGAGCGCATTGCAGCAGCCGATGTGCCAGCGCCTTTTAAAGGTGCATCCATTGCGATGATCACCGCAGGCTTAATGTCACTGGCCTTTATGGGCTTTACCGGCTTGGTGAAATAGTCATGAGTTTTCTATTAATTGCCGTGATTATTCTTACCGGACTTGGCTTGGTATTTGGCTTGTTACTTGGCTATGCGTCGATAAAATTTAAAGTTAAAGAAGATCCTGTTGCCGAAAAAATTGATTTGTTATTACCACAAACTCAGTGTGGTCAGTGTGGTTACCCTGGTTGCAGACCCTATGCTGAAGCTGTTGCTAATGGTGATGACATCACAAAATGTGCACCCGGTGGCAAAGCAACCATTGAGCAGATTGCCGATTTATTAAGTGTTCCAATCCCTGATAATAGTAATAATGATGATATCGTCATCAAAAAAGTAGCCTTTATTATTGAAGATGATTGTATCGGTTGTACTAAATGTATTCAGGCTTGCCCTGTCGATGCCATTTTAGGGACAACCAAACAAATGCATACTGTCATTATTGACGAATGTACTGGCTGCGATCTATGTGTCGAGCCCTGCCCTGTCGATTGCATTGAAATGATCCCAGTCGCGCAAACGACAAAAAATTGGAATTGGCAGTTAAATGCTATCCCTTTTAAGCAGCTGGAGTCTTGAGTTGAAAACAATTATTAATCTAGTCGACCAAGGGCACCAATGGAAATTTCATGGTGGGATCCATCCGCCTTCTCGCAAAGAGCGAACGAAGACGCTCGCCATCAGCACAATAGAGATGCCGCAGCAGCTGTTTTTATCATTATCACAACATATTGGACAGCCGGCAGTGCCTGTCGTTGCTATAGGTGACACGGTTCAAAAAGGTCAATTACTGGCTAAGCAAGATGGTTTTATTTCGGCGGCGGTAATAGCACCAACATCTGGTACTATCAGTGATATTTGTCAGTACAGTAATTGTCATATTTCGGGGATTGAAACCCAAACTATTGTGTTAACTCCTGATCATCTCAATACTTGGCGCACCAAGTTGCCTTTAACACTCACCAGTGATCATCAACAGATCCTAGAGCGGATTAAGCTTTCGGGGATCACGGGGCTCGGTGGTGCAGGATTCCCAGCAGCCGTCAAACTGGCGACTAAGGCCGCGATTGAATTTCTAATTATTAATGGCGCAGAATGTGAGCCTTATATCACCAGCGACGATCTGCTGATGCAAGAACGTGGCGCTGGCATTGTTGCCGGTATTGAGATTATGGCTCAGCTGCTTAAGCCACAACGTATCATTATTGCGATCGAAGACAATAAGCCTCAAGCTATCACCGCCATGAAAGAAGCAGCCAAGCAGTCAATAATTGACATCATTGTGCGAGCTATTCCCACACTGTACCCCGCCGGTGGCGAAAAACAATTAATTGAGGTACTAACCAGTAAACAAGTGCCTAGTGGTAAGATCCCAGCAGATATTGGGGTTGTGGTACAGAATGTTGCCACCAGCCATGCGATTGCTAATGCCGTGCTGCTTGATGAACCCATTGTATCGCGAATAGTCACGGTTACCGGTGAGTTAGTCGATAAACCAGGTAATTATGAAGTGCCTATAGGTACCAGCATTGAACAATTACTAATTCACGCTCAATTTAAACCACAAACACAGCAGAAAATTATCATTGGCGGCCCAATGATGGGCTTCGCGCTACAACAGATAAATGCGCCGGTTATTAAATCAACTAACTGCGTCATTGCAGCAAGCATTAATGAGTTGCCGGACGCCCCCCCGGAGCAAAACTGTATTCGTTGTGGCGATTGTGAACAGGTTTGCCCCGCAAACTTACTGCCACAGCAATTACAATGGTTTGCCAAAGACCAAGATCATAAAAAGCTCAATGACCATAATTTGTTTGACTGTATCGAATGTGGTGCTTGCGCATTTGTCTGCCCTAGTACTATTCCTCTAGTGCAATATTATCGCGTCGCCAAAGCAGAAATAAGACAAACGACCGAAGATAAACGTCAGGCAGATCGCGCAAAAGATCGTTTCGAGCAGCGAAATATTCGACTTGAGCGAGATAAACAAGAACGACTCGAACGCAGTAAAAAAGCCGCTGAAGTGCGTCAAGCAGCCATGAGTAAAAATAGTGATGGTGATGCCGTCGCAGCAGCCTTAGCTCGGATAAAAGCCAAGAAAGCAGCCACTAAAGAATCAAGCGATGCACCAAATAAAGACCGTGTTGCTGCGGCGATTGCCCGTGCGAAAGCAAAAAAAGCAGCGCAAACAACATCGCCAGAGCCAGCAGCCCAAGAAAGTGATGACATAGATCCACAAAAAGCTAGAGTCGCTGCGGCGATTGCCCGTGCGAAAGCAAAAAAAGCAGCGCAACAACAAAAGATTGATAGCAGCAATGACCAATCCACAAATGCTGACACCATCGAAACAATCGATCCGAAGAAAGCTAGGATCGCTGCTGTTATCGCCAAAGCTAAGGCTAAGAAAACACTAGAACTAGAGCAAGCAAACAATAATGGCAATGATGATAAGTCAGTAACTGTTGCTGACACTATCGAA
>SPKZ01023412.1_pt1 | contig 14707 bp, 19 predicted proteins | sample 2456571 | NCBI WGS metagenome assembly SPKZ01 (sample SAMN11192286, study PRJNA482655) | marine metagenome | biome: ENVO:00000447; feature: ENVO:00000244|ENVO:00000211|ENVO:00000569|ENVO:00002023; material: ENVO:00002151; isolation source: ocean water from marine abyssalpelagic zone ...
AGTTTAACGATATATAATAATAATAACATATAAAATACTAATATAGAATAGGCGACATATGGAAATTCCTTTTGAAATTAAAAACATGGATGAAGAGAAAGGTACGTTTGTTGCTTATGGCTCTACATTTGGTAATGAAGATTTAGGCGGTGATGTCGTTGTTAAAGGCGCATTCACAAAGTCCCTAAAAGATACTCCTGCATCAGAAGTCTATATGTTTTACAATCACGACACAAAAGAAATCATCGGTGAGTATACATCTATTAAAGAAGATGAACATGGGCTTTTGATCGAAGGTAAATTATTTATTGATAATATTCAGCGAGCCAGAGAAACACATTTCCTAATGATGAAGGGACTGATTAAGAAGTTCTCGATAGGATTTCAGACAGTTAAAAAAGGTTTTGAGAGCGGCAAGAGGATGCTTAAAGAGCTTAAATTAATTGAAGTATCACCTGTCACATTTCCAATGAATACAGAAGCTGACCTATTAGGAGTCAAGAGCATGAATACTAAAGGCTCAAATTTAGTAAGTATATTAAATGATAAAATTGACGAAATGACCAGCGATGATGATGTATCAAGAGCTGATGTAGTACAGCGATTGGCATCAGCCGCCAGGATAACAACTGATACAGTAAATGCTATTTTGAATCAAGAGATTAATCAGCCACCAATGAATCGCCTAAGAGCATTCGCAAAGGTTCTTAATGTATCACTAGATAAGCTTGAAGGCGCTACTGAAGACGATGATACACAGAGTCCTAAAAGACATATGGAAGACGATCAAAAGATGACGGCTAGTGAGATTGACGATTATGTTAATTCACTATCTGATATTGAATTTATTTTAAGAACGAATAAAAAGTGTCTTAGTAAGAATGCATCTGTTGCGCTTATAGCTAAGGTTAAAAAACTTTCCTTTGGGGGCGAGCCTCAAAAGAATAGCAATGTGGGTGATCCACAAAGCGATGAAAAGAAAGAGCTTGAAGAGGCTCGTATTTTAGAAGAACAAGAAGCCAAAACATCCGGCGCTCTTGATAAATTAATTAAAGAACTAAAAGGTTAAATAATGAGTACTGAACTCGATAATAAAGTTGGTGAAATGACCGAACTGGTCAAAAATCTTCAATCTACATCCGCCGAAAAGTGGAAAGAGCAAGAAGAAAAAGGTAGTGCTTCGAGTGAAATTCTACTTAAGCAAGAAAAGCAACTCAAAGAAGTAGAGCAGAAGTTTAGCGTACTTGAGAAAAGACTTGCACGCAATCAGGTTGTTTCTGAAGAAAAGAAATGCGAACATGCAGAGCTTAAGTCATTCAATGATAACTTGAAGAGCTTGAATCGTGAAGTTATTACTGATTTAGATCAGTATCAAGAAATCAAATCGACTATTGATAAGCTCTTCCGTAAAGGTGAGCGTGCGTTGACTCACACAGAACTTAAGTCTATTAACGGTGTTATTGATCCTAATGGCGGTTATTTAGTTGCCCCTGAGCGATCAACAAGCATGGAAAAAAGACGCTTTGATGGTCGTGCTGTAGCTCTAGCGGTTACTAATACTACTGTCGGTTCCGATATGTGGAAAGAACCGTTTGATAATGCCGCTTATGACGATGGTGTTTATGAAGATCAGATTACTGCCACCGGTTCAGACCTTGGTAATAACGACTTCAAAGAGATCTCCATTGCAGTTGGTGAACAGTATTTCCCAAAGCAGTTTAGCCGCTCAGTTCTTGAAGACTCTTTTGTTAATCTCGATACTGAGGTTATGAGTTCTATTCAGATGGGTATGGAGCGCAAGAACGCTAATGGTGTCCTTAATGGTCTTGGCACAACTAACAGCCCTTTGCGTGGTCTTTTGACTTATGCTGATGGTACAAGTTGGGGTCAAATTGAGCAACTGGAATCTAAAGTTGATGATGCTATCGATTTTGATGATGTTCTCGAAATCCTTCCGGCAGCTCTTAAAGATGACTATCATGCAAATGCTTCATTCGCGATGCGTAGACAGACATTCTTTAAACTGATCACGTCTAAAGATTCTCAGTCTCGTTACCAGATTGGTAATCAGATTCAGTTTTTCAGCAATGAGCGCGTTCCTTTGTTCCTGCTAGGTTATCCTGTATTGTTTGATGCTGGTATGCCTGCTGTAGCTGATGGCGCCCTTGCTGTAATGTTTGGTGACCTGCAAGCCGCTTACCGTAAAGTAAACCGTGTTGGCTTCTCTATTCATAGAAACGAGTCTAACGCTAAGTTTATTACTCTTACTGGCCGTACTCGTGTCGGTGGTGATGTTAAAAACTTCGATGCTGTAAAACTTCTTAAAATCAAATAATAGGAGATTATATAATGATTGCTGATCTAGGAAACAATTCAAAGAGCGTAAATGCTCTTGATGCAACCACTATTGCAACTGATACCGATACTAACGGCGCGGTTGTTGATACTCAGGGCTACGAGGGCGGGATTATGATTCTCCGTCTTGGTGCTTATACTGATGGCACTTACACGCTAAAGGTACAAGAAGGCGATGAAGCTAACCTTTCAGATGCTGCTGATATTCCAGCCGCTAGAATCGTTGGTACTGCCTCTGCTCTTGCCGCAGCCAATACTCATGACAAGCTTGGTTTCATTACTAACAAGCGTTATGTTCGTGCTGTCGTAACAAGTGCAACCACCACTTCCGGTGCGCTCAATATTGGTCAATGTGTACTTGGTTATCCAAATCAAGGCGCTACACCAACTCATGTAGTTACTGGTTAATATTATCGCCGCTCTCTTAATTGAGGGCGGCTTTAACAAGGACGTTTAAAATGAAAGTAGAATTTCTTAAAGATAATTTCAAGTATTACCTAAGAGGCATGGTTCAGATGAATATGTCTAAAAAAGGTGATATTATTGAAGTTGATTCTGACACTGCGGATAGATGGATTAAGAAGTCAGTTGCCAAGATAGTTGTTGATAAAGTCGAAGTAAAGCCTGTGATTTTAAATCACACCCTTGATATAGAATTACCTATTGATGAGCCTATCATTGAAGATAAGCCAAAGAAGCGCGGCAGAAAGAAAAAACAATCATGATAAAAATACAGTTTACTAAGCACTATCAATCATACGTAAAGGGCAGAGTAATTGCCTTTAATGCCGAAACCTCACATGGTTTAATTGATTTAGGTGTAGCGAAACTGTATGAAGAAAAGAAAGAAAAGATACAGTACGAAAACAAGATGTTTAATTTGTCCGTGGAAAATAAATGAAACGAATACTCAAAACGGCCCCTGCTGGATTCCCTATTACATTAGATCAGGTAAAGACATTTGCACAGTTTAATAATGACTTTGCAGATCCTCAAATTACTGAGTATATCCCCGTTGCAACATCATTTGCGGAGGCGCGAGTAGGTAGAGTATTTGTAAATCAGGTATGGGAGATCTATTATGATCTTCCTGAGTTTAAAAACGTCATGGATTTAGATACGCTAAACGTTAATAGCATTGTGCAAGTGTCGGCTTTTGATCGTGATAATACTGAGACGGTCATTGACTCAAGTGAATATAGATTATTCAATGATCAGATTATTTTCAATGAAGGCCAGACGTTCACCGCTAATTCACTTAGAGAGCAGCAGTCAATTAAGATAGAAGTTAATGCAGGATTCGCCGCTGATGACACCACAATGCCTAATGATATTCAATCAGTACTTGCTCAGTTAATTGCTTACTGGGTGGATAATGAAGGACGTGAAGACATCCCCCAAGGTGTATGGTCTGCTCTTAGAAAGTACGAAAAAAGAAACGTTTGGTTATAGGTAATCTTCATGGCACTCAATGATATAAGTGACTTTATAAATATAGTTTTAGATCATGCCATAAAGAACGCTGAGGAATTGACTAAGGAATTTACCGCTGATATGACGGCCGAGTATGCAAAATTGACACCAATAGACACGGGATTAGCTAAAGGTAACTGGGTTGCAATGGTCAACGATGAACCAGCAGGATTTTCAAAGGAATTCGATAAGACTAAAACAGGAAACCGCGCAAAGAAGAAAGCACTAAAAAAGCTATCTAAGTTTAAAATTCACGATACTGCTTATGTGAAAAATGGTGTAGTTGGCGGAAAGAAGGAATTCACTAAGTCTGGTAGAAGAAAGAAGGCCACAGAATTTACTGAAGATGGGTATATAATAAAGCTCGAACAAGGATCTTCACCGCAAGCGAGAACTGGCTTTTTTAAGAAGACTAATATTAGATCAAAAGCCATCATCAAGAAAAGTAAAAGAAAACTTGGATTAAAAAGAGTATGAGTCTAGATACAATCACGCGAGTAAATGAGTTCTTCAAAGATACTATTGCGACTCCTAATAGTTTGTTTACGATTTATGAAGAAGAAAATAAGCGGATACCCGATGGTAATGGGCGTGGCCCAATGGTTCGTTTATTTATCGAAGTGGGAAATGAGACTCTTTTAAATGATGATAATCAATACTTTGAAGAGGGAGTTATCATAGCTCAAATATTTGTTGATGTCGGAGAAAGTACAGCCGATCAACATCGCATAGCTACGACTATCAAGAACGCATTTAGGCAAGTTAAATTAACGGCGGGTGGTGGTCAACAGGGAGATATTTACTTTCAAGACATAGAGATGGGTAATGGTGGCCAAGTGCCTAAACAGCGATTAAGAAATAACACCAAAGAGAAGCAAAGATGGTGGTTAAGGCAGGATGTTTTTATCACTTACAATAAATATTGCTCATAGACATAAACGAAATGTACTTGAATAGAGTACAATGTACTGATAAAGTGTTAATATAGTTTAAAATAAAACAAGGAATATAATTATGGCTAATCAAATTGGACTAGGCACAGCGACTTTTGGAAGTGTTTTTGTGGGCGTGTTTGACGCTGAAACAGGCTTTACAGTTTCTCAAGCTTCTGTACCTGAGATTAATGTACAGCTTGATACAGATGCAGATATTACTTATGCATCTGGAACATCTAAAGACTATGGTCAATTTGTAGCTTCAATTCAATCTGTTGATGGTATTGACGTTGATGCAATTGTAGGAACAACTGAGACGCTTACAATAACGTATCCAGATAATGATACTTATGTAGGCCCAGCTTTTCTTGTGTCTGCTCCTCGTGTAACTGGCTCAAATGTAAAAAACTTAAATGCTTGTGTTTTTAGATGGGAAACTAAGCCTACTTACTCAATTGTTGCATAATGTCAGGATTATACGCATCAGAATTTTTACATTTATTCTCTAACGATGAGGTTAGAGAGATATCGGTCTTTGTAAATGATCAAAAAAAGAAGTTCTTTCTTAGGCGCTTGTCATATCGCACTTGCTCTGTGTTCCGGCATAAATCACAGCAGATGGTTTATAGATCAGAGTTTGACGCGATGATGAACGCCAATAAACCCAGCTTTGCATTTTTTAAAGAGGATGTTGACAAGGCGGAATTTTACCTATTGAGAATGTCTTTATGTGACCAGCTTGGTGAATTGGTTTTTGGCAAAGATGACGATGATAAGTTTAATGATTTTTTAGACAACTGCAATGACGATATCGCTAATCAGTTTGTCCTTGAGATACTTAAATTCAATCATATGATACACGCTGATAAAGAGTCTGATCGAATTGATGCTCACAATATCAGAGTTGAAGACGAAAAAAAAAAGTTAGACTGCTAGAATTAAGTCATGAGTGCAGGTTTTGGTTTGAACTTGCGGAGTCACAAGGTAAGTCAGTTAGCGAGTTATTAGGTTTTGCTAAGACTGATTATATGTCAGAAAATGAATCTAATTGGTGGCTTGCTAGGTCAAAAAGAGTACCGTTTTTAACAGAGCAAGTTAATATTTCAGGCGGTCAATATGCTAAATATACGCAATGGCTAAAACATGACTATATGGCCGATGAAGACGCCGTTGCTAAAGCTATGAAGCAAGCTAATGACAGGCTTAAAAAATCACAAGAGAGTGTAGAGAATGGCACAAAGACTGATTGAGGAAATAATACTTAAGGTAGGTGTTGACGCTACATCTCTAAATGACTCCCTTGCTAAAGTAAGTAATAGGCTTGACTCTTTTAAGAACAAAGTTGGTAAGCTTGGTGATACTACCGGAAAGCTTGAGGATGATCTTGATGACGCTGGTGATCAGGCAAAGAAGACTGGTGATAAGTTTGATAAGCTTGAAGATGAAATCAACCCTCTTGATAAAGGTTTTGACAAGCTAACTAAAGCTCTCAAGAAATACAATAAAGAGTCTAAGAAGACCGCAAATGAGTCAACTAGATTATCTAAAGGATTGAATGGTATTGCCACCGCCATAGGTACAGCCGCCGTAGTAGCCACAATAACATCCAGAATAACAGCTCTTAATGAAGCCGCTCAAGACTCGCAAAGGCTTGGTATAGTTGCACAAAACTTAATTAATTTACAAAATATCGGCCGGACGTTTGGCGCAACTGCTGAAGATGTAACACAAGGCATTAAGAATATTAATGAAAGTGCTTCAGAAGCCTTCAAAGAAGGAAAGGGAGGTAAGTTTGACTTATTCAAGGAATTAAATATTGACCTTGAATCATTTAATAAATTAAAGGCTGATGAGCAGTTTGAGTCTTTTAGTCGCTCAATTTCAGGTGTTACTGATCAAGGCCGTAGAACTGCCATACAATTGGCGCTAATGGGTGAAGAGGGCTTTAAACTTGCTGTAACAATGGATGAATTAGGTAGCAATGCAGAAGCCGCAAAACTTAAAGTACAGGGCTTTACTGGGTCACTAAATACAAAAGAACTAGAGAAACTAAATAAGTCTCTGGTTGAAAGTAAGCTAAGGTTTGAAGGCGTCATTAACACCATAGTTCAACATGGTGCTGAAGGATTTAATACCTTAGGAAGTAGTATTGATAATGTAGCATTTAGCCTATTTGGTGTATTGAAGCTACATGAAGACTTTATAGACAGGCAGAATGCGCAGATTGAACTTGTGAGAAAGCTAAATATAGAGCGTGATGAGGCCGCCAAAAAAGAGAAGCTAGCTAAAAAGAAAGAGATATCAGACCAAAAAGAATTGAATGAGTTAATACGCTTAGCTAATGAAGAATTAAACGACCCTAAGAGATTAGAATCAATTGAGAATAGCCCAGAGATACAGGCGAAGGTAGCCAAAGAGCAGAAGAGGATATTTGACTTAAGAGTCGATCAACGGCGAGAAGATATTAAGGCAGAAGAGAAGAAGACAAAAGAAGAAGAGAGATCCAAGAAAAAATCACTTAAGGCCATTGCCGATATAGGCCTTGCACGTAAGAAAGAATTCATCAAGCGATTGCAAGAGGAATCAAAGCGCGGTGGTGCTGGAATAATCGAAGCAGGAAGCGTTGAAGAGGCTGAAATAGCGGCGTCATTACAGAATAGAGACGCAGGAAAACTAAGCCAGATTGAGACTTTACAAAAGCAAGTTGATGCAGAAGAGAAGATGAGAGAAGAGGAAAAGCTTAAGGTTGCAAAGGAAACATTGGAGGCAATCAAGAAGCAGAAGAGTCCAATTAAAGTTAACACGAGATCGTTATGAGTATACTATCACTAGGCAGGAAGTCAGCAGAAGACAACACCACTGTTGCGGGTAATACTGTTACGGCTGATCAGTCTTGGATAATGAGATTATCAGCACCTGCGAGCACTGTTACTGCATATAACCAAGTTGATGCATCTGGTTCAAGTTTTGGCTTTCCTGATCGCGGTTCCGGCCATGATGACTTAGACTCGCTTAAGATGATCGACTATGATGTATCCCATAAGGATGGTCAGCAAGATCTATTTACAGTCACTGTAAACTACTCCAATGAGCGTGAAGTAATTGATACTAATACAGCTACCAATCCACTTGATTTACCTATCTCATACTCATACGATCAGATTGATCTAATGGCCGTTGTTCTAGAAGATCAGGTTACAGGTGATTTAATTGAAAACTTTCTTGGCAAGCCTCCGGCAAGCCCATTTATTGAAAATGAGCCATTAACTAGAATAACAGTTACTAAAAATGAACGGCAATATAATAATGATCGTGCTGAAGAGATAAGAAATACTGTTAATCAGCAACAACAGAGAATAAACGGAAGAGTTTACCCCGCGGGACAATTAAAGCTTGAGAGATTTACCGGAAGCAATCAATTTGATCAGGACGCACGGGAATATTTTGTAGTCACTTATCAAATATTGGTCAATAAGAAGGGCTTTAAAAGAAAGCTATTGCAGAGATCTACTACAAATAATAAAGGTAAGTCTCCCGTCGACATAATTATTCATGATGACGGCGCTGCATATATAGATGAAGATGGTACTTTTAGAGATCCTACAGCTGAGCCTAGGGGACTTACTACCGAGTTTAATACTCTAGAAGTCAAGCAATGGAGTTTACGATTATAATGGCATCACTTGATGATATATATGCATTTAGCTCACAGCAAGATATTGACAGAATAAGCCTATCAGTAAGAGATACGGAAGGTCGTACCCGCTTGGGTGGTGGAACTGGCGGCAATATAGGCAAGGTTATCTTTGCTAAGGTTACTGAGTTGGTTGATGAGATTGACAGTGAAGATACAAATGGGAAAGTAGCGAAGGGTATAGAATACTTTTATGATTCTACAGTATTTGAAAAGGCTGAATCTGTAGACCCTCGTATTTTTGATGAAGATGATACTACTATAAATAAAACAGGTTATATTTATAGCGATACTGCATTATCTATTGGTCAAGTTGTTGAGGTCTTTAAGTATAATGACCCTACTTTAAAAGCAGATCAAAAGAATAACATGCAGTGGCTTGTTAGGTCTGGTGGTGGCGGTGATGAACGTCCTGTAATTATGTCAGCTGGTTCTAATTTTGAATTTGGCGCAATAATAACATCACCAACGGACTTAGCCCCAATAACTATATTTACTGAGGAAGATGATTTTACATTTAAATCCATTATGCCTTGGGGCGCTACGGTAGATTTACCAGCTGATTATAGATATATTGCTGATCTAGTTGATACTAATTACTTTGATCAAGACTACCCTAAAACATTATGGGCTCGTCCTACTCAGTCATATCCTGCGAGCGGGGGAATTACATCTTTTGATATATATGACGCAAGGACAACTAACGGCAATATACTTGATGGCCTTGTTGGTTCAGAGTTAATACTTGAAGACTTTGATAATTCGGAAGCAAGCTCTACTGCCAAGAATTACTTTAATGGTAAGTTCTTTGCATGCTCGTACAATCATAACGATGGAAATTTCTATTTTGATCACCCACTTTTCTAAGGATTAACTATGGCTGAATCACCACTTTCTGAAATAAACTGGGATAATCTCGAAGGGCAACACCTTATAACTGCCGTTAATTTATTACAGTTGGCATTTTCCGAACGCATGAATATGGCTGATTTAATTAGCCCATTGGGGTTCGCTGGAAACAATCGGCGTGTATTAAATATGTTTCCTTTTCTCGATAACTCTCCTGATGTTGGGCGTAAAAACTGGCCTGCAATGTGGGGCAGGAATACACCTGCTTCAGGAATATTTCCAGCATTAAGATCATATCTAAGTGAAACAAAATTAAATAATTTATTAGGAACTACTCCAGTAAGAGGGTTCGAGCAGCAAGATATAGCGCTAGATGAGGCTACTATCCTCTCTGATTTAGGGGTGTTAGAATATCCTCAAATGGATATAATCACAACTGAAAATGTAAGGTTCTGGTATGATTACATAACAAGCCTTAAGTATATTTTAGTTGATCATACTCAATCAACTGGCGGAGGGTCTAATAATAATAAAAGCTTTCTATCATCATATAGTGAAGGAATATTTAAAGATAATTCTAATCCATTGTACTATGGCCCTGCTCAAGAGTTTCCATTATCTCAACTGCCTATTGACTGGAGTGAACTATGGGAAGGACCTAAAACAAAGGCGTTAGTTGTTGGATCAAATCCAAACTTAAAAATAATCGTAGATATTACCCCATCTTTAGGTATCGCATCTGTTAGGGCTATGAATACATATAGTAGATTTGATACATCTGATTATGATGATACTGGAATAGGTGGATCACCAATTGATATAAGAACGTATGGAAGCTTTTTTACATTTGCTCGAAGCGCTTCCGGCGATCAATGGATATCAGATAATGGATACGTAGGTAATTTAGTAATACCACTACCTGCGGCATCACGAACGGTATTAGCGGGTAATATGGTTGAAAGAAATATAGAAATGGATGTTCCCACCATCCCGCCAATCCCTCCAGAAGTAGGCGCAAATGACGTAGTGGTAAGATCTCAACACGGAACTTACGAGGGATGGGACGGCGAAGGGGGCCTCATTTACTACACGCCTACATAAATGATTGAATCTATTAACATTGAAAATATCAATACTAGAATGTAAGTTAATTTAAAACTACTTTCACAAATAAGGAATTAATATGGACATTCCCACCTACTCAGCCACTATCACAATCGGTGGTAAAGACCAGACAACTTTCTTCAAGAAATCCTTGCCAGACCCAAAGGAACCAGATGCTGGATTAATTACGCGCCAATCAGGTAGAGTTATACTTACCTTGCAAGATGCAGCTGGTGCACCGTTCAATGCATCATCACTAACTAATACAGATGTCTATGTCGTTCCTTATAACTCTGGCACAGCTCCCGTCCTTCTTGGCTCTGGCGTAATATCTAACGGTGTAGGAACTGATGATGTTTTCACAATTGAATGGGATATAGATACAATCCCTGCATCATTCTCACAATTTGCGCAAGATGAACAAGGCGCTATTGCAATGACATTTGCTCTTGAAGAAACTGGATCAGATGATTATTTCCAATTCGCTACCCGCTTTAATGTATTTGATGGTGACTTGGCAGGCGATGCAAGCACTGTGCCATTAACTCCACAGACATTTGCATGGAGTGATGCTATTACTTCTGAATGGGCAAAGTATGGGCGCGGAACACCTGATACTTTAGTAAAGGCCCTAAACTATCTTTCAGCAGCTGGGAAGAATGATTGGGGCACGGTGATAGATAAAGACTTGGTCACGTCTCCCGCTGTTGTTGATAACGCTCAATATATAGTTGCCGGAACTGGCGGCGATTGGTCTGGGTTTACAATTAATGATATTGTTAGATATAGCGCGACTGATTCAGTATGGTATAGAAAGACTCCCACTGATGGAAACTTTGTATTTGTCGCTGATGAAGATTTAACATATGAATATGATGGCGCTGCTTGGAATAATCAACAGGTAACCCATACAGGAGAAGTAACCGGACAGACAGACTTAATAGTTGATAAAACTGCAATTACTAATAAGTCCGTTATCACCGCTGATACTGGTGACTTTATGCTTATTACTGACTCAAGCGATTCTGACAATCTTAAGAAAGTAGCAGCTAGTGATTTTTCTGGTAATATGAATACTTCTGATTACGATTTAGCTGGAATTACTGAGCAACTAATAGGCGAGTCAGCCGTTCAGTCAATGACTAATAAAATCGTTAACGGCGTAACTTTATCAACCGCTGGCGTATCATCACAGTTTCTTGACGCTACCGGAACCTATTCAACTCCCGCTGGCGGTGGTGATATGGATACGAGCACATATGATGCGGCTGGTATCGCTGAACAGTTGGTAGGATTAATTGCAGTCCAAGTTTTATTTAATAAGACTATTAACGGTGTATCCCTGACAACCGGAGGGCTCCCGACTACTTTCCTAAATGCTTCCGGCTCTTATTCAACACCTGCTGGCGGCGGAGATATGTCAACGGCGGTTTATGACCCTGCTGCAATAGCGGAGCAACTTGTAGGATTAGTGGCTGCTCAATCGTTAACAAATAAAAGTGTTAATGGCGTTACGCTAACAACTGGCGGAGGCGCTTCGTCATTCCTTAATGCCGCTGGTTCTTATGTTATTCCCGCTGGTGCTGGTGATATGCTTGCGGCTATTTACGATGCGGCCGGAATAACAGAGCAACTTGTAGGACTTGCGGCTGTTCAGATATTACTTAATAAAACAGTCAATGGAGTTGTGCTAAACTCATCAGGTTCAGCAGGACTATTTTTAAATGAGGCAGGAAATTATATCACACCTGCTGGCGGCGGAGATATGACCGCCGCTCAATACGACCCTGCTGGAATCACAGAGCAATTAGTTGGACTTGATGCGACTCAATCACTGACAAATAAAACAGTCAATACTGTCGTTTTAAATGGTGCTGGTTCAAGCGCTCTTTTTCTGAATCAAGCTGGATCTTATGCCACCCCTACCACTGGAGGCACTGTTGATACTGTAGCGAGTGCTGACGGCTCGATTACCGTAACAGGAACCGCGAATATTGATTTATCTGTATCATCTAATGATATACCAAACGACCAGACTGGAACGACATACACGCTTGTATTGACTGATGCAGGTAAGACTATATGGCTAGATAATGCAGCATCAACGACATTAACAATCCCAACTAATGCAAGTGTAGCATTTCCAGTAAATACTACGCTTATAATTATGCAGGAAGGTGCTGGAGTTGTAACTATTGATGGTGATACGGGCGTAACAGTTAATAATATTTCTGGCGGACAACTTGATATAAATAACCAATTCCAAGGCGCAACATTAGTAAAGCGATCCACTAATGAATGGGTTGTATCTGGTGACGTTGGTACGGTATCATGATGCTACTCAGAAGAGGCTCATTAATGTCTGCCAAATCTAGCGGAGGGGGAGGCGTCACTGAAACAATGGCTAAGTGGTCAGGGTCAAATAGTAATATAAATTATGGAACTAGTGTTGCAAATTTCTCTGGTGCAAGTTGGGACGGCGGTATATGGGTAAATATACCAAGTACGGGATCTAGGCGTATAATAATTGGTAATACTGATGTAAATTCACCATTCCAAGGGTGGTTTGTGCAGGTCAATTCATCAAATAAATTCGAATTCTTTCTTGTGACTGCACTTGGTAATGCATCAATAACAGGTCCTACATTCACTACAAATACTCAATATTTTATATATTTTGGTCACAATCAGTCTACAGATGAGATAATGCTAAGAATTAATGATGACAGTGAATTAACCGCTGATACATCAAGCCTTAGCCCTAACTATGATGATAATGATAGTTTAATGCTCGGGATAAGAGAAGCAGACAATGGTCTAGATTATAACGGCTCCATGGCTAATTTTACATTATTAAATACTATTGGAAATAGGGATGAATTGTTTAACAGTGGAACTCCAAAACAAATACTTTCATACAGCACTGCCATTACCAATAATCTTGAGATTGGCGTACCCCTCAATACTGGTGCCAGTGGAGGAACGGAGTTTGATGATTTAAGCTCTAACTCATGGTCGCATACAGATTCTGGAGTTACAATGACAGGGCAAAGCATTGATATTATCCCATAAAGTAGATTCACCCACATAATACTAATATTGGAGTTTTTAGCTAATGAAGCCCATAAACTATATAAAGTTACTACCTGAATATCCCATCTATACCATTATGATTGGTGAGTATGATGATAATGCCGACTACGCAGGGCCACAAAATAAGACGATAAGTAAATTAATCCCCCGAAAACTATGGGGCATTGATTGCAATATAGCCTTTTATCAGCATGACGCACTATATGAAAAAGGTGGGAGTAAAAAAGATAGGTGGATGTCAGATATAGCTATGTTGGCCACAATTCTATGGTGTATAGAAAACTATCCAGACAAGAAATTAATATATGGTTTTAACTGGTTAAGAAGGAATTTAGCACGAGGATTAGCAATTAAATACTTTGAGGTGGTGAGGTCACAAGGACATAAACATTTCAATTTTAAACTAAACAACTAAATATATGGTCATTAAAATAAAATTGGTATTATAAAATATATAAGTTATTGTAATATGACAAGAGTGGAATTATAAATTATATTAGGTGTAACAATGATGTTTGGATTTGGCGTGATAAATATAGATTTGGGTGGTCTAGCAGTTTTAACCGTATCAGGAATAGGTGTAATCGTGTGGCTAGTTAGGCAAGAAGGAAGGATTAATCTTAATAAATCAGGCCTTGAAAAACTTGAGAAGTCCGTAGTTGATAAAGTGGATAAGCTTGAGAAGTCAGTTAGTGACAAAATGGATAAATTTGAAATCCAGATATCTACTATAGAAAAACAAGGTCAAGACACAAAAATAAATATGGCTGTTATAGAGTCAGATACTAAACATATCCGCGATAGTATTCACTCTTTAATTAATTTATTTAATCAACATGTCCTAACAAAGGAGATTGCTGTAATGACTAAGGATGATTAATCTATATTGTAGTAGCTTACATGTCCTGTAAAACCGCTTACACGTACTACTACAACATCATCTTGATTTTTATTGTCGCTAATTTCTATTAATACATATCCTGCTGAATCCTTTACTTGGAACTTATCAAAAGTGAATTCTCTTACTTCGCTTCCTGCCATGGTTATTTTTATATTTACGCCATGTAAATTAATAGCGCCATGTAGCGTCTTTAATTGATTTCCATCTATATATACCCTAGACTCAAGTTTATCCACCAGATGCTTGTTAAACGCTACCTCAATGGCACTGCCTACTTGTACTTGTACTGATGTTACTGGACTA
>SPKZ01007538.1_pt1 | contig 14706 bp, 14 predicted proteins | sample 2456571 | NCBI WGS metagenome assembly SPKZ01 (sample SAMN11192286, study PRJNA482655) | marine metagenome | biome: ENVO:00000447; feature: ENVO:00000244|ENVO:00000211|ENVO:00000569|ENVO:00002023; material: ENVO:00002151; isolation source: ocean water from marine abyssalpelagic zone ...
GCCATTTTGTTGGTAGCGATGGTGGTGGGTTTGGTGATGGTGAAGTCTGCCATCGAAGGTTGGCTGAAAGGGGATGAATTTCGCGATCTGCTGGTGAAGAAGGCGGGAGTTGTCTTGAAGTCGGAGATTGAGATGGCTGACATGACCTGGCAGGGGTCGGAGGTCTATTCTGATAAGTTTCGAGCTGCTGGCTATGAGGATGCGGCGTTCTCCGAATTAGGACTCGATGGAGTTCGGGCGACTTTTGGAGGGATTGAGGAGCAAGCGGTGATGGTTCCCACGGTCACGGTGAATCGAATGAGTCTTCTCTTTTCGGACAAGCGCGAGAAGCGTCCGGCTGGAGGTGGCGAAGATGAGGTGGCGGTTTCCGGCCCGGAGCTTCCGTCTTTTCTGCAGCGATTTGTTCCGAACCGGGTCGATCTCGGGGAGATCAGTGTGTCTTCGGCCTCGGTTCTCGTGGTTGATGAAGCGCAGGGGACAAAACCCTTCGAGCTTTCGGGGGTCCGCGGGAAATTTGATCCTGACCTCGACACCGGGATGTGGGAGATCAAGGGGCAGGGAGGAAAGCTTCGCCTGCCGGATCAGCCTGAAATCCAGTTGAAGGACCTGGCGATGCGCTGGCGCGAGACGGAGCTTTATATCGATCGTTGTGCGCTGGGGATTTATGAAAAGGGGCACGTCGATGGTTCCGGTGAAATCAGCTTTGCGAATGAAGGTAACTTTGATCTCGATCTGGAAATCTCTGCCATCGATATCGATGAACTTCTCGAGGGAGAGTGGAAGGATCGGGTTAACGGGACGATCGAGGGCCCGGTGACCATCACGGGGCGTCCCGGAGAGTTTCTGTACGAAGGGACTTTGAATGTCGTCGATGCCGTGGTGGAGAACATCCCGGTACTCACCGTGATCGCAAAGTACACCCGCAACGATCAGTTCGAATACCTCACCCTGAGCCAGGCCAAAACGGACTTTAGGAGCGATGGCGAAATCATTGGATTGAGAAACCTGGAACTTCAGGCGGACGGGCTGATGCGAGTGGAAGGGGATATCGATATCAAGGGCGAGCAGATTGCCGGCATTCTCCAGGTGGGCGTGACTCCCGGAACGCTACGCTGGATCCCCGGGGCAGAGAACCTGGTCTTTGTCGAAAAGCGAGACGGATTCCTCTGGGCGCCCATGACTTTGCAGGGGACGCTTTCTGAGCCGCAGGAGGATCTCAGCGGTCGTCTCATCGCTGCGGCAGGGGAGGCTGTTTTGAAAGAGCTTCCGGAGGGTTTGCTGAACGAGGCACAGAAGTTTCTCGATCCGTCTGGAGAGTCTCCGGATCCCGGCTCGATTATCAACCAGGGTAAAGATTTGCTCGATACGCTGACCCCCTTTCTGAAGGGGTTTTAGGCTGATTCTGGCTCTTGATTGTCCGCCCTTCGCGGGAGCTTGTGAAATTTTTCACAAATTCATCTTGCCACCTCAATTCGATTGCTTAGGGTGCGCCCAACGAAAGGACCCGCTGTTCTCACTCTTTAACTTTTTCGGCGGGTCTCTCTTTCCACTCTGATGGAAGCCAACCTGCCAATCATGTCGCTCGATTCACTGAATCCGCTGCTCGCAGCGGGGGGCATTGCTGCTCCGGAAATTCCGGGGTTTGGTTGGCTGACTAACTCCATCCTTGTGGCTGCTGTCGTGACGACCTGCGTGGTCCTCTTCACCCGCATGGCGACCAAGCGGATGGAGCTCATTCCGAGTGGTAAGCAGAACTTCGTCGAGTTCATCATCGAGTTTCTCTACGGTCAGGTCGAAGGTATCGTCGGCAAGCATGTTGCGCCGAAGGCTTTCCCGCTCCTCGCCACGGTTTTTATCTTTATTCTCACGGCCAACTGGTTCGGTCTCATTCCCGGTGTCGGCACGATCGGCTTCGGTGAAGAGAAGATTGCTTTCCTAAGCCTGAAGGAAGTGACTCATCCGATTCTTCGCCCGGCGACCGCTGACCTGAACATGACGCTCGCCCTTGCGGTGGTCTTCATGGTGGTTTGGGCCTGGCTGTCGATTTCCGAGCTCGGTCTTTGGGGAACGATCGTTCACATCTTCGGGCCGAAAGGTGGTCTTCAGGGCTTCCTTAAGTATGCGCTGATGCCGATCTTTATCTTCGTCGGTATCATCGAGGTCGTTTCTATCGTTTTCCGACCCATGTCGCTTTCACTGCGACTGTTGGGTAACATTTTCGCGGGTGAGACCCTCCTTGTTACTATGGGTGGTCTCGGTGAGCTGCTTGGAGCCTCGGGCTTCGTGGCCTGGATCCTCTCAGTGGTATTCCCGCTTCCGTTTTATTTCATGGAAATCCTGGTGGGTGCTCTCCAGGCAACGGTGTTCACCCTGCTCTGCGGTGTTTACATCAAGCTCTCAACGACGCACGACGACGAGGATCACCATTAATAAGAATTTTGCTATCGGGACCATGCGTAGAAAAGTGTGGGCGGTAGCGAAGAAACAGTAAAAAGAAAGTAATCAATATGATTGATATCCTGACTACCCTCGCTGCTGCTGCTCCCGCCGCCTCTGGTGGTGCATTCAACGGTAACTTCGCACTCGGTGTTGCCGGTGCTGGTGCCGGTATTGGCCTTGGCCTCATTGGTATGGCAGCTGCCCAGGCTGTGGGACGCAACCCCAGCGCCTTCGGTAACATCCTTACCATTGGTATTATCGGAATGGCCCTTGCAGAGGCTATCGCGATTTACGCCTTCATTATGGCGCTTCAGGGCTAAGCCGTGGCTAAGCCGTGGCTAAGCCTTGATCAGTTTTGGATCGGTCCGCGGCAGCGGATGTCGCGGGCCAGATCCGACTTTCTTTCGAATCACAAACTTTCACAACTCACTAATCGGAGCGACTCAACGTTATGGGCGGAATTTTTGAAACATTTGGTCTGGCCTGGCCGAAGTTCATTTCCCAGGTCGTCATTGTCCTGATCGTTTACTTTATTCTCTCGAAGTATGCGTTTGGACCAATCCTGGCGATGCTTGAAGCGCGTCGTCAGCGTATTGCCGATGGTGAAGAAAACCTCAAGAAGATCGAGTCTGAGCTCGAGAAGGCTGAGGAAAAAGTGCAGGGCATGTTGGATGAGGCCAACAGCGACGCCGAGCGCCTGATCACTGAAGCGCGCGAAAGTGCTGAAGCGGTTCGCAGCCAGAAGACTCAGGAAGCCGTCAAGGAAGCGCAGGGCATCATCGAGAAAGCTCGCGAAGCTTCTAAGATGGAGCACGAGAAGGCCATGAATGAGCTCAAGAGTGACTTTGGTCGCCTTGTGATCGACGCCACCTCCAAGGTGACTGGCAAAGTGCTCGACGATGCGGACCAGAAGCGCATCAATGATGAGACTGCCGGGCAGGTGGCTCTCTAATTTAGAACGAATTTTTAGCGGCTCACTATGAAATCAGGGAAGGAAGCAACACGTGTGGCGAAGAAGCTGTTCGCAGCCTCGTTTGTCGACGGCAAGCTCGACCCTGAGACCGTGGAGAAGGTGGTCAAGAAGTTGATCGCTGATAAGCCTCGCGGCTATCTGCAGGTCATTAATGCCTACTGGCGCCTGGTGAAGCTGGACGAAGACAACAACCGCGCGGTGATCGAGAGCGCAGTTGAGTTGGATGCGGCGACGAAAGACGAAGTCGTGGCTGACCTTAAGAAAAAATACGGCGACCAGATTGTTGCTGAATTTGCCCTGAATGCCGATCTGATCGGCGGAATGAAAATTCGCGTCGGAAGCGACGTGTGGGACGGAAGTGTGAAGAATCGCATCGAGCGTCTCTCTGAGAAATTTTAAACGAAACTGACTGAAACGATTCACCTGACAAAACGTCATGAGTAACATTCTCCAGGAACTGGAATCAGAAATTGCCGCCCTTAAGACTTCTGTGTCGAAGTCTAACGTGGGTATCGTCCGAGAAATCGGTGACGGGGTGGCCAAGGTCGAAGGCTTGAGCGAGGTGATGCTCAACGAGATGATCGAGTTCCCCGGTGGGGTTTACGGTCTGGCGCTGAACCTTGAGGAAACTGAGGTTGGCTGCGTGCTTCTCGGTGAAGGTCTTAACGTAAAAGAGGGTGACGAAGTGAAGTCCACTGGACGTCTTCTCTCGGTTCCGGTTGGTAAAGGTCTTCTGGGTCGTGTTGTGAATGCGCTCGGTCAGCCGCTCGACGGCAAGGGCGACATTAAGTCCGACGAGACTTACCCCGTTGAAAAGATTGCTCCCGGCATCATTCCTCGTCAGTCAGTGAGCGTTCCGGTTCAGACAGGTATTGCTCCTATCGACGCCATGATCCCAATTGGTCGTGGTCAGCGTGAGTTGATCATTGGTGACCGTTCCACCGGTAAGACGACCGTAGCGATCGACACCATTATTTCCCAGGCTCGCCAGAACAAGGCGGCTGAAGAGGGTAAGCTGAAGGATCACAAGCCTCTTTACTGTATCTACGTGGCGATCGGCCAGAAGCAGGCCAATATCGCCCGTATCATTTCCACTCTCGAAGCAGAAGGTGCGATGGAATACACCACGGTGGTTTCCGCTTCCGCTTCTGACTCCGCTACTAACCAGTATCTCTCCGCCTACTCCGGTGCAGCGATCGGTGAGTGGTTCATGGATAATGGCATGGACGCTCTCGTGGTGTTTGATGACCTTTCCAAGCAGGCGGTGGCATATCGCCAGGTGTCACTCGTGCTTCGCCGTCCTTCCGGTCGTGAAGCTTATCCCGGTGACGTTTTCTACCTCCACTCACGCCTCCTTGAGCGTTCCGCTCGTCTTTCTGAGGAAAATGGCGGTGGTTCTCTGACGGCGCTGCCGATCATCGAGACTCAGGCCGGTGACGTGTCTGCCTACATTCCGACGAACGTGATTTCTATTACTGACGGTCAGATCTTCCTGGAGACCGACCTCTTCTACCAGGGCATCCGTCCCGCGATCTCCGTGGGTCTGTCCGTGTCCCGTGTGGGTTCTGCAGCGCAGACCAAGGCGGTGAAGAAGGTGGCTGGCACGACTAAGCTCGACCTTGCCCAGTTCCGCGAACTGCAGGCTTTCGCCCAGTTCGGTTCCGACCTGGACGACAAGACCAAGGCGCAGATCGAACGTGGTCAGCGCATTGTTGAGCTCTTCAAGCAGGGCCAGTATTCACCGATTCCGGTTGAGCTTCAGGTCTGCACCCTTTGGGCCATGCAGAACGGTCACTTTGACGACGTCGACGTGGAGAAGATCAAGGATTGTCAGACCCAGCTTTCCGAGTTCCTCGAGACTCGTAAGGATTCCCTCCTTGCTAAGATCCGTGACGAGAAAGCTCTCAGCGACGAGATCAATGAAGAGCTGGGTCAGGCAATTGCTGACTTCAAGTCTTCTTACAAAGGGTAATTTCCGATTGGTAGTTGAGTAGGGATTCACACTGAGTCATGGCAAATCTTCGCGACATCCGCCGACGCATTAAGTCGGTCAAGAACACGGCCCAGATCACCAAGGCCATGCAGCTGGTCGCGGCTTCGAAGATGAAGAAGGCGCAGGACCAGGCGATGGCCGGTCGTCCTTACGCTGATTTGCTCAACGACGTGCTCGTGAACCTGAAAGAGCAGACCAACGAAGAAGATCACCCGCTTCTCAAAGAGAACGAAGGTGACAAGGAGCTGGTCATTCTTGTCTCGACTGACAAAGGTCTTTGCGGCGGTCTCAACACGAACCTCTTCCGGATCGTTTCTGAGAACAGCCCCGAGAATGTGGACTACGTGACGGTTGGCCGTAAAGGTGCTCAGTTCCTGGCGCGTTCGAAGAAGGAATTGCTCGCTGACTTCAAGATCGACGATCCGGTTCCTTTCCTCGAATCCAAGCAGATCTCCGAGTTTGCCACTGAAAAATTCCTCAGCGGCGAATACGCCCGTGTGCGTGTTGCGTTCACCAACTTCGTGAACACGATGACTCAAGAGCCGATGATCGAGACGCTGCTTCCGATCAGCCCGATTGATTTGGGGCGCGACAAAGATTTTGTGGGTATGGGCCCCGGTCATGAGCCCGGCGCATCTGATCTCCCTGAAGACCCCCACGCCGAATACGGCGGCTACATTTTCGAGCCCTCTCCGTCAGCTGTGCTGGACACGACGGTTCCCCAGTATGTCAATTATCAGCTCTACCAGATGATCCTGGAATCCCGTGCCTCTGAGCACAGTGCCCGGATGGTAGCGATGAAGGCGGCGACCGACAACGCCAACGACATGATTAAAGATCTCACGCTGGATTACAACAAGCAGCGTCAGGCAGCCATTACCGCAGAGCTGCTTGAAATCACCACCGCGATGCGTGCGCTTGAATAGCAGTGCCTCGCCACTAACCCAATTTAATCGAATAGAAAACGCAAAGACACGCAACGTGTAGGAGCAACAATCTGATGAGTAACGTAGGAAATATCGTTCAGGTAATCGGCCCGGTGATCGACGCCGACTTTTCCGGCGCTGACAAGCTGCCAGCCATCTACAACGCCCTTGAGGTGGAGTTTGATGTGAGTGGTGAAAGCACCAAGCTGGTTCTTGAGGTTCAGCAACACCTCGGTGACGGCTGGGTTCGTGCCGTGGCTATGTCCTCCTCTGAGGGTCTTAAGCGTGGTCTCCCTATCACTGATACAGGTGCACCGATTTCCGTGCCGGTGGGTGAAGGCGTTCTCGGACGTATCTTCAACGTGACTGGTGACGCCGTTGACGAGCGCGGTCCGGTGAACGCGACTAAAACTTATCCGATTCACCGTGCTGCTCCGGCTTTGACCGATCAGGCCGGTTCTACCGAGATTCTTGAGACCGGTATTAAAGTGATCGACCTGATCTGCCCGTTCACTAAGGGTGGTAAAGTGGGCGCCTTCGGTGGTGCTGGTGTTGGTAAGACCGTGGTTATCATGGAGCTGATCAACAACATCGCGAAAGAGCATGGTGGTTACTCGCTCTTCGCTGGTGTGGGTGAGCGAACTCGTGAGGGTAACGACCTTTACTGGGAGATGTCCGAGGCTGGCGTTATCGATCAGGAAGATCTTTCCAAGTCCAAGGTGGCCTTGGTCTACGGTCAGATGAACGAGCCTCCCGGCGCCCGTCTTCGTGTGGCCCTGTCCGCACTCGCTATGGCTGAGTTTTTCCGTGACGAGAAGAACCAGGACGTGCTTCTCTTCGTCGACAACGTTTTCCGTTTCTCACAGGCCGGTTCCGAGGTGTCCGCGCTTCTTGGCCGAACTCCTTCGGCGGTGGGTTACCAGCCGACACTGGCTTCCGAGATGGCCCAGCTTCAGGAGCGAATCACTTCCACCAACAAGGGTTCCATCACTTCCTTCCAGGCCGTTTACGTTCCTGCGGATGACTTGACTGACCCCGCCCCGGCAAACACCTTCGCTCACCTCGACTCAACCGTCGTGCTTGAGCGTTCTCTTGCTGAGCTTGGTATCTACCCGGCTGTGGATCCGCTCGCTTCCAACTCCAACGCGCTCGCACCTGACGTGGTGGGTGAAGAGCACTACGAAGTCGCTCGTGGCGTGCAGAACGTGCTCCAGCGCTACAAGGATCTCCAGGACATCATCGCGATTCTCGGTATGGACGAACTCAGCCCTGAAGATAAGCTGACGGTGTTCCGTGCCCGTAAGATTCAGAAGTTCCTCTCCCAGCCTTTCTTCGTGGGTAAGGTTTTCACCGGTATCGACGGTGTTTACGTTTCTGTGGCTGACACTGTGAAAGGATTCAAAGAGATCCTCGATGGACAGCACGACGAAGTACCGGAAAACAACTTCTACATGAAGGGCGGCATCGACTCCGTCGAGAAGTAAGACTTCTCCCTACTTGAGATAAACTGATCCCAATTCCCATGCAGCTGGACATTGTTACTCCTGAGAAAAAAGCGTTCTCCGACGAGATCGAGAGCGTGGTCGTTCCGGGTATCCAGGGTGAGTTGGGCATTCTCAAGGCACACGCTCCGCTCGTGACCACTCTCGCTCCAGGGGAGCTTCGCTATCTCAAGGATGGCGAAGAGCACTCCCTCGCGATTGGCACGGGGATCGTGGAAATTTCGAATGATCGCGTTTCTGTTCTGACCGACATGGCGATGGGTGAGCACGAGATTGATGAAGATGCGGTTCAGAAGGCTCTCGAAAGTGCCCAGAAGGCCATGACCGAGAAAGTGCTTCCTGAAGATATCGCTGCGGCGAACATCATCATCCAGAAGCAGCTTGCCCAACTTCACATCAAGCGCCGTCGCAAGCGCGTTTGATCAGGGGATTAGCTGTTTAGTTATTTAGCTTTATAGGGGAGAGCCGAATTTCGGCTCTCTTTTTTTTGTACCCAGACTCCTAGCTGCCTAAATCCCTAAACCGCTATCCAATGAATTTTTCCTTTTGGAATTCGTCTAACTGATCCAAAGTAAACCCCGTCCGTCCCGCTTGCTCATGTCCGGCCTCAACGAATTTTTCACTCCCGTCGACTGGGCGGTTGTCTTCGGCTATCTCCTGCTGACGACCTGGGTCGGTCACTTGATGCGTGGCAAGCAGGCCAACATTAAGGATTTCTTTCTTGGAGGGCGTTCGCTGCCGTGGACGGCAGTGAGCGGATCTATTATCGCCACTGAGATCAGTGGCGTGACTTTTATTGGTGTGCCCGGAACGGTGATGGCTCTGCAAGGGGACTTCACTTACCTGCAATGGGCCATCGGATCGATCGTCGCGCGAATCTTCGTCGGGCTCTTCTTCGTGAGAGTGTTCTATGAGAAAGATATCTTCAGCCCCTACGACTACATGGGCAACAAGCTCGGCTTGGGGGTAAAGAAGCTGGCGACGGTTCTTTTCACGGTCGGCAGTATTCTCGCGCAGAGTGTCAGGGTCCTCGTAGCAGCTTTGCCGCTCAAGATTGTGACGCCGCTCCCATTGGAGTGGTGCATCGTCATAATTGGCCTGTTCGCGATCGGCTGGACCCTGATGGGTGGCATGCGTACGGTGATCTGGACTGATGTGATGCAGTTCGGTCTTTTCGTAGCGGGGGGAACGATTGCCCTGCTCTGGATGGTGAGCGGATTTGAGCACGGTTGGGCGACCCTGTTCGACACTGCTCGTCACGTGGAATTGTTCGACGGCACCACGATCGACAAGATGCGTGTGTTCAACTTCAGCTTCGATAAGGATCTGCAGTTTACGTTCTGGGTCGCGATTATTGCGGTGCCATTCTTGAACTTGAATGCCTTTGGTGTCGACCAACTCAATGCCCAGCGCATGTTCTGCTGTAAGAATTCTTCGGATGCGAAGAAGGCGATTATCTGGAGCTCCGTTGGTCAGCTCGTCACTGTCCTTATGCTGATGGTGGGAGCTGCGCTGTTTGTCTTCTACCGCATCAATCCTCCTACCGATCCACTCATCATGGAGGCAATGGACTGGCAGGAAGGGCAGCCGAAGGCTTCTGATATGGCATTTCCTGTCTGGATTGTGACCGAGTTACCCATGGGCTTGAGGGGATTGATTCTCGCGGGCATCTTTGCCGCTGCGATCTCCAGTCTGGATTCAATCCTGGCGGCATTGAGTCAGACGACGCTGTCGCTGTTTGCGAAGACGGATCACGAATACACGGAAGAAGAGCATAAGCGTCTCGTTCGCCTTTCGCGCATCCTCGTGCTGGTATGGGGTGTGTTCCTGACCGGATTCACCTTTGCGCTTCTCGCCGTCAAAGAGAGGACCGAGGTCAACATCCTGCCGCTGGCGTTCGGGATGACCGCTTACACCGTCGGTCCATTGCTTGGAATGTTCTTCGTGGCCCTGTGGGGCAAAGGAAGGGGAAGCGTTCACGGTCTGGTTGTTGGTGCGGTGATATCCTTCGTTCTGGTGATCTTCGTTCGCACGGACGTCTGGGTCTTGTTCATGAACGACGGTCTGGCTGAGGCCCTTGCAAACCTACCGACTTACCAACTCGTTGAAGGTGAGAGCAAAACGATCAAACCAGTCCTGGCGTCGGCATGGATGTGGCCGATCACGACAATGATCACAATCACATGCGGTCTGTGGTTTCCACGAAAAGTTGATTCGAAATTTTAAAATATTCAGATCAACTGAATGATATTCTAAAAATTCCAGCTGTTGGAATTCGCCGCATTACATTTTGGAAACCCAAAGACTGGTCCGCAAAAAAGATGACAGATTTGACACTTTCGTGTTGTCCTTTTTCATCGGAAATGCAACTCTGACAAACCGCGCTTCGCGCAGGACCGAAATGGCAGTTTTTGAGTATCGAGGATCCGTCCTAACGCTCACATAAGAGTTGTCAGTTAAGTCCAGAGAGGGGAGAAATGGCACTGCTTGTCCATCAGGATTTCGGGGCCGGATTTCCGCCAAAAAAATCGTAACTTGCTAATAGTGAACGAGTTACGATTTTTCTGTCTCCAGTTGTGAAGTGCCCCGGGAATCTGATTCCCAACCTTTTCCCCGAAACCGACACATCCCACCCGAGAATGCACGACACCTATCCGCTCGATTGTAGCCTCCCTCTGAAAAAGCCTCAACTCAAGACACTTTGGAACACCGTATCATCTGACCTTCGCACCGAACTGGGAGACTCCACTTTTGATCTCTGGTTCACTGATTTTAAACTAGCAAAGATCGAAAATGGCGAAGTGACCCTGCGGGCCCCTGGCTCAATGTATTCCATCTGGGTCGAGGAAAATTTTAAAGAATCTTTAATTTCCACCTTTAATAAGTATCTCAGCTCCTGCGAGGGAATTCGTTTCGACGTGAATTCCAAAAACAAGTCCAAAGGAGCGGGTTCCGGAAAGTCGGCCAAGAAGGCCAAGAAGGAGAAACCGACCAAGTTGAAGCCTCGTGTCCTCGTTGAGAAAATTTCCGAGGAAAAATTGCTCGAGCGCGGTCGTGCTGCCGGTCTCGTGGAGATCTTTCGCTTCGATAATTTTGTGCCCGGCGACAACAGCGAGCTGGCCTGGGCGGCGGCGCAAGCCGTGGCGGAAAGTCCCGGAAAAACTTACCAGCCCCTGTTTTTCCATTCTGCCTGTGGATTGGGCAAGACTCACCTGCTTCACGGAATTGGCTGGGAGTCCCTTCGTCGCCGCCCGAAGTCGAAGATCATTTTCGTAACGGCGGAGCAGTTCGCCAACGACTACATCGATGCGATCCAGAAGAACGCGCTGGTATCGTTTCGAAAGAAGTACCGCGAGGCAGATCTGCTTTTGATCGATGATGTCCAGTTCCTCGGTCGCAAGGAGGGACTGCAGCAGGAATTCTTTCATACCTTTAACAGCCTTGCCGACCTGCGGAAGCAGATCGTCCTGGCCTCGGACTGCCCCGCTTCGGAGATCAACCAGTTGGAGGACCGCCTCGTATCCCGCTTCCAGTGGGGCCTGAGTGCCGAACTCCACCGTCCCGGTCTCGAAACCCGCGCGGCCATCCTGCGCCGCAAGCGTGATGACTGGAACATGAATGTGAGCGATGAGCTCATCAATGCCATTGTCGAGCGTGTGAACGGCAATGTCCGTGTGCTGGAGGGAGCGCTGATTCGCGTGGCCATGGTTGCGACGATGAATGACGAGCCCATTGATCCGGCCGACGTGGGCGAAATTCTGTCCGACATCTGTGGTGCTGCCGACAGTTGCCAGCTGGGCGCTGCAGAGATCAAGCAGGGCGTGGCCGAGCACTACGATCTTGAAGTTTCCGTCCTCGACGGGAAGAAGCGCACCGCCCGGGTTGCTGAAGCTCGCCAGGTGGCCATGTATCTCATTCGAACCCTGACGGATTTGTCCCTGGTGGACATCGCAGCCAGCTTTGGCAAGGACCATGGAACCGTGATTTACGCGGTGAAGCGGATTAAGGCGAAGTGCGAGAATTCCGCTTCTCTGAAGAGCACCGTGGAGCTGATCAAGCGCCGCCTCGTTCGGGGCGGATCTTCAGTCAAATCTCCCCGTTCCAAGCGTGAGAATCCGGCCATTGATCGCTTTAAGGACAACCTGCCTTCCGATAAGGACACAGTCTGAAGTTTGACGTAGACAGACGGGGGTTTCGCGTTCACACTCCCCTCTGTTCCAGCAATGAAATTTCAGATCGATAAAGACGTTTTTCAGGAAGCTCTTAACCAGGTACAACACGTTGTCAGCACTCGGACAACTCTCCCGATTCTCTCAAACGTGCTGATCGAGGCCGACGAGCTCGGGTTACAGCTTTCCACGACCGACCTCGACGTCACGATCACCAAGCGAATTTCCGCGAATATCTCGGAGACAGGTTCCACCACGCTGCCGGCCCGCCGATTGGCCAGTATCGTTCGTGAGTTGCCGACCAGCGAGATTGATTTCGAGGTGAGCGATGATGCAGCCACGGTCCGCAGCGGTCCGAGTTTCTTCAAAATTCTTGGCCTGCCGGCTACCGAGTTTCCGGCGATCGGCGAATTTGGCGAAGCGAAGGAATTCACGATCGACCAGAAGTTGCTGAAGGAAGCTCTCCGCAAGACTTCCTACGCCATTTCCACCGACGAGACCCGTTACGTCCTCAACGGTGTGAACTGCCTCATTGGCGAAGGTATGCTGACGCTCGTCGCTACGGACGGCCGCCGCCTTGCCATGGTGGAGCAGGATCTGGAATTCCCGGCCGGCAACGAGACGGCCGTGATCATCCCGACCAAGGCGGTCAATGAGCTTCAGCGCCTGCTTGAAGGCGAAGGGGAACTCAAGGTATCTCTGACGGACAGCCAGGCAGGATTCGAACTCAACGACAGCAATCTTATCACTAAGCTGATCGAGGGCAACTACCCGAATTTCCGCCAGGTCATTCCCGGCAACGCGAATCACCGGGTCACTGTTGAGCGTGAAGCTCTCCACAGCGCGGTCAAGCGTGTCAGTCTCCTCGCGAACGAGAAGACCAATTCGATCAAGTTTACTTTCGAAGATCATCGTCTCGCGATTTCATCAAACTCACCGGAGATCGGCGAAGCTGAAGAGGTAATCGACGTGCGCTATGACGGTCCCAAGATTGTGGTGGCCTTTAACCCGGAGTTCGTCATGGCTCCGCTGCGCAACCTCGACCAGGATGAGGTCTTCATCGACCTGATTGACGAGAGCAGCCCCGGCGTCATCAAGATCGATGAGCCGTTCCTCTATGTGATCATGCCGATGCGCGTGGCGAACTGATCGCCGCGGGTGATTAGGCAAAAGGCATAGGGCATAGGGCAGAAGTGTACGAGGAGGAACGACATTGCCTCCGGCTGAATACGCTGCGCTCCGGCTCTTGTCGTTCTCTTTTCAGGGTACATTGAGACCACAGGAATGTGGTCCCTCCTTGGGGCTCACTTCTCGAGGAAGTTCCTCACCAGCATGAGGCCGGCGTCCTGGCTTCTTTCGGGGTGAAACTGACCGGCGAAGATGTTGCCCTGTGCCACGCTGGAGGCGAAGGGCGCGCCGTAGTCGGTGACGGAGTTGATGATGGACTCGTCGTCCGGCTTGGGAAAGAAGGAGTGCACAAAGTAGAGGTGCAGCGGATCAGGGGTTCCCTGCCACGCATAAAAGCTGCGGTCAGTCGGCTTTACTTCGTTCCAGCCCATGTGTGGAATCTTGAGGCCGTGGCCACTGTCGAACTTGATGACGCTGCCTTTGAAGAAACCGAGGCCTTCAACGCCGGGCGTCTCCTCCGAATTTTCGAAGAGCACTTGATAGCCAAGGCAGATACCGAAGAAGGGACAGTCCGCCTGCAACCACTCCAGGATGGGCTGGCGCAGGTTTTTGCGGTCGAGATCAGCGACGCAGTCGCCGAAGGAGCCGACGCCGGGAAAGATCAGGCGATCAATATCGGCAAAGTCTTCGGGTGAGGACACGAGCGTGCCTTCGTGGTTGAGGTACTTCAACACGTTGAGGACATTCTGGAGGTTGCCGCCTCCGTAATCGATCACTCCGACTCGGTCTGCCATGCTGATCTGTAAACCGGATCTGCGGGAATTAAAGCACGTCTTTTGTGCTCGGAATCACATCCGCAATGCGCTCGTCGATGCGGGTCGCGTCGTCGAGAGAGCGGGCCAGGCCTTTGAAAGTGCCTTCGGCCATATGGTGGGGATCGCGTCCATAGAGTATGGCGACGTGCAGATTGATGAGCGCGTTGAAGGCAAAGGCACGAAGGAATTCCTCCACCAGGGTGAAGTTAAACTTATCACCGATGTGGGGAACATTCTCCGGGGCGCGGTAGTCGAGAAAAGGGCGGCCGCTGACATCGAGAGCGATGCGCACGAGCGATTCGTCCATCGGGTAAATGCCCGAGCCGTAGCGGAAAATCCCTTTCTTATCGCCGACTGCTTCCTTGAAGGCAGAGCCCAGCACGATGCCCACATCTTCAACGGTGTGGTGAAAGTCGATCTCGATGTCGCCCTTGGCTTCGACGGTGAGGTCGAAGCGACCGTGCTTGGCGAACAGGGTCAGCATGTGGTCGAAGAACGGCACGCCAGTGTCGATCCGGGATACGCCGGTGCCGTCGACATTGAGCTCAAGGCGGATGTCGGTTTCACCGGTGGTTCGGGAGATGGAGCTTTTACGCTGTGAGGAAGCCATAGTGGGTTCGCGGTTTTGGAAGTGACGAACGGGTCGTAAATGTCTACCTTTTCGGGCAAGTCCTCAACTGAATGTTATTCCGGCAGGAAATTCTCCTTTTGCCGTGATTGCCCGATGAATCGCTCCAAATCTGCCGAGTTTGCCCAGTTCA
>SPKZ01008179.1_pt1 | contig 14654 bp, 12 predicted proteins | sample 2456571 | NCBI WGS metagenome assembly SPKZ01 (sample SAMN11192286, study PRJNA482655) | marine metagenome | biome: ENVO:00000447; feature: ENVO:00000244|ENVO:00000211|ENVO:00000569|ENVO:00002023; material: ENVO:00002151; isolation source: ocean water from marine abyssalpelagic zone ...
CGGTTGGGGGGGGTCATAGATCTTTGGCTCACTCCGACAGCGCCGCCCTCGGTTTCGGGATCAATACTCGTCGGCAGTCTGACTAAATATGAACCCGGTGTCAACTTGCGTCCCCGCCCGTCAGCCCTCGTTTCGGAGCTGTCGCGCGGCGCTGACGGTCAGCTCCGAAGAGCTAAGCGGAAGAAGGCGGTGCGAGTCGCATCGTTTTCACTGTAGCGCCGGGAGGGATGGACGCAGCCGGTGCTGATGAAGACGTTGGCTACTGGATCTTGTGCCCGTCCGGACGCGGGGTGGCGCGACGTGGCGCTGTAGCAGGCGCGCGGACCCCGCGGAAACACAACTGATAACAATTGGCTACTCACCGGTGGCGGCGCAGCGGGTGTTCCGTTGTGTCGCAGCGGCCCAGATCGGAGCGCTACATTTGCCTATCTCGCTGTTCCCGGAGGAGCTGCGCCGTCGTTCTATCGCACCGAAGCGCGCAGTCTACCCCTGGAGGGGCGGCGCCGACGGGGCTGCGCTATCAGCCGCTCCCGCGATCGCCTTGCGCCGGGACAGCTAACGCCTACATCAGCACCAAGGCGGCGAGTCATTCCTTAGGCGATCTCTTCTGGCGCTGCCCCCGAGACGAAGTTAGTTTGTAGCCGCGAAGCATGATATGAAGGACGCCCGTCGCGGTAAACCGCCCCCCCCTCTGCGCAGAGCGACTCCGTCGCCGGGGTCTGTCAATTTGCCACGTCCCAGCGGGTCGTCCGCCGGACGACTCTCGTCGACCGTGCCCGTGACCAGCCGCTCTAGCTCCATGCCGGCGGTGCGCTGTTCACTGACGCCCGTACCCGGGTCGCGAGTTCGGCGTTCCTCCGACAGCGGGCAGAATCTGCCTGTGGGACGTATGAGCCGCCAGGCACCGTTGGCTCGAAACGTTTCTATGGGAGCGAAGCACGCGCCGATTCGAGTGGTCGTGGTGGACGATAGTGCGGCCCAGCGGGAAACTGCTAGCGCCCCCTTCATCGCTCGGGGAGATAACGTTCGCTGCTGCGAAAACGGCATGGTGGCCATCGCAGTGTGTATCAAGGAGCCACCGGACGTTATCTTGAGCGACGTGCAAATGCCGACCATGGATGGTTGGCAGCTACTCCGCTTAGTCCGTTCCCGCCCTGAGCTTGCGGCGGTGCCCTTCGTGTTTCTGACGACGCTAGACAGCGATAGCGACCGTTGGCGTGGCTATCATCTGGGTGTCGACCTCTACATGGCTAAGCCCTATCGCCCGGATCAGATGATGGCTAAGGTGCATCAACTGGTTAAGCGGAGCCGACGTACCAAAGACGCGGCGGCAGAGGCCGTCACCTTGCGGGGTGACTTGGATCACGTAAAACCCGTCAGCTTGTTTTCCTTTCTCGAAGCGGAGAGGCAATCCGGCGCTCTCATGATATTGGGGGACCAAGTAGGTCGCGTCCTGCTTTTGGAAGGTGTGATCGTCAGCGCTGAGCTCGCCGGTTCTGACGCAGCAGTGGACCCCCGCGAGGCCCTCCGCCAAATATTGGATTGGACCACCGGACAGTTCGAGTTTTCCCCGCAAGAGGTGGAGAAAACCGAACTGGTGATCAATGTGACGCCCTTCCTACTCAATCATGTGCGGGAGCAGGATGAAGAGGGGCGTCCCAGTCTCCGTCCGCCCGGCAGGTAGCTGCGGGCATCCATATTAGTGGCAGGCGGGATCCGGCATCGTTAGAGGTAAGGCCGAGTCGCAGTAATCGACCTCTTGCCCGCAGGGCCACCAGCTGGGGAGAGCCTCAGCATCGGCGACGTAGAGCTTCAGATCATTGGCGGAGGCACAGCCGCACCAACGGCACACAAAGCTGGGTTCGAAGATGGCGAGGGTTTCTCGTTGGGGACTGCTAGAAGCCGCTGTTCGTCGGCACTCAAGCAGGGCCTGGGGACTGCTAGAAGCCACGGGATCTGTTAGGGATTCGAGAAGCACATTGCTGCATTCGCCGGCAGACAGACCGCATAACGCATCGGGAACGAATGCGGGATCTAGCCACCCGGTGATGTGTTGGTAGGGCTGATAGAATTGAACTCGCTGGGCGAAGGTCCCGTCATTAGTTACCTGCCGCAAACATTCCAGTCGGCGAGCTGCGTAGAGACTGGGGTTGCCGGTGACCACGAGAGCCTTCGGCTTGGACGCGAGCCAGATGCCATTGGTGGACACGGTTTGCACCCACGGCGTCAGCTTGCCCCCGCTGAACTCGTAGTAGCTGCGAGCCATGTTGAGGGACAGGTCGAGCACCATCTGCCGAACGTTGCGGACATAGGCGAGAGATTGTCCGGATTCCGGGTCCATGGCGACGATGCGGTCCCGCGGCGGCGCCGTCCCACCGTCAGCAGAGCTGTCCGCGCCGCCCGCATCGGTTGGGGCCTGGCTGGCGTCAGCGTGAGCGGGCGTGGCACTGGAACTGTCCAGCTGGCTACCCGCCTCCGTGCGGGCATCCGTGCGGGCATCCCTACCGGCATCTCGGGTGACTGAGCCTTCAGCTGCGTCGTCGCCGCTGCCGTCGCTGGCATCCGCCGCATCTCCGGCTTCCGTTGGTGCGTGAGATAGCGCTTCATCGATGAAGATGGTTGATGAAAAGTCGAATCGACCGTTGGGGACGGTGTCCTCATACACGATGAGTCGGGGTCGATAGATCGACCAAGGACCCACTGCACTGCCCGTAACTTTCATCGCCTCGAGCGGTGAAAGTTGTGTAATGACGTCAGCCGGGGGAATCTCGAAGCGTACGCTGAGTCGTGTTTGGTCGGGCTCGATGGCTTGGTCGACGGTGGTCACGAAGGATTGTTCGGATGCCGAGTTGTTGCGGGTCCAGACAACGGCAAAGCGCAGGGGAGCGGTGGGCTCCGTCGGTAAGTTCTTGAGCGTGACCTCAAATGTTTGAGCTTTTAGCGTGGGTTCCGCAGGTGGTCCGCATGCGGTCCACGCCAGGCTGGCTCCCGCGATGACTGCGAGAGAGCGTCGTAGGCGCCGGGTCGTGCGTTGTCGGCAGCCTCCGGTGGTTCCTTGTTGCTGATTCATAGCTCGGCCTCCAGCTCCAAAACAATGTAGTCGCCCGGATCAAATCGCCTGGAGTTGGGATCGGTCACCATGTCTCGCGAGGAGACTTGTTTATTGGTGATGAACAGCTGGAGGCGATGCGGAAGCTGTCGCCACGGATGAAAGCGCAGGCCCGCGCTATAGTAGTACTGCCGGATGCGACCTGGGGCGGTTCCTTCGTCCGGCAAATGTAGCTGAATCGCACTGCCCTGTCGGTCGTCGAGAAAGCGCACCCAATATTCCTGCGCGCCAAACACACTGAGTCCGAAGGCAACGGGGACGGTCGTTTCCAACATCACCGAGTGAGACCATTGTTCGAACTCGGAAGAGAGGCCGAGGTATTCGAAGGCGTTAGTCACGTAGCGGTCTTCGGCGTAGGGAGTGTTGAAAATGCTGGTGGCGTTCATCAGTTCACGCGCGGGCCCGAAGCCTTGCTGGTAGTAGCGAAATTGGTAACCACCATGGACCTCGAACCACGAAGTCTTGCTCATGAGGTCGGCGCGGGCGAGGGCGGCATTCTTTCCTGTATCGACCTTTCGTGAGTACTCAGCAGATACCCGCGCCATCTCATCGAGCTCGAAAAATCCGGAGACGTTCAGATACCAGGACGGCCAGTTTTCTTGACCGATTTCGACCCCGGCTGCGGAATAGCGTCGGTGGTCGATGAGCCAGTGGGTGGCAAACAATTCTAATTGTCCGTCCAACCAGCCCGCGGCCAGCGTGATCATGTCGTCGTTGAAGATGCCGCGACCCGCAAAACTGTGGCGGAGATAAAAATCATCGAAGGCGACCCCGACCATTTCGCCTTCGATGGGCCATTGCTCGAGCAATAAGCCTTGTCCGTAGGTAACGAGACCGAGATCGCTGCCAAGGATGTCGACTTGCAGCGGCCGTCCAGCGATGTAGATATCCGAGTTGCGATAGTGCAGCGCCACCCCCGCATTGATCTGCGAGGACACACGAAATCCGTCGCTGGCGCTGGGGTTGAGCATCAGTAAGTTCAGGTTTGCGTCAAAGCCCGCGAAGGGGCGAAGCGCGGCATAGCTATCGAGCAGGTACCAGCCATGAAAGCGACTCTGCTCGCCGCCGAAGGGGGTTTGCTGACTGCCCGTCGACCCGTTGACGGCGAAGGCGACGTTGTCCCAGTTCCGCCCAATTCGATACCACTGCTCCGGTCGCTGAAGTTGTTCGAACAGTTGTCGATTCACCAAACGGCGATCCAGCAAGTTGAAGTGATCCCGACCATCGCTATAAATCGCCGGCGTGGAGGCGGTTGACGGAGGCGCCGCCAGGACGGTACCGGCGCAGGTCAGGCTGACGGCGATCACCATGGCTCCAGTCCAAGCCGCCGAAACGGTCCAGCGCACTGCCGGGCGTGGCCGGGGACATTGGGAGGAAGCGCTCATGGGCAGTAGGAGTGGGCCAGACGGCGTCGCGTTTCTGTAGCCAAGCACATGCTAGCTCGGATCTCTGGGAGGGGGGGCCGGAAACGGAGGGAAGCTCACCTTGCCGGATGCGGGCAGACACCCCGACGGGCTCAATGACGCGCGAGGAAGGCCGCCGCATCGGGTTCTGCCAGCCGGGTCGCTATTCGGGAAAATGTTCTACCTAGCGGGCATGGGAGGTGAACCGTGCCCGTTCAGTCTGCTGACCTGCTCTTTACCCGGCCCGCTCCGCGTGGCTCGCTAGGCTGTGCGTGCTGTGCGTGCTGTGCGTGCTGTGCGTGCTGTGCCCGTGGGGTCGGCAGCACTACTTCTTAGCCCGTCCAGCCCGCGCAGCGTGTGCCCTCTACGCGGTGCGCCTTCTGCCCCCCGTGCCCCTACTGCGGGGCCGATGCGCTGGCCGATGCGCTGTTAGCGGTGCTGGACGCAGCAGTGCCGCTATCGGTCTCGCGATGAAGCGCTACTCCGCCCTCCGGAGGTGCCCCACGGGGGACGCCATTTTCGCTGAAACACGTCTCGTAGAAATCCTCAGTCACCCTGGCGCACCCCAGCAGTGGGACCAGCTCGTCCACGCAAAGCGGTTCCCGGGGCTGGCTATTTCCGTGGACGCAATGAAAAGCGTCAGGACTCGCAGCCTGTAGGCAGCTCAGTGCGCGGTCGAATAGTTCTCGGCATTCGGGGATGTGGTTGGGCGAAATACTGTGTACGCACCCGTTCACGCATTGCTCGGGTTTGTCGTTGGGGCAATTGAGCCCCTCAGCGGCCAGGCAGTAGTCGTCGCAGGCCGTAGGCGCGATAGGATAGCCGTTGTCACAGGCGGTGGCACTGAACAGCACCGCCCTGATTAGCGCAGGTCTGAACAGCACCGCCCTGATCCGGTATCGGAACGTAGGCGAGCCGATGGCGATCAATCTAGATCCGGAGGCGGGCCGAGTCGAGTCATCTGCGACGGGAAGATGTTCGGTCCTCGGGGCGCTTTCCGTTGTTGGGACGTCGTCAAAACAAAAAGAGGAGTGAAGCGGGGACGCTGCCGACTAGTATCTCAGCCGCGAGATGCGCGCTTAGCCGAGCTGTGTCCGTGGCGGCGGTCGTGCTGCTAGGGACCCGGACAGGCGGAGCGGGGGAGTTGGATGCGTCGGCGTCTGCAGAGACTCCCGACTCTTCGCCGGGCACGCGTCGGAAAACGGATGTGGTGATCCCGCCCAAAGTGTTGAGCGATACATCGGTGAACTACCCGGAGGGTGCGCAGGGGCAGGCCACGGTGATGTTGGAGCTGCTGCTCGATGTTCGTGGGGAGGTCATGGATGTTCGGCTGTTCGACGGCGAGGCGCCCTTCGACGATGTGGCGCTCAGCGCTGCTGTGACGTGGAAGTTTCAGGCGGGGCGCGTCAACGGCGAGAAAAGGGCTGTGCGAATTCGGTTCCAAGTTCGCTTTGAACCGCCCGCGGTCGCGCTTGAGCCTGATGTCTCCGACCCGTCTTCGGTCGGACGCGTAGACACGACCCAGGAGACCACTCCGGTGGCGGAAACGATCGAGGTGACGGTGTTGGAGCATGAGCCGAAGCTTGCCCGTTCGCTCAGCCGCGCTGATGTTCGTCAGTTGTCGGGCACCTTTGGCGACCCCTTTTGCGCTATCGAATCCTTGCCGGAGGTCACTCCCATCGGTTCGGGCATGCCGTTCTTTTACGTCCGGGGCGCACCCCCCGGCAATGTTGGCTATTTCGTGGACGGGATTCGAGTGCCGGTGCTGTATCAGGTGTTTGTGGGGCAGTCGGTGAGCCACCCGGCGTTTGTGGATCGTGTGGATTTGTACGGGAGCCCCTTTCCCGCGCGCTGCGGGCGATTCACGGGCGGCATTGTTGCAGCAGAAACGGCGGCCCCTCAGTACCGCGTGCACGGAGAGGCGAGTCTGAGACAGTATGACGCAGGCGCCATGCTGGAGGCTCTTTTTGCGGACGGTCGGGGCAGCGCGATGGTGTCCGCCCGCTACTCCTACACGGCGGCTGTGCTGAGTCTGATCGTTCCCGAGCTCAGCTTGTCTTACTGGGACGACGAGGCCCGGGCTCGCTACGAGCTCAATGACGTTGATGCTGTCGAAGTGTTCGCTTTTGGCTTTAAGGATTTCGCGGGAAACGAGGAACTGGACGGCAGCGTGACGACGATTTGGGATATCGGCTTTCACCGACTCGATTTGCGGTTTGCCCACCGATTGAGCGAGACAGGAAAAGTTCGCTTCGCTGCTACCGGAGGTATCGATTTCACCATACTGGGGGATGAGGAGGCCACGCTGCGCAACCGATTGGGACGGATACGCGCGGAACTTAGCGAGGTGCTGAGCTCCGAGCTTTCCCTCCAGGCCGGGGCTGATGTTTTGTTGGAGAGCTACGACGTATCCTTAGGCGGGGAGCGGGATCCAGAGGAAGGCAACGCTGACGACCGTGACTTTGACGATGGGTGTCCGAGTCGCTGGGATACTACGGGCGGGGTGTGGGCGGAGCTTGCTCTCCAAGCATCGCGTTGCATTCGTGTGCGTCCGGGGCTGCGTCTCGATCTGTATGGCTCCGACACCAATAGGAGGTTGGCAGCGTCGCTGCGGTTATCAGCAGATTTTCTGCTGAGCTCGCGAATCACACTGACGTCGGGTGTCGGGCTCGCCCACCAGCGTCCGAGTTTGCATTGCCCGTGCCAGGCGTGCAGCCGGAGTTGGATGAACTGCAGCGAAGCGTTCTGTCGAGCTCCGGTGTGAGCGTGAATCTGCTGTCAGCCATGAGCGCTAGCCGCACGCTTTTCCAGAGCGCGCATTTCCGCTTGAATGATAGTTTTGGCATTTCTCGTTTGGATAATGGCGCCAGTGAGACCAATCAGGACACGCGAATGATGGGTCACAGCTACGGTGCCGAATTACTGCTACGGCGGTCCATGACTCGACACCTGGGCGGAATTATTGCTTACACGCTGTCTCGTAGTGAGCGTTTTGTTGGCCGCGTGGAGGGACCATCGACCTTTGATCGGACCCATGTGTTGAACGTCGCGTTGACGTACGATTTGGGACGCCGTTGGCGACTCGGTGCTCGCCTGATGACCTACTCAGGGATCCCTGCTGACGTGGCCTATCTGGCAGCGGCGCGGAACCCACCGCGAACGGAGCCCTTTTGGCGCTTGGATTGGCGACTGGAGAAACGCTGGCTCATCGGCACGGACGGGGCGTGGTGGGCCTTCGCGGCGGAGGTGTTAAACACAACGCTTAACCCCGAACAAATGGAAAAGAGCTGTAACGCTTACCGCTGTCAGGCGAGAGAGTTGGGGCCGATCACGCTACCGAGCCTCGGTGTAGAAGCGCGCTTTTAGAGTCCCTCTGAGAGCCTCTAGATCTGCGTCGGAAGCTCAAGAGAGTTGAGTCAGCCAGCGCTATTCGTGTGTCAGTTTTTAAGTTCCGTTCAAGAACTTGAGTGGCGAGCCAGAGTTGCAGAGCCAGAGTCGTACAGCTCGATTGGGCCCGCCCTAGGAGCCGTCGGAGGAGTCGGCGGCGGAGCGGCGTCGTAGGCGAGCACTCAGTTTGGGCGATAGGTAGGCGGTGGCGGCAAGTAGCGCTAAGGCTAACAACGCCGGCCGGATCCCGTCCATGGATGTTGTCAGGGCAGCCCGCCCAGCGTGGCCCACGTAGGTGTAGGCGAAACAACCTGGCAGCATGAATATGGCGGTGGCGCCCATGTAGCCTCGCGCTGAAATGCGGGTGAGCCCCAACGCGTAGTTCAACAGAGAGAAGGGAAAGATCGGAGTGAGTCGTGCGAAGGCAACGAAGCGCCAGCCGTCCGCCTCCACGCCGGCGATCAGTTTTGCGATGCCGCCGCCGAGGCGTTTTCGCACCCAATCTGCGCCCAGATAGCGGGCTAACAGGAAGGCGCCGCTCGCCCCTAGGGTCGCGCCAGATAGGTTGACTGCTGTGCCGAGCCAGGGGCCAAAGAGCGCGCCCCCAGCGAGGGTGAGCAGAGATCCGGGCACGAGCAATACTGTACCCGCGGCATAGGCGACGACGAAGAGGGGCGCTTGCCAAGGGCCGAGGGGCGCGAACAGCTCTTCTATCTCGGCAGCGTCCTTGCCACGGACGGCATAGAAAGCAATGGCGACGGCAGCCATGAGGGACACAAAGGCGAGGCCCTTCGCCCAGCGTGGTGCCGGTACTGACTCGACAGTTTCATCGAGCGCAGTTTCGTCGATGGCTGGGCCTCCAGCGGGGCTAGCTTGTTCGTCGTCCATGCCGTGTCCAGATAGCCTAGCAGTTCGTCAGCGGGGCTAGGACCCGGCGAGGTATGGCGGGCGGCAAAGGCCTGAGCACGCGGCAACGCGCAGGGGGCTCAGTGCGCCCCTCTCTCAGCGCGCCCCGCTCAGCGCGCCCCGCTCAGCGCGCCCCGCTCAGCGCGCCCCGCTCAGCGCTGAGAGGGGGGCAGGTCAACTCGACGGCGTTGCTGAGTTTCTTGCCCCAGAGAGATCCGTAGCCAGCTCGCTGCGCAGCCACTCGGCTCGTGCCCATCGGATGGCTGCCGTGTGGCTGGTGAAGGCACGCACCGGGTACTTGCGTTTGATCAGCCAACTGATGGCGGTGAGAGCGCCTCGCAACAAGGAGCTCTGCAGCGCGACGGCGGACGCAACCAACGTACCGACGCCGGGGGGCGGGTTTTGGCTGATTCGGTCCGCGATCATTTTACGGTTCGCTGCTGTGGGAAGGGGAGCATCGTGTTTGTTAATAACGATGGCGTAGGCTTCTCCGCGTCGGCTGAGGCTGGCTGTGGCGCTCAGGAACGCGTCCACGAATTCACGGTCGAGAGTCTTCGGCCAGTGCACTTGCACCAGCGGCCAACGGGAGAGATCGATGTTCGGGATTGCCGCAGAGCTGTCAGGCATAGTTGTACGCCCACGCAATAAATATACAGCCGCTCCAATGCTGGCAGTTGAATATGTGCGTGACACAATTCGGAGGGAAGCATCAGCTGTCCGGGTTGTTCAGTGTTTGTGTGGGCTGACTCGTAGTCTGTGTTCTGATTCAAGGTCAGAAAAATGAAAGCGGTACCAGCGTGGTCGGGCGTTTCGTGTTGGTGACGGGTGGGAGACAAAAGCGAAACGAGCCGCCTCTGGGGAGAGACGACTCGCGATGCCGGTTGAAGAGCGTGCTTACTTCTTGAGCGCCTCTTCGCGGGCCTTCACCTGCTCCCGCACGACCTCAAGGATGTTGCGGGGCACTGAGCCGTAGTGGCTGAACTCCATCACGAACTGGCCGCGGCCCGAGGTGTTGGAGCGTAGGTCGCCGATGTATCCGAACATTTCGCTCAGCGGTACTTCGCCCTTGATGCGTACGTTGGTCGGACCCTTTTCCTGACCGCTGATCATGCCGCGGCGCCGGTTCAAGTCGCCGATAACGTCACCCACGTTGAGGTCAGGGACAAAGACGTCGACCTTCATGATGGGCTCAAGCAGCTCGGGGCCGGCTTTGGGCATGGACTGACGGTAGGCGGCTTTGGCAGCCGTCTCGAAGGCGACCTGGGAGGAGTCGACCGCGTGGAAGGAGCCGTCGTTCAGAGTGACCTTGAAGTCGAGCAAGGGGAAACCAACGAGAGGTCCCTTACCCATCATGAGCCGGAAGCCCTTTTCGACCGATGGGATGAACTCCTTCGGGATGTTGCCGCCGGTGATGCCGCTTACGAAGACATAACCCTCGCCGGGCTCGGTGGGCTCGATGGTGTAGTCGATCTTGGCGTACTGACCCGAACCACCGGTCTGCTTCTTGTGGACGTAGACTTCGCTGATGCTCTTGGTGATGGTCTCGCGGTAGGCGACGCGGGGCTCGCTGACCGTGGCTTCGACGCCGTGGGTGCGCTTGAGGATGTCGACCTTGATGTCGAGATGGAGCTCGCCCATTCCCTTGAGGATGGTTTCGCCGCTCTCTTGATCCACTTCGACGTGGAAGGAGGGGTCTTCGGCGACCATCTTGCCGAGGGCTGCGCTCAGCTTTTCGTGGTTGGCCTTGTCTTTGGGCGTCAGGGCGACCGAGATAACCGGATCCGGGAAGACCATGGGTTCGAGGGTCGCGGGCTTCTTGGTGTCGCAGAGGGTATGGCCTGTGCGCACGTTCTTGAGGCCGACGATGGCGATGATGTCACCTGCCTGGGCGCTATCGACCATGGTGCGGTCGTCGGCGTGCATCTCCACCATGCGGCCGATGCGCTCGGTCTTGCCGGTCGCCGTGTTGAGCAGCGTGTCGCCCTTTTTAATGGTGCCGGAGTAGACGCGCGTGAAGGTCAGGGCGCCGAAACGGTCGTCCATGATCTTAAACGCCAGGGCTCGCACGGGGCCGGTGGCGTCTACGATGGCGAATTCACCAGTTTCTTCGCCTTCGAGGTCGACCTCGGGCTGGGGGGGGACCTCGGTGGGGGCCGGCAGGTAATCGACTACTGCGTCGAGCACGATCTGCACGCCCTTATTCTTGAATGCCGAGCCGCAGAAGGTCGGGAAGAAGTTGAGCTTGACCGTACCCTGACGGATGCAGCGCTTGATGTCGTTGATGCTGGGCTCTTCGCCTTCTAGGTATTTCTCGAGTAGCTCGTCGTCTTCTTCGACGGCCATCTCGATGAGATCGGCGCGGTATTTCTCCACGTCTGCCTTCATGTCCTCGGGTACGTCTTTGACCTCGAAGGCTTCCGGGTCGCCCGAGTCGTCCCAGATGATGGCCTTGCGCGTGAGCAGGTCGACGAGACCGATGAAGTCACTTTCGATGCCGATGGGCAGCACCATGACCAGGGGTTTGGCGCCGAGGATGTTCTTGATTTGGTCGAGCACGCGGTAAAAATCCGCGCCCAAGCGGTCGAGCTTGTTGACGAAGATGATTCGCGCGACCTTCGAATCGTTCGCGTAGCGCCAGTTGGTTTCGCTCTGGGGCTCTACGCCGCCGGATCCGCAGAACACGCCGACGCCGCCGTCGAGCACCTTCAGCGAACGGTAGACTTCAATGGTGAAGTCCACGTGGCCCGGGGTGTCGATGATGTTCAGACGATGGTCTTTCCAAAAACAGGTGGTGGCAGCCGACTGAATCGTGATGCCTCGCTCCTGCTCCTGCTCCATGAAGTCCGTCGTTGCGGCGCCGTCATGCACCTCACCCATTTTGTGGATCTTGCCGGTGAGCTTGAGAATCCGCTCGGTGGTGGTGGTCTTGCCCGCATCCACGTGGGCGAAGATGCCGATGTTGCGGTAGAGGCTGAGGTCCTTCATGACTGTCCGTAATCCGTTCTAGGGGGCCGCTATAACTGCGGGTATTTGGGCCGTTGTGGGGTGGTCTCGTAGTCACTAACGGGCCGCACGTCCAGTCCCCTCAAAGCCTTGGAATTCAACGGGGGAGTGGGACTTCGGGCGCGCCTCTCGCGGCGCGCGATAACGCGGCGCGTTATCGCGCGCCGCGAGCCTGGAAAACTCGACATTGTAGGGCTCGCTGGTGAGCCGCGATGGTTAACCGTCGGGTATCGAGCTCAAGAGCTGCGGGAAGCCCAGCGGGCTGAGCCGGAACGCCCTTAGCCGGTGGGTGCCAGCGACGGACGAATTTTTCGCATGACCATCATCCGTTCGACCACGTCTCGTCAGCGAACCAGTCCGACCAACTTGCTGTCCTCGTTCTCTTGTACTGCGTCCATGCCCTCCCGCGAAGGCTCCCGCGGACACCTGCGGGGGAGGCTCGCAGCCCCGGTGCTTCCTGTCCGTACGGTGGCCGAAATCCGCTTAACGCTGACCGATGGCGAATCCAAGCCGGTTGTGCAAGAGCCCGACAAATCTCGCAGTCCGTTCTCTCGCGGACTGTGCTGGGATGATCAGCGAGTGTTGGTCGTTGACGATAATTCAGTGAACCGTATCGTGGCGGACCGCTTGATGAAAAAGCTCGGTTTTGAGGTCGAGCTGGCGGTCGATGGTCAAGCGGCTGTCGCAGCGGCGACCGCCGGCGACTTTGATTTGATACTGATGGATTGTCACATGCCGGTCATGAACGGTCATGACGCGACCCGGGAGCTGAGACATCAGGGCCTGACGCGCCCCATATTGGCACTGACGGCAGACGTGGTCCCGGGCGTTGCGGACGAGTGTACGAGGTCCGGAATGAACGGCTACCTGACGAAACCCATGGTATTGGGCGAACTATACGCTGCGTTGGAGAAGTTTCTCGAAACTCCCACCGTCCCAGATGATTCACCGCCTTTGGCACGAGCGGCTTCTATTCCTTCTATCGTGATGTCCGCCCGACTATCGAAGCCGTCGGCAACGGGGGCCACCACCTGGCGCGGACGGCGAGTGTTGGTCGTCGATGACAATTCCGTGAATCGCTTGGTCGCCAGGAAGCTCATGCAAAAGTTGGGCTTCGAGGTGCAACTGGCAAAGGATGGCCGCGAGGGAGTCGAAGCGTTCAAAGAAGGCCAGTTCGATTTGATTTTGATGGATCTACATATGCCGGAGTTGAACAGCTACGACGCATCACGGGAAATACGGGCGAGCGGCGATACCGTTCCCATTTTCGCCCTCACGGCGGACACGACTGACGGGACCTGGAACGCCTGTCTGGATGCCGGCATGAACGCGTATCTCAGCAAACCTATCGAGCTGGAGCGTCTGGTCAACGCGGTCAGAATGTTCGTTGGGCCGGGCGCGGAGCAGGAAGCCGAGGCGCCTGCCGGAAAAAGCATGTCTGGCTGAGCGCTCTTTGGCTGAGCGCTCTTTGGCTGGGCGATGGGGCTCCCTCGGTCTTGGGATACGGAGAAAACCGTCCTCGGGAGCTGCTTAGCGAACTCCCCGGTTGGGGCGTTCGCTAAGCAGCTGTTCCCGGTCGGGTTGGGTAGCGACGCCCGTGGCGATCGGGGTCGCGACGCCGCGAGGGCCAGGCTAAGCTGACGCCGTTCGAGAGATCATGTCTTAGGCCGGCCTAAGTATTCGAACCAAATTGCTGGGGGTGGCCGCGCTTGTGGTCGGTCTGATTTCCATCGAGGTTTGGAGATCTGCTACCAGCACGGCAACTGATGCGCTGGTGACTCTGTCGGACACGAATCTTGCCCAGGGGGCTGACAACCTTGCGAGGAACCTGCAGTCGGTTCTACAGGACGCCCAAGTCGACGCCACGACCGCGTCGCGATTGGACCTCTCTGCTGTCGCTCTGCAAACCGGTGATCCCAAGCGATTCAATTGGTACACTGACGAGCTCTATCAGGGCAAAAACCGCTACGCGGCCGTTGTCCTGATAGAGCCGGCCGGGAAGATTGCGGGCGTCAACTCTGTGCGGCGCGATGGTCGTGAGAGCATCGAGCCGTTGATGGGGCGTGTGGTGGGCGAGAAGTGGTTGAAGCCAACCTTTAAGGCGGGCAAGGACAGCGTGCGTTGGATCCCCCCATCGCGCCCGGCGTTCGTAGAGGCATTGTTGGCGCCGACCGAGCGTGTGGTGGGCTACGCGATGCGGATCGTCGACATCATGGACGATCGCATCGGCGTGGTCGTTGTGCTGGATGCGTTGGCGCTGAGCTTGAATGGGTACTTTGAGGGTTCAGCGACAGAAGTCAGCAGTCTGGCCTACGTGGTGTCGTCAGACGGAAAGGCGGTCTTCCTCCCCAGCGCGTTGAGCACGGCGGCCGAGTGGATCAGCGCTTCGCTCCCAATTCGCGAAAACCAGAGATCGTGGACCTCGAGCCAGGGACACGATTACCATTTGGTGTTTACCCCGATCCGATCTGCGCCCCTGGGTGAGCCCTGGCATGCGGTTCAGCTGCGTCGAGTATCCGTATTTGAGGCTCTGGTAACTGGGCTAAGCCAAAACTCGTGGGCCCGCTATTTCTTGCTGTGCTCGCGACGATGGCTGCCTTCACGTTGGTGGTGGGCCGTTTCTTGACTCCTATGGAAGCCTTGACGCGGACGGTGTCCAAGCCCGTACCGGCTACTGAGTTCAAGCCGATTGTCGTCTCCACTCGGGACGAGGTGGGGGCTCTGAGCGAAGCCTTCAATCGAATGTTTGGGATTGATCCGGTTTTGTGGACTGCCGGAAACAAGAGCTAATTGAGACCGGAGTCCACATGGGAACGAAGAAGCGAAGAAAGTTTACACCTGAGTTC
>SPKZ01004372.1_pt1 | contig 14643 bp, 13 predicted proteins | sample 2456571 | NCBI WGS metagenome assembly SPKZ01 (sample SAMN11192286, study PRJNA482655) | marine metagenome | biome: ENVO:00000447; feature: ENVO:00000244|ENVO:00000211|ENVO:00000569|ENVO:00002023; material: ENVO:00002151; isolation source: ocean water from marine abyssalpelagic zone ...
ACGGGCAACAAAAGCGAATTGGCTGTCGGCTACTGCACGCTATACGGCGACATGGTGGGCGGTCTCGCCGTCATCAGTGACATCCCCAAGACTCAAGTGTACCGGCTCTCCCGTCTGGTGAACCGACAGCGAATACGCATCCCTGTCTCCAGCATCGAGAAACCCCCGTCCGCCGAACTCCGGCTCGACCAAGTGGACCAAGACTCGCTCCCCGCCTACGAAGTCTTGGACGCCCTCCTTGAGCTACTCGTGGAGGAAAGGCTCGGAGTCGATGAGATCCTGGCGCGGGGTTTCGATGCGGACGTGGTTGAGCGCATCGTGCACCTAATACGAATCAATGAATACAAGCGTCGGCAAGCCGCGCCGGGGCTTATCGTCAGTCACAAAGCCTTCGGCCCGGGCCGGCGTATGCCTATCGCCCATCGCTACACCGAGAAGGTACCCCGATGATTCTCAAGAATGTTTCGCGCTCGCGCAGTGCCCTGCCGCTGGCATTGTTGGGGACCCAACTCGCCTCCGTTGCTTGCGACAAGGGGCCATCCAGCCAGGACTCAGTCAGCCACAACTCGGTCAGTTCAGCTCTCGCCCCCCCGAGCGTTGCGCCCTCCAGCCAGGCCTCTGGAGTCGAGAACACCGTGGTTTTCGAGGGCGTGCCGGTAGCCGAGGGGCCCCGGCTCGCGATCCTGCCGGGCCAGGGTGTCGGTCCGATTCGCATCGGTGCCAATGCCGCGACCATCGCTCGACTCATGAAGAAGCCATGCCAGTACGTGGACAAGGCCGTGTGCCGCTACTCCGGTCGAGCCGTGGAGTTTTTCTTCGATGAGAAGGGCATGACCCGTCATATCCATCTGCACCGTGCACGCCGCCGCTTGGGCCCCGAGGGAGTGATGTTCGGTCAGTTCAACGGTAACTTCCCTTCTAGTGCGGAATTCCCCCTGCGCAGCCGAATCCGTTTCGGCATGCTCGCCGCGGGCGTGGTGGAACTGATGGGACCCCCCACAGAGATCCTCAAAGAATGGCCGCCGGAGACGCGAAACCACCCCTCGGCTCACGCGGTCGTCAGCGTCGTCGCCTACCCGGGCATGTGGCTGGAATACGACAAGCTGGAATCCGGCAGCATGGTGCTGAGCGGAATCATCCTGAAGAAGGACTAGCCGCCGCTTATCGCCGGATGCGGCGACGTTCCTGAATCATCTGGGCGGTGATGGCGCGCTGGGCTAGGGCCGGCTCGACCAGCGTCCACAGGTCGTGATCCCGCTCGGTGCCCGCCATCTCGAGAAGGACGTCCGCTGCGCGCTCCGGGGCGATGGCATCCCAGTAGCGTCCTGGTAACTCCACCACCGCTGTGCGAGCGCGCAGTCCGCGCAAAGTTTGGAGCATCGAGCCCGTGACCTCCCGGAAGCGCTGCTCATCGAAGGCACCGCTCTTTCCCACACCAAAGAGCAGAACCTTGTCGAAGGATAACTTCGGCTTTCCAGGCAGCAACAGCACTTCCCCCAAACGACCCGTGGCATAGCCGGAAACAATCATGCGGCTGATGCGTCCCGCCAAGCGCCAATCCACCATCGCCGCCACGCCCCTGGGGGGCCGCTCGCCCTCACTGAGAGTCGCTACTAGGACTTCTGTGCCCAGCTTGTCGAGCTGTCGCAGGCCGGGGGTCGTGAAGCGTAGTTCCACGGGATCGCCAAACTAACTCTTGCAGCCGCTGTTCTCGGCGATCCGATCCAGCACACCGTTGATGAAGGCGCCGCTGGTCTCGCTGCCATATTGCTTGGCAACATTGACGGCTTCATCAATGACCACGGCTCGGGGCACATCCGAACGCTTGAGCAGCTCCCAGCTGCCGAGTCGTAATACGTTTCTATCCACCCGGGTCATGCGTTCCAGCCGCCAATGCTCGCTCGCTTGACGGATCACGGTGTCCAGCTCGTCGAGGCAGGCGTCCACACCTCGGGTGATGTCATCGGCATAGGCGCGGTCTTCAGGATCCCCCGGGAACTCCCGCCAAAAATCGCTGATGACGCTGTCGCAACCGTTCTCGCTCAACTCGAGCGCGAACAACATCTGCAGGGCAGCATCGCGAGCAGTACTTCGGGCACCCATGAAAGAATCGCAGACTAGAGCTTGGCTTGGGTCAGTGCCGCGTCCAAGCTCACCATTTCGATGGCGGCGACCGCGGCGTCAAAGCCCTTGTTGCCGGCCTTCGTGCCGGAGCGCTCCACAGCCTGTTCGATGGTATCGCAGGTCAGTACACCGAAGGTCACCACTGTGCCGAACTCGGCCGCAACCTGGGCGACTCCCTTAGAAACTTCACCGGCTACGTACTCGAAGTGAGGCGTGCCGCCTCGGATGACCGCGCCCAAAGCGATAATGGCGTCGAACTTTTCGCTGCTCGCCAAGCGTTGGCACACCAGCGGCACCTCCCAAGCGCCCGGCACGTGCACGATAGTGATATTGCCGGGGCTGACCCCGTGCCGCTTCAAGGCGTCGGTCGCACCGCTTACCAGTGACTCCACAACGAAACTGTTGAACCGAGTCGCCACCAACGCAAATCGCGTCTTGGGATCGACGACCAGCTGACCTTCGAAGCGGGTGATTTCGTTAGACGACTTTTTTGCTGCCATAGGAGTGCTTCTAGCTAGGGGGCTGATTGCGGTCTCGCCGAGAGCCCGCAGAGTGTTCAGGATTTGCCGGCCCGGAATTTGGGGCCCAGCGCGATGGTGTCGACCACTTCCAAACCATAACCTTGGATGCCGGCGATCTTGCGGCGACTGTTACTTAATAAGCGGATCTGGTGCAATCCGAGCTCTCGCAGCACCTGAGCCCCTTGGCCAAATCCCCGCAAAGCACCCCGATGAGGAGGCTCAAGCTTCTTGGCGTCGCGAGTCGCGTCCACGGAGCTCTTTTCCGAGGCGTCGCGGAAATTTTCCAACTCGCCCTTCAAGTCTCCCGCGGGCGGCAAGTACACCACCACTCCGGCCTCTTCCTTCTCGATGATCTCGATGGCCTCGCGCAGATTGGCGCCGCCCTCTTCCCGGGTAGACGTGAAAGTGTCCGCGATCACGGCTCCTCGATGCATGCGCACCAGAGGGGCTTCCTGGGACGAGGGATCACCGTGCACCAAGGCCAAGAATTCACTGCTGTCGATGGTGGACGAATAAACGATAGCTTTCCACTCCGTGCCGGTGTGATCCAGAACCACGGGGCGCTCGTACACGCGGCGCACTAGCTGCTCGGTCTGCAAACGGTAGCGAATGAGATCGGCCACCGTAATAATGCGGAGCCCGTGGGCTTTCCCGAACACTTCGAGATCCGGCATGCGCGCCATGGTGCCGTCCTCTTTCATGATCTCGCAGATCACTCCGGAGGGATTGCAGCCCGCGAGGCGAGCCAAATCGACCGACCCCTCGGTCTGCCCGGTGCGCACCAAGACGCCCCCCCGACGAGCCTTCAGCGGAAATACGTGGCCCGGAGTGACGATATCTTCCGGGCGGGCGTCGGGACTGACCGCTGCCTGAATGGTGCGTGCACGATCGGCGGCGCTGATGCCCGTGGTCACGCCGTGGCGTGCTTCGATGCTGAGCGTGAAAGCGGTACCCAGCGGCGGTCCCCCGCGCCATTTGGGCAGTGCCATCATCGGCAACTCCAAACGTTCGACTTGCTCTTCGGTCATCGTCAAGCAGATCAACCCGCGGCCATGAATGGCCATGAAATTCACCATGTCTGCCGTGACCCGCTCCGCGGCAAAAACGAGATCGCCCTCGTTCTCCCGGTCCTCGTCATCCACCAGAATCACCATCTTGCCCGATCGAATGTCGTCGATGGCGTCTTGTACTCGGCCAAGCAGGGCCGGATCGATGTCGAGATTGGGACTCATAAATACGTGGTTTCCTTATAAGGGGGAGCGCTGCCTTAGCACGACCAGCAGGCTTAGGCGAAGCCGCGCCGAGCCAACAGCTCGCCAAAGGGCTCCGTCTTTGGCTCGGAAGCTCCAGAACGGGACGCCTCGGCACCAATTCGCTCCGAGGCGGAACGGCCTGTGACCTCCGCGTGGCGAGCCGCGTAGCGCGCCAACAGATCCACCTCGATGTTTAGCAGTCCGCCCACTTGCAGGCCGCCCAGGTTCGTCACCGATTGGGTATGGGGGATGAGCATTACGCTGAAGCGCTCATCCGACACGGCATTCACCGTCAGGCTCACCCCGTCGAGGCACACGGAGCCTTTCACTGTGATGAAGGCCAGAAGCGCTCTGGGTGCTTCAATGGTCAGCTCCAGCGCATCACCGCTGGAACGAAGCTCAATAATTTTCGCAACACCGTCCACATGACCACTCACCAAATGGCCGCCGAGGCGGTCGCCCACGCGCAGGGACCGCTCCAGGTTGAGCGACGCTCCTGCTCGCAGGCCGCCCAGGGCAGTCTTGGCGAGGGTTTCCGACGAGACGGTCGCGTCAAAAAAACCCGGCCGGAGCCCGTCCACAGTCAAACAGACGCCATTGACCGCGATCGATTCACCCATCTCGATGCCCGAAAATCCGCAGCAGACGCTCAGGCGCTCACCTGGGCCCATGACCTGCCGATGGGTCAATTCGCCGACAGCTTCCACCAGGCCAGTAAACATGAAGCGGGCATAGCATTAGCCGCCGCGGATAGGGCCTGGACACGCTTGCAGCAATGCTCACAAATGGGCGACCTCCACGGGAAAAGGCCCCGTTGCTGCCCTGCGGCATCGGCTCGATCCGCAAAATTGCCGATCCGCTCTGGGCAGCCGGGGACGCCACCAGGCGACCACCGCTTCCCCCCGATCCCGGACTTGCGACAGGGGCCGTCAGCGGGCAACCTAGGCTGGTGAGGACAGGGGTTCGAATCACGCTGATCGCAGCAGCCATTGCGGCTTTGCCCGCCTGTGGGCCGAGCTTTGAATCGCTGCACGAGAGCAATGTGCGCTTTGAACATTGTCATCGCCTCGACTTCGATCCGCGGGTCACAAATTCTCATCGCTCGCGATGCTGGAACACCTGGGTCGGTACCTACATCTACGGGCAAACTTCGGATCGCGTGCAGTATGCCAAGCGTCGGCTGGGTGAACTGGGACGAACCGACGGAACCGATTCGTTGTTGGCTCGAGTCCAGCACCCTCTGGGTTCGGCCGGCCGCAAGCTGCTGAGCCCGATTGACTCTCACGCCCCCCCGCCCTCCGTGGAGCCCAACGCCGCCGCCGAGGTGCCAAGCGAGGAGGCCCAAATCGACACAGGCCAAAGCGACACCGGGGACACCGAGCCGAACGTCCCCCCAGGCGACGCCAGCCGGGCCGCGGAAGATCTCTGCAGCGATCGCTGTCAAAAGCAGCGGACTTCTTGCCGAACCAGCTGCGCCAGCGCCGACGGCGCTTGCCGAGCTTGCGGCAAGGACTACCGCGGGTGTATGCGGCGTTGCTTCCCGTAGACCCCTGGATCCCCTGGAATCGCGCTTTTTGTTGGCCGCGTCGGCCAAACCTCTTACACCAAGACTTCAATCGACGCCGATGAACCCCCACGATCTCGCGAATCCCCGCCGGTCCCCCGCCGGACCCAATTCCAACCCACGTAGTCCGGGGGCGCCGCGCATCATGCGTCCGGAACGCGCCCGGCTCCAAGATTGCGTTCGACCCACCCGCGCCGAAATCGATCTATCCAAGCTGCGGCACAATCTCGGCGTCCTCCGCCGAGCGAGCCGTTCCCCCGTGTGGGGAGTGTTGAAAGCAGATGCCTACGGGCACGGAGCGAAGCCCCTTGCCCGAACGCTCGAACGCGCGGGTATCGCAGGTATCTGCGTCGCGCTATTGGAAGAAGCCATCGAGCTTCGTGACGCTGGCATTCGCACACCCATACTGGTGATGGGCGGATTCTACGGCGGAGCCTGGAGCAAGCTGCTCGAGCATCAATTGACACCGGTGCTTTTCGACCCCGCCCAAATCGAAGCCCTCGCCGAGGAGGTTCGTTTCACTGGCGCATCTCCCATGTCCGTGCACATCAAGATCGATACCGGCATGGCCCGGCTCGGCGCGACAAGCAGCCAAGCCCACGATCTTGGCGCCACCTTGCTTCGCCATCCTGAAGTGAAGCTCGAAGGCTTGATGACTCATTTCGCCTGCGCCGACACCAGTGTCGAATCCATCGGTCAGCAACTCAACGAATTCGACGTGGTCACGGCCAAACTGACCGCCCTCGGGCTGGAAGCTCCCATCCGTCACGCGGCCAACTCGGCGGCAGTATTTCGCAGCGAACGGTCCCACTTGAACATGACCCGACCGGGCATCGCGCTGTTTGGGGTTGAGCCCGCCGCCGGCATGGCCGCCCAGTTAAAGCCTGTAATGAAGGTGCGCAGCGAGTTCTCCGCCCTTCGCGAAATCCGTGAAGGGAACAGCGTCGGCTATGGCGCCAGCTGGACAGCGAAACGAACTAGCCGAATCGGAACTCTTCCGATCGGCTACGCCGACGGTCTCCCTCGCTCTCTGAGCAACCGCGGGCACGTATTGGTTCGCGGGAAACGCGCTCCCATCGTGGGTACCGTCAGCATGGACATGACGATGATCGACGTGACCGAAATCGAAAACGTAGGGATGGCCGACGAGGTGGTTGTGCTCGGCGAGCAAACGGGGCCGCTCGGCTCTGATGAAATCACTGCCCGGGAGATTGCCGATCACTCGGGCACCATCGCCTGGGAAATCCTCACCAATATTTCTCGCCGAGTCCCGCGCTTCCTCCGAGAGCCCTAGCCTTCGTCGAGAGCCCGGGCCTTCGTCGAGAGCCCGGGCCAGCCAGCTAGATGGGGCCGATGGGCGCCGCACCCTGCGGTAGTGACTCTGCCGCTTTCAGCTGCTTCGCTGCGTCCTGCGGACGACCCAATTGGCTGAGCAATTTCGCGAGCAATCGATGAACTTCTGCCTTCTCGGCGACGTCGCCACGGCACAACAGAGCACTCTCCCACTCAAACAGGGCCTCCCGCCTTCGCCCCAAGCTCTCAAGCGCAGTACCGTACAGACGATGGGTGCTCATACCTTCCATGTCTAGGTACACTGCGGCTTCACCGAGCGAAGCGGCTTCTTGAGGGCGCTTCGCCTCCAACAGCAATGCCATGAGCGTCCGATAGGAGACGGCGTCGCTTTGATCGATCTTCACTAGTTTGCTCAGTAGCGAGATGGCCTCCGTCTTGTCCTTCTTGGCCGTCGCCAACTGAGCCAAGGACCGAAGGGGCCTTTCCGCTAGAGGGTCGAAGATATGGGCCGACCGCCACGCCAGCACAGCAACGGACTGCTGTTTGCGCTGCTGGGCGATCTCCGCGCGCATCATCTGAACCAGAAATCCATCGGCACCGCTTGCCAGCAATTTCTCCAATTCAACACCGGCCTGTTTGGCGTTCTTTTCCCGCACCTGGATCAACACCCGAATCCACAATGCGTCGGGATCCCTGGGCGCCAGCTTGAGCAGCTTCGACGCCGTGAGCTCGGCCAACGTCAGCTTGGTGGCGCGCACCGCCGCCAGCGCCAGAGCTCTCAGCAACTTCTTGTCCTGGGGCGAAGCCTGGGATGCGGCCTTTGCCACTTTCAGTTCCGGAGCCCGATCCAGAGGAACAAACTGTCCCTCGAAACGTTTGGTTCGTTCTCGCATATAGGCACGAAACTGAGTATCAATCTGGTCAAGACTCTGTCCCAGAGCTTGCTGGCAGACCTCGGCGGTAGGCAAACCCTGACCCCACAAGGTCATCATGCGAGAGAGCTTCTTGGGGCCGTGGCTTTCCCCTAGCATCTTCACCACGACGCTGGCTGTGTAGTACGCCGTCGCGACATCCGCCATATCGTCAGCATGCGTAAAAGCCCGGTTTAAATCGCGCAGATGAGGCACACGCCCTTGGAGGAGCGCCCGATACAATGGCAAGTCGAGCTCCCTACGCCACTCCGGACGGGCGATGATCGTCTCGTACTCTGCAAGGCCTTCTGTGAACCAGCGCGGCACGTGATGAAGTGATTGCTGAATGTGGAATACGTGGGCAAGCTCGTGCCACAAGGTCATGCCGAGATTGAAGGTCTCAGTGGCTGGACTCATGCTGGCGACCGTGCGCCCGAAACACACACCTTGAATGGCTGTATGGGGCAAGCCCGAAGTCCGCACCGCAAAGCTCTCTCGCTTCGCGTACAGTTCGATATAAGTCGGGTTCTTGGGTCGGAAATTATAACGCTCCACAAAACGATCGAAGGCCTGGTTGAGCATCTTCGGTACGTATCGTTCGAGGATGGCCCGCTCTTTTCGGTGATAGCGAAAGTGGAAACGCCGTCCCGCCACGCTCTCGTATTCCTTGGCGATCACTTTTTCATAGAGGTTCAACGTGTTGAACACTCGCGTATTAAATGGATCTCGCGAGAATGCTCGGCCCAAGGCTCGAAGACCATCCGCCTCCGCACCCGAACGGATCAGGTTGACGCCAAGCTTCGCGTAGGCATGAGCATCCGTCGAATCAACGAACACCGCCTCCCGCATGAGTTCGACAATTTTTTCGTATCTGTGCTCCCACTCCGCGTATTCCCCCACAATCTGAAACAGGCGTGAGTAGTTTGGCGATAGCATGAGCACATGAGCTTTGGCGACTTCGAATCCCTCGGGATCATCCGCTAGAAAACGAATGGCCGCCTTCATACTCAGCAGCTCTAGGTTCTTCGGCTCCCAGCGGAGCCCATCATCCGCGTGAGCATCCGCTTTATTGATATCCAAGTCTCGAAGGGCCAGGCCCGCCAACACGAGATGCCCACGCGCCAACTTCGGATTGGTGCTTAGGGCTCGCGACACTAAGGCTTCCGCTTGATCAAATCTCAGCGCCTGAATTAGCCGGATCTGCGCCAGATACACCAGCGCCTCGGGGTGCTCCGGGGCGCGTTTCAGTAGATCATTAACGACCTCTTCCGCATGCCCGGGATCGTGCTTGTCCAGGAAGAGCTCGGCGCGCCATAGCAGGACTCGGGCGGGAGCATCCGACACCAGCTCGGCGCGATTGAAGGCGTCGTTGGCGTCCTCGGGACTCTTGAGCAAGAACGCCGCGCGCCCCACTCGCGCCAATCCCAACGCGTCCGAGTCTTTCAGCTGGTCGTCGTTGAACTCGTCCACCAGAGTCATCAAGAGCTTCTGGCCGCTATGGCGATGACCGCGTAGCAACTCCAGTTCCCCCAGCCCGAGGCGAGCTGAGCGAAGCGCATCGGGCGTGGCGGTTTCGGACGCCACGACGGCTTCAAGCAATGATGCCGCCTCGTCGATTTGCCCGCGACGAGACAGCACACCCGCGAGGATGAGCTGCGCCTCCGGATGTTTCCCATGGGCTGCCAACGCCGACTCGGCAAGCTTCCCCCGACCCGTTGCCACCAACACCCGAGCCAGCCCGACATCCGCTGGCGCTCCCGCCGCTACCAGATGACGATACTGGCGCTCCGCCAAAGCGTACTGGCTCTTGCGGAACGCGGTCTCGGCAGATTGCAAGGAGACCACTGCCGGCGCTGCAGGCTCGCGCGCCGTCGAAAAGGGGGACGGTCCCGACGCCGGTAGCCCTCCGGCAGCGGGCGAGCAAGACGAGCTGGCACAGACCAGAGCCCCCAGCAGCGCCGGTGAAAGCAGCTTCGAGACTCTCACTTGGGACTCCACCGCAGGCTAACGGGGGAGCCCAGCGCATCGCCATAGTTGCGGCGAGCGCTGGCGTCTCTGGAAACGATTTCTAAGGTGCCGAAGGAGTTCACCAAAGTGCCCGACGCACCGACCTCCAACTGGCCGTAGGTCTCAACAAGAGAAAAAGCGTGTTCCCCAAGGTGCAGTCCGAGGTTCGCACGCTCTTCGGCGGCGCGGGCTGGCAGTTCGATGTTGGTGATCAAGTTGCCGAAATGGTCGACGCAGACAATGTGGCCATCCACCCGACCCGGCGACGTCACGGTCTCGCTGAGTCGCGGCGCAACGATGTTTTGCGCAATCTCTCCCAGCTCACTCGGTTGGCGTTGAGCCGACGCCAGTTCGGCGGCCAGAGGGGCGAACAATTCACGCCCATGAAATGTCGAACTCAAGGTCGGGTAAGCTAGCGCCGGCACGTCAACCCGGCGCGTAACAGCGTCCGCAGACGAGCGCAGGCTATGGGACAGTAAGCCGTTGTCCGGCACCAGGAAGACATGACCGTGCGCCTCGTGCACCAAGACCGCCCGGTCGGTGCCCACTCCTGGATCGATCACAGCGATGTGCACCGTGCCCCGTGGGAACCACGCGTAGGCCCGCTCCAGCCAGTAGCTGGCCCAGCGAATGTCCTGGGGAGGCACGCCGTGGCTCACATCCACGATGCGAACATCAGATGCGCGGGAATAGATGACGCCCTTCATCACACCAACGTAGGGGTCGCTCAGCCCAAAATCAGTCAGCAGGGTGATCAGCGCCGGCACGAGGGTTAACGCCTCTCCACCTTGTCGCGCCACCGCGTAATGCGCCGAGGCCAACCCGAAGACTGCTGATCTCGCCACGCCCCGCGCAGCAGGCTCCGGAGCCAATCAGTCACCCATTCTGGCATGGGCGCCGTCTGCTCCGGGCTGAACTCGACCTCGACCTTGCCGTCCGCTTTGGCTACTTGGGCGACGCCCTGCCAGCCGTGCTCTGCCGACTGAATGTCGATCAGGTAACGTGCATCTTCCTCGACGCTGTCGAGACGAAGCTCGGCGCGCATTCCGCTATTTGGGCTCTCCACCTACCCACCATAGCGCGTGATGGGAGATTGGCGAAAACGATCCTAGCCTTCCAGGCCGCGACCACCACGATTTGAGCACGGGATCAGGACATCACGTCGTCAAGGTCAACGCCGGCTTCCTCGAGAGCCTTTCGCTGGACCTTACAAAGGGACGCTACGCCCTCCATGCCCAGATCGATCAGTCCGTCCATATCGCTACGCGGAACCGCTTCGCCCTCGGCGGTGCCCTGAATTTCGACTACGCCCTCCCGGCCGGTCCCGACCAGATTGAGATCCACGCGCGCGGTGCTGTCTTCGGCGTAACACAAGTCCAAGGCGTACTGCCCGTCGACATGACCCACACTGATGGCCGCCACCTGATCGCGGACAGTACCCGACTTCAAGCTACCCGCCACCTTCAGCTTCGACAGCGCCATGGCCATCGCCACAAATCCGCCGGTTACAGATGCCGTGCGAGTCCCGCCATCTGCCTCCAAGACGTCGCAGTCGATGGTGATGCTGCGTTCGCCAAATTTGTCGAGATCGATGGCTGCCCGCAGGCTCCTGCCGATCAATCTCTCAATCTCTTTGGCGCGACCACCGATTGAGCCCCGTCTACCGTCGCGATTCTCGCGGCGCTTCGGATTGCAACGCGGATGCATTTGGTACTCAGCCGTGAGCCAACCCTTGCCTCGACCTACCAAAAATTTCGGCACGCTGCTGTCTACGCTGGCGGTGCAGAGCACCACCGTACCGCCAGCGGAGTACAGCACTGAGCCCTCCGCTAAACGGTGAAAACCCGGCGTCATGGTGACAGGGCGATGAACGCGGAGATCCCTTCCGGACCGTTTTTCGAGACTCATGGGCGTCTTGTAACACGACGGGGCCATCCTGGACGGGCGTTCCGCGGTTTCGCCAAGACGGGACAGCCGATGCGCTGATTCGTTGCGACCGCGTGCCGGCTCCAGTAGCCATGGCGGCATCCGAGCCCGGCCATGTCCTCCGCCCCCGATGAGTTGAAACTGAAGATCTCCGAGATCTTTGCCAGTGTACAAGGCGAGGGCCGAAGCGCTGGGGCCGACGCTGTTTTTCTCCGACTCGCGATGTGCAACCTGCGCTGCGATTGGTGTGATACGCGCTACAGCTGGGATTTCGCCAATTTTCGCTACGACGACGAGGTCGACGAACTCGACATTTCGGCCGTCGAAGCTCAGCTGACCGCCACCGACTCGCCTCCGGGATCGCACTTGGTCATCACCGGCGGGGAGCCCTTGCTTCAGCAACCCGCCCTCGAAGCACTGCTGGCCCGGCTCGATTCCGAGCTCTTCGTCGAGCTCGAGACCAACGGCACGCTCGCGCCGTCCGAAGCTATCGCCACCCGGGTCAATCAGTTTAACGTGTCGCCGAAGCTCGACAATTCCAAAGAGCCCGAACGCCGCCGGCTCATTTCGTCGTCGCTGGATGCCCTACGGAGGACAGACAAAGCGTGGCTAAAACTGGTCGTCGAAGGCGAGCAAGAGCACGACGAGATCGAGACCCTCGTCAGCCGATTCGATTGGCCCAAGGAACGTGTGTTGCTGATGCCTCAGGCAGCGCAACGATCGGTGCTAGAGCGGCGGGCGCCCCAGGTGCAACAACTCGCTCGGAGTCTAGGACTCGGCTACTCGCCGCGGCTCCACATCGAACGCTGGGGCGGGCGGCGCGGCGTCTAAACGGAAGCTCAATGGCCCCACACGGTGAGCGCGGCGGCAGTCTCGTCGTCCAGATCGGCGCTCTCCCGCCCGACCAAACGAGCCGGCTTGCTCCGCGCAACGCTCAGTTGCCCAAACGTACGGGTCCACATCGCGGACGACGTGAGCGGACGCTCTTGCAGTAGGTCCGTCGCACAAGCAGGATCCACGTCCAGGCGACACAGAGCAGGGACCGCGCCAAAGTAGCCGCTGAGCAGCCAGGAGCCGAGCCGGGTAGAGTAGCGGTTGCCCAGGGTGGCGCTCAACCAACGGCCCGCCAACGGTGTCACCCCCGCCGCGACGGCCGCCAAGTCCAGACCCCGCATCCGCCGCGGCGTCTTCAGTCCCAGAGCCGCCAAGATGGTCGTGGGTAGATCCAGCGGTGTCACCCAACTGCGCGATCGGCTGGCCACCAGGCGTTTTCCAGGAAACTTTACGAAGAGGGGCGACAGCAGATGGTCCTCGCCTAGGCTGGGTGCCGGCGCGTGGGGGATCGCAGGCGGATCGCCCATGGGCACGTCACCGGCGAAGATGAACAGCGTATGGTCCCATTCTCCGCTCTCCTTAAGCGACCGTACAAGCCGCCCCAGCTCCAGATCCTGTTTCTCCAACGACGCTCCGGCCAGCGCGTGCAGCCGTTCCCAGTCGCGTGTCTGCAGCCGCCGCAACGAACGCCGCCGGCGTTTGCGTACCTTGGAGAGCGCCAGAGCGCCCCGTCGAGCACCCAGTACGCCGCCGTATCCCTCCGGGGGCAATTCCTGAACTTCCTTACGGGTCAGGTCCCACGGGGGATGAGACCCGCGAAGATGAAGCACCAGAAGCCGCCGCTGTTCAGGCTCGGACGCGATTTGTGCCTGCAGCCATTCTAATCCAAGACGAATCGGTTCTGTTGCCGGCACATCCTGCACGGGCGAAATGCTCTCAAACGCGTCCCAGCCGGTGTCGAAACCGAAGGCTTCGAAGGACGGGGGCACGGCGGTGAACATCGCGGTGCGACCGCTCGCCTCCTTGACGATGGAATTGAGCGTTTGAATCGCCGCGGGCAGCCGGGCCTCGGGATCCTCCAAGCCATGACTGCCCGGGGGCAAGCCACTGAGAATGCTCGCCACCACGGCTGACGTCACTGTGGTCGGTTGCCGGTAGTTCTCGAACACCACGGCGCTGCGAGAAAGCACCGCTAGGGCGGGGAAACGTTTCGCTTGGCCCCAGGGCGGGAGATTGTCGCGATCCAAGCCAGCGGCCAGCACCAGCACCACGGTTCGCGCCGGATTATCGGGCAACTTGGGGGGACGACGCTGCAGCTCAGGATTTCCGAACGCCACCCGACCCGATCGTCGGCTCTGACGTGCCCGAAACTCCAGGTACACAAGCTTGCCAGCATATTTCGACAGATCGATATCCACACGATCCCAATCCTTGGGGTCCGGCTTGGGTACGTCACGTTCGTCGAGCAATACGTTGTAGTCACCGTCGGCGATCAACGAAATCTCCGCTCGTCCACCGCCCTCGCCCCAGTAGCCGAGCGCCACTTTCAGATGTGTGCCGGGCTCGATCATCACGGGGCATCGCACCGCCCCCGGCCCTTTGAGCACGAAGGAGCGCTCCGCCACCTTGTTCAACACCACGTCGTTCAGAATATTTCCGGCTGTCGGTGCGGAGAAGGTTTCGACCGAGCGTTGGGAGGGTCCGATTCGTACCCAATCCACCTCGGCGTAGGGCGTGTGCTCAGCTGTGGGACGACCTCGCATCCGCAAGGTCAGAGTGTGACGCCCAGGAGCGAGTGTTTTCTTCAGCGTCCGAAAGTTCAACACTGCCGGAGCGCTGGACTTCAACTTACCGACACCGGCCAGCTCTTGGTCGACATAAACCCACAGCCGGTCACTGCGTCCACCTTTCGCACGAATCGTGACTTGCGCCGCTTCTAGCTCTGAGTGAATCCAAAAATCGTATCGAATGCGACGGACAAAAAGCTGTGCAAAAGTCGTACCCGCGACCTCCCGCGTCTCGACGCCGTCAAAAGGCCCCAGAGAAAAACCTCGATGACGCTGGGCGGATCGGGCACCGAAATCCAAGCTCACTCCGCGGTGGAAGACTTGGCAATTGGCTAAGTCGTCGAGAAAAGAGAAACGCTCCACCGCTTGGTTGACGGCTGCGCTGGGGTCTACGGTGGGGGGCGTCGCCTGAGAGGCTGAGGG
>SPKZ01000371.1_pt1 | contig 14641 bp, 12 predicted proteins | sample 2456571 | NCBI WGS metagenome assembly SPKZ01 (sample SAMN11192286, study PRJNA482655) | marine metagenome | biome: ENVO:00000447; feature: ENVO:00000244|ENVO:00000211|ENVO:00000569|ENVO:00002023; material: ENVO:00002151; isolation source: ocean water from marine abyssalpelagic zone ...
TAGGCGGACTCGCATTGGCGGCTTTTCTGGCGCGGGATGGTCACCGGGTTCGGGTTTTCGATCAGTTCCCCGAGGCCAAACCGATCGGATCCGGCTTGATGCTGCAGCAAACCGGGCTCGCCGTTTTGGAGCAGCTTGGGTTGAGAGCTGAGATTGATGCGCTCGGCACTCGCATCGCGCGCCTTTGGGGGCTAACGGTCCCGTCGTTGCGACCTGTGCTCGATGTTCGATACACCAAATGGCAGCCCGACCTTTATGGACTCGGCGTTCAGCGCGGTTTGGTTTTTGAGCAATTACTCGGCGCGGCGTCTAAGGCAGGCGTTGAGATGGTTTTGGATTCGGCTGTCGCAAGTGCCAATCCGGCAGATCCATCTATTCAACTCGAAAATGGCGATCATGTTGCGGGGATGGATCTCATCGTGTTTGCCCACGGTGCGCGATCAAGTCTGACCCCAGACGATCGCGGCGTCGATCTCCCTTATGGCGCGCTATGGGCGACCCTGCCTTGGCCCGAGAATGGCTCTTTTGACAAAAGCGCATTGGAACAGCGCTATCGTGCTGCTCATCAGATGACGGGCGTAATGCCGTCAGGGCGTTTGGCAAAAAATGCGCCTGAGACGCTGACCTATTTTTGGTCGATCCGAGCCGATCAGGAAGCCAACTGGCGCGCAGCATCCCTAGACCAGTGGAAGCAAGACGCCATCGCGCTTTGGCCTGAGACTGAGCAGCTGATGGCGCAGTTTCAAAGCCATGATGACCTGACCTTTGCGCGCTATCGGCACCACACATCGCGTCATCCTGTTGTGGGAAGAGGATTGGTTCGCCTTGGGGATGCTTGGCATGCCGCGTCGCCGCAATTGGGGCAGGGCGCGAATATGGCGCTGCTCGATGCCTGGGCCTTGTCTCAAGCGATGCGTGCGGAACCCCGCGTGGAAGATGCGCTTCGTCACTATCTGCGCCTGCGCCGCTATCACGTTCAGCTCTACCAAATCATGACCTGGCTGTTCACCCCGGTCTATCAAGGCGACAGCCGGGTCTTGCCTTGGCTAAGGGATTGGTTGGCGGCGCCGCTCAGCAAAATATGGCCCGCGCCGACCTTGCTCGCGGCGATGGTATCTGGCTCGCTTGGCGCCCCGTTAAAACGCCTGGGCCTGCGTTGATCTTCCCCCGGCGACAGGTTTGACAGGCCGGTTCGGGCTGGCAAACTCTGATCATACCCAAGGAGATGACCATGGCAGATTACGATCTGGTGATCCGAGGCGGCTTTGTCGTCGATGGTTCAGGCGAGCCCGGCCGCGAAGCCGATGTCGCGATCAAAGATGGCCGGATCGCTGAAGTCGGATCTGTTACAGGCACCGGTACCGAGGAGATCGATGCCAAAGGCAAACTCGTGGCGCCCGGTTTTGTCGATATTCACACCCATTATGATGGTCAGGTCACTTGGGGGGAGTCACTTTCGCCGTCCTCCAATCATGGTGTCACGACAGCCATCATGGGAAATTGCGGCGTTGGGTTTGCGCCGGTCCGAGATCATGATCATGACCGCCTCATTCGGCTGATGGAAGGTGTGGAGGATATTCCGTTCCCTGTCCTCGCGGAGGGCCTCTCATGGAATTGGGAGAGCTTCCCAGATTATCTCGACAGTCTCTCGACACGCCAGTTTGATATCGATTTTGGCACTCAACTGCCGCACGCCGCCTTGCGGGTCTATGTGATGGGAGATCGCGGTGCGAACCGTGAAGATGCAAGCGATGACGACATCGCGGCGATGGCCACACTTGCCAAATCTGCAGTGGAAGCGGGCGCGCTCGGCTTTTCAACCTCGCGGACGCTGAACCACCGCACCTCAGACGGGCAACCCACCCCGACCCTGACCGCCTCCGAGAAAGAACTCACGGGTATCGCTATGGCGCTTGGTGAAGCCGGGAAAGGTGTCCTGCAATTCGTCTCCGACTTTGATGATCCGCAGAAAGAAGCGGCGATGCTGCGCCGGATTGTGGAACGGTCAGGGCGCCCGCTTTCGGTGTCCCTAGCGCAAGCCGATGTGGCGCCGGAGGGGTGGAAGCTATTGCTCAGTGAAATCGAGGCCGCTCAGGCGGCAGGCTTGGAGATGCGGGCCCAAGTTGGGCCGCGACCAGTCGGGCTTCTGCTCGGGTTGGAGCTCACCCTGAATCCATTCTCCGGCCACCCCGTCTACCAGACCATTGCGAGTGAGCCGTTTGAGGCCCGTCTTGCAACTCTGCGCGATCCGTCTTTCCGAGAGAAGCTATTGAATGACGAACCAGACGCCGAGAACCCGTTCGTGAAATCGATCCTACGCAGCTTTGGCAAAATGTTCGTGCTCGGTGACCCGCCAGATTATGAGCCAACAGAAGACAAAACCGTCTCTGCGATTGCTCGGGCGCGCGGGTCAACACCAGAGGCAGTTGCCCTCAATCTGATGCTCGCGGACGAGGGCAGGGGGATGCTTTACCTGCCTTTCCTCAATTACGCGCAAGGCAGCTTGGACCCGGTAAAGACCATGCTGGAAAGCCCAGCTAGCTTGCCAGGCCTGTCTGATGGCGGCGCCCATGTTGGGATGATTTGTGATGGCTCGTTTCCGACCACACTGCTAACGCACTGGTCACGGGACCGGTCGCGCGGCGACACGCTGCCGCTGGAATTCCTGATTAAACGCCAGAGTCATGACACGGCGGCCTGGGTGGGCCTCAAAGACCGTGGCTTGCTGAAACCAGGATATCGCGCGGACCTGAATGTCATCGATCATGACAATCTAACGCTCCACGCGCCTTACATTGTGCATGATCTGCCTGCAGGCGGACGCCGTCTGATGCAGCGCGCTGATGGCTATGAAGCGACGGTCGTTGCAGGCGAGATTATTCAGCGAAATGGCGTCGCAACTGGGGCGAAACCCGGTCGCTTAGTGCGCGGTGCGCAAAGCGCCTAGTCAGCTTACGCTAAAGCTTCGCGGCGTTTCTCAGCGGCTGATTTCTTGACGCTCTCTGAGCGGAGCTGACCGCACGCTGCGAAGATATCGCGGCCGCGCGGCGTTCGGATCGGGCTGGCATATCCAGCGCGATTAACGACTTCAGCAAAGGCTTCGATCGTTTCCCAGTCCGAGCATTCATAAGGGCTGCCAGGCCATGGATTAAACGGGATCAGATTGATCTTGGCCGGGACACCGCTCAGCAATTTCACCAGATCACGCGCCTCGGCCAAGCTGTCATTCACGCCTTTCAGCATGACATATTCAAACGTTACGCGCTTGGAGTTGTTGAGCTCCGGGTAAGCGCGGATCGCCTCGAACAGAGTCTGAAGGTCATACTTGCGATTGATCGGGACAATCTCATCGCGCAGATCGTCTCGAACTGCGTGAAGGGAGATCGCGAGCATAGCACCCGTCCGGGCGCCGAGTTCGGGGATCTTGGGCGCTACACCAGCGGTTGAGACTGTGATCCGGCGGCGTCCAATCGCGATGCCATGCCCATCACTGATCGTGTCGATCGCCTCGGCCACATTGTCCAAATTATAGAGCGGCTCGCCCATGCCCATGAAGACAATATTGGTGAGCCGGCGGTTCTCCATACTGCTCGGCCATTCCTCGATCTGGTCACGCGCGATCATGATTTGAGAGACGATCTCTTGCGCGGTCAGATTGCGGACAAGCTTTTGGGTGCCGGTATGGCAGAATGTACAATTCAGCGTGCAGCCAACTTGGCTCGATACACACAGGGCGCCGGATTTGCTGACATCTGGAATGAAGACGCTTTCGCCTTCGACGCCGGGCTGAAACTGCACCAGCCATTTTTGCGTGCCATCGACCGAGACTTGGTGATCGGTCACGGCCGGGCGGTCGAGATTATAAGCATCGCTCAGCTGAACGCGCAGGTCCTTTGCGACGTCCGTCATCTCCATGAAGTCGCGGCATCCCATATGGTGTGCCCAGCGGCGGATTTGCTTCGCGCGCATGCCCGCTTGCTTTGTCGGCACGCCGAGAGTTTCCATTTCTGCTTTTAGGGCAGGCAAAGACATGCCCGCCAGCGATTTCGGGGCAGGGGCCGCGTCAGGGCGTTTGGAGAGATCAAGCTCGACTTTCATGCCGCGCCTATATCAGAGGCGCGTCGGAAATGCACCCATCTGTGGTCAGAGGGGGCAGGCGAGTAGAAATCGGTTGCGATCTAAGCGGCAGCGGTCGCGCTATCGGAGGATGTCCGGATAAACGCGCCGCGCATATCGCGGGATGGTTTGATCGAGCTTGATAGGCCTTCAATCGACTCGTCAGGTCCAAAGAAGAGATAAGCGTCTGGCAGCATTTGCTTGCTGAGCGTCTCCAACACTTGCCGTTTGGCAGGTTTAGCGAGGCTGCTGATAATATTGCTGCATAGGATTACGTCGAATCCACCGAGATCCGACGCAGGATTCAAAAGGTTTTGACGTCGGAAGAATACGGTTTCGCGCAGATCATCTTTGATCTCCCATTCGCCATTATCGTGGCGATTGAAATTGGTCATCAAGCGATGAATTGAGAGACCTTTCTGAACATCGAAATGCCCGTAGACGCCGCGCTTCGCTGTTTCGACACAGTCGGTCGAGAGATCTGACCCGATAATCTCAATTTGGGCGCTGGCGAGCGGCGATCCAACATCTTCGCGGATGCGCATCGCAAGGGACCAGGCTTCTTGTCCGGTCGATGTGCCTGCGCACCAGATCCGAAGTATGCCGGACTTAGAGAGTTTCAAGCGCTGCGGCAAAGCATGGGTGACGATCTGTTCAATCGTCTCGCGCTCGGCGAAGAAGCTTGTTTTTTTGCTGGTGAGCGCTGCTGCAACTTCTTGCTCGAAACGAGGGTTGGGACGTGCTTTCAGGCACTGAACCAAATCGTCCAGGGTCGCGAAACTCTCACGTCGTGAGATGTTGCTGAGGCGTGCATCCATTAAATAGGACTTTGTCGGCGCAAAATGCTGACCGCTATTTCGCAGCGCTAAATCCGCAAGCTCATTAAATGTGCTTTCCTGCATGCGACTGCGTTCCCTTAAGGTTTAAAGTTACCAAAAAGCGCGATTTTATTAAGAAATGGCTTCAAACAAGCCCGACTTCTGAAAATTTGCTCTCTACGATCTCGGCATCGAACGGTTTCATAATATACTCGTTCGCACCGGCGCGGATCGCCTCACTGATATGTTCGGAATCGTTTTCATTGGTGCAGAACACGACAACAGGATCTTTGCCATTATCCTCGCGGCGCAGTGCGCGCAGGAAATCTAGCCCGTTCATAACCGGCATATTCCAGTCGAGCAGAATGGCATCTGGCATGTCTTTGCGGCACAGTTCGAGAGCCTCTGCGCCATGCGCAGCCTCTGAAACGGTGAATGACAGATCCTGGATGATCCGTCCCGCGACAGTGCGAACGACTCGGGAATCGTCGACAATCAAGCAGTGTTTCATGGTAGACCCGTTTAAGTTGCAACCCAATCAGACTATGGGCGAAAACAACTTAACAGAGTGTTAGCCTTCAGCGCGCAGCCCATGAGCAACGAAGCTGACATGCTCCTCAGCGGCCGTGGCTGTAATCTCGCCGCCCAGGTCGCTCGCCACCATTTTCGCAAAGAGCGGTTGGATTGTATGAGCTGACCACCCTTCTTCAGGGGTTCCGCCAGCGAGGATCGTCTCGGTAAAGCCAGACAGCCGCGCCTTTGGCCCTTTGGCGTCGGCGGCGACCCGCAACCCGTGTTCATCATTCGCAACCGTGAGCGTAACAACACCGCCGCGTGGGATCGATGACGTTGCCATGATCACCAAATTCATCAGCACCCGGGCATGACCACAGCTGAAATGCTCTGTTTCAATATTCCATTCGATGCTGGGTTTGTGGCTCTTCATGAAGCCTTCGACGATCCGGCGCACATCATGGCGGTCTGCAGCTGTGTTAGACAGACCTGCAGACCCGAACGCATAGCGTAGTAATTGAATGCGGGCGCCTGCAGACTCCGCCCCATTGTGCAGAAGCTGCTCAGCTTGCGCTTTCATGTCCGCATCGCCTGGCTCTTCCAAAAGCTCCAGAGCCGAATTCACGGATGCCACAGGCGAAATCAAATCATGACAAATGCGAGACGCAATAAAAGCTGCAAGACGGGATGGCTCTATCATCTCATAACCCCAGTAAACCGATAAGGGTTCTGTCTAACCGATTCGCGGAGATTTGACGTGTCTAATCGTTTAGATCTTCAGGGCGCTCAATATCGTCATATCCATCTCTCGCACTCTTGAAGGTCAGAAAGAATAGACCCCCGGCCAGCGCAATGCTCACCAAGACGCCGAGACCGTAGGCGATCCAGCCATGCATCGTCATGGTGACACCAAGATCACTCCACATCGCCCCAACCGCCCAAAAGGTCAGACCGAGCCCAGCAATCGCGGCGATAATCAGAAGCAGAGTTGTTTTCATAAGTTTGATTTAAGTGGTGAGTGCCTCATGTCCACCTGCACGTGGTCACACCTTGCTCAATAATCGTCCAATAATCGCTTCATGACGGAATTGAAATCTGCGTAGGGGCTCCGGAAAGTGTCGACCCGTGCTACAGGTTATTAAGTCTTTAACGGCACAATTCTTGAACGAAACAGGCCAATAAGATTCAAGTGGGACGGGAATTGTTCCGTTGCGGGAGTAAGCCGAGTGTTGAAATCAATGTCTGCAGGAATGCGAAGCCTGGTTGGTATTGGGGCTTTGGTCGGCCTGTCTGCCGCCACCGTTCTGGTCTTAGACTTGGAAACAGACGTCGCGCCTGAGATCGAAGCGCCGATTGAAGCACCGATCAATCTGGCAGCGATTCCGATTGACGCTGCAGACTTTGGCATCGCGGCGCCGCTCGATGTCCGAACCGCGACCCTGAAACGACGTGAAACGCTTTCTGACCTCGTGAACCGCTTGGATTTGCCTAATAATGATGGACATCGCGCGCTGTACAGTCTGACCTCATCAGAGCTTTTGGACGCGCGGCGCGCCCGGCCCGGAATGGCTTTGACGGCGCATGTCGCCGAAGAGTCTTTGAACGCTATCAGCATCGAATTGGAAGCTGGACGCCGCCTTATGGCCAAGCGTCTTCCAGATGGCGAGTATCAAGCCATGGCGCTGAACTCGCGATTGATCCCGCAACCTATGATCGTCAAAGGCAGCATTGAAACCAGCCTGTATCAAGATGCCCAAGTGCTCGGCGCAGAGGATCAGCAGGTCGTCGATTTCGCGCAAGTGTTTGCCTATGACCTCGATTTCCAGCGTGAAGTTCACCCGGGCGACCAGTTTGAAATGGTGTTCGATGTGCTGGCCGATGAGCGCGGAAATGTCATTCGTCGCGGCAACGTCCTCTATGCGGCGTTGAACGGAAAAGCCGTGAACAAGTCCTTCTATCGGTTCACGACGCCAGACGAGAACATCACGGACTATTTCCAGGAGAATGGCGAAAGCTCGACTAAGTTCTTGATGAAAACGCCGATCAATGGCGCGCGCCTCTCGTCCCGATTTGGAAAGCGTCGCCACCCAATCAGTGGCTACACGCGCTTGCACAAGGGGACCGACTTTGCAGCGCCAACTGGAACGCCAATCTTTGCGGCCGGAAATGGTGTTGTTGAACGCGCCAGCCGGTATGGCGGCTATGGTCATTACATCCGCATCCGCCACTCTAAAGGCTATAAGACAGCCTATGCGCACCTGTCGCGTTATGCGCGTGGTGTGCGTAGTGGGCGCCGCGTTCGTCAGGGCGAAGTGATCGGCTATGTTGGATCGACGGGCGCTTCAACCGGCCCGCACCTGCATTATGAAGTCTACAAGAACGGCAAAGCGGTCGACGCGATGCGTTTGAAGCTTCCAACCGGTCGTAAGCTCGCCATGGATCCTGAAATCCTCGCAGAGTTTGAAGTTGAGCGGGACCGCATTGATGGAATTCGCCTGGCGGACAATCCGCCGGTCCCAGCGATCCTGACCGCGGCTGCCGCACCGCCAGCCCCATAAAAGAAACCCGCCACGCGAGGGCGGGCGGGTTCCTCTCTTTTCCGGCCTAGTCCGCTAATTGAGCGATGCAGCGCCCTTCGCGAACTCGTTCGGGACGCCATTGATCGTCAGGCTATGCGCTTCAGCATCGACCTTAATTGTCTCGCCATCATGGATCCGGCCTTCCAAGAGCAGTCGTGCAAGCGGATCTTGCAACTCTTTCTGGATCACGCGCTTGAGTGGACGGGCGCCATAGACCGGGTCATATCCGCGATCGGCCAGCCATTGCCGGGCCGCTTCAGTCAGTCCGACAGACATCTTCCGGTCTTTCAAAAGGCTGCCAAGTCGGGCGATCTGAATGTCGACAATATGATCGATTTCACCGCGACCGAGGCGTTGGAAGAAGACGGTCTCGTCGATCCGGTTGATGAATTCCGGGCGGAAATGCGCTCGGATGGCGGTTGAAACTGCATCTCGTTGCGCGAGGCTAAGTTCGCCTTCATCACCGCTCGCGATGGCATCCGCACCAAGGTTCGATGTCATGATCACGACGGTGTTCCTAAAATCGACCGTGCGGCCCTGACCATCTGTTAGACGGCCATCATCCAGCACCTGGAGCAGGGTGTTGAACAAGTCTGGATGCGCTTTCTCGACCTCATCGAACAGGACGACTTGATAAGGTCGTCGTCGCACGGCTTCAGTCAGGACGCCGCCTTCATCATACCCGACATAGCCAGGAGGCGCGCCGATTAAACGAGCGACCGAATGCTTCTCCTGAAACTCTGACATATCGAGCCGCAAGACGGCGCTATCATCGTCGAACAAGAATTCAGCGAGCGCTTTGGTGAGCTCTGTTTTCCCGACCCCGGTTGGGCCGACAAACAAGAATGAGCCGATCGGACGGTTCGGATCCTGAAGGCCGGCGCGAGCGCGGCGGACGGCATTGGAGACCGCTTGCAGCGCATCTTCCTGTCCAACCACACGGGCTCGCAAAGCATCTTCCATACGGAGCAGCTTCTCGCGCTCGCCTTCCAGCATTTTATCGACGGGAATGCCGGTCCATTTGCTGACAACACCAGCGATGTGATCTGGACGCACGACTTCGGAGACAAGCCCTTCCTCGTCGCCAGCGTCTTCGCTGCCTTCAACGTCCGCAATGCGTTTTTCGAGCGCCGGGATGGCTGAGAATTTCAGCTCTGACGCTTTCTGAAGATCGCCGACGCGCTGTGCTTCCGCCATTTCTGCATAGGCGCGGTCCAGCTCTTCTTTGGCCGAGGCGGCGCCTTTCAATTTATCCTTTTCAGCGGCCCAAGCCGTGGTCAGTTCATCTGATTTTGTTTGCAGTTCGCCAATCTCACCTTCGATCGTTTTGAGGCGATCCACAGAGGCATCATCCTTTTCCTTCTTGAGCGCTTCGGCTTCGATTTTCAGCTGCAGCAAGCGGCGGTCAATCTCGTCCAACTCTTCTGGTTTGGAATCGACTTGCATGCGAAGGCGCGAGGCGGCTTCATCCATCAGGTCGATGGCTTTATCCGGCAAGAACCGGTCCGTGATATAGCGATTAGATAGTGTTGCGGCAGAGACAATTGCGCTGTCACTCACACGGACGCCGTGATGGGCCTCGTAGCGCCCTTTTAGGCCCCGCAAGATCGAGATCGTATCCTCGACGGTTGGTTCATCGACATAGACCGCCATGAAGCGGCGAGCCAAAGCCGCGTCGCCTTCAACATATTTACGATATTCGTCGAGCGTTGTCGCTCCGAGACAATGCAGCTCGCCGCGCGCCAAGGCAGGCTTAATCAGATTCGAAGCATCCATCGCGCCATCTGTCTTCCCGGCGCCGACCAGCGTGTGCATCTCGTCAATGAAAAGACGATGCCGCCCTCGGCTTGTTCGACTTCTTTTAGGACCGCTTTCAAGCGCTCTTCAAACTCGCCGCGAAATTTCGCACCGGCAATCAGCGCGCCCATATCGAGGGCGAGCAAGCGTTTCTCCTTCAGGCTTTCCGGGACATCGCCGTTGACGATACGCAGCGCGAGGCCCTCAGCGATTGCGGTTTTCCCAACGCCAGGCTCCCCAATCAGCACAGGATTGTTCTTTGTCCGACGTGACAGGACCTGGATCGCGCGGCGAATTTCTTCATCGCGGCCGATCACGGGGTCGAGCTTGCCAGAGCGCGCATCCGTGGTCAGGTCACGCGTATATTTTTTGAGTGCTTCATAGCATTCTTCCGCATTCGCGCTGTCCGCCGTGCGCCCTTGGCGCAGCTGCGTAACCGCGGCTTCCAGTAGGCTCGGCGTGACGCCCGATTGCGCAAGCGCTTCGGCGGCTTTGTTCTTCTTGAGGCTCGCGAGCGCGATCATGAGACGCTCGACGGTGATGAAGCTATCGCCGGCCTTTTTGGCGCCAGCTTCGGCGTCCGCGAACAATTTGGCTGTGCTTTGGTCGAGCCGTAATCCGCCTTGACCACCGCTCACTTTCGGGATGGCGCGTAAGGCGTCATCGAGCGCTTGGATCACGCGTTCCGGCTGTCCACCCGCCGCGCGGATCAAGTTCACCACGAGCTGATCGCGGTCTTCGAGCATCGCTTTCAGAATATGCTCGGGCAGAAACAATTGATTGGAGTTGGCGAGCGCTGCGGTTTGGGCTGCTTGGAGGACGCTTTGCGCGCGCTCTGTATAAGTCTCAAAATTCATATCACATCCCCTTTCAAAGGCAGATCTGGGCCCGCCAACATGCGTTGCGCGAGGCCTAAGTTTCGTCTGGATCCCGCTCAGCAGCAATCCGTTCGGATCTCATGTGGGAATGCGAAAACGGGTTCGCAAGCGTTAAACCTGCGAACCCGCATCTTGAGAGTGTAATGGCGATCTTAAGTCGCCGGAATGAGGCCAGCTTTTTCCGGGTCACCGACCATTTTGGTAAGCGTTTTTCGAAGCTTGTTGAGGGCTTGGTGCTCAATCTGGCGGACGCGCTCCTTCGAGATTCCCAGGCGTTTACCGAGCACTTCCAGCGTGACGCTGTCATCGGTCAGGCGCCGCTCCGAAATGATCAGCGTTTCGCGCTCATTCAGAACCTGCAGCGCATCAGCGATCCACTCTTTGCGTTTGGCATTATCACGCTCTTCCATGACCTGCTGATCTGGGGTCGCGCTTTCATCTGGGAGGAGATCTTGCCACTGCGCATCGCCATCAACAGCGAGGGGCGCATTCAGAGAGCGATCCGATGCTGAGAGACGGGAGGCCATATTCTCAACATCGCGCTCTGGCACGCCGAGATGCTCTGAGACCCATTTCTTATTCTCGGCGGTCATCACCGCATCGCCCGTATCATCAATCTTGGCACGCAGGCGGCGAAGGTTGAAGAACAAGGATTTCTGAGCGGCCGTCGTGCCGGTCCGAACAATTGACCAATTGCGCAGAACATAGTCCTGAATCGAAGAGCGGATCCACCATGCGGCATAAGTCGAAAAGCGAACTTCACGGGACGGTTCAAACCGCGCGGCGGCTTGCATCAGGCCGACATTGCCTTCTTGAACCAAGTCCGCCAGCGGGAGACCGTAGTGGCGGAACTTGGAGGCCATTGAGATGACGAGCCGCATATAGGCCGTGGTCAATTCGTGCAGGGCGCGCTCGTCTTCATCATCTCGCCAACGGCGTGCGAGGTTGAGCTCGTGCTCTGCTTCGAGCATGGGTGCTTTCATAGCCTTGCGAACAAATCTGCGATCAGGATTTCCACCGGCTTGACTTGTCGTCGTCATATCACCTCCCAAACCCATTAAGGGTGTGTTTATAGAGGTTTACGACTCCTTTTCGCGAGTGGATCAAAAAAATCTTGAAAAAATCTTGAGCGCGCTAAAAGCGAGTTTTGGGCGGTCTCGCAAGCACTTCACCAAAGACTATTGGAACATCGATTTAGCGATCGAACTGACAACCATCGTGTCGCTGTAACGAATGCAGATGCATAAAAATATTTGAGTCACAAGAATGTATTCTTGCCATTTATCCAAAACTGGCGTGATTGATTGTGTAGAAGATCAAGCCGCAAGTGAGCCACATGAATGCATAGAATACTCATTCTGATCTTATTGTCGGGATGCGCGCACGCCCAGGCGGAAACCCCAAAACAAGATCGGAACGCGCTGATTGAAGATTACTCTGCAGCGCTGAGCGGCTGCGATATTTCCGCGTTCGAAGCGTTGATGGATGAAGATCATATGGGCTTCACTGTTGGAGGGAGTTTAGGCTCGGGGATGGATGCTCAAGCGCTCCGCACGCAGTGTGAGGCGGGAATTAAAATGGCGGTTCAGCCGGTAAATATAAATTGGATGACGGAGAGCGAGGACAGACTCCAAATTGTCGGGTTTGATTTAGTTGGGGCACTGACTCATCCCGAGCGCGGCACTTATAACAACAATTTGCGGGTGACCCTCGTCGCAAATGCCGAGGGCGCAGGCCCCCTCAAAATTATGCACTCACATATTTCGCCTCTGCGATGAGCGTAAGGGATTGCGCACCCGAGAGAAAAAAGCCCCGCCAGATTGGCAGGGCTTTTCTTTAAGTCTTTTCGCCGTCTTCCGGCTCGCCCTTTCAGGCGGCTTTCTTTTTCTTGGCGAGCGATTCAGCCAGACGATCCATCGCCGTTGTGTGATCGATGCTTTCGACAGCAGCGAGCTCACGGGCCATGCGATCCAGGGCGCTTTCATAGAGTTGGCGCTCTGAGTAAGACTGCTCCGGCTGGTCTTCCATACGGTGCAGGTCACGAACGACTTCTGCGATGGAGATCAGGTCACCAGAATTGATCTTGGCTTCGTATTCTTGGGCCCGGCGAGACCACATGGTGCGTTTGATGCGCGCCTTGCCGCCGAGTGTTTTAAGGGCATCGTCGACCAGTTTCGAGCCTGCAAGTGCTCGCATACCCGACGCAATCGCACGATTGGTCGGCACGCGCAGGATCATTTTGTCCTGATCAAACGAGACAACATAGACTTCCAAGGTCATGCCAGCGACTTGCTGCTGCTCAATTGCGGTGACAGTGCCAACGCCGTGAGCTGGGTACACAATTTTCTGACCTGCTTCGAAATCTAGTTTCGTTGCCGCATCTGCTGTTGCCATATGGGGACCTCTTCTTCTACGCAAACGAGCCATGTTGCCGGCGAGAGTTCTCGTCAAATGCCGACTTAAGCATGGCTCGGGTATGGTGTTACGAACAAATTGTATATCACAAAAAGTTCGTATTCTCAACAGTCGCGTGCAATTCTCATTTAGATATCGGGGTTTACCATAGATTCACTATGTCGCCGGCATTTCCACGATAAAACGAGCGCCGCCCTCTGCGCGGTTCTCTGCGATGACGGTGCCTTTATGGCTCGCAACGATTTGCGCGACGATGGACAGGCCAAGTCCAGAATTATTACCGAACGCAGATCCTGCGGGCCGATCCGTATAGAATCGCTCAAAAATCTTCTCGAGCTTGTCGGCGGGAATGCCGGGTCCATTATCATCAACCACAATCCGGGCTGTGGTTTGAGGGCCTTGGCGACCTTGCTCGAGCGTCACGCTGACCGTGTCGCCTTCCGGAGAGAAGGATCTGGCATTGTCGATGAGGTTCCGCAGCACCTGACCGAGGGGGCCTTCGCGTCCGCGAACCGTAAGGCCGGCATCCATGGTTGCATCTTTGAACGTCACTTTGACATTTCGCTGATGTTCCAAGCCCTCATAGGTGCGAATAATGTCCCGAACGAAGCGGGAAATGTCCAAACGCTCCGTTGGAATACGGGTATATTCAGCCTCAAGGCGAGAGGCGTTCGAGATATCGGTGATCAAGCGATCAAGGCGCTGCACATCTTGCGCGATCACTTTACGTAGTTTCTCAAGCGCAACGGGATCATCCTGAACCATTTCAGCGGTTTCAACCGCAGAGCGGATGGAGGTCAGTGGGTTCTTGAGTTCGTGCGCAACATCCGCGGCAAACGCCTCATTTGCGGTGATCCGTTCGAACAAAGCTTCGGTCATCGCCTCCACGGATTGTGCGAGGTGTCCGATCTCATCATGGCGTTTCGAAATCCGCTCGAGATTGAGCTTATTGCTTGAGCCGCCGCGGATCTTGTCGGCCTCACTTGCAAGTTTGCGCAAGGGATTGGCGATCCCGATGGTGAGCAGCCCGGACGTGATCAGAGCGACCAAGATTGCGACAGCAATGAAGGGAACGAGGGCAGCGCGCTCAGCTCGAATGATGGCATCAATATCGTTCGATTCCAGCGTAAAGACGCCAACGACGGCTGAGACGTGTTGAATTGGCAGCGAGACCGAAATGATCCGCTGACCGCGATCATTAAACCGCTGGCTGGCGGCTTCATTGCCGATAATTGCCTCGGCAAACTCTTCTTCAAAAGTCAGCGTGCGGACCGCATCCTCGCCCTCAGACGGTCGGAAAGATCCAAGGAGAGAGACGGCCCATTCTGATAGGCCTTTACTCCAGACCGTCAGGCGATCTGGGTCCTGCAAAGGCGGCAAATTCTCGACAATCACGCGGTCGGACAGGAAATAACTATCCCCGACTAAGACACCGTCAGTGCTGTAAATCTTACCGCGCATCGTTTGCGGCAATGAGAGGGATGCGATTGCATCCTTGGCAAGCGTGTCATCCAGGATCGGCTGA
>SPKZ01010071.1_pt1 | contig 14640 bp, 9 predicted proteins | sample 2456571 | NCBI WGS metagenome assembly SPKZ01 (sample SAMN11192286, study PRJNA482655) | marine metagenome | biome: ENVO:00000447; feature: ENVO:00000244|ENVO:00000211|ENVO:00000569|ENVO:00002023; material: ENVO:00002151; isolation source: ocean water from marine abyssalpelagic zone ...
ACCAGGATTGCGTCGGGCCTTTCGGGCCGCCTCGACGCCGTGCTCGCGAAGGGCGGCGAGGGTGCCCCGGCTCGGACCGTTCGGGTTTCGCTCGCGAACGACCTTTCGGGCCTCGATTTTTCGCCGGCCGCGCTCGAGGGTGAGGGTGAACTCGTGCTGCTCGCCTACCCGTCGCTCCACTTCTACGACGGCCGCAGCGCGCGCATCCAGCGGCTTCAGGAGGTGCCGGATCCCGTCACGAAGACCATGTGGGGCAGCTACGCCGAGATCCATCCCGACACGGCGGAGCGTCTCGATCTCGAGCGGGGAGACGTGGTCCGGATTCGCACCGGTGCGGGCCAGATCGAACTTCCGGTCTTTCCTCACGAGGCGATTCGTCCCGATGTGGTGGCGGTCGCGATCGGGCAGGGGCATCGCCCCGTCGACCCGGATCCGGATCTCTCCGAGCGCTGGCAGAACCATGACTGGCTGGGGCTTGCCGACGTGCACGGCGTGAACGTGCTCTCCGTTCTTCCGGGGAAGATCGACCCAGTTTCCGGCGGGCTCGCATGGCTTTCGACGAAGGCTGCGGTCGAGAAGACCGGCGAGCGGCGCCACGTGGTGGCCTCGCAGGGGACCTTCAAGCAGGAGGGCCGCGGCATCGCGCGGGAGACCACGCTCGCGGCGGTGCTCGGACAGGAACCGGCCCCGCGCGATGCACCCGAGCTGATCGTCAAGGACTACGATCCGGCGCGCGACTCCGCGCAGGACAGCCCGTATCGCTGGGGCATGTCGATCGACCTCGACGCGTGCTCCGGGTGCAATGCCTGCATCACGGCCTGCGCCCAGGAGAACAACATTCCCACCGTGGGTGAGGAGATGGTGCGCGTCGGGCGTGAGATGCAGTGGATCCGGCTCGAGCGTTACGCCGAGCGCGGCGATGACGGGCTCGACGTGCGCAAGGCCGTGATGCTGTGCCAGCAGTGCGGGGCCGCGCCCTGCGAGAACGTGTGTCCCGTCTACGCCACATATCACACCGGCGAAGGCCTCAACGCGATGGTCTATAATCGCTGCATCGGCACCCGCTACTGCTCGAACAACTGTCCCTACAAGGTGCGCCGCTTCAACTACCTGCCCTACGACTTCGAGGTCCGGGAGCCCGAGAACTGGGCGCTGAATCCGGATGTGACGGTTCGTTCCAAGGGCGTCATGGAGAAGTGCACCTTCTGCGTGCAGCGGATTCAAGAGCAGAAGTTCGAGGCGAAGAAGGCGGGTCGGCTGGTCGCAGACGGCGACATCACGCCCGCGTGCGCCCAGACCTGTCCCTCGAACGCGATCGTCTTCGGGAATCTGAAAGATCCGGCGAGCCGGGTTTCCAAGCTCTGGCAGGACCCGCGCGCCTATAACGCGCTGAAGCAGCTGAACACTCGGCCTGCGATTGCGTCGTTGAAGCAGATTGACCGCCGCTCGCGGAAGGCCGGGGCCAGACCCCAGGGCGGCGACCACGGAAACTCCGAACACTCCTAGAAAGCGACGGACAAGAAGTCGACCATGGTCTCGCTGACCGATTCCAGCCCGGAAACCCCAACGCAGATTAGCGACGAGGTCTTCCGGACCCTCGAGCCCCCGACGCCCATCTACGTGCTGGCGGTGCTCTTCGTGATGCTGCTCGTTGGCGCCGCGATCGCGGGCCTTGCGTATCAGACCTACGCGGGCTTCGGGGGTATCGGAGTCACCGGGCTGATGCATCCCGTGATGTGGGGCGTGTACATCACCTGCTTCGTGTTCTGGGTCGGGATCGCGCACGCCGGGACCTTGATCTCGGCCGTTCTTTACCTGTTCCGGGCGCGCTGGCGGAACGCCATCAACCGCAGCGCCGAAGCGATGACGGTCTTCGCCGTGATCACGGCTGCGTTGTTCCCGCTCATCCACATCGGCCGACTCTGGAAGTTCTACTTCATGCTGCCGTACCCGAACCAGCGGCAGCTCTGGGTCAACTTCAAGTCGCCGCTCGAGTGGGACGTGTTCGCGGTCCAAACCTACATGATCATCTCGATCCTGTTCTTCTTCGTCGGGCTGATCCCGGATCTGGCCGCTGCGCGCGATCGCTGTACCGACTGGCGGAAGTATCTGTACACCGCGCTGGCGCTCGGCTGGCGTGGCACCTCGGAGCAATGGCGCCACCATGCTCGGGCGGTACTCCACCTTTCGGGTCTGGCGACGCCGCTGGTGCTGTCGGTGCACAGCGTCGTGTCCTGGGACTTCGCCATGTCGCTTGTGCCGGGCTGGCACACGACGATATTCGCGCCGTACTTCGTGGCGGGCGCGATTTTTTCGGGCATCGCGATGGTGATCACGCTGATCGTGCCCGTGCGCAAGGCGTTCGGGCTCGAGGGTGTGATCCGGGCCGAGCACTTCGACAACATGGGCAAGTTCCTGTTGCTCACCTCGTGCATCGTCGGCTACTCGTACGGGGTCGAGTACTTCATGGCCTGGTACAGCGGCAACGTCTTCGAACAGCAGTCCTTTTGGGCCCGCGCCTTCGGCGACTACTGGTGGGCGTCGTGGACCATGATCATCTGCAACGTGGTCGTCCCGCTTCCGCTCTGGTTCAAACGTGTGAGACTCAGTGTCGTGGCGATGTGGATCATCTCGATCTTCGTGAACATCGGGATGTGGTTCGAACGCTTCGTGATCATCACGACCGGTCTTTCTCACGAGTACGACTCGTCGGCCTGGGGTTACTACACGCCGGGCCTGGTCGAGATCACGATTCTGATCGGGAGCTTTGCCTGGTTCTTCATGTGGTTCCTGATCGCGCTGCGCCTGATTCCGATGGTGGCGATCAGCGAGGTCAAGGAACTCTACTTCCATGACCAGGAAGCGAAAGCGGGGACGGGCTGATGGCGGAACTGCTCGGAGTCCTTTCGACGCCGCACGAGACCGTCGCGGCGATCGAGCGACTGCAGAAGGCCGGCTTCAAAAAGCTCGACGTCTACTCGCCGGTTCAAAGTCATGAGATCGAGCACGCGCTGGACCGCGGCCCGAGCCGGGTGCGTGCCTGGACCTTGATCGGGGGCTTGACCGGGGTGACGGTCGGCTACGCGGCGCAGATCCTGGCCGCGTACGACTGGCCGATGGTGATCGGGGGCAAGCCCTTCGCGTCGATTCCGGCCTACACCATCGTCGCGTTCGAGTTGACGATCCTGTTCGGGGGGGTGCTGACGGTCCTCGGGCTCGTCGCTCACGGGTTCCTCGGCGCGTCGCGCCAGAACCCGGCCTACCGCCCGGCCTTCAGCCAGGACGAGTTCGGCTTTCTGGTCGAGTGCCACTCAGATCAGATCGGCCGGGTGCAGGAACTGCTCGGCGAGGCCGGCTGCAAGGAGGTGCGCGTTGTCGAGGGCTAGCTGGCCGCGCGCCGGGCTCGTGCTGGCAGTTTCCGGAATCCTTTCGGCCGGCTGCTGGGAGCAGGTTTCGCCTGAGTGGTTCGCGCAGATGAAGTGGCAGCCCTCGGTGCAGCCGCTCGACGGCGTCGAGCCCAAGCTGCCGGCCGAAGGCACGATTCCGCTCGGCGGCATCGAGCCACGGATCGACCACCCCGCGCCGGCCTTCTCTCCGCAGGCCATGCTGCTCCAGAATCCGGTTCCCGCCACCACCGAATCCATCGAGCGAGGCGCGTACGTCTACGGCATCTACTGCACGGTCTGCCATGGGGCGGACGGCATGTCGAATCCGCAAGAGTTCCCGGTGGCGCGCCGGCTGACCGAGAGCGGTATGCCGCCTCCACCGCTGGTGGCGGTGCCCGCGTACACGGACGGGTTCCTGTTCACCAAGATCCGATACGGAAAGCCGGGCATGCCCGGGTACCCGCAAATTCCGCCGAGAGATCGCTGGCACGTGGTCAACTACCTGCGGACCTTGATCAAGGGAGCGGGGGGCGGATGAACGACCTCTCCAGTCCGCGGGCACTTGCGCGAGGACCCGCGCTGGTCTTTGCCGGGCTGACCGCGATCGGCCTGGTCGTCCTGCTCGTGGGCCTTGGCCTGGATGCGGACAGAACCTGGCGCGTCTACCTGCAAAACTGGCTGCTCTGGGCCGCCATCGCACAGGGCGCGCTGGTGCTCTCTGCCGCCTTCCGGCTCACCAACGCGCGCTGGCAGGGCCCGCTGCAACGCCTGGCCGAGTCCTTTGCCGCCTTCGTGCCGATCTCGCTGATTCTCTTCTTCGGGGTGATTCTGGGCCGCGACTCCCTGTTCGAGTGGGTCCATCATCCGGTGCACGGCAAGGAGTGGTGGTACTCCACGGGATTCACCTTCGGGCGTGACCTCGCGGCCCTGGCCTGGATGACGCTGGTCTCGGAAATCTACCTCTACATCTCGCTCCGCCCGACCCTGGGTCAGGCACGCGAGTCGGCAACCGGCCTGCGCCGTTCCATCTACGCGCGCTGGACCGCCGGATGGCGCGGAGAGGAAGCGGAGCGGGATCTGGCGGAGCGGCGGGGCCGCAAGATGGCGGCCGTGGTCGTGCTCTCCTACGCGCTCTGCTACAGCCTGCTGGCCGTCGACCTGGTGATGTCGCTCGCGCCCCACTGGGTCAGCACCATGTTCCCGGGCTACTACGCCTGGGGCGGATTCCTGGGCTCGATCTCGCTGTTGACGCTGGTGGCGCTGCTGATGCGCAACACGCCCGAGTTCGCGGGCGAGATCACGCCTTCGCGGCGTCACGACATGGGCAAGATGATCTTCGCCTTCTCGATCTTCTGGATGTACCTGTTCTGGTCGCAGTATCTGGTGATCTGGTACGGCAACCTGCCCGAGGAGACCGGGTTCGTGGCAGCCCGACTCGGGAGCGAGTTTCTCCAGGAAACCTGGTACTTCGAGGGCTTCTGGACGCGGATCGCGGAGCCGTATGCGCGGATCACCCTCGTCACCTGGATCCTGCTCTGGGTCCTTCCGTTCTGGGTGCTGCTCGGCGTGCGGCCCAAGAAGAGCCCGGCGATCCTGGGAGCGATCGCGGCCGGGTCCGTGTTCGGCTTCTGGCTGGAGCGCTACATCCTGGTCACGCCATCGCTGGTGCCGCCGGTCGACGTCCTTGCGGGTGCGAACTCGGGTCCCTTCGGCTGGATCGAGGTCGGCCTCGGCCTCGGATTCCTGGGGTTGTTCATGCTCTGCTTTCTGACCTTCGGGCAGGTCTTCCCCGGGGCGATGCCCCGGAAGCCCTGAGCGCGGGCGGGCTCAGGCTTCCTCGGAGCGGCCGGGTCCGGCGGGCAGGTGGCGGGGTTCCCGTACGCCGAGCATCTGGATCACTGCGAGCGCTTGCACGGCCGCGGCCAGACCGAAGAGCCACACGAGCGGAATCTGGTCCGCCAAGAAGCCCGCGATCAAGAACCCGAGCATGCCGGCCAGCTCGGAAAGCGCGTTGCTGCCCGCGATCCGGGTCGGGAGTTCGTGCGAGGTGCCGAACTCCAGCACCAGCTGCTGGCTCGCCAGCATGAAGCCCCCCACGCCCGCGCCAACCAGGGCGAAGACCAGGTAGATGGCCGGCAGCGACGGCGCCACGATCAGAAGTCCCACGCCGATCATCCAGGTGGGGAGCGCGGCCAGGAAGACGCCCCTGAAGCCGCCCCGGTCGGCCAGCAATCCCCAGCCGAGCGTGCTCAAGGACTGGGCCACGACGAACAGGATCGTGAGGGCCGCGAGCCGTTCGCCCGTGAGCCCCAGTTCTTCGCGCACGAGGATGATGTAGAAGGGCACGGCGCCGCGCGCCGCGGTCGCGAGCAGGCGCGCCGAGACGAAGCGGCGGAAGTTCGTGTCGTTGCGGAGCATCTCGCGCACGCGCCCGATCCGGCTCGAGAACGGCAGGTCTTCGCGCCTTTCTGCGTGCGCGGTCTCGCGCAGCGCGGCGATCGCGACCAGACCGAGACATGCGAGTACGAATCCCAGCAGAAAGGTCAGCCCGTAGCCCCGGGGAAACCCGTAGCGCTGGACGAGCAGACCGCCCGCGATCGAGACGACGAAGATCGTCGCGCCAGAGGCGGTGTTTCGCAGTCCCAGCAGGCGGCCCCGCCGCTCGGGCGGGATCGTCTTCGCGAGCAGCACGTTGAAGGCGACGCGCTGCAGGCCGTTGGCAAAGCCCCAGATCCTGAGCACGAGCCAGATCACGAGGATCGCGTACTCGGCCGGAAGCACCAGCGCCGTCAGTGCGAGCAGCAGCATCTGTACCCGCTGGATCGCCCCGAACAGCAGCGTGAAGCCCCGGACGTAGGTCCGCCCCTCGATCAGGGCGGCCCCGAGCAGGGGCGAGAGAAACAGCCCCAGGCTCTGGAGCGCGCGCGCGATTCCGACCGCGGAGTTGCTGCCCGTGAGCAGGCTCAGGTAGTCGGGCAGGAAGGTGGGGGCGTTGATCAGCCGGAACCCGGTCTGCCCGAACAGGCCGTGTACGAGCAGCAGGCGAAAGTTGAACCGGAGATTGCGGCGCGTTTCCGGCCCGGGGGGCTCGCCGTTCGCCGGGCGGGCCCGGGCGCTGGGGGAGGCCGACGCAGGCCGCGCGGGCTCGCCAGCCTGGACCATCGCGCCTGCGTAGCACGCCGCGGCGTGGCCTGGCAAGCGGCTCCACGGCTCGTGCCCGCGCCGCGCATTGCCGATGTTGCCCGGGTGAGGGACGATATCCGGCGGGGCCCGGCGCCGTCGGGCGCCCTGGGGCCGGATGGACGAAGCCCGGGGTCGTCGTGATGAGGGAGCCGTGAGAATCGCCGTACTGAATCGGGGAGACGCGGCGACGCGCTGCCTGCGGGCCGTGCGCGAGCTTCAGATCGAGGAGCAGCGCGAGTTGGTCGGGATCGCCTTCTTCACGACTCCGGACCGCTTCTCCGCGTTCGTGCGGGAGGCGGACGAATCGATTTCCCTCGGCGCGCCGCTCAGGCGCTCGACCGCTTCTGCCGACCTGCGGCCCGCCTACCTGGACCACGAGCGGGTGCTGGCCGCGATCCGGGCCACCCGCGCGGACGCCGTCTGGCCGGGCTGGGGCTTCCTGGCCGAGGACCCGGCCTTCGTCGAGCGGCTCGAAGCGGCCGGAATCACGTTCCTGGGCCCCTCCGCCGAGACCATGCGCGCGGTCGGCGACAAGATGACGGCCAAGCGGATCGCTGAGGAAATCGGCGTGCCTGTACTGCCCTGGAGTCGTGGCGCGGTCGAACGCGAACAGCTGCGGGAGGCCGCGGCCAAGATCGGTTTCCCGCTGCTGGTCAAAGCCGCGGCCGGCGGCGGGGGTCGGGGAATTCGGCTGGTCGAAGCAGCCGATGAAATCGAGGCTGCGTTCTATCGCGCGCGCTCCGAGGCCGTCCACGCGTTCGGAGACGGGACGCTGTTCCTCGAGAAGCTCGTGCGGGGTGCGCGGCACGTCGAAGTGCAGATGGCGGCCGACCGTCACGGACGGGTCCTGGCCGTGGGACTCAGGGATTGCTCGGTGCAGCGCCGTCACCAGAAGGTCGTCGAGGAGGGCCCGCCTCCAGGACTCCCGGCCGCGCTCTGTCAGGAGCTTCGCGAAGCCTCGATCCGAATGCTCGAACGGGTGAGTTACCTGGGCGTGGCGACCTGCGAATTCCTCGTCACCGACGACGGCCGCTTCTGGTTTCTCGAGGTCAATCCCAGGCTGCAGGTCGAACACGGGGTCAGCGAGTCGTTGACCGACTTCGATCTCGTGAAGTGGCAGATCCGGCTTGCCCGCGGCGACGCCCTGCCCGAGGCGACGCCGTCGGAGCGCGGTCACGCGATCGAGGTGCGTCTCTGCGCCGAGGACGCCGCGGCCGGCTTCGCGCCGAGCCCCGGCTACATCTCCATGTTCGACCTGCCCTCGGGACCCGGGATTCGCGTCGACTCGGGAGCGTCACTCCACGAAACGATTCCATCGGAATTCGATTCGATGATTGCCAAGATCATCGCCCGCGGAAGCACCCGCGAAGAAGCGCGGGTGCGGCTGGTGCGGGCGCTCCGGGATCTTCGCGTCGTGATCGAGTCCGGGATGACCAACAAGGGATTCCTGCTCGACGTACTCGAGAGCGATACCTTCCGCTCAGGCGAGGTCCGCACGGACTGGCTCGATCATTCGAACCTGGCCCGGGAGCCCGAACCCGCGGTCGAGGTGCTGGTCGCGGCCGCGATCCTCTCGTACGTGCGCGAGCGGGACGGCGTGCGGCTCAACTTCTATTCCGAGGCGACGCGCGGCCGGCCACAGCACATTCCGCCTTCCTCAGGTCGCGAGATCGATCTCGTCTACGCCGGGCAGCCGTACCGGCTCGAGGTGTTCGCGGTCGGCGACTGGCGTTACCGCGTCTATTTCGACTCGCGCGTCGTCGAGATCCAGGCCCTCGAGCCTGGCCCCCACGCGCTCCAGCTCACGATCGGGGATCGGAGCTACGGGGTTCTCTATAGCGAATCCGAGATCGAGTTCCGCCTCGAGGTCGAGGGTCGTCTGCACCGCGTGCAGCGCGACGTTGGCGGCCGGGTGTGTGCCTCGGCCCCGGCGCTCGTGATCGAAATCACCGTGCGCCCGGGCGAGCCCGTAGCGGTCGGCGACCGCATCGGACTGCTCGAGGCGATGAAGACCGAGACCGCCCTGCATTCCACCGTGGGCGGTACCGTGCGGGAGGTTCTGGCTCGTCCCGGAGAGCGGGTGGCGGCGGGCGACGTGCTGCTCGTGATCGAGCCCACGGCGGTTGCCGGAACCGAGCCGGGCCAGCGGATCGAGCTCCCCGAGGAGCCGGATCCCCTGTCCCTGCTGCTGGACGATTCGGGAGCCCGGCCGACGCTCGCGGACGCGGGCGAACTCTCCTCCTCGATGCGGGGTGCCGCGGTCACGGCGCTGCGCCGGGAGGCGCGCCGAATTCTGATGGGCTACGACGTCAACCCGGCCCGCGCGGATCAGCTCGTCGCGATTCTCGAGGCTTCGCTCGAGGGGAGCTCGGAGGGCATGCGGGCCGAACTCTCGCAGCTCGGGCGGGTCGCCGCGGTCTACGCCGAGGTCGAGACGCTCTTCAGCCGCTCGCCGACGCGGCTCGAGGACGACGCGCTCGGTCCGTCGAACGACGCACGGATGGCCATGTACCTGCGGCGTGTGGACGCCGAGGGGATCGGGATCGAGCCCTCGTTTCTCGATCAGGTCCGAAGGGCACTCCGCCACTACGACGTGGACTCGCTCAGGCCCGGCGACTCGCTGCATCGAGCGGTGCTTCGGATCTTCGCAACGCGTACCACCACCGGGCTTCGCGAGCGCGTGATCACGGGTCTTCTGCACCTGATGATCCGGCTCGGAGAGGCGGGAGAGTCGTTCGATCGCTATCCGGAGTTTCGCGAGGCGCTCGGCGGCATCCTGCTGCTTCGCGGGAGCAGTTCCGATACGGTCGTCGATCTCGCGGCACAGGCCAGGTTTCGTCTCTACGAACAGCCGCAGGCGCTCGAACGGGGGGAGCGGCCCGGCCCTGCGGTCGACTTCAGGCTCACGTCGATGCCGGTCCGCGATCTCGCCGGACTCGCGCGGCGCGCGCGCGAACTCGCGCTCGAGGCCGAAGAGGCCGAGCGGATCGAACTCTGGCGTCTCGACGAATTCGATCTCGAGCGGATCGACTCGGCGCCCGGCATCTACGCGTTCTACGGGCGCGCCCGCAGCCAACCGGAAGACGAACGCCTGCTCTACTTCGCCGACGTGACCGATCTTCCGGGTGCGCCCCAGACACCGGACCTGGTTGCATTCGAGCAGCGCTTCCATGCCGTGATCGAGGCGATGCGGTCGATTCGGGGAACACGCGATCCCAACCACCGCTTGCAGTGGAACCGCCTCTATCTGTTCGTGAGGCCCCCGATCGTCATCACCAACGAGTTGTTGAGCGACGCCTTGCACAGGCTCTCACCGGAGACGCTGCATCTGGGTCTGGAGCGCGTGGTCGTACGGATCGCGCGCGTCACACAGGGTCGGGAGGCGCTGGCACCCGAGCGCGTCGAGATCGTGGCGCAGAATCCGACCGGACGCCGCCTCGAGTGGATGTTCCGGCCCCCCCACAGCCGCAGGCTCGCAGCCGCCACGCCCTACGAGCGGCGCGTGGCCGAAGCGCGTGCGCGCGGGCTCGTCTATCCCTACGAGGTCGTGCGGCTCTTTACGGCGCCGAGTCCGGAGGACTGGGTCGGTCCCGGTCGCCCGACGGGGCCCGGTCACTTTGTCGAATACGATCTTCGCGAGGGTGCGGCGGTGCCGGTCGACCGGCCGCCCGGGCGCAACAGCTGCGGCGTGGTGATCGGCGTGATCAACACCCCGACCCGCAAGCACCCCGACGGAATGCGCCGGGTGCTCCTGCTGGGAGATCCAACCCAGGGCATGGGGGCGCTCGCCGTTGCTGAGTGCGATCGGATCGTGGCCGCGATCGATCTGGCCGAACGTGAGCATCTGCCGGTCGAGTGGGTGGCGGTTTCGTCCGGCGCCCGAATTGCCATGGACAGCGGCACCGAGAACCTCGATGCGACCGCACGCGTCGTCCGGCGCCTCGTCACATTCACGGACCAGAGAGGCGAGGTGAACCTGATTCTGCCGGGCGTCAACGTCGGGGCGCAGAGCTACTTCGATGCGCTCGCGACGATGGGGACCGACACGCGCGGGATCTTAATCATGCTCTCGAGTGCTTCCATGGTGCTGACGGGCCGCGCGGCGCTCGAGGTTTCGGGCGGGGTCTCGGCGGAAGACGAGATCGGGATCGGGGGCTACGAACGCATCATGGGCCCGACCGGCCAGGCCCACTTCCAGGCGCGCGATCTCGCCGCGGCCTACGCGATTCTGCTCGATCACTACGCCACCAGCTACCTGGCCGCCGGCGAGGATCGGCCGCGCCGGTTCCCGACCGCGGATCCGTCCGATCGCGACATCACCGAATCCGCGTACGACAGCGAAGAGGACTTCGATTCGATCTCCGAACTCTTCTCGGCCGATGCGAACCCCGGCCGGAAGCGGCCCTTCGCGATGCGTCCGCTGATGAGCGCGCTCGTCGATCAGGACGCGGGACACCTCGAACTCTGGAACGGTTGGGCAGGCGGCGGCGAGACGGCCATCGTCTGGAACGCGCATGTCGGCGGGATTCCGGTGGCCCTGATCGGGGTCGAGAGCCGGGCGACCGGCCGGATCGGGCACGTCCCCAACGACGGCCCCGAGACCTGGACCGCGGGCACGCTGTTCCCGCAGTCGTCCAAGAAGATCGCGCGCGCGCTGAACGCTGCGAGCGGCAATCGCCCCGCGGTGATCCTGGCAAATCTGTCCGGCTTCGACGGGTCCCCCGAATCGATGCGGCGCGGCGTGCTCGAGTACGGGGCCGAGATCGCGCGTGCGGTGGTTCGTTTCAAGGGCCGGATCCTGTTCGTGGTGGTGTCGCGCTACCATGGCGGGGCCTACGTCGTGTTCTCCAGAGACCTGAACGACCAGATGTACGCCGCCGCGCTCTCGGGCTCCTACGCCTCGGTGATCGGCGGGGCCGCGGCGGCTTCGGTGATCTTTCCGCGCGAGGTGCGCCGGCGGGCGAATGCCGACCCCAGGGTCAGAGAAGCCCGCGCCCGGATCGACGCGGCCGCGGATCCGGCCACGCGCGTTGCGCGCAGGGCCGAACTCGAGCGCGTGCGCGAGCAGGTTTCTCTCGAGCGGCAGGCCGAGGTCGCGGCGGAATTCGACGGCATTCACACTGTCGAGCGCGCCCTCGAGGTCGGATCGATCGAGGAGATCCTGGACCCCCGGGAACTGCGGCCGTCGCTGATCGGCTGGCTAGATGAAAGCTAGTTCTCCCGGCCCCGCGATGCGGCGGTAGTAGCAGCCAGAGCGCGTGTTGCCGTCGGCATCCTTGGTGTGACAGGCGCCGCCCCGGGAAGGCCGAACGCGGTAGAGCAGCGAGTTCTGCTCGCAGTTCACGAGAACCTCCTCCAGCCTGAGCACGTCGCCCGACGTGGCCCCCTTGTGCCACAGTTCGTTGCGCGAGGTCGACCAGAGCACGGCCTCTCCCCGCCGCAGCGTCTCGCGCAGCGCCTCCTGGTTCGCGTAGCCGATGAACAGGACCCGTCCCGAGTCCGCGTCCTGGAGCGCCACCGGGATCACGTCGAGATTCGCCCCGGCGATGTCTCGGAGCTTGCCGAAGTCGAGTTCGAGTTCTGTACCTTCTTCGCGCGGGTTCATCGCGGCTCCTCTGCTGCTCTCGCCAGTCATGTTATCAATGTCGCTCCGGGAGCCCAGGGGAGAGGAGGAGCGCGTGAGGAACTGGATTCTGCCCTGCCTGCTGCTCTTCCTCGCGGCGTGCGACCAGAAGCTCTCGCCCGGCGAACAGGGTGCGCGCGTCTACGCCGCGAACTGCACCGCCTGCCACAGCCCCGATCCCCGGCTCGAGGGGGTGATGGGCCCCCCGGTATTCGGCAGTTCCCGCGCGTTACTCGAGGCCAAGCTGATTCACGCGAGCTACCCGCCCGGCTATACGCCCAAGCGCGATACCCAGCTGATGCAGCCCTTGCCCTACCTGGCCCCGCAGATTCCGGCGCTCGCAGTCTTTCTGAACGCGCGCTAGAGCATGTACGACGCGCAGAGGAACAACACGAGCGTGGCCCAGAGCCCGGCGTGGATCGTGCCGGAAACCGAGCCGAGCGGCTTCTGAGTCGCGGCGGCGCCGTAGAAGATGTTGAGTTCGACCAGCAGGATGATCGCGAGCATCGCGGCGTAGTACTGGAGGTAGCTCCCATCTCCGCTCTGCAGTCCCGTCAGGTGCCGAGCCGCGCCCATGAAGAACAGCATCGGGATCGAGAACAGCGTGTTCGTGCGCGAGGCCCGCCCCGCGGTCGGGGCCCGGGCCGCCGCTTCCGCGATCGCCTCGCCCCCCGCCGCGACCTGCTCCGCGGACGCGATCGCGACCTGCTGGACCGGCCAGATCACGAACCAGACGTTGAACCACATGAGGGTTCCCATCGCGCCGCCGGTCAGGATCAGCGCGTAGTAGCCCGAGCTCATGCCACCCGAGACCATGTGGGAGATGACGATGATCCAGCCGGACAGGAAGGTGAACATCGCGCCCCAGCGGAACCACCAGAGGGCACCCGGAACCAGTCCGCGCATCATCGGGCTGCGCGCCTCGCCCCCGAGCGGGGTCGCGAAGAACGGCGTCTGGACGAAGTTGAAGTAGTAGAGGATCCCGATCCAGGTGATCCCGGCCAGGAAGTGGACCCACCGAAGCAGGAAAAAATATCCGTCCTGCGTAAAAAGTTCCATCGTGCCGCCCCCTCCCAGTGCGGCACTCGGGCCGCAGCTGGCGTCAGTTGAAACTGGTCGCGTCGGTTCCGCGTACAAGATCACGAACCGCTGCGCTGTGTCCAGCCCGGCGGCGCCGCGCGCGCCCCAACTGCTCCGGCTCGCCGCGCGTGCCTGTGATGGAGTTCGCCTACACGGATTCGGTACCGGCGGCGGGGTCGGTTCGAGATCCGCGGCCGGGGCCTGGTCGCGACGGCGCCGGGTGCGGGGTTCTCAGGGACTCGAGGCGGGACGCCGGGCCAGCCAGCTGAGCAACTGCTCCACGGCCTCCGGATCCCGGAGCAATCGCCGCGCTTCCGTGAGGCCGGAAAACTCACCGACGCGGAAGGTGAAGCCGAGTCCGGCCAGCATGCGAAACGCATCCTCGTCGGTCTGGTCGTCGCCCACGTAGATGGCGCGGACCGATTCCGACCAGGCTTCTCCGTAACGGTGGCGCAGGATGTACAGAAGCGCGCTGCCCTTGTCCCACGCGATCGGGGGTCGCGCCTCCACCGCGCACTTGCCGTCGCGTGCCCGGAAGCCCGCGGCCTCGACTTCGCTTCTCGCATTTCGGGCGAGTTCTGCGTGAAGGGCCGGCTCGACCTCGCGGAAGTGGAAGGTGAGCGTCGGCCCCTTCGCCTCGATCCAGGCGCCGTCCGGGGCCAGCGCCTCGAGCTTCGGGATCAGTTCCCGCGCTCCGGCCGCGAAGCCCGCCAATTCCGCGTGCCTGAAGTCCTCGAGCTCGGGCCCGCGAATCTCGAAGCCGTGGTTGCCCGCGTAAGTGAGCCCCGGGATACCGACCGCGGCTTCGAGGTCGTCGATGCCGCGTCCACTCACGATCGTGACCTCGGTGTCGGCGCGCTTCGCGCAGGTCTCGATGGCGCTGCGCATCCCGGCCGTCATCGCCGCCTCCTCGGGTCGCCGTGCGATCGCGGCCAGCGTTCCGTCGAAGTCGAGGAAGAGCGCGAGCGGGTGTCCCTCGACGAAGGCCCCGAGCCAGGCCTCGAATTCCTCGGGACGCACGAGGCCGAGCGGTGCCTCCGGGGTGCGCGCAGCCTCGAGAAAGTGGTCTCCCCAGGCGTCGAGATCGAAACGCCGCTCGCGGCGGCGCAGCGCCAGCATGCGGGAGCGGCGTTCCGGTTCGTCCATCGAGAGCGCCCGGTGCAGGGCCTCAGCGGAGCCGTCGAGGTCGTGGGGATTGACCAGGAGAGCCTCGGGCATTCGCTCCGCGGCGCCCGCGAGCTGCGACAGAACCAGCACCCCGGGGTCGTCGACCTGGCAGGCCACGAATTCCTTGGCGATCAGGTTCATCCCGTCCCGCAGTGGCGTGACGGCGGTCACGTCGGCGTCGCGGTACAGGGCAGCGAGGCG
>SPKZ01017824.1_pt1 | contig 14638 bp, 7 predicted proteins | sample 2456571 | NCBI WGS metagenome assembly SPKZ01 (sample SAMN11192286, study PRJNA482655) | marine metagenome | biome: ENVO:00000447; feature: ENVO:00000244|ENVO:00000211|ENVO:00000569|ENVO:00002023; material: ENVO:00002151; isolation source: ocean water from marine abyssalpelagic zone ...
ACTTCTGCAGCAGCATCTTCCTCACGCCCTCTAGCTTCGGCTCAGTCGGCGAGTATAACGCGTAGCGCTCAGGCCCCGCCTGCACTCGTACCTGCGCCGTCTTCAACGCTTCTCTAAAGCAGTTTGCAAGATCCACACCTGCTTCACGCTGGCACCGACGATACTCGGTGCACCGCCTCTTCTCGCACATCCTCGACAAAGCGCAATCGAGCCGGCACAACTCTACTCGTTTGGGGCGGGAGCCAGCATCGCCGCTTCCACTTCTTCCCACGTGTACAGCTTCGCCTCGCCGTTCTTTACAGACTCACGCCGTCGGGCGATCTCGTCTTGCCAAGCCTCTTCGTAGCCCGCCTCCACCTCATCGCCCGCCGGCTCCAACGCCTTCAGGGCGAGGATCTCCCGCTCTTCCCGCGGCAGCTTCATTAGCTCACTCAACAGCTTCTCGGCGGCTTCGGTCATGTCCCTCTTGTACGACCACATTCCCGGCGTCCTACCGTCTTGTGGACATGAGATTCCCCCTGAGATTCCCCCCACTTTGTGGACACCCAACAACGCGCGATAGTGCGCGAGGAGTGTCCAATGGCATCAAAAAACAAGAAGAGAAAACAACGACGGCCCAAGCGAACGTTCACGCCTGAGTTCCGAGCAGACGTGGCCACCTTGTGCCAATCAGGTGACGAGAGCATCGCGAAGGTTAGCGAGCAGCTTGATCTGACGGAATCGGCCGTACGAGGCTGGGTGGCTAAGGCCGACTGCTTGCGCGCCTTCGCGCTCTGAAACAACCAGGATCGTCCGCACTCCGCCATCGATGGCGCTACACCCGCCGACAAGCGTGACGGCGTCGTAACCCGAATGCCTGCCGTCGAAGTCCGACCCAACTATCCGTGCCAAGACGCCCGCGACCGGCGCAACGGTACGCAGCCTCGAAAGCGTCGTCACCAGCCCTAACTCGCTCTGCAAGGCGAACTTGCGCCTGGGTGCCAGCGCGGCGGGTGACTGGAGCGTCTTCGACAGTCATCAGCGTCAAGCCGGACTGGCGATCGCGCGTTCGCGTCGCCCAAGTCCTTTTTTTACTAGTTTATGGCATTTCAAACAGGGACTCTTTTTGCCGATCCAATTGTGCTGAACCACTACACCCGCTCGGCGCCGTCGTCTCGGGTGTGCCGCTCAGGGCGCCGTCGGCTGAATCGTATACGTCACCGAGCCGCTCATGTAGCAGTGTGAGCAGACGTCGCCGGCGCCACAGCCTTCGGGGGGGGCCAAGTCGTCGCCGGTGCCCGTTTCGGAAATACACGTTAGATCCGTCACGAAATCCGTCAACGTCGTATTTTCCGACGCCTGGACGCGGGCACCGTTCAGCACCACAATGTCGGGGGTGGTGCTGGGCGTATCATCGAAGTATTCGACGATGGCTTGGGTGGTGGCGACGGCAGCGATGGTGTGCTGCAGATTGTGAACCACCTCTTCGCAAGCTTCCCCGGCTTCGTTGTCGTATTCGCTATTCGCATTGACCATGTGCACGCAATAGATAATCGCCAGCTGCGTTCCGTTGTTTCGCGTCTCGGATTTGACCGTAACGGTTGTCTGAACAACATCGTCGTTCCAGTTCTGGTCGTCGCCGATCAATAGCGGAGTGACCAGCTGGTCCGTCCAAGGGATAGTGCGCTCGCAAACCTTATCGTCGTCCGGCAAGCCGTCACAATCGTTGTCCAGGGTATCGCAGGCCTCAGCTGTCGAGAATTTCTGTTGGACGCACTGGTAACCGCCACCCTCGCACTCCAATAAGCCAAATGCACACTCCCCTTTGAGGGGTACACCATTACCATCGACGACGTTACAGGGGCCGTTCGGCGGAATTCCGTTATCCGGCGTGCCGTCGCAGTCGTCGTCCTCACCGTCGCAGGTCTCAGCGACTGTGCCCGGCTGGATGTTGGCGATGCAGTTGAGTTCGCGATCCTTATCGTCATTGGCAATAGGATCACAGCTGTAGGTACCCGGCTGGCAGATGCCGGGAAAGCCGCTGTCAGGACAGACATCGCCGGTTCGGGGAATGCCTGGGTGGGGCGCGCCGGCTTGGGGGTTCAGATCGTCCTCGTCGTAGACGCCATCGCAATCTTCGTCACCGCCGCCGCACATGTCGAGACCCGCGGGCAGGTTGCTGCCGACACAAACCGCGTTACCCAGCACACATTCGATAGTGCCCAGCCCGCAGGCTCCGCCGCCGCCAGTGTCACATAGGGTGCCTTCGGGAGGCGCCATTTCGTCGATTTCGTTGTCCCCGTCGTTATCTACGCCATCGCCGCAGACCTCGTCGCAGATGTTCTGACCGAAGGCGTCCGTGTCCGCGTGGCATGCAACAAGTCCCGTACTGCCTCGTGGACACTCTCGTGCCCCCGCGAGCTGTCCGGCCAAGTCCTCGTCACATTCGTCGACGCAGCCAAAGTCGTAGTCCTTCTGCTTCAACGCATAGGGCTCAAAACGCACACCGGCCCAACGCACATCCCCGGTGTTCACGCTGGTCGCCGGCGAACAGGTGAACTGCGCATCCCCACCGGTCAAGTCCGTCGGACGGCAGTCGTTGAACTGGTAGCGTTCGGTGGTGCTGGTGGTCGCCTCCTGGGGGTTCGCACCCTGGGGATCGGCCACCACCTTGAGGCACTTGAACAAGGAGTGATGCAGCATGCCGCCCCACACGGAGTCGCTGCCGGTCGTCGCAAAATCCATTCCGATGGGTTTCGGAACTTCAGCCGCCCGAACGTCCACATCGAGCAGGCACTGACGCCAGTGAGGGTCGTCGCCCGCGCCGAAGGTGAGCGGGAATGACCCGTCCGGGCGAGGTCGCTCGCTGATCACGTAGCGGCCTCGTTCGGTAGTCGCGGTCTGGGACGTCTGTTCGAACACCGCAGTGTGGATCTCCGCGAAGTAACTGAAGCGATTGAACTCGAACTGCTGGGGTACCGGGTTCGGTAGCAGATCGTGATATTCCCACTCGTCCACGTCCGCGGCGCCGTTGTCGTTGTAGTCAACGCTGGGCATGTGACAGTACTTGGTGAACCGGTTCATGTGCTGCGGGCCCGGTAGCGGAGCACTGGGATCCCCGGAGTCGCTCCCGAAACCTACGTCGTAGCCCCCGAGGCCGCGGTACATGGCCAACAGATCCGCATCATCGTTTCGGTCCGTCTCGTAGAGCCTCAGGCCCTCGTCCAGCATCACTGTCTTTTGCTCGCCGGCCTCGTTCTCCAACACCACGTCGTCCACGATGCGCAGAGTGCAGCGCGCGTTGTCCCGAATCGCTACGTCCGTGCTCTCCACAGCCGACCGAGCCCCGTCTCGCACCCAACCATCGCTGTCTGCATCACACTCGTAAGCGCCAACGTCGGCGGCCCGGGTGTAGTAGTAGCCCGGCTCTGTGCGGCAAATGCACTCCCCTGCCACGTTGGCCAGCGGGTAATGCCCGTCTTCGCCGGGACCGTCACAGGTCGGGCATTTCACACACTCAAAACCGTTCCACACCCGCTCCGCCGAGGAGCCCAGTAGCGCTGCACAGTCCGGCCGACAGAACGCGTCTTCGTGACCCAATGGGGGGACGCAGACTTCTTCGGTATCGCACGTCAGGCAACCGGCACCGTTCGGGCAGCTGGCGTCATCTTGACACTGAACAACTGGCACACACTGGGCCGTCACCCGATCGACAACAAACAGGTCCGCGCAATCACCGCAAACCGTGCGTCCATCCAGCGAGCTACATTCTCTGCCTATCGCCGCGCAATCGCTGCACTGCAACTCCGCATCGCATTCCTGAGAGTTCAGGTTGAACACGTAACCAGTCAAACAGCCCTCGCAGGCGCCGTCGGTACAACCACGGTTCTCGGCCGTGCAGGCCGCCGCCAAAGTGCCACAGGTCGCCGACGAGTCCGCCTCGCACAGGAATCCATCCAACAAGTAGCCCGCTCGACAGTCTCCGCACACGGCATCCGTATCCGAGTCCGTTTGGGAGCAAGTACGATTCATGGGGCCACAGCCCGCCTCGTCGCAGGTCCGCACAGAGCGGCACTCCCCTTCCGCTGTCTCCAAGTAACCCGCCCAACAAGCACCACAGTCGGCCCCCACGGCTAGTTCGTTGCAAAGGCGAATGTCTGCGTCACAAACACCGAGAAGGCTCGCCACACCACCGGCCTCACAGGTCTGCGCGAGACAGCTTCCGCCGGGCTCCTCCACGGTCCCGAGTGGGCATTCCTCGCAATAGGCATCGAGCCCAGGATCGGGTTGAACACACTCACGACCCTGGGCCGCACAACCTTCCTCGAAACCTCCAAGACAGGTCTTCAACTCCCGACAAGCGGAGCCCTCGGGCACGGTACCGTCCAGACAAGCGCCACAACGTGCTCCGATCTCATCAGCTATACACACACGGGCCAGGCCTGCACACTCGACGCCAATGCCGATCACACCACTCGCCGGTGCCATCGCTTCGGACGGTGCCGCAGCCTCAAGCGCCGTCGCGGAATCGACAGAGACTATTCCCGCCTCGACACTTTCGCAGTTCGACGGCTCCTGACTGCAGGCCTCGCGATCGACATCCCACTGAAAACCCGGCTCACAGGAGTCCAAACATTCGTAGTCCGATTGTTCGTCAGGGCGCTCACAATCCTGCCGCGCCACACAGCCCTGCAGCTCACAACCTAGGGCTTCCCGGCAACGTTCGCTAACGGGATCACACACCAAACCATCCGCGCATCCAACCGCGGCATCAGCGAGCACAGAGCAGTCACAGCCCGTTCCGCCCTCACAGTTCACCACTGGGATGGAGGCATCTTCTGAACAACCATAGGCCGCCCCGAAGAACAGTCCGAAAATAAGAGTCGCGTTCCAGAGTTTCATATCAGTTCCTCGCGGCTCAGTAGGATGTAAAGTCCGTGTAGTAGATGTACAGGACAACGTCCTTCAACTCGTCCAGCTCGATATCGGAGTTGACCTCTTCGTCGACTCGGTTGAACACCAAGTCCCAACCGGTATTGACGAAGGGTCTGTCTCGCAGTCGTTCGTTTCGATAGATGCTCGTATCGAAGTCAACGCTGCCGTTACCCCGGCGACCGTTGAACATCGTGTTGATGACGGCAGTGCGCTCAGGGAAACTTGTGTAGTTGAGCTCACCCTCCACGTTCCGGATGACGCCGGTACCGTGTTGGCGCAGATAGATACGACCAAGATCGTCGCCAAGATCTTGCCCCTGGAATTCCGCCTCGATGTATCGAACCTTGTGGTTCGCGGTGAGTGGAGATGTGCCGTCGAGCCGGGTCGCAAAGGGAATCGTGAGATAACCCCGCGGATCGAGCTTACTGCGGTCTTCGAGCATCGCGCGGAACGCCGTCTGCCGTTCGTCCTCGCTCATGGCTACGTTGCCTGCGAGCTGGGGCACGATATCATCCCGCAGGGAGACCACCGCTAGGCGAGTATCCGGATTACCGAACTCGTTCTCAAAGTTGGAGAAGGTGTCCTCCAGATCGATGAGATAGTCCTGGAGGCTGTTCCCGCCGTGCGAAGCGAGGCGAATGAGCCGTAGATCGTCCCGGGCCGCGTAACTTTGGCTGGTGAAGTATTCGTAGATGCGGGTAACGAGGTAGGCTTCGCGGAGCGCGTTCTCGAAGTGTTTATCCGCAGTGATCACGGCCTCGTTGCGATAGATGCGCACATTCGGATCGTTGCGAGCGACCTCGACGTTGATGCGCAGGCTTTCCGTCTCTTCGCGGTTGTCCATGAGCGACTGGGCGTCCAGTGCCAGGGCCTCCAGCTCGCCCACCGCGCGCTGCACATCCCGCAGGGCCTTAGCCGCTTCCAGCTCGAGTTCTGGGACCCGGCGGAACAGATCCAAGATATCGAATTTGGTGTCGATGGCCAGGGCATCGCACTCCCCCAATAACTCCTGCTCCATGATGTCCCGCTCGGTGACTTCCACCCCGACCTCGAGCCCCGCGATGACCGCGTGACTGGCAAAGGCGGCGGCGTTCGCCACCACCAAGATGGCGGTCTTGAAGCTGGCGGCGATGGTCTTCTGAGGGCAGTTGGTGCCGAAGGCGAAACCAACAATCGTCATGCAGTCAAGTCCGCCCACCAAGGCGCCCACCAAGTTCGACGTGCGGTCGAGGGCGTCGATAGTGAGTTCAGCCGCCTTGATGCCGGAGTTAAGCGCGATGATCTCGTCCGCCTTGTTCACGCGCCACTCGGCCACGTCCTTGATGCGCTCACACTGGGCCTGAAGCCGCAGGTTCAAGCTGGTGATGTCCCCCTGAAGGGTGGACATGTTTTGGCGCACCAGATCGGCATCGATTTGCGTCTGGGAGAGCGCCAGTGTTCCGTCGAACAAGGCGCCGTTGCCCACCAGCCCGCAGGGGTTGCCCACCGCAGCCGTCGCCGCACTCAGACCGGCGTAGCGCGGGATTGCCGGATAGACGGCGCCATCATCGCCGCGGAAGGTTCCGCAGATGGCGCCGAGATCGTTATCGTAGGAGATCTTGATCTTGGAGAGCTCGCTTTGAAACAGCGCACTGTCTGTCTCGAACTGCCGATTCTGGTCTAACGCGGCATTCTCGCTTTCCGTGGCGATGGCTAGCTTCGAGGAAGCTGTGACCATGCCCTTCTCGAAGGCGTTGATGTCCAGGGGATCCAGCGGCGGAAACGGCACCGTGTTGGCATCGATACCGAGGAAGTTCGGGGCGTCGTTGATGCCCACGTAGTCGCTGCGCATGCCTCGCAGAGCGGCCGAATACACCAAGGCGGTTTCGTCCTTGAGCTGAGTGATCTGAGCCTGCACAGTGGCAGCCGACGTAGCACCGATGCGTTCGAGCACCTGGTTGAGGGTGATCGACTCCAGGTACGCGTTCACGTACGCACGCTCAATGATCAGACGCGCCGTATCGGGCTCGTTAAACGTCAGGTAGCGTTTCGCGACTTGCTCCCAGGCCCGGCTCTTCTTGCTGGAAGCGGCCGCCAAACGAGCAATGTACGTAGTCGCGGTTTCTGGCGTGATGAAGCCGTCGGCGATCGACGGGCCTTCGTCTGTTAGGGCCGCCCGAAGCAGCGCCGCTTGCCCGAAGAAACGATCGAGCGCGAGCTGGTAGTACTGAATGCCCTGGTACAGGTTGTACATCTCGTAACCGGCACCGCCGGACAGATCGATGCCCCCCGGCTCTAGCTCCGAGCCAGCGAAACTCGCCAGGAACTGATCGGCCAGGTCGAAGCGCGACGCGAAGGCGCGGGTGACGGACTCGTCCCCCAACATCACCAGCAACTCGGCGTTGAGTCGCTCAAAGCCGTCATGAATAACGGGCGTGGGCACCCCGGGTGCATACTCTTCGCGCACCGCAAAGGTGCGCGTCAGGAAGCCTTGCAGCACCGTCTTGGCGAGAGGATCCGCCTCGACCGACGGGAAATAGCTCGTGTAGATGTGGGCGGCACAATCGACCCGGTCCCGGATAATTTCGATAGCCGGAGCATCATAGCAATAGGGGATCGCGTTGCTCTGGGGGATACACGCCTGGGGCGCAAAACCAACCTGAGTCCCCGCTCGATTGCGGAAACGCGTCTTGTAGCGGAACGCCGCTTCGATCTCGACGTCCAGGGGCGAGAACGCGACCGCGCCGGAGCCCTTTCCGTAGAAGAGCTTGCCGTCCCGAAGATCTGGCACCTCTGCGTTGCGGACGTCGCAAGTGATGGCGGTTGGATCCTCGCAGCGCCAGGCTTCGACTTCGTTGAAGCTGTAGGTGCCTGTGGCTTTCCACTGTTCGACCTGCGCCTCACAGGTGCCCTTGGCGGGACAGGGCTCCCCCACCACGCAACCGGCGGCGAGCAAATTGTCGATGTCAGTGGCGTCGTCTCCCGTTTCGCGGTCATTACGACAGCCTTCGGTTCCAGTTTCGCAGGCAGCTGGCAATGCGCACGCCTCGCCAGCCCGGCAAATCCCCCCGCCCTGCTGGCACTCGAGGTTCATTGCCCAACGGTCGTTCTGCTCCACCGTAAAGAACGTGACGCGACTGCTGGCCGGGCAAGGCTCCGTGCCGCCATCCGCCAGATCGACGTGGCCGGTCTCGTGGCACAAGTAATGAACGACCTCTACTCCTGGAGCGATGGCATCGTCCACTCCCGGCTTGACGAGGATGTCGAGGCCTGGAGCGGCGAAGAACGTGCGGTCGTTTCGGAGATCGTCGCGGTCACTTCCACACTCCTCAGCACAGGTGAGCTCGACAGCGCCGGAGCACTCGCAATTCGGGTTCAGGCGGATCTGATGCTGCCCCAGATCGATCCACTGCTGAAGCGTGCTCTCGCAGACTCGTTTCGAGCGACAACGCTGGCCGATGCCACACTCCGGCTGTCGACACGACTCGCCCTCGTCACAGCCACTGCAGGCGTCATTGTTCGGGTACACCGGCGGGCAGTCCGTGCAGCTGTCTGGGCGGCATTGAGCAACCGAACAAGCTTCGCCGTCCAAACAGCGGTCCTGTTCCTGACAAGCCAAGGCGTCCATCGCTGCTTGGTCGCCCTGGGGCCCCTGAAGCGTGAAGTAGCTCACCGCACTCGATGTCGGACACGGCTCGGTGCCATCCGGCCCCGCGTCGAAGTACCCACTCTCCCAACAGTAGTAGTGAACCTGTTCTTCATGAGTCGGATCGATAAGCGCGCCTCTGTCGGCCGGCAGTACGCCCGTCACCATCGCCATCGCCACACGAGCGGCGTTGGCAGGCAACAGGCGGCCGTTTGGCTCGCCCAGCGCGGCTTGTACTAATTCCTCGTCGCAAACGCCCTCAGGCTCGAATGCGGTCGCTTCGGGCACGGGGGTCGTGTCCGCGACGCTGGCGGTCGGGTCCGGCACCTCCGGGGAGCGGGTTAGCAATAAGTAACCGTAGGCCACGTCTTCGCTCGCGGGATCGAAGAAGGACGGGAAACGCTCCTCGAACAACAAGAAGAGCGTCTGCTGGTTGATCATCGCGCCGTCGATGAGCCGCACACGCCGGCGCAGGGTGCCCGCATTGGGTATCGGGTTGGCGCCGGCCATCGCCACGTTGATCGCCGTCAACGACTCGTCGGCAAACGGGACCCGAGCGTCGGCACAAGCGAAGCGATAACGCTGCCCCGTGGCCGGATCGATCTGGCTATCCCGCTCGAAGCCCGGCACGAACCACGGGCTCTTGATGTACTCGTAGGGGCCTGCGCCATTCACGCGGAGGGGATCCCCGACACACAGCAGATCGTTGGGGGCCGTGGGATATCGGCCGCCGATATAAGCGTCGATGGCAAAGTCCGTGATGGGGTTGATGCAGTCATCCCCCACCTGGCCGCACTCGGCCGGGTTGTTTTCGAACTGCAGCGATACTGCGGGATCCCCGGGGTAGTGCAAAGTATCGCTGGAGACGACCTTGCCGAGCCAGTCCGCCGGCGTCGCCGCCTGGGGCGACTGGCTCAAGATGAGAGACATCGGGAGCTCGACCACACCGCTGGGGATCGGGTTCTCCTTCAGAGAGTCTGTGTACACACCGATGCCCGTCAGGTTTCCCGTGGGGTAACAGCCGCGGTCGGGATCCACCGCGTCCGGAGACGGGCACTTGGCTTTCACCACGGAGTCCCGCCACGCCTCGTTCTCGGTCGCTAACAGCAGGGCACGGAAGTCCGTCAGGGTCAGCTCGCCGGCTTTGAACGCCAACCAACGGCGTACCAACGCGTTACCCAGGGTCTTGACCGTCGTCGGGTTCGTGGGATCCGCACGCCACTCGTCGAAACCGTCCGTGCCGAAGTTGGAGAGGTAAAACACCGAGCCGTTCCACTCCCCCTCCGGACTGCGCGCGTAGGTCAACAACACCTCGCTGCTAGCTCCTCCGCGGGCGGTGACTTGAATCAACCCTTCCCAACGGGCGTAGGCGGGGTTCTCGGGCGACGGAGGAGCCGCTTGTTCAAACTGCACGTCCGCGGTCTCGCCAGCTGCTAGGGAGAAGGTGAGGACTCCGTCCGTACTCGGCGTGCCCACGCCGATCTCCAGCCACAGCAACGCGTTTTCCGTTACCTCGACCAGGCCGTCGTCATTGAAGTACCAGTGCTTCTCGCGTGTGATATCGAAAATCACGTCCGTCTCGGACGTGTTGGTGACGCTCAAACGAAATCCGGCAGACCGGGCAGTGAAGTCAATACGTCGTTCGGCCAACTCGAAGGGCAGCAGCTCATTCGCACCCGATGGGACAACGCTGGCTCCACCATCGACTCCGGGGTCGCTGGTTCCACCAGGCGCGGCTGATCCCGCCGGTACCGATAGAGAGCGTGGGAGGCCGAGCGGCATGCAATACCCACTCTCGCCGTCGAGCAATTTACAGTGTTCGTCCGACGGACACGATTCGCTCTGAGCCGTGCAAGGGATCCGACACGCAGCTCGATAACAGGAACGACCCGCGCGACAGCTTTCGTCGAACTCGCAGTCCGAATAACAACGCCCAGCTATGCAGCTTTGAAAGTCGGGACAGTTGGCGTCGTAGCGACACTCCGTGGCAGCCACAGGATCGGCGGCGACCTTTTCGGGCGACAAACAACTGCCCTCAAAACAAACTGAATCGCCAATACAGCCCGGTAGCAAACCCTCGGCACTGCAACTGATGGTGCCGCTAGAGCGCTCTAGATCGTCACGGCACGGTGTGTGGCACTTTGGATTCGTTGGGGGCGTGACCGATTGCCCGGTATCCGCTTGGCAAGTACCTAGCTCACAGATCGCCCCGTCCGCGCATTCATTACCCGGCAGGCACACACAACCGACGCCTCCCTGGGTGCAGTCATGGCGCTGGCAGACAGCGCTCTTGCACACGAGCTGGGAGTCATCGAAATCTTTGTCGCAGCTGTCATCGCCGTAACAATCGCAACCTAAGGTGCCGCGGGGGCAGAGAGTGCGGTCCTGACACGACGCCACGCCGCCCAGAGCATCAGTACACACCAGCGCGCCGGCACACAAACCGCTTTTGCAACCGCAATTTTCCAAACCGGGCTCGCACTCGATGCGTTGACACAACCCCGACTCGCAGGACATCGCGGTCCCGTCGGTGTCGGCGCTACAAGTGTTGCCCGTCAAACACGGACACTCGACAGCTCCCCGTACACAGCGTTTTGCCTCTTCGCCCTCGAGCTCGCCGCAGCCCAGGAACAACACGGCAACAACAGCCGAGCCCAGGGCTAGAAGCCAAAAACGAATCATCTTGTGAGTGGATTGGGGCATCACAGTTTCACCTCTAGACGCAGGCCTAGCTCGAAGCCGAAGCGGTACTCGGTTTCCTGAGGGAGAATAAATAACTCGTCCGATACGATGGCGCCGCGGACAGCGCGGTCGCCATAGGGAGCGATGGTTTCCTGAGCACAGACTGCCCAAATATTTTCTTCGCCCGTGAGCGCCTTGCCGTCGAGGCTGTGGCACTGCGCCGAATGAACACCCACCCACCATTCCCGGACCATCCAGGCATCCAATACGCCGCGTCCCGACCGTCGGTAGCCACCGGCCACGCCCACTCGAACTCGATCGTCCAAAAACTGGCGGTACCCAGCGTTGATACGAATATCGGAAGAGACCCGCGCCAAGTCTTCCGGGCTCAGGCCCATGCCGATGCCGATATCAACATAGATGGGCCCGGGTTGAAACGAGGCCCCCAGCTTCGTGATCGCGCTGTAGTCCCAGTCCGTGCTGTGGGCAAAGTCCGCCGAGTGCCCAAAGTATAAAGACAGTGACAATAACGAATCGCCTTCTTCTTTTGTTGGTGCGGCGTTGATGACCACAACCGAGCCACCGTTCCTATTATTCGAGCTACTGTCGTCCACCGCCACCACCGGCTTGTCACTTACGGGCGGTGGCAAACAATCGGCTTGCAGCGTCAGCAACGCTCCCCGCCAAGAACGATGGGTACCCGGAGGCACCACCTTGAGACGCTCGGGTCCCACCCCCAATTCGTAAAGGTGAGAGGTCACCACCCCTGCCCTGCCATGAGCCCGCACCATCTGCGCCGCCTCGTCACTACCGAATGCCCGTGCCACCGCCCGGGACTCAAACTTCTTGCCGTCAAAGTGACCCTGTACGGCGACGCACGTCCGAACCTGTTCGGGCAATTCGAGGCAGCGAACGACGTCTTTGAGTTGCTCGTCCCATGCGGCGACAAAAGCCGTCGACGCACCGGGTTCAGCGGATGCGCCCGTGAGCTTCCAACGTCCGGCACTGCACCCATCGGGAGCGTCGGCAACGGCGACGGGAGCTGGCGCTGGCACAGCCTCGCTGCCGACAGCGGGAGCGGTGGCCGTCGCGCTAGTTGCGCGAGCCGCCGGTACATCAGCGGGTACTCGCGCAGGGTCAGAGTTAGCCGCGGCTGCGGGCTCGGCCGTACTGGCTTGCGCGTGACACACCGGAGACATCAAGACAGCAGCTAGCGCCCACCGCGGAGCGCTCTGTCTGCAAGCAAAACTAAGAGGCATATTGCCCCAGTCTAGGTCGCCAGAGGTTTTCGGACAAGCAGAGCCTCCGGCTGAGAGACGGTTTCAGCGTTTTCGCCCTGTTACGCTGAGAGGTCTGGATTGGTCCCGCTCTGGCGGACAGTGATCATGTCAGGGTTTAGGGCGCCTGAGCGCGCCTCTGTTGTTGTTCGTAGCACACTGGGCTGAGGTAGCCAAGCGTCGAGTGGTAACGGCTCGGGTTGTTGAAGCCGTCGATGTAGTTGGCGACGGCTTCGTGGGCTTCGGTTCGAGTTACAAAGGCCTTGTGGCTAATGCGCTCCTTCTTCAGGCTCGCAAAGAACGATTCCGCTACTGCGTTGTGGTAGGCAATTTGCCCTCGTCCTTATTTCCGGAAAAGGATTGCGCTGCAGCTTTCCTCACAAGACTTCCAGCAGAACCTACCAGCGCCCCGCCAAGTATACTTGGCGGCATCGCCGCGAGGGCGCCGGTCGCAGCGCCGTATGCGATCGGCGCCGCGTAACCTCCTGCGGAAAGATCCCCGCTCTGGTACTCGCCCCAGCTCCGGTAGGTGGCGGCCCCGGCACCGATAACTGCTCCTATGCACCACGGACCACAGCGCCCACTCGGATCTCGATACCGAACCGGATTCTGCCCTGGCCAAGACCAAAGCGTCCCAGTATCCGTCAGGAATACGAACTCATCCGCGGTCGTAAACGCCCCCAACTCCGTACTCCACCAACGGGCCCTGAATGGGGTTGCCCCCCCCTCGACTGCCCGCGGCGCTGGGGCGAACTGAACGAAACGTACTCACATGGTGAGGTCGCTTACGAAATCCCGTCCAGCCGTCCCCTCCCAAACAACGGCTGCGCCGGATGTGGGGGGGACCGGGATTGAAGGCGCGAGACGGCCGTACCCTGGCAGCTCGCTTCGACTGACGGGCTACGGACTGGGGCGCTGATGCAACGTGCACCAGTGCAACGGTTGTAACATTTACAACGTCCCCTGCGGGGGCTGCCCTTTGGAATCGAGACGGCAATTGACTCGCGGGAGCAAGTCGAACGGCCTTGCCGATATGTCGCATTCGACATATTCTCTACTTCGTGGCAAGTACACAGAAGCCCATCGTTTGGATGTCGGGCGAGATAAAGACACCTCCCTTCTCGGCGCAAGCGCGGATGGAGGCAGGCATTCTCCTGCGACAACTGCAACAGGGCAGCCTCATTGAAATGCCTCACAGTCGCCAGTCGGAAGACGCTGCCACGAGCTACGGTTCAGGATGAGACTCAAACGAGGCGGATCATGTATCGCCTCAACGCCGACGCGGTGGTCCTCCTCGACGTATTCAGCAAGAAGACAGCAGCCACACCCAAGCGAATTATCGAAAACTGCAAGCGACGCATCAAAGCGTACGACGAAGCCACGAGGAACTAGCTGTGAAGACATCAAAGAAAAAGAAGCTTGAAGCTGCCGGTTGGAAAGTCGGCGACGCCGCGGACTTTCTTGAGTTGTCCCGTGAAGAAATCGCTCTCGTTGATATGAAGCTATCTCTTGCGAAGAGTCTTCGAGATCGGCGCGAGTCGAAGGGCATCACTCAGATCGCACTCGCGAAAACGCTGAACTCAAGCCAGTCTCGTGTGGCCAAAGTGGAGAGAGCCGACGCGTCCGTAAGCATCGACCTACTGATGCGTGCCCTTCTTGCTCTCGGCGCAACACGCACCGAACTCGCAAAGGCTATTGGACGACGGAAGAGCTCGCGCGCCGCTTGAAGAGAGCTTCGGCAACACACTCTCCGACATTTTGTCGGAGTTTTGACAAAATGTCGGAAGTGCTCCGAGCGCGACTTACGAACCGCCCAATCCACGCTTGAAGCCGTCACCGCTCCGCGGTGCAGCTTGAGCCCTCATTGGGCGGGGGGGGCTAACATCGTCCTTCGCCGGAACGGGGGGACTCAACATACGAATCACAGAGGTTCATCGGTAAATTCCGCGTCCATCCCCAACCCACTCAAGCACGCCAGGATGCTCTCACGCGGGTCAGGTTCACGAAGAACCCCACCGTAGAGCGACGCCGAACTCCCGTGAAAAGCCGAGATCAACAAGGTCTCCCAGGATGCCCGACAGTCGAGAGTCGGCAGCAAGTCATCTCCTCCGACATCTGCACTGTGGACAGCAGCCCCCGG
>SPKZ01019138.1_pt1 | contig 14637 bp, 19 predicted proteins | sample 2456571 | NCBI WGS metagenome assembly SPKZ01 (sample SAMN11192286, study PRJNA482655) | marine metagenome | biome: ENVO:00000447; feature: ENVO:00000244|ENVO:00000211|ENVO:00000569|ENVO:00002023; material: ENVO:00002151; isolation source: ocean water from marine abyssalpelagic zone ...
AACAAGGAAATATAACACATTAAACGATTTAATAAGGCAAAATATGAAAGATTTATTTAGGACAACAACGCCGAGAGAGTGGGTAGCGAAGCAGAAAGCGGAGCGGAGGGAGTGGGATAGGATGGTATTAGAGGATAGATTAAAAGCGGCGGAAGATATAGCGGACGAGTTCAATTTAAAAGCGAGAGATAAGAGCAGAGGGATAAACGAGCAGAGGCATTTTTTTTGTTGGTTTATGCGTGAGAAATTCCCGAGCGTAAAAAAGATAACGTGTGAGAGAATCGGGGAAATGATCGGGCGGGATCATTCGACAATATCAACGGCAACCAAGAAGGCAATAGAGTTATTCGAGATCGAAGACGAAATATTTACAGGTTTAACAAAAGAGATTGATTTAAGATTAAACGAAATTTAAAGCGATGGAATTAATAGATCAGTACAAAGCGAATTTATCCGCGCGAATAAAAGCGGGGATAGTTATAGACGAGTTAGAGTTAATTTTTTGCTACCCAAAAAAGAAACGAAGCAGAACGGCGGAAGTGTTATTTATTGACGTATTCAATAAGGTAAAAAAGAAGTACCGCCCAAAATCTAGCGGAAGCAAAAGCCTATCTAAGAAAGCAAAAAATAATCTAAAAGCATTAACAGCGAGAGGATTTAACGCGGAAGACTTCGAGAAAGCGGTAGAAGGAATGTATTTAAGTGATTGGGCTATTAAAACGGCTAACGATGTCCCCGAGCATTTGTTACGGGAGGAGGTTTTTACTAGATACTTAAATAAATACGAGCAGAGCGTAGAGGAGCAGGATAGACGAGACGCGGCAAAGGAAGCCGCTAGAAGCCCCAAAACGGTCGAGGAGGTGAAAGAGGACAGTAGAGCAAAAGCATTCGAGGAGGAGGCGTTAAAGTATTATAAGAAATCATTAGAGGGTAAAAAGTGGATAGGTAGCCCTTTTCATGCGGCAACGATTTACGATAAGATAGATAAATCTTTTTTATCAATTAGCAAGACAGAAGAGATAAAAGAACAGGCAGGAAGAGAGGCGAGAGGCGGAAGTTATAGAGGTTACATAAGTATAGGAGAGGATCGGACGTTTAAGGATTTAGTAATAATTGAAGCAATTAAAAACAGTGTAAAAATACATTAAAATATATTTTTGTATATTTGTCTAAACGGTTAGAATGGCGAAGAGGACATATTTTACGAAAGCGGATATAGTTTTAGCGATGGAGTACGCGGTTAGCGACGACAGGAGAGCGTTGAAGCAAGCGGTAGCAAGAAAGGCTTATGAGAAAAAAGTAATTAACCCGCTATCGTGGGCAGCGTCGGAGCGAGTTATTACGGCGCAGGATTTCGAGGACTTCAAAGAATGGAAACAATTAAGGAGTAAATAGATTATGAGAGAGATAAAAAAAAAGCCCTGTAAGGTTTGCGGGGCGTTCTTTAAGCCTTATATGTCAATAGATAGATATTGCGGCTATGAGTGCGCGCAATACGATGCAGACGAGAAAGCGAAAGAGAAAGAGCGGAGAGCAGAGATTAAAGCTAAGAAGCCAAAAAAGAAACGAAAAAGTATTAAACCGATTAGCGACAAGCGCGAGGAGGAGTTAGCTATTTATAGAGCTGTACGCGATCCGTATTTAACAAAGAATCCAGTTTGTGAGGTCGAGGGGTGTAGTAATAGTACAACGAATTTGCATCACAAAGGCGGGAGAGTTGGGGCGAGGGTTTACGACGAGTCTAATTTTATGGCGTGTTGTAGTGTTTGCCATCCGAGGCGAATACATGACAACCCGAAATGGGCGAGGATTAAAGGTTATTTAGTGTAGTGACTTACGGGCAGTTTAAAGAGTGGTACGAGGCAGCGAGGGAGGAGATACCGTTAATGCTCGACTGCGGATTTGTGTATTATTCAAACGTAAAGCAGTCGATAGAGCGAAACGTTTACGTAATAGATACGGCGATAGATAGATACGGAGTAAAACAAGCTCGGGAAATGAGGCATGTTTCTGCGGCGGCTAATAGTTTAGTTAATGTCGTTCTAAGAGTTGAGTATTTAGGCGAGTGGAATGTAAAAGAGAGGAGGGTTAGGCGATTTTCTAACCCTATGAAGTCGGAGGGGGTAGAAATTAAATTAAAAATAAAGCGAACAGGAGCAGAGGAGAGGCATTTTAACGCCTTATCGAATGAGAATATACATGTAGACTTTGAAAGGTGTTGTGTAACGTTTCCAGTAGGTGTAACAGCGTCAAGGGAAACAAAAAAGAGTTTAAAATATTTTAAGGATCGGGGGTTTATTTCGATTAGAGTAACATTTTAACAGTGGAGTATTACGATTAATCGGAATTAATTACGTATATTTGAAATCTAAATTAAATTAATAAAAAAGTGAGAGTATCGATTAATTGTGTTACATTTGGATTCTCGCTTTTTATTCATTTCTTGAATAATCGGAAAAGGTGGCACGTTTTACGCGCTGCCTTTTTTTATTTAACTTTATAGCATGGAATTAAAGGAGGTTTATATAGTGGTGTTTTTAATGTCTTGGCTTTGGTCAAAATTTGATCCTTTGCAGGAATTGATAGAAATAGCTTGGGATGAATTACCTGAGAATTTAATTACAAAATCCGCGTTTTCATTGTTGACGTGTTGGTATTGTTTAACTCTTTGGATGGGTGCTTTTGTGATTGGGTTTAAGTTAGAGGTTGTGGGGGTTAGTTTTGCTGCGTGGTTTATTGAAGGATTAACGCAGCGTAGTAGATGAAAGGAAAAGGGTTAACGGTTGAGCAGTTAAACACTATCGCGGAGCATTGGGACACTGACGAAAAGAGGTATTTAAGAAGATTACAAAGGATATATAATACAACGGTAAAACGGGGGGATTTAGATAATGATTGCTTATGCACTCGGACACGTAGAAAGGTTTGGATTGCTTGGTTTAGAGCGTGGGCGTTAGAAAATAAATATTTTGAATATGAATAAGGCGAGATTGGATATGGAATTTACTAGGCATTACGAGAAATTTTTAATAGTTGCTCGGGGTGTCTGCATACGAAAAGGGAGGTTATACGATCCCGAACATTGCGTGGCGGAGTTATATTTATACTTGGTCGGGATAGTCGAGAGGTTAGACGAGGATAAAGGGATTCATAATTTTGGCGTAAAGTGGTTAAGGCAGTCGATAGCGTGGGGGCGGTCGTCTTTAAATTTAAAGGAGATAACAATTTACCCTTTTATCGACAGAGTAGACGGTAAAGGGCAAGGGGGAGGAGATGAGGAAGGGAGCGCGATAGATAAATTAAAAAACAGGATTAACGAAGAGAAAGGGAGGGTAAAAGATAGAATTAATTTACTATTTTTGAGTGACTTAGCGGGAGAGGTAGACTATAATAAAAAAAGCCTCGCGGAGTATTACGACATATCGACGAGATCGGTAGAGATTTTAGTACGGAGCGCGAGGGATGAATTACGCAATTAACAAAAACAGATAAAATGGCGAAAAAAAAGCTACAATTAAAAAAGGAGTTCCGAAAGGGGCGTTCTACGCGGCATATTGAAGGTTTCGGGCGCGTGATTTTTGATCCTGAAAAGGTGAAAGAGTCGGACTACGAAAGCTATTACAAGAAAGGCTTTGATATTTTCGAGGATGCGGGAGACGCACCGAGAACAAGGGCGGAAGAGTTGGATTCGGGTAACAATGCGACAGCCGTTAAAAAGATGGCTAGTGATATGGGGCTAGAGTTCGATTCTAAAATGAAAAAAAGGGACGTTATCGATTTGATCGTAGCGAACGAGGAGCGAGAGGCGGAAGACGTAGGCGACGAGAATTAATTTAACAGAGCGGCGGGCAGTTGTTCGCCGCTTGTTTTAACTTGAAAAGATGAAACGATTAATAGTGTTTTTAATATTGTCGCTAACGTTGGCGGCTTGTGAGAAAGAGGTTAAGGGGTGCAAATGTACTGAGGTACATGAAATTTTTGATTTCGTAGAGCATAGCAACGGGACGAGTACGTTAGAGTGGGCGGTTTACTATGTTAGTGAATTACCCTCAAATGATTGTAATCAGGCGGCAGCGGATTACGAGAGTACAGGAATAGGGAAGAGAAAAAAGATTATTTGTAATTAATAATAATGGTAAAATGATGAAAAAAGCGACAATAAAAAACGCCAACGGGCAGACCGTGGCGAAATTCAATTACAAGCGTCATGAATTTATTACGGGCGGTATTGTATTTTTAAACGATAGAGCGATAGGGAGTAATGTTTTAGAACCTGTTTACTTTCATTCGACATTAACTAAGCATTCGGTAGAGTTTGATGTGTTAGAGACGCGAGTAAAGGCGGAGGAGGTGACAAGTGCGATAACAGTAATAACAAGAAGGGTTGATATTTCTAAGATTAGGGCGATTTCTAGCGAGTTATTAAATAAGGATATAGTTACGTGGTCGAGGGGTTGCGATTTGGAGCGTGTAGGGGATTTCGTTTACTTTAAAAGTGATGCGATATATCAAATTGTGAGGGTTGTATCTGTATCAAAAAATGAGATAGATTTCGAGAAAGTTAGCTGTAAAGATATGGCGGAGGTACTTTTATACGTCGAGAAGAAATAAGAGGGGGCGCAACACATGAGAAAGCACAATTCCACGGGCTTAGAGGCTTTTAAATCTTATCTAATCCGTCCCCTGTTTGATAAGTACGGACTAGAATAGATAAACCCTAGAGGCGCGGTAATAGACATTGGGGAATTTAAAGGAACGGACGGGTTAGCCTCACGAAACGAGGCTATTTTTAACTTTAAAACTTAGAATAAGTGCATAAAAATTTAATTGATTACATTGAGAATACAAAGGCGGAGTTTAAGATACTAGCGGAGGCGGTGAGAAAAGATAAAAGCCTTTCGGGGATTGCAAAAAAGACATTGATTGCATTAGATCAAGCGGCGGAGGCTTTAAAAGGGACGAAAAATAAAAAGGAAGAGGCGGAGGCTTTGGATTGGTGGCGTAGTTTATCCCTAGCATTGAGAAAGGAGTACGCTAGGGTCGTAATAGACGAGGGTAAACATTTTGGCGCGCTAGTTTTGGGCGAGGTTGTGGCGTGTTATCGTTGGCAAAAGGCAATTAACGACAATTTTAATTAAAAGATCGAAGGTATGGCAGTAAAGAAAGCGGAGACGCTATTTAGCGACATAATCGAAGAGATAGAGAATGGTAAATCTTTAGTAGACGCGTGTAAATCGTGTGGGCTAGACAAGTCGAATTTTTATAGGTTGTTAGCAGAGGACGAAGAGAAGTGCGAAGAGGAGAGGAAAAAGTACCGCGACATTTACGCGCGCGCGTGTGAGGAAAGAGATACTAAGGAATTCGAGGAGATCAAAAAGATAGCAGACGGGGAGGAGTTAGTAGACGGTGAGGGCGTAGCGATAAAAGACACTAGCGAAAGGATAGCCCGCGACCGTCTAAGGATAGACGCAAGAAAATGGAGGTTATCGAAAACCCGTCCGAGTAAGTACGGGGATAAGTTAGACTTAGATGTTACAAGCGGAGGGGAGAAAGTAAGTATATCGCTTAATCTAGGATTAGACGAGGAGGAAAAGCCAAAAGCAAAAGGGGAAAGCAAAAACAAAAAAAAGAATAAATGAAGTATAGCGTAGAACACACAAAGGACGGTAGGCGATTTAGCGAGACGATAGACGCTATTAGTTTTTGGGACGCGGAGATAAAAGCCGAAGCGTTAGGGTTAAAGGAGTTGGAAGTTATGGGGGTTATTGTTATGGTGATCCCAACGAAGGAGGACGGAGTTACGCCCGATTTTGAGAACGCGATAGATTACGACAAAGAGAGATTTAATTAAAATGAATATAAACCCTACATTTTTCCCAAAGCAAAAGCAAGTGTTACGGCTGTTAATGGATTTCGGTAACGGGATTTCGGAGGCGTTATATGGAGGAGCGGCAGGCGGTGGGAAAACTCGGGTAGGTTGTTCGTGGATTGTTATTATGTGTTTAATGTTTCCCGAGACTCGTTATTTAATCGGGCGATCTAAATTACTCGCATTGAAACAAACGACGCTAAAAACGTTCTTTGAAGTGTTAAAGGATTGGAAGTTAAAAGAGGGGAAGCATTGGAGATTTAACGGGCAAACGAATACTATCTATTTTACTAACGGATCGGAGGTAATATTAAAAGATTTATTCCTATACCCGTCCGACCCCGATTTTGATAGTTTGGGATCATTGGAAATAACAGGGGCTTTTATTGACGAAGTACCGCAAGTAACCGCAAAGGCGAAAAGTATAGTTATGTCGAGGATTCGTTACAAGCTATCGTATTACTGCGGACATTGTGGAAACCCAAACAAAGATAACGAGGCGATTAATTGGGACGAGAACGGAGAGGCGGACGCGTGGAAATGTTCGGAATGCGAGAAAGAGACGGAAGGGATAACGCCTAAAATCTTAATGACTTGTAACCCGTCGAGAAATTGGGTTTACATCCAGTACTACAAACCATATAAGGACGGGAAGTTATTAGACTATCGGGCGTTCGTTCAGTCATTCGTTACCGATAATAAATACATATCAAAGCACTATAAAACAAACCTTGATAAACTGGACGAGTTAAGCAGGACGAGACTACGTGACGGGATATGGGAGTACTCGGATAAGTTAAGTATGTTTGATTTCGATAGTATGGTAGAGGCTATGGCAACTACTAGGATCGTAGAGGGAGAGCGTTATTTTATGGCGGTAGACGTTGCGAGGCTCGGGAAGGATTCAACGGTAGTATTCGTTATTAGTTCAACTATGGAGGTCGTAGAGATTTCGGAGTGGGATAAGGTTAAATTACCTGTAACGTGCAAGCGGATAGAGCAAATACAAGAACGTTGGGGCGTGGACGAATACGATATGGCGATAGATTCGGACGGAGTAGGTGGAGGCGTGGCGGATCATTTCGATTGCGCCGTTGATATTGTGAACGGATCAAAAGCATTAGAGGGAGAGAATTACCAAAACCTTAAAACGCAGCTATATTTTAAACTCGCCGAATTAATGAACGCGGGAGAGATTGCATTTAACGACATAACGGACGAGCAGGCGGAGAAATTACAACAGGAGTTGCAAGTACTGAAACGTACTAAAGTAGATCAAGACGGCAAAGTCGCAATGTCTACAAAGGGAGATGTTAAGGCGGCTATAAATAGGAGTCCCGATTATTCAGATACGGCGGCTTATTGTATGTGGTTTTTCATGGAGGATTTAGACGATAGTTACATTACATTTTAATACTGACAATTTTAGATAGAGATATGAATACAGGAGAGAACAAATTAGCAGACGTGGAAGCGTTAGAGATTAGAAGAGAGAAAGCGAGTAAGAAAATTAGCAAGTATTACGGGCGTAATTTATCACTCCGAAAGGATAGCGGAGAGATTAGCGAGGAGAATGTAGAGATAGCAGAGCGGAAAATTAGAGAGATAGAATATTACCCCGATGGAACGAGGAAAAGCGGACAAATGATTCGTAGAATAACTAGGATATTAAAAAGTAAATAGAATGGCTATAACGTTAGAGGGTAGACCGCAGGATTTTACACCAGTTTACAACCCTGTAAACTTTTACTTTGACTCGGACAATAAAACAAACTCGGGATTTCGTTACGTATTCGATTTATACGAGCAGGGAGTAGCGGAAAAGATTAGCGAGACGAGAGGCGCGCCGCGTCCCGTTGACGGTTTCGGGGAGTCGTTTTTATCTAAGCTACTATCTCCATTAATTACAAGGAAATTCGACCCGTTAAACGTAACCGTACAGGATGCGGAGGAGCATTATATTAGATACGAGTTAAAAGTAGGAGAGGAGTATTTATTAGAATGGCTTTACTCGGACTATGAATTTTACAGCGGAGGCGCGAGTATCTATAACGGATTTGTACAGCTTAGACAATTTACAGCGACAGCACCAAACGCGCACCCGTTCGTCATAGGGGATCAAATCAACGTAATACAGGACGACGGCGGAGCGTTAAAGCCAATATTAACGGGGTTGCATACTATCGTCGAGATAGTGGACGATTGGACGGTGGTTATAGATATGGATTTTAACGCCGTAGGATCAGGCGCGACAGTTGGCGGAGAGATTACATACGCGGACAATAGAAAGTTGATTACAAGGGATTTGCTAGTAGAAACAGGGATAGCGTATAACGGAGCATTCGGAGTGCAGGCGTTTAGGGTTTACGACGAATTACCATTTATACTAGATGGATTTAACGTTAATGCTAGGTTGTTAACTACTGTCCCGTTCATTTACAAGGTAGGAGAGAATGCGGATATATGGTTAAACTTTGGGCAGGGAGACAGCCCGTTTACTCAATTAGCCTACTTTGTGAATAGTAACGGAGACGTATTTAGAAAGTCGATATTAGACGCGACGAAGTTTATACGACAATTCTACGCAGGAACGGACGACACGGGATTAACTTTAATCTCGGGGACTGCGGGATTAATCAAAGCGACGACGACCTATTACGAAGTTTATACGGCAGACGTGGGAGGAAATCAAACGAGTAAAAAGTATAGATTCGAGATTGACAGGCGTTGTAGGATTGAGGAGACAAACGTATTATTTGAGGATAAATTAGGTTCGTTTATTCCTATAATGTTTCAACTACATACCGAGAAAGAGATAGACGTAGAGCGATTAGAGTACAGGGAGAGACTAGGAGATTTAGACGGCGGGAAATGGACGCACGACACGCAGGCGGAAGGAATGGCAACGGCAAACGTAACGCAGGACGAGGGGCATTTATTACGGTCTAATTTCATGGGGCGTGCAGAGTTGGATTATTACACCGAATTGATAGCTTCTCCGACTGTATTTATTAAGTTGGATGGTGTGTTTGTTTCGTGTAAATTGAAAACGTTAAAGACGACAACGCAGGGGCAGGGAAAGCGTAAGATAGTTCGAAAGGATTTATCGGTTATGCTTAGTAATCAAAACCCCGTAAATATTTAGTATGTCGTTAAGAATCCAATTTATAGAAGAGAATAAGGGTTACGTAAATGTAAAGGAGGGGGCGGTAGTGCCGTTGAATTTAGGAGCGGCAGACGTTCGGGATTTCACGTCCAAGAAAGGCGCGTATAGTCAAAAGTTTGAGTTAGTAGGATCGAAAGAGAACGCGGTACGGATGAATCGTTATTTCGATGTTAACATAATAGCAGGGACATTTAATGTAAGCAAACGGCAGCGGGTTAACTTAATACAAAACGGCGTTAAGATAGGCGCGGATATGTATTTACAGCTAAAGGATGTTAAGGTTAAAAACGATGTAATACAATCCTACGAGGTAGTAGTTAAGGATGTAATAGCGAACCTGTTTACTGAGATAAATACAAAGGAATTAACCGACTTAAATTTTGGAGATAATAACCACCAATTAACAGCGGCTAATATTATCTCGACTTTCGGGAATACGGCAGTAGATATTTACAAATACCATTTAACAACGAACGACAATAACGAGTTTTTATTATCGCAGTTCAAACCCGCTATTTTTGCCTTTCATTATTGGGATAGAATAATAAGAGGGGCGGGGTTCGATTGGGAGTGGTTAGGAATGGACGACGACGATACGCGATTTAGTACGTATTTGATCCCGTGTAATAATTCAAGCGCAGACAGTACGGCAGGAGATCAGGTTAGCGCGACCCTCGACGAATACGAGCAGGAAGTTACGACCGTTAGTTTAGGGACGGGACAGACTAACGAGGAGGAATTTATTATCGACACGGAGATAGAGGATTTATTAAACCTATACGACCCTGTTACGGGTGTGTATACCTCTAATCTAAATTATCCTGCGGGGTCGTCTTTACTGTTTAATTTACAAGTAACTTTCGATCTACGAATACGGAATAACTTTAACGGAGCGGTGACGGCTTTTGGTGCGCCTTGGAATAGATACCGCCCATTTGTAGGAGTGATAAGAAACGGCGGAGCGTCGGCAGGGGTTGGGGAGATTTCAACGTTTGCAAATATTAATTCAGGGGAAACACTTAACCCGCTAGAGACTAAAACGGTACATTCTATTTCTGTTAATTTATCTATCCCATGCTCGGGAGTATTGGATACTGACCAATTGACCACGGCGTTAACTGCTATTTTCTCTTCGGGGAGTGGTACGGTTATGCAATGGCAGGACGCAGGGTTAACAGTTAGAGACGTAGACGTTTTATTAGTCTTAAAGGATTTGACATTAGCGATAAAGCCTAACAGCAACTCGGGTTATTTGTTCGGGCAAACCGTGGACATGAATAGAATGATCCCAAAGAAAGCAAAGCAGAGCGATTTTATTAGGGATATAATGACAATGGCTAATTTATGGGTCTATATCGACGAGAGTAACCCTAATAAATTGATATTCGAGAACAGGGATAAATACCTAGACAAAGGAAAGGTTAAGGATTGGAGTAAAAAGAAAGCGCAGGACAGGGAAAGCGAGTTAAAATTTCTATCCGATCTATCGAAAAAGAAAACGTTATTAACGTACAAGTCAGATAAGGACGAATTAAACGCGGCTTATGAGGGAACGGTAAACGAGATTTACGGGCAAGTAGAGTACACTTACGAAAGCGAGTTTGTGCGAGATGTAGATAAAAAGGAGTTAACGTTTAGCCCTACGCCTTCGCATTCCACGACGTTTGGGGCGATAGTACCCGCAATAAACGGGATTGATCCTAAAATGAATATACGCGTCTTATTAGATGGGGGTGTTATACCGTGTCAAGATTTCACAATACAGGAAGCACCGACACAAATAGTGACCGTTTCGGGGGGTTACCCTTACGTGGGACATTTTGACAATCCGTTAAAGCCTACGTTAGATATTAATTTTGCGGTGTGTGATTTCTATTTTTACCCTGAGTTACAAGTAGCGACAAATAACGGGTTATTTAATTTGAATTGGAGACGGACGCTAAACGCAATAAACAAGGGAAAAATGTTGACGGCTTTGTTTTGGCTTGACGAGTACGACGTACAGACATTTAAAACTAACGATAAGTTATGGGTAGATTCTGCGTACTGGCACGTAAACAAAATAACGGCGTACAATGCGAATAAACGACAGTTAACAAAAGTCGAGTTATTTCCAGTAGACGACGAGGTTAAGATACCATTCCAAGTAAGAACAAAACCAACTAGCAGCGGAGGAAAACCGAGCAGACCGATAGGGATAGGAAGTGGAACGGGACTAACTAGACCAGTTCAAAAGTGGATTGGTCGAACAATGGAAAGTATTAACAGCGTTTTAGGTTTATCGAGCGTTAAGATTATCGGGAAAAATAACGTAGTTTTAGGGAGTGTAAAAAATACACTAGTAGTCGGGGACGGTTTATTAGTTGATAAGGACGGAATAACGGCGAAGGTGTACAGCTTTGGAGACGGGGTTTATTTAACCAGTGAGGGGGTAATAGGTGCGCCGCATAATTTAATTAGTGCGGGGGTTAACGAGGTGTTAAACGAATTCAGTACGAACACGAATAATTTAGTAACGGGAGGAGTAGACGCCGTTAGAGGGTTAGGAAGCAATACGAGCGTAAATAAAATAACAGCTAATTAAATGGGTATTATACAACAGAATTCAAGAATACAACACCATCAATTTAGTGGGCTTGGACTGCCTGCGACCGTACCGAGTCAGGAGGATTTTACCAATCCTCAGACTCCGTGGTTAAAAACTGATTTAGTAGACGGGGAGATCGGAGTTAACACGACAGATAGTAAATTATTTATAAGGATTGGAGGTGTTATTATAGAGATACCAACGGGGGGAGGGTCGAATATAGGAGACTCGGATTTAGTTATAGATGCTCCTACTAGGTCGTTAACGTTAAACGGAGACGCAGCGGCGGACTCGTTCGAGATAAAAAAAGGGTCGGGGACATCATTTTTTAAAGCGTTGGGGGATGAAAGGATACAAACGGGTAAAATAGAAGTCGGAAAAGTTGGAACGCCTGTACAATACGGGCTTAACTTTCAGGGTAATTTCGCTAGTTCTGGATTAGCTAAAGGGTTAAACCATTTAGGGGCGTTAATATTTGATTTTAGACAGATTGGGGCGGATGCTAGTTTAGGACTAAACAGCGGGGCGGGAGTGCAAAATATTTTTTTAAACGGAAATAGCGGAAAAATTAACGTAGTGGGTAAGTATCAAGTCGGAGGGGTTGACGGATTCACGGGTACGGGAGCTTATACAAATTTCACAATCTCGGGAGGGATAATTACAAATGCAACATAGTAACAAGATGGTAAAAACGATAGAGAAGCACGTAGTAGACGCGCAAACAGAGTTAAAGAAAATTATATTTTTTCAGTTGGTTACATACGGGAGAGACGCAATAGGCGGAGGGTGGTTTGTGACAGTTAGAGCAATGTACGAGGACGGAAACGGGGGGTATGTTGAGATAAGTTTAACCACTGAGCAATACACGGAGGCAAAATTTAGGTCAGTATTCGGAGGGATGGACGTTAATACTTTAATGGACACGGAAGACGATTCTATGGTGGGGCAAATAGCGGCAAACCCTGCGAAATTTTGGGGGTTAAGTGCGCAGGATATGGAGAAAGTTGTAGCAGCTTAATAAATAGTTGATAAAATGGCAAGTCTTGAACCGATAGTAATACCCGTTAAACTTGGCGATCTCGCGGACGCTAAGAAGCAGTTAAGAGAACTTAAAACAGTAGCGGACGACGCGACAGCACCCAACCAAGCGCAAGCGGCGAACAGTTACAAGAAACTAGCGAAAGAGGTTAAGGGTGTAGAGGAAGCATTTAAGAAGCAGACCAAAACAACAAAGGACTTAACGAAAGAGTACATTAGAAATGAGGAGGGGATGATAGAAGTTACCTCTCAAATCTCTCTAATGGAGGATAAAATGTACGATCTCGTATTATCGGGACAGGCAAATAGCGAGGAGTTTATAGCGTTGAGGGCTAAGACTGCGGAGTTTAAAGCTATTATTATCGAGACGGATAAGGAGATAGATTTACTAGCGGAAAACAAAGGGCTTGGAGCGATAGGCGGAGGGCTTGGCCAGATAGGGGAGAGATTGGTAGCGTTAGATTTTGAAGGGGCGGCAAAGGACGCAAGTCTTTTAAATAAGCAAATGGGAAGCTTGGGAGCAGTAGGTAAGAAATCAATATCTGGACTAGCTAAAACGGTCGGGCAGTTATCCAAGGCGTTTATTAAATTCGGAGTCTCGTTATTGGCTAATCCTATTTTTTTACTGGTTACGGTTATTGTGGCGATAGTCGCAGCCGTTGCCGTGTTCCTTGATAAGTTGGGGGTATTACAGCCTATACTAGACGCTATAGGTACTCTATTTGGATGGATAGCGGACGCGATAGAGTTAGTTGTTCAAGGGTTTAAAGATATGACCGATTGGATAGGGATAACGGATTTCGCAGGAGAGGAGGCGGCACAAAATGAGATAGATAGAATTGATAAAGTTTTACTCAAAATGAATGAGTTGATCGATACTAGAAACAGGAGGTACGACGAGGAGTTAGCTATAGCGCAAGCGAGAGGAGAGGACACTATAGCGGTTGAGCGGAAAAAATTAAAGTTTAACAAGTTCGCTAATGAGTTGCAAAACAAAGCATTGAAACGTCAATTGGAAGCAGGGAAGGAAAAGGGTATTTTAGACGAGGAGGAAATAGAAGCGTTGAGAGAGAAAATTAAATTAACCTCGACAGCTATTAAACAATCGAGAAGCGAGTTAAGAATATTGCGGGTTAAGGAGGAGGTAGCAAAAAAGAAAGGTAGAGAGGAGGAGGCAAAAGAGGAGGAGAAAGCAGCAAAAGACGGAGCGCAGAGAGCGCGACAATTTGCAGCGGATAGATTGCAGGCGGAGCGTAGGATAAGATCGTTAACATTGGAAACAATAGAGGACGGAGCGGATAAGGAATTAGCTATTAACGCGGAAAAATATAGCAATTTAATTGAGGACACGAAGAGAAACGAGAAACTATTATTGAAAGAAAAAACGGAGTTAGTCGAACTATTAGAGGCGGAGAAACTGGTTAAGGATTTGGCGATAAACAAAAAAGCAAACGACGAAAAGGAAAAACAAAATACTATGTTTGCCGAATTGGTTAGAAGTGTAACCGAAGAGGACGAGACGGATAGGATTAGAATAATAGAGGAGGCGGCGCAGGAGAAAATAGATAAGTTAACGGAGGCAGCGACAGAGGAGCAAAGGCAGACGGCAGAGTTTAGGGGTGCGATTAACGATATAATAATACAAAAGGACGCAGAGTTAACAAACGAGCGGGCGTTAATTGCGGAGGAAGAGTTACGCAGAAAATTAGAGTTGAGCGATAATGATGTATCGCAAACAATTGATTTGTTGGATAAATTAGAGGAGATAGAGTTAGCTAGCAAAGAGAGTACAGAGGTTGAAAAGTTGTTAATTGAACAGAAATTTGCGGCGTTAAGAGACGAAGCGAGAGCGGAAGAGGTCGCAAAAGAGAAGGAGAAAGAGGAGAAAATCAAAGCGGGAAAAATAAGCGCAGCGGAGAAAGGGGCGCAGGCGATTTTTGATTTAAACGATTTGGTGTTTGAGTTAAGGAAAAAGAA
>SPKZ01013452.1_pt1 | contig 14635 bp, 24 predicted proteins | sample 2456571 | NCBI WGS metagenome assembly SPKZ01 (sample SAMN11192286, study PRJNA482655) | marine metagenome | biome: ENVO:00000447; feature: ENVO:00000244|ENVO:00000211|ENVO:00000569|ENVO:00002023; material: ENVO:00002151; isolation source: ocean water from marine abyssalpelagic zone ...
GGAGAGATAGAGAAGGCGAATGGATTGTTAAGAAAGATAAATTAACAGGAAATAGAACATTAAAAATACCACAAGGCTCAGAACTATATTTCAAAACTAACTTAGACCCTAACAACCCTGAAGATATTGAAGATATTAAAAAATATCCTAAATATAAAAGCTACTCTGATGGTTTTGTTAATAATGAGCGTGGCATGGGTGGAATGGATAGGGATTTAGATAAGTTAGAATCAACGATTAAGCAATATAATTTAGATAGGTTATATGATGTTAAGTATGTGAAAGGTTATATTAATGCATATGAAAAGTTCAAGAAATATAAGAACACTAAAACTAAAACACACTCAGGTTTAATGAAAAACCCTCTTGATAAAAGAATTACTAAGAATTTTTATAAAAAGAAAGGTTAATTATAATTAACCTTTCTTAAATTTTTAAATTTCAATTATCAGCTTCTTTTTCTTCATCATCAGCTAAAGCTTTAGCCCAATATTCAACATAATATTCAGCTTCTTTTTCTAATGAGTAGTCATAGTTATTAATCTTTGCGTGAAAAGACTCTATGATAATACTACTCATATCATCAGGATGAGTGAATCCAAGCCTCACCATTTCATCATACAAAGGGTCTTTAGCCCACAAACCAAAGATGTTTCTAATCCATCGTCCAAGACCATGATGATAATCGCTTAAATCATCTTTACTACATTTTTTAAATTTTTCATATTCATCATCATTAGTCATTACTATTCCTAATGCTGTATACGTTTCTTCTAAAGTATTCGGTTTTATATATTCTGCCATTATACTAATTTTTCATCTTCACCAATTGTATTAATTATTTTAGAGTAGGTTAAATCACATTTCTCATCAATCCAATCATCAATGAAATATAAATTAGTACTACCTTTTATAAGACCAAATAAAATAGGGTCTTTCTTTTCTTCTGTTGCCAATACTTCTTTTTTTAATAACTCGGCAGCATCAGGGTCATAATGAAGAATAACATAGTTATCAAACATACCTATTTCTTCAGCCTTATTCTTTGATTCAACTACATCTTTAGGAATGATTCTATCAAAATCCAATAAATAATCAAGCTTCAATCCTCGACAACTTTTCAAAACAAATTTAACTAAATTATTCTCAGTTAGTATTTGGTCAAAACCACCATCCCTTAATTTAATTTCAGCTACTATGATATTTCTCTTCGTTATAAACTTTCCTCTCAAATCTTGTTGACCACTTTCCTTTAAAACATTAATGTAATCATCAACAATATTTAATTGATTCTCCAAATCTCCAAATCCATCAGAGTTTAATTTCAATTCTTTGAAAAATTCTGTAGGGTTCAACTTCTTTTTAGAGAACCTTCTTTTAATTTTTAAATAGCTTTTATAAAAATTATGATGCATTTTATTTTTAAACTGTGTCTTAATAGGAAAGTTTAATCCATCCCATACATCTTTCTTTACCTCAGTCCTAATAGATTTACTACCTCCACTTACAGCAATATCACCAAAATTAAAAACAGTATCATTAGTGGCAAAACTAACACCACCTTCAGTCATACCCATCTCAACTAAAGGTCTTGTTGACTTTGTTAATGTTTGGTTTATAGAAATACCTTCTCTAAAAATCTCTATTCTTTTTCTATCGGCTGATAACATATAAACTTTTTTACTTATATCTTTACTTAAATTAAATACAAATATACAACGAGATAATAATATATACAAGAAATACTTCATATGAAATATGAAAATTCTTTTAAGAAAGAAAAGTAATAATATATAGACTATGAGCATAAGTAAAGATAAAGATAACAGCAAAGAAAAATTAGAAGACTTCAACCAAATTTTAGAAGTACATAGGTATAATCTAAAAAATAACCAACTTAGAAGACATAATACTAATAGTATTAAATGGAATAAAGAAGGTGAAATGGTTATGTCTTCTCATTATGATAAATCATATCATGTGAATGAGTCAAATGGAAATGATGATGATATTGATTCTATTTTTGTGCCTAGATTCTCTATGAAAAAATATAAGAATCCTTTATTTGCTAAATTTCCACCGAACAAAGAATTAAAATATAGTAGAGATTTAATTACACTAGCTATGGAATATGGAATGATTCTTCAGGTTCAATATAGAGGTGAAGATGATAGTTTTGTTCAAGGTAGAACTAGGGTAATATATCCAATGTGTTTAGGTACTAGCTCTAAAGGTAGACCTCTATTAAGAGTATACCACTTAAAAGGATGGTCTTTTTCAGAAGGAGGTAATACCGATAAAGCATGGAGAATGTTTAGAACTGATAGAATATTAAGTATTAGTTTCACAGGTTCATTTTTCAGACTTGCTCCTGATGAGTATAATGAAAACGATAAAGGTATGCGTGGTGGTATTATTAAGAGCGTAGACTTTGCTGAAGTTAAAAAGAATCAGAAGAAATTAGCAAATGAAGGCACTATTCAAAATAAGAAAGAAATTCTTTTAGATGAAAAGAAAGGTAAAATTTCAGTAGTAGAAGTTTTAAATACGAATTCTGCCTTAGACTTAAAAAATCCTTTTGATAATCCAAGTATAGAGGAAGAGAATAAAAAACTTATTAGACTAACATTCCTAAAAAGTAAAACTACCAATAAAAGAATAGCTATTTTAGGTGCTCTAGGTAAGAAAGGTAATACCGTTAAAATAAGCGCAAGTGGTAAATTCTTAGGTACTTTCACAGTACTTAAACATACTATGGGTGATGGATTAGGGAAACCACATTTGAAGCAAGTACAAGGTGAATCTATTTACGCATTAATGGTATTTGTTAAGAAAAGGAATTAATCCTTTTTCTTATTTAACAATGAATCTATTTTACGAGTTCTAATCTCACGTTTTAAATGGTTAGATAGTTTTTTGAATACATCTTGTTCAGTACTTTCAGGCATTTTTTCTATCACATTACCATCTTTTTTATTAAGCCTAGCAAATCTTACAAAATCTTTTTTAACATTTGTATTTAAATTAAGGAAGCCTGACATAGTAGATATACCATTTGTTGAACCATCCACTAAAGGAGTAATTTCTAAAGTTATTTTATTAAGACTATGTTTATAATGATAAAAATAATTATTATCCATATCGTATATTTTTATAATGGTCATAGTCGATGAATAATTAACTATAGAAACTCCTTTTGCTATAAGAATTACCATTTCATAATATAACATCCTTGATATTTCTATAGTTTCAGTAATATCTAATGCATGTTTTACCTCCTCAATACAATCAACTGTAGATAGCTTATCAAGTAAGCTATCTTTCATTTTTAATAATTTTTCATTAACCATTTTTCATTAGTATATCTAGTTTCCGTTTAATCTATACATTTTATAACCTGAAATGTTGTATATACCTTTAGAAATTACTCATATTTCTTTAATAAATTTTCAATCTTACTCTTTCTGTTAAATCCTTTTAACCTTGATATTACTTCAGGGTATTTATTTACATTATTTCGTATCAACTCTTTAATATATTCCTCATCTTCAGTAGAACAGAAACCATGACCACTAATAAGTATTTTTCTTTTTAAGTAGTTAAATTGTATTTCCTCTAATGCTGTTGTAATATATAGTTTATAACTCATTATCTTCTAAAGATTTTTCACCTAGTAGAATATCAACTAATACTTTACGCCTTTTCATCACCCACTTATTACTAAAAGATTCGATGATAACTGTGTCAATATTACCAACGGTAAATTTCAATTCAAAAAAATTATCAAATCTAATTTTACTATAATCATTAACTTCTAAAGCAGATTTTATATTCCCTATAATTAAATCTACACCATCACCTACTGTTCTAAAACTTGAATACTCTTCACTATCTCTAAACTCTTCTAATCTTCTTAATTTTTCTTTAAGATATATTATTTTAAATCTTCCTATATTTTCCATTACTTAACTTCTATAATTTTATCATTTATAAATTTACCAACTAAAACATCAGCAACATAATCATCCATATCGTAGTTATTAAAAACAGAAAGAACACACTCATCATAATCATCATCATTAATATATCCTTTCTTATCATAATACTGCTTAAAGATATCATAATACTCTTCTTCTAAAAAATTAAACACATCGTCTAAATCTTCTTTATTAGCATTTTTCATCACATCTTCAGTGTAGATATTATCCAACTCATATGATACAACATGGAATATTTCTTCCTCAGTATCATATAACGTCTCATTTTTTAACTTGTCCATAATAACATTAATTATAGCTTCAAAATCAGGGGTCTCATCTTTATCAGATGTTATTATTTCATAAAAATCTTCCAAGAAATCAACATATTCTAACTTATTTAAACTACAATACTGCTTTATCTGTGATACTATTAATATTCTATTATCTAACCTTAACTGTTCCATATCTCTAATATTTATTTCAATAAACTTTTTATTTTATTTTTACGGGATTTAATAATTTCTTCATTACGTATCAAAGTATCATAACTAACACCATAATACTTTGTCAGTGCATCCTTATACCAATTTATATAACTAGGCGAAGATAGACAATGGAACTTTTCAATAAGTTCCCAATATTTGAATACATGGTACTTTATCTTGCGTTCATAAACTCTGATACTAGTTTCACGTAAAATACCATCGAAGTTAGTATCTATTTTAATTTTATTACCTCTTAGAAAAATCACCATACTATTATATGAACAAATATGAATTTGTTCAAAATAAAAAAGCCTGTATAATTTAATTATACAGGCTTTACTATTTGTGTTATATTTACACTATTAACTATTCTTCTACTTCTTTCTCTACTATCATGATTTTTTCTTACTTTCTATTACCAAATCTAAACCAAATGGTCTTAGAGAAGTATATTCCACATCATAATTCTCTAATTTGTTTTTATGTTCATCAGGTAATTTATCCTTAATTTCATCTATAATACACTTACCATTAGCAGTAATAGATTCAGCAATATCCTTATCAAACATTACGAAATAATTTCTAGCAAATGGAGGATAGTAAGAGTTTAGATTCAGTTTATCAACAAAATCAGAAATATGTTTAGGTATAAACCTAACCTTTACTGCACCATCACTACCCTCTTTCCCCTTATTCTCACTCATTGCCTAACTCTTTAGCCATCTGTTCAATATCCTTAATAGATTCTAAACTATCACAGTCATCTTTATCATCCCTGAAGCTTTTAAAAGATGGGTGTAATAATGCATATTCACCTTTACTATTCTGTGATAAACCACATGATTGAACTTCTATAATAGTACCCATCAAATCATCCATATTCTCCGTCACAAACTTCATTGTAACTTCCTTCATATTAGATGTATTCGATTTCACAATCCCATCACTAGATTCACAATTAATTGTAGAAATAACTTTCTCGTTTTTAGTACCTTTTTCACCATACTCAAAACCTGTTATTCTTAAATCAACATCCATGTTTAGTTTCATCTTCATTTGATGATTAGGCTTACCATTTTTCCAACCACCATCAAGTGATTTTAAAATAGTACCTTCTTCACCACGCTCCAACATCTCAACAAAATGAGCCATTGCTTCAGCATACGAGGAAACGATTTTAAACTCTACTAGTTCAACCATCGTTGTCTTATCAATGATTCCTTTTAAAGTTTCCCATCTCTCGCTATATGGTGTCTTACTAGCCCTTTCAAAGTACTCATCGAAACTAATAACATCCCAGCATGTGAATATAATAGAATCTAATGCTTCTTGATATGGCATATGTTTCTTTTCAAAGTCAACTAATTTCTTAGTAACATCTACATCATTTGCACGTTTTTTCCCAATATCAACAAGACTAGAGATAATCCCATTAGCTTCATATCTCGCAATATTTTCATGTTTCATAGTCAATTCACCATTCAACACATAATCATCAAATTGTGATAATTCTTCCATGAATTTAGAACCTTGGAGATATGTTGTCTCACCACCTCTTGATTCTAGCTGAACTTCACCACCTTTGATTAATGCATTGGCATATCGACCATCCATTTTCACATCAGACTTAGCCTTTTTACCTTTTTCAAAAAACTTCACAGCTAATTTCTGTGAAAAAGATTTAGCACCCATGTAAGGTGTTTTCTCAATTAAATCATCAAATATTTTATTGATATTGGTTGTACCCATACCAATCTTAATATCCTTTTTTATAACACGCTCTAATACATTAGCATCATCCTCTGATAAATTGGCTAATAAATCCTTTAAGAATCTAACACCATCATATCCTGTCTTCTCTCTATCACTCAATACTTTTAGTGACAATAAAGCATGGTCTAATGTGATAAAAGGCTTTACTGATTCAACATCATATGCAGGAATTTTTTTAATATAAAACTTTATCCTTTTCGATAAAGCTAAATATAATACTTTCTCTAAAATTTTAATATCGGCATATTTACCGAGAATTTTCATTTTCATGTTATCCCCGCCCTCGGCAGAGATTTCATCTAAAATTTCTTTAATTTTTATACTCATTCTTTATTTCCATTTTCATTTTTCATTACTGATACATAAGCATCTATTGGGTGGTCTTCCATTATAAATATAAGATTGATATAATTTTCATATCTATTATCAGCTTCTTCTCCATGTCCAAAAATTATATGTCTAATCATAAATTCATACCAATGGATTTTCATGTGGTCATCATAATTTAGTTTATAATCCTCCCATCCATTATAAGGTTTATAATTTTTATACAAATGTATAATATTGTCTTGGATTATAAAAATATCCTTATAATCAGAATATTGCTTATATAATATTTCCTTTAATATTATTTTATGCTCTTCTGTTAGTTCTATTTCTAATCTCATAGCTTTTTATATTTTATATTCTTGTATCATCATCACCATACATAGCTTCCTAATCCTCATCCTCATCCTCATCTGACCATGCTTTTTGTTGGGCTTTGTGTTTTTCAACCACTTCATTACTACCTCTATTTATATGCTCAATCATAACAAAGTTTGATTCCTGAGAGCCATAATATGATGGTCTAAGTATCTTATAAGCAGTTGTTAAACCATATTGTAAACACATCAAATCTCTAATTACATCCTTGAAACTAGACGATACACCAATGAGAGAATAGAAGTTATAATCACATAGATTAGATATCATACATTTACGCTCCAATCCTTGCTTAGAACTTCTTGGGTATGATAAAGCACTATAAACTTCAAGAAGTTCCTCCCTATCTTCATCAGATATACCTTCCTTTTTTAGCTCTAGTACTAAACCTTTCAGTTTTTCTTCAATCTCTTCTTCAGTGTCACGTGCTTCAATTTCATCTAACACTTTACATAATTCATCAACCATAGTATCAGGTTTAAACCAATAACTACCTTTACGAGAATTATTCACTACTGCATCATACACAGGTCTAGCAAAATGTGTATTAGTTAAATTTCTTAGAATACCTAATTTCGTTATCTCTCTATTATCCCAAGTTTTTATAGACCATTCTTTATCACCTGAATATGTATCCCATCTATCATCACTAGAAGCTTCCATAATCTGCTCTATATCCATCTGAAAGAATTCTTCCAACATTTTCACATTAGCTTTATTTTGCTCATCATCATGAAGCGATATATTACCGTAATCATCATATGTTCCAAATAAAGGAAACCCGAATGGTGAAAACATACCTGAAGAACCATCGTTACTAACGTATAGACCCTTTTCATACAAAAGATAAAGATAATCTTTATCACCCAAGTCTAATTTTTCATGATTAGGATTTTTCTCATTGTCATCGTCACTATAACTACTATACGATTTCGATTTATTATGTGTCCTAGTCCAACTAGGTACTAAAAATAACCATACCATCTCATCACCACACGCAATAGAAACATCACTGATACTACACGTCGAATCAAAACTACCCATAAAATTCTTTATTTATTTTTTATTATTCGCTTATTTAAAACGATTATAAATTAATATATACTAATACAAAACTAGGGAAATAAAAACAAAATTCCTAATCGTGATAGTAAACAAATATAATAATATGAGTAAATTGATTAATTTAACAGACTTAAATGCAGATAACTTCTTAGAAATGTTAAGAGATACAGATATTGCAATTTATGAAAACATACAAGGTTCTAAAATATTCTTTAGATTTAATGACACCGACCTTGTTATGAAGAATCGAAACCTGAAAAATGAACCTATCAATAAGATAGATTTGGCTATTCAAAAATTTTATAACACTGCATATAATTTTTTGGAGAATGTAGATGATAGAGCTAAAAAACTTTGCCCTGATAATTGGTGGTTCTGTTGTGAATATTTTCCTGATGAACAACCATCACATTTGAAATATGATAAAACACCTACTAATAATTTAATCTTAACATCAATTGTTAAAGGTGGCACACATACATTTAATTTAGAGGAGATATACGAGTATAGTAGTCTATTAAACATTGAACCATTACCTGTATTATTTCATGGTAAATTAAGTGATAAGCAGATTGAATTATTAAACTACTTTTTACATACTAAAGTAGATGATTTAGAATTTATATTTGGAGAAGATGAAACAAATTTCTCTAAATTTTTCTACACAATACTTTCACCTAATATGAATAATTCATTATTAATGGATGATGGTAAATTTGAAGACAATGTAGACAAACTAGTGATTAAATTTGACAATAAAGATGAATTGTCTTTAGGATTATTGAACCCAATGTATGTTAAGAATAACGAAAAGAGTGGTGAACATATAGACACTTATACGATTCTATTATCAGACTTCTTAGAATACTTACAAACTGTTGATATTGAAAGAAGGTTTTTAAATGGTGAGAATGGTGACGATTTATATTTAGAATTGATGTGTGATATATTCAATAATTATTTAGAGGATAGAGAGATTAGAATATCTAATTTTGAATTCAACGTACCTCCATTTTTCTACAAAGACAAATTCAAAATTAATATTGACTTAGTTACAAACCAAAAAACTAAATACTATTTACAAAAATCGGACAAACTAGAATACATATTTAAAATTATTTTATCTTCATTCAGATATAGAAAGAATAAAGCTATTGGAGTATTCACTAATAATACTATTAAAATTTTTAATGATTACGTAGATACTATCACAGGCGTTATTGATAGAGCTATGAGAATTGAAAGAGAAGAAGATTTATCACAGTCTAAGCTATTAGACTTTGGAACTTTTTATGATATAAAATACCCTAAAGATGCTGAAGATAAAGTATATCCTGACCTTTATAAAAATTTAGAGGATGAAGTATATGCAGGTGATAAGAAGAAAAAAGGAATCTATACTTACGGTAAAGGAAAAAAAGAAGGTGGTTTATAAACCACCTTCTTTTTTTTGTTATGAATCAATATCGGCATGAAATACTTTTGACATCTCATATCTACGCTCATTCACACACTTCGCACTATCCCTTTTATAAAATATTTCAATAAAAAGTATTTTCTCATCTTCAATAGGAGTATTTTTAATATCGTCTAAATGACTAGTTTCAGTACCCACATACAATGCTATTTTCTTTTTAAGCCTAGTAGATTGCTTTCTCCAAGTAGCTTTTGCTATTTCCCAAATTAGTACATTATCCTCATCAGACAAATCGTTGAAATGTACAATACATGATAAATTATCAGTATCATTACGATAAGGTGTTACTAGAAATGTAGAATCTGTGGAAATAGAACTAACCAAACTTCTTTTATCAACTGAGTATCTAGCTTCTAATGAAAAGGTTAAAGCGTATGATACCTCACCTAAATCTTCTAAACATTGCATCTTACGTTTCATCTCAGATATCTCAGATGAAAAATTAACTTTGGAAAATTCTTTATGTTCTAACATAGTTGTAATATAAGAAAATTAATTTATAATACCAAATACCAAATACCAAATACTTATTTAATCAATTATAATAGTGTCCGTGTTCTTGACACACATATCTAACCTATCGTTGTCAGACATTTTTGTATATGCATCATCACTAATAACATTCCAATCAACTAAACGAATCCAATAATATTCAGGAGTTGCTTTCCTAGCAATAATATCCTCTGACTTTTTAGTGTAAATAATTTTCAATAATTCGGGATTATTTACTAAGTAAATATTCTCTGAGAAATAATAATTGAAAACTTCTTCATCTAAAGAATCTAAAAGCTCTCTAAAACCTTCACTAGGATAACCTCTCCAATCCAATACAATATACTTAGGAGAGTTAATAGCTTTAGAAAGTTTAACTCTATTATATCTTAATGCATCTTCTAATAACTCTTTAGTTATATTTTCATTCTTAGCATCTAATATCATAATTCAAATTGTTTATGTTTATGTTTAACCTGAATGCAATATACACATAATAAATTATAGAAACAAATGATGAATTATTATTTTTCACCTAATAATTCATCAACTCTTAATTTAGATTCTAGACCGTTTTTACCTGTATAATCTTTAACGAAACATATAGTTGCGATACTATTATTTCTTATGATGGCGTATATTAAATTACCATTACTCTCAGTATCTTCATCTATAACCACTAGAGTCTTACCTTCAGCCCACTCTTCGGTTTCATCATCATCAAATTCTACAAGGCTAGAATCAACTTCAAAAAGTCTATAACCATAACTAACATCTTTATCAAATTTGATATTTCTTATTATAGTTACCTTCTGTTGGATATTATTTTTAATATCATCAGGAATACACATAGAACCAACTCTTTCATATCCACCTTTAGGGTATTCAAACCCAATAACGAAAGAATCCTTATTAAGGATTCTTTCTAATAATCTACTCTCAAAATGCTTTATACTCATATCAATTATTCAAATCAAATTAAATACAAAGATAAGTTAATTATTCTAAATATTTAATTTAATAATGATAATTCTTTTCATCTTTCTGAATCATGATTTTAAGTTGAGAATATAACCAAGAATTAAATGACGATATAAAATTCATATTTCTATCAATTATATCTCTACTAATATCTTTCACATAATATATTTGCTGATTATCAGATGTATTCATTATATAAACACCCTTTGTATCTAAAAAATCTCGGATTATTTCTACCAATTTCCAACTGTTTTCTTTACGTGCTTTATCATGCATGTAAATTAATTTTTCAATAGAATAAACGTTTAAATCTTTATTCAGTGTCATTATTATCTTCCTCAATATTTTTATCCTCTTTGATAATTAAAGCTTTAGTCTTCGTATCTTCTAAAATCTTTAACTTCTTTCTATCTTCTAAAATCTCTATCTGATTTGTACATGCGTGAAAACACTTTCGTGTAGGACTTAACCCATTTTCAATCTCAGATAAACATCTACAATGTTTTATATACGTCATAATTAATATTCCTCCATAAATATAGGGGTTTTATCTCCCATATAAGCACCTATTATATTAAAATCAAAATACTCTTCAGCTTCACACTCATGCATACCATCCTCCATTAAAGATAATATAATTTTATGCTTTGAGTAAATCAATCTCATATCTCTTTCATCAAGACCTATTATAGCAGAATCAAAACCGTCAGCTATTAAGAAAGTTTCATCCTCGTATCTTTCTATTATATTTTCTAACATAACTCTTCTAACTGCTCTAATGTAATTTTATCCCAATTCTCTTTTAGAAATTCAAACTTCATCAATTCAGGTAAAGTAATTTCTTGTCGTGGGTATATATTTCTATCTTCTAAATATTCTACTTCATCTCTTAGATTACCATTGTGATTAGATTCACTTTCTAAACCACTAACTTCATATTCTAAATCATCAATATCATCAATCAGATTAGTATTTTCTTTTTCTAAACGAGTATTCTCACTCTCTAATAATACAATCTTTTCTTCTAAGTCTTTTACATCTTTCATTTTATTCTTCACTTTTATAGTTAACCATTAAATCAATAGTTGTTGCGGATAAATCTGCTCCACTTTTAACAAATCTATTGATATCATTTAAATTTAATATACCTGCAATCTTCACTTCGAACATTCTTGGTATTATGTTCTTTATATCATTCCATTTCGTAATTGTTGTGATTTCAGGAATTAATCCTGTAGAAGACATAATAGAATATATTCCAATATTTTTTAAATACTCAATTATTTTTTTGATATCCTCAATATCTTGAACCCCCATCTCTAACATCGGTCTTAACTTCACACCTTTTTTAGAGCAAGTTAAAACTATCTCTCGCCAAAACTCGGTATCCCACTCCATATATTTCTTGTTCCAAGGAAATTCAATTTCATCAATATCTTCATCAATAACATTATTAATCTTAGCTCTTAAATCTCTTTTACTAAATCTAGTTGGTGGATAATTTATAATAGCTATCTTCTCACAATCCAATTCACTGAAATGTTTAATATTCTCAGCAAATGTTGCAAATCCACGATAAGCATTATCTTCCATTAAGTTAAGTTTCTCCCTAACAATAGAAATATCGACATCATATTCCAAATAGTAATAATCAATTTTATTAAATGCTTCTTCATTTAATTTATTATTTTCATTTAGACTATTAAAATCTCCAAACTTCTTAACCATAATTATAATGTAGTTTTTTATATATACCCTATATATAAATTTTAACACTATGAAGTACTTTAAATTATTTGAAGATTATACTAAATTAAATATCGGAGATAATACTACTATTGGTAAAATAGATGATATGACAGATGACCAATTTTTTATTGATGGTAATTGGTATGCTAAACGAATAATAAAACCAACTGATAGTGTGACTGATAATGTAACTGATACTGATAATGAAAGAACACCTCTATACATAGATAAAGACGGTAAGAATATTGTCTTTGATAATGGTGATGGAATACTTATAGTAGTAGATGATGTTAATAATGCTCACTATATCTCATTATGGGATATGAAGAAAGAAAGTAGAAGGAAAGTTGGTTTTTTAATAATAACAAAGTCTAAGATGAGCTTCAAAGGAGAAGAGTATAATACCCTTGATAGCGTTGAAATTGATAAAGAATATAGAGGCAAAGGATATGGTCATAAGCTTTATGAGATAGCTCTTAAATACTTAAATAACAATGTTAAAGGTATTGTATCTTATCTACCTGATAGAGTAAACAAGAACCAAGTTCCTGCAATTTATAGAAAGTTTGATAATGAGATTATTGACAACACATACCATATCATTAATAGATAACTAATCACCAAGTAAGTCTTCTATCTTATATTTTCTGATTTTACCTTTCTGTGATAGATTGAAAAATTCTTTATTATTACCCTCAATCACAAAAGATGTTGTGTAATCATTTGTATCAAATATAATACAGTTCTCATGTTTCTCAACACCTATAACTATTTCAGGCATAATACTATCTGAAACGTAATATAGCAAATTGAAACCTGTTTTATCTCTAAACTCTAAAACCTTTTCATACACTTCGGTATTAACCCTAAAATTCATTTGACCACTCATTTCTGAATATTCAAGTACATCTTTATTTTCGTTTATAATTAGTGTTGCCATTTATAACATTTTTTATATTATAAACGGCAACACTAATTTGTTCTATATTATCTAATGTAACTTTTATTATTCTCTAAATCTATAATTAAAGTTTCAGAACCGTCATATAACCAATCTTCATTAGTTAACTCATCAAAGTTGTATTTAAACCTAACAGGCTTCAAATAATCAGTTAGACGAATAAGCTCATCCTTATCTATATCACGATATCTAAATTCACTACCTGCTCTATATTGGGCGAATTCAATCCCCGTAGGTATTAATGAAATAATAAAATTCTCAATGTCTTCAGAACTATCTAACATTTCATTACCTGTTATATTCTGATTTCCAATAGTCATTAATGTAACATTACCAATCCAATCCCACACCGTGATAAAATCATTATCACCAAAAGAAACCATTATTTTTTTAATTTCACCTTTTCTCATAATTTTATATACTACTTTATACTTTCTACCATCTACCATTTCGAGAACCATCTATCCCATCAATATTATGGTCATTTGTAACTATAAATATACTACCACCAATAGTAATCAATAATATAACTATCAATGCTGTCACATAAGCCCATGTAGGAGATTCTACACTAAGGAAATCAAATTCTGAGAACTCTCTGCGTATATAATTATTCACTATATTTTTATGCGAATAATTTATGATAGATTTGAAATTCTTAGTACTCAAATGTTTAGCTTCAACTATATTATTTCGAATCTCAATTTTGAATATTTCTACCTTAGACCATGAGAAAACATAAGCCCATTCTATTTCACGCTTATCATTAATACCTATACAAATATTAACTTCATTCTTATTACCACCACCCCAATAGTTCTGTTGCTCGAATCCTGCTTCCATAGGTTGGTTTTTATAAATCAAATAAAACACTTTTAATTGCTTCGATGCACCTACTAAAGAATTTAATTGATTTACATATTCATCTAAACTATTATTCTCTCCTAAAATAGCATTAGATTTATAA
>SPKZ01006752.1_pt1 | contig 14631 bp, 13 predicted proteins | sample 2456571 | NCBI WGS metagenome assembly SPKZ01 (sample SAMN11192286, study PRJNA482655) | marine metagenome | biome: ENVO:00000447; feature: ENVO:00000244|ENVO:00000211|ENVO:00000569|ENVO:00002023; material: ENVO:00002151; isolation source: ocean water from marine abyssalpelagic zone ...
AGCGACGGCGGCCTATTCGATCTGACCGGGAAGGTGGCGATCATCACGGGCTCTTCCAAGGGCATCGGCAAGTCGACGGCGACCGCGATGGCCGAACACGGCGCCAGGGTCGTGATCTCTAGCCGCAAGGCCGAGCCCTGCGAAGCGGTGGCGGCCGAGATCAACGCGAACTGTACCGGCACTCCCGGCGAGGCGGTCTCGATCCCGGCGCACATCGGGAAGAAGGAAGAACTCCAGAACCTGGTCGACCAGACGCGCGCGAAGTGGGGCCGGATCGACATCGTGGTCTGCAACGCGGCGGTGAATCCCTACTACGGGCCCTCGAAGGACATTCCGGATTCCGCGTTCGACAAGATCCTCTCCTCGAACGTCAAGTCCAATCACTGGCTCTGTCACATGGTGCTTCCCGAGATGGTGGAGCGGAAGGACGGGGTGATCATCGTGGTCTCGAGCGTCGGCGGGATGCGCGCAAGCACCGTGATCGGGACCTACAACATTTCGAAGGCCGCCGACTTCGCGCTGGTCCGAAACCTCGCGGCCGAATACGGGCCTCACAACATTCGCGTGAACGCGATCGCACCCGGGCTGATCCGGACCGACTTCGCCCGCGCGCTCTGGGAGAACCCCGAGATCCTCAGGGCGGCGACGGCCAACACGCCCCTTCGCCGGATCGGCGAGCCCGAGGAATGCGCCGGTATCGCGGTCTTCCTGGCCTCGAAGGCCGGAAGCTTCGCGACCGGCCAGAGTTTCATCATCGACGGCGGCCAGACGATCGCCTGACGGGCCGGCGACCGGGTGCGCGGTGGCCCGAGCTGAGTCAGAAGAGCGTGACACCCAGGTAGATCAGAAGGAGGCCCACGCCGACGGACAGGGCCCCCAACGCGCGCAGTATTCCCGAATCCGAAACGGCGTCGAGAATCGACTCCACGAAGCGCTGCGCGGAGCGCGGGAAAGCCACCAGTCCCAGGCCCGCGCCCGCAAACGCGATCCACCCGAACCACTCGAGCCCGCGCGCGGCGAAGCCGGGCTCGGCCCGGACTGCCAGGCCGAGCGCAACTCCGCAGAGCAGGAGACCCAGGCCAAACGCGCGAACCCGCGCCGGCGTCCGGATCAGCCTGCGGAAGACCCGGAGCGTGGCCTGGGGCGCGATCAGCAACGGAGCGCGGATCACTACGGTCAAGACTCCGAGCCCAATGATGATCGGGCCCAGTCGACTCACGTCTCGCCGGTCTCAGCCCTCGCCGCCGGCCCTTCGGTACTCGGGAACCGTATACCCCGCGCCGTTCAGTGCTGCGACGATCTCGTCGAGCGAGACCTCGTCATCGTCAAAGCGCACCGTAAGGGTGTGCGCATTCATGTCGGTCGCGACGGAGTCAACGGCTTTGATCGATTCGACGGCCGCACGGGCCGTCGCAGATGTGCCTCCTCAGACAACGCCGGGCGTTTCGAGCACATAGGTCACGTTCTCGGCGAGCGCGGCGGACGCACTTGCCAGAACGAAGAGGGCGGTGATCGCGAATCGGAGCATGTCTGTCCTCCTCGGGTTCCCAACGGGTTTAGCGAACCCCTCCCAGATCGCCAGATCACGTAGGCGACGGGATCGGCCCGCGACCCAACTGTGGCATGATACATGCCGCGACCCGGCTTCGCGCTGACATCGTCGCGGCGAGGAGTCGGGGCCTGCTGGAGAGGATCCATGTCCGAGTCCAAGCTCCCCGAACAACAGCGCGAATTCCAGACTTACGCGCGCGGCTGGCTTGCCGAGAACGCGCCGCCCCCGCCGCCGGAGCGAATGCCGCTCACGCCGATCGAGGTCATGACCACCGGCCAGCGGGACTACCTGCAGGACTGGCAGCGTCGTTGTTACGAGGCGGGACTGATCGGGGCCGACGTGCCCACCGCCTACGGCGGGGGCGGGCACGAGGGCTGCCAGCGGATCGCCAACCAGGAGATGAGCCGCGCCGGAACGCCATTTCCGATCAACGTCGTCGGCCTCAACATGGCCATTCCCACGATCCTCGAGCACGGCACCGAGGCGCAGAAGGTCCGCTTCGTCCCGGGCGCGCTCAGCGGTGAAGAGATCTGGTGTCAGGGCTTCAGCGAGCCGGGCGCGGGATCCGACATGGCCAATCAGCAGACCTTTGCCGAGCGCCGTGGCGATGATTGGATCGTGAACGGGCACAAGGTCTGGACCAGCCTGGGTCACTTCGCCAAGTGGATGATCCTGCTCGCGCGCACGAGCCGCGACCACAAGTACGACGGGATCACCTATTTCCTGTGCCCGATCGAGGGTCATCCAGGAGTCACGGTCAGGCCGCTGATCAAGATGACCGGGGAGAGCGGCTTCAACGAGGTGCTCTTCGAGGACGTGGTGATTCCCGATTCGCTGCGTCTCGACGACGTCGGCAAGGGCTGGACCGTGGCCATGACCACGCTCACCTACGAGCGCGGCGCGGCCGAGAGCGCGGGCGGGGGTGGCGGCGATTCGGTCCACCCGATCCAGCAGCTAATTGAACTCGCCCGCGAGAGCTACCGCAACGGGGTTCCGGCTGTCGACGACCCGCTGACGCGAGACCGCATCGTGGCGCGGGCGATTGTCGCCGAGGGGCTGCGCCAGAACGGACGGCGAGCGCGGGTTCCAGCGCTGACGGATCATCCGATGCGGCTTCCGCTGCAGGCCAAGGTCACCTCGTCGGAGTTCGCGCAGGAGAATGCCAGGCTCGGTGTCGAGATCGCGGGCGCGCGCTCGATGCTCTACAAGCTCGACCCGAGCGCCCCGAACGCCGGTTACTGGCCGCTCGCCTACATGAACTCGTACGGGTACACGATTGCGGCCGGGTCGAACGAGATCCAGCGGAACATCCTGGGCGAGCGCGTACTCGGGCTTGCGAAGTCAAAGTAGGGGATCCGGCATGGCGATCGCGACTCCACCCAGGGACTTCGGCTTCGGCTCCGACGAGGAGATGCTGCGAGACCTAGCCCGCAAGTTCCTGGACGAGCAACTGCCGATTGAAAAGCTGCGTGATCTGGTCGCCCGGGATCATACGGCCGTGTACGAGCGCGGAGAACCGACGCATTGGGACCCGGATCTCTGGAAGCAGATGGGCGAACTCGGCTGGAACGGGCTGGCGGCCCCCGAGGCCGCGGGCGGCGTGGGCTTCAAGATGGCCGGGATCGCGGCCCTGGTCGAGGAACTCGGTCGGCACGCCGTGCCGTCGCCCTTCCTCGCGACGCTGAACGCCAGCTTCGCACTGCGCGCCGCCGACTCCGAAGCCGCACGCGCGACACTCGTCCGAATCGTCGACGGCGCCTCGGCATCGCTCGCGATCACAGATGCGAAGGGCAACTGGGAGCCCGGGGCCTGCGATGTCACGGCCCGGGATGCGGGAGACGCCGGGGTGGTCCTCGCGGGGCGCGCGCACTTCGTACAGGACGCCTTCAAGGCCGACCTGCTCGTGACCACGGCACAGGCGAGAGACGAACTTCTCCTGTGTATCGTCCCGGTTGACGCTGCCGGCCTCAGCCTCACGCAGGATCACATTCACGACCTGACCCGCGACCAGGCCAGCGTGCGCTTCGACGAGGTTCGGGTCCCGGCGTCCAGCATCGCGAGCCGCGACGCCGCCGCAGTGCTCGAGCGTGCCTGGCCGGCGCTGCTGGTCGCGGTTGCGGCCGACCTCTGCGGCACCAGTGAGTGGCAGCTCCAGACCACGGTCGAGTACGCCCGAAACCGCAAACAGTTCGATCATCCGCTCGGCTTCTTCCAGGCCGTCAAGCACCCGCTCGTGAACGCGATGATCGCGATCGATCGCGCGCGCTCCCTGCTCTACCACGCGGCCTGCTGTATCGATCAGGAGCGCGACGATGCGCCCACGGCCGCGCGCATGGCCAAGAGCGCGGCGTCGGATGCCGGCGCCTTCATCTCGGACCGCTCGGTTCAGCTCCACGGTGGGATCGGCTTTACCTGGGAGTGTGACGTGCACCTGTTTTTCAAGCGCAGCCTGCACAACCAGGCACTCTACGGAGATGGCGCGCACCAGCGGCGGAAGCTCGCAGACCTGCTGATCGGGCCGGTCTAACCGCCCCGACCGGCCGGCGGGTCCGGCCCGAGGGGCAACGGCGGGCACGCCTGACGCTCAAAGCCCGCGTCTGTGCCATCGCTCCCGGAAGCCGGACCCGCCCTCGGTCTCAAGCCCCCCCGTGTCGAGGTCGATCACGTTCTCGAGCCCAGCCCAGCCCAGCCGGGAAATCGAGCATGAAGCCTTCCGACATCGAGCGGGAATTCGAAGCGGGAGAGCGGATCCTGGAGGCGGGATCGACCTGCCGAGAGCTGTTCGTGATCCGCCGCGGCGAAGTGCGGGTGGAGAAGAATCCGCCCGAACGGCTCGGCCCGGGCGAGCTGTTCGGCGAGCTCGGTGCGATCCGGGGCTGCCCCGAACCCTTCGGGGCCGTGGCCGAGAGCGAAGTGACGGCGCTGGCCCTCGACGCCGAGCGGCTCACGGCGCTCTGCGCCGAACCCGGCGAGTTCTCTCTGCGCCTGATCCGGCACCTAGCCCGGGTGCTCGAAGCCGCGCTCGACGATCCGGATCTCCGGGCCGGCAACTCACCCCTGCTCGAGGCTCCCGAACTCCGGCGGGTGGCGGCCGCGATCCTCGAACGCGCGGGGCCCACAACCGACGCACACAGCCCGCTGCCGGCCGCCGCGGACCTGCAGGATCTGGCGACGGCGGTCGAACTGCCGCTCGAGGAGACCTACCGGTTGGTCCAGCTGCTGTTCGAGGCGCGTTACCTACGGCTCATCGGAGGCCGGCTCAGCCTGCCCGATCCCGCCGGTCTCCGGAGTCTGTGCGCCGAAAGCGCGTCCAAAGGCTGACGCCGAAACCCGTAGGCGGGGCCTGCAAGTTGCTTCCCGGCGAGTTTCGGGATACGAAGACGCGGTGCGTCCCAGCGTCGCCCAGCCGTGCCTTGCGCTCACGCTTCTGGCCGCGCTGGCCTTCGGGGCCGGCAGCGCGGCCCGCGCGGCGAGGCCCGAAATTCCGTTCGACATCCGTGCGGACCAGATCTCGTACGAGCAGGATCGCGACCTCTACGAAGCCACGGGCCACGTTATCGTCGAGCAGGAAGGGGGCGGACGGCTCGAGGCCGACTGGGTCAGCTTCAGCGCCGAGACCCAGCTCGGCATCGCCACCGGACACGTGCGGATCACCGAGGACGGGGATACCATCGAGGCGGACTTTGCGGCCGTCGACTTCTCGAAGCTGACCGCGCTCGCGACGATGGCCGCCCTCGACACGCCCGCACCCGGCTTCCGGGTGAGCGGCGAGGTCCTGCAGAAGACGGGGCCCCAGACCTATCAGGTCGAGCGCGCGAGCTTTACGACCTGCCGCTGCCAGGACCCGGACGAACGGGCTCCGTGGTCGATCGAAGCCGAGCGGGCCGACATCGAGGTCGAGGGATACGCCCTCGCGAAAAATGTGCAGCTCCGGGCACTTGAGGTCCCTTTCCTCTACCTCCCCTACATGCTCTTTCCGGTCAAGACCAAGCGGCAGAGCGGATTTCTGATGCCGACCTACGCGAGCGATTCCCTGAACGGATACGAGATCGGCCTCCCGTTCTTTTGGGCGCTGCGCCCGGACCTGAACCTGATTCTGCACCCCATCTACATGACGAAGCGCGGCCCCAAGTTCGGGACCCAGGTCGAATACCTGTTCGGCGAGCGCAGCTGGGCAGAAGCGGATTTCGGGCTCCTGCTCGGCGATCGCGCCGTCGACGAGACCGACCCCGAGACCCCGTATTCGGACGACCGCTGGGGCGGGTGGCTGCGTCTTCAGCATCCACTCGGGCCCGGTGCGCAACTCAACTTCGACGTGGAACAGGCGAGCGACAACGATTACGTCCTCGACTTCCGGGAGTTGGCGGCGTGGCGTAACGATCGCTTCCTGCGCTCGTCGATCTGGGCCAGCGTCGCGAAACACGGCTTCGCGGCCCACGCCGAACTCGCCTGGGTGGACGATCTGCAGAGCCCCGACAACCTGGACCGAGACGACTTCCTGCTCCAGCGCCTTCCAGACCTGGGCCTGCTCGGTGTCCCGCGAACCTTCGGCCTGCCGGCTCTCCGGTTCGGGTTCGACTCTCGCTACACCTATTTCTATCAGGAGCACAGCGGCGACACGCACAACGGGCTGTCGGCCGTCGGCAAGCAGTTCTTCGATACCGGCGCCGACGGCGTCTTCGACGCGCGAGAACCCAATCCCCAGACCGGGATCTTCGACGGCGCGGACAATCACCGCGATGACTTCGGCAGCTTCGGAGGCTTCGAGGGCGACGACATCTTCCAGGAAGGGGAGTTGCTCGCAGACTCGGGATACCGGATCGACCTCTACCCGCGGCTGAGCCTGCCTCTTCGGGCAGGCCCGATCGAGACGCTGAGCGAGATCGGACTCCGCGAGACCCTCTACTTTTCCAACGAAGCCTCCTCTGCGCGACGCACGCTCTACACGGGGCGCTTCGACGCCCGGATTCGCCTGGCGCGCGAGTTTCAGCGCGGGGAGGGCGTCGTGCGGCACCTGCTCGAGCCACACGCGAGCTTCAACTGGATCTCGCACGACTCCCAGGCGTCGAACCCGCTCTTCATCCCCGAGGGCTCCGTGACTCCGGAACGCCTGATCACCTTCGACCCGCGCGTGCTGCTGCGCAGTCAGTCCGACCGGATCGATGCAGCGCGCCTGCTGATCCTGGGCGTCGGGAATCGCTTCTTCCGCTTCCGGGGCGACGGCAGCGGGACCGCGCAGTTCGTGGGCGAACTCGAAATCGGTTCGGGCTACGATTTCGAGCGGAGCCGGATTGCGGCCGCCTTCGTCGAGGCGAGCTTCTACCCGAGCGACAACCTCGAGTTCGAGTTCGAGTTGGGCTACGACCTCAAGGACCGGGAACTCGACGAACTGCTCGGCGGCTTCCGTTGGTCGGGCGCATCCGGGCACTCCCTCGGGCTCGACTATCGCTACCTCAAGAAGCTGCCGATCGTATTCGAAGACTTTCCGCTGGACCCCGCGTTCGAGGACTTTGATGCCGGGTTCAAGCACGTGAACCAACTCAGGCTCTCGGGAAACTTCGCAGCCCTGCGCCGTCTCGATCTGTTCGGCGGGCTCAGCTTCGACTTCGAGAACGACAACGCGCTCCGGGGCCGGCTGGGCTTCGCGCTGCATTCCAGCTGCGACTGCTGGGACCTGATCGTCCAGGCCATCGAGACCACGCGACCCCCGACGACACAGGTCACGGTCGAACTCCGACTCGCCGGGCTCGGACTCGGAAGCGAAGACGTGCGCGGAAGCCAGGCCCGGCACTGACGCCCAGCCCAGGCCTGCACATGCGGGGCACCGCTTGACGACCGCGGGCCGGCGTGGGAACCTCCGCCTGTCATGAGGAACGCGCCATGGTCCGCCCCGACCGCGACAGCTTTCGCGCGCTGGCCCGCGCCGGGCGCCCGGTTCCTCTTCTCCGCGAAGTCCTAGCGGATCTCGAAACCCCGGTCGGCCTGTTCCGAAAGCTCGACGACGGCCGAGCTTCGTTCCTGTTCGAATCGGCCGAGGAGAGCGAGGGCCGCGGCCGCCTGAGTCTCATGGGGTTTGGGACACGCGTCCGCTTCGTCGCGCGGGCCGGCGTGCTCGAGGTTCAGCGCGCCTCCGGAATCGAGCGAAGCGAACTCGCTGCCGGCCCAGAGGGCGACCCGCTTTCGGCGCTTCGGCGCCTGCTCGAGGCGGAGCGCCCGGTCGAGATCCCGGGCCTGCCGCGCTTCGCGGGCGGCGCGGTCGGCTACCTGTCCTACGACTGGGTGCGCTACGTGGAGCGGCTTCCGGACGAGAATCCCGACGACCTGAAGATTCCAGAGTGCTTTTTCACGTTTCCTGAAGTGATTCTAGAACACGACCGCCGGCAGCAGCGGCTCTCGGTCGTCGTTCTGACGCCGGCGCTCGCGCGCGGAGCCAGCGACAGCATTTGCGATGCCGCGTACGCGGCGGGACTCGCCGAACTCGAGCGGGTCCTCGAACGGCTCGGGAAGCCGGCCCCGGCCCCCGAGCCGAGCGAAGCCGCATTCCCGTCCGCCTCGGAGGAGCCGGCGGACGAACTCGAGATGAGTTCGAACGTGACACGCGAGCGCTACCACGAGATGGTCAAGCGCGCGAAGGAGTACATCGAAGCCGGCGACGTATTCCAGGTGGTCCCGTCGCAGCGTCTCACGCTGCCACTCCAGAGCGACCCGTTCGAGATCTATAGGCGGCTGCGCGTGATCAACCCGTCTCCGTATCTGTTTTTTCTGCGCTGCGAAGACCACACGGTGCTCGGATCTTCCCCCGAAATTCTGGTGAGGCTCGAGGGAGACGAGATCACGCTGCGTCCGATTGCGGGCACGCGACCGCGCGGCGACACGCCGGCCCGGGATCGCGAACTCGAGCGCGAGTTGCTCGCCGATCCCAAGGAACTCGCCGAGCACCTGATGCTGGTCGACCTCGGCCGCAACGACGTGGGGCGCGTAGCCGAAATCGGGAGCGTCCGGGTCGACGAGTTCCACGTGGTCGAGCGCTACTCTCACGTGATGCACATCGTCTCGAACGTGCGCGGGCGGTTAGTGCCGGGACAGGACGCGATCGATCTGTTGCGCGCGACCTTCCCGGCCGGGACCCTCTCGGGCGCGCCCAAGGTCCGTGCGATGGAGATCATCGACGAACTCGAGCCGACGCGTCGCGGGCTCTACGGCGGTGCGGTTGGCTATCTCGACTTCCGCGGCAACATGGACGTCTGCATCGCAATCCGCACCATGCTGATCAAGGACGGCAAGATTCACGTACAGGCGGGTGGCGGCGTGGTCGCCGACTCCGACCCCGAAACCGAATACCAGGAGAGCTTCCACAAGGCCCGCGCTCTGATGCGTGCGGTCCAGCAGGCGGACCGGGAGAGCACAGCTTGAAGTTGCTCGTGATCGACAACTACGACTCCTTCACCTTCAACCTGGTGCAGTACCTGGGCGAACTCGGCGCGCGGAGCGAGGTCGTGCGTAACGACGCAATCGAGGTCGCCGCGATCGGAGAGCAGCGCCCGGACGCGATCGTGATCTCTCCCGGGCCCTGCACGCCGCGCGAGGCCGGGGTGAGCGTGGAGGTGGTCCGGCACTACGCGGGACGGATTCCGATCCTGGGGGTCTGCCTGGGTCACCAGTCGATCGGAGCCGCGTACGGGGCCGCAATCGTGCCCGCGCGGACGCTCATGCACGGCAAGATCTCGGCGATCCATCACTCCGCAACCGGACTCTTCTCCGGGCTGCCGGATCCCTTCGAAGCCACCCGCTATCACTCGCTCGCGATCGACCGCGCCACGCTCCCGGCCGAGTTCGAGGTTACGGCCTGGACCGAGGACGGCGAGGTGATGGGGATCGCGCACACGGAGTTCCCGGTCTTCGGCGTGCAGTTCCATCCCGAATCGATTCTGACCGGCAAGGGCAAGGCCCTGCTGCTGAACTTCCTCGACGCGAGCCATTCCGCCGGAGGAGCGGCATGATCGGCCAGGCGCTGCGCAGCGTCTCGGCCGGGCAGGAACTCTCACGCGACGAGATCCGGGCCGTGATCGGTGCGATCATGGCAGGAGAGGGCGACGACCTTCAGATCGCGGCGCTGCTCGCGGCGCTGCACACGCGCGGCGAAACGCTCGAGGAAGTGATCGGGGCTGCGCAGGCCATGCGCGACCACGCGATCAAACTCCCCGAAGCTCCGCCCGACGCGGTCGACACCTGCGGGACCGGCGGCGACGGTGCCGGAACTTTCAATATCTCGACCGTCGCCGCGATCGTGGTGGCCGGAGCCGGAGTTCCGGTCGCCAAGCACGGCAACCGCGCCGCTACCAGCCGCTGCGGCAGCGCGGAGGTGCTCGAGGCGCTCGGGATTTCGCTGGAACTCGCACCGGCCCGCATGGCCGCCGCGGTGACCGAGGTCGGAATCGGATTCCTGTTCGCGCGCGCCTGCCATCCCGCGATGGCGCGCGTCGGGCCGATTCGGGCACGGCTCGGGATTCCGACCCTGTTCAACCGCGTCGGTCCGCTCACGAACCCGATGCACGTACGCCACCAACTCGTCGGGGTCGCCGATCCCGGCCTGATGCAGCCGACCGTACGGGCGTTGCACGCGCTCGGTGTCGAGGGCGCCTGGGTTGTACACGGGCAGGACGGCCTCGACGAACTCTCGACCTGCGCACCTAGCGAGATCTGCTTCGAACGCGACGGCGAGATCGTGCGGCAGACGCTCGAGCCGGGCAAGCTGGTCCCGCGCGCTCGGCCCGAAGATCTCAAGGGGGGCGAGGCGACCGAGAATGCGGCGATCGCCCGCGCAATCCTGGCCGGGGAGCCCGGCCCACGCCGGGACGTCGTGCTGCTAAACGCAGGGGCCGCGCTCTGCGCGGCCGGCGCCGAACCCGACCTGCCCGGGGCACTGGAACGCGCGGGTGATGCAATCGACTCGGGACGGGCTCGGGATCTGCTCGAGCGCTGGACCGCGTTCACGCGCCGCGAAGGCGCAGGCAAGTGAGCGTGCTCGATGACATCCTGGCCCGCAAACGCGAGGAGGTGACGGCGCTCAGAAGCAGCCCCGGAGAGGGCGCGCTCGCACGTGAGGCCACGGGGGCGCCGCCGGTGCGTGACTTCCTGGCGGCGCTGCGTCACCCCGGCGCGGAGCCCCGCGTGATCGCGGAGTTCAAGCGCGCGTCTCCTTCCCGGGGCGCGATCCGGGCCGGCGCCGCCGCGGACGAGATCGCACGCGCCTATGCGGGGGCCGGCGCGGTGGCGCTCTCGGTGCTGACCGACCGTGACTTCTTCGGCGGTTGCCTCGAGGATCTCAGGAAGGCACGGGCGGCCTGCGCGCTTCCGGTGCTGCGCAAGGACTTCACCCTCGACCCGATCCAACTGCTCGAGGCCCGGGCCGCGGGCGCGGATGCCGCACTGCTGATCGTGGCCGCGCTCGAAGACGCGAGGCTCCAAGAACTGCTCGGCTGCGCGCGGGAACTCGGCCTCGCCGCGCTGGTCGAGGTCCACACCGCCCAGGAACTCGAGCGCGCGCTCGAGGCCGGGGTCGAACTCGTCGGGATCAACAACCGCGATCTGCACAGCTTCGCGACCAACCTGGGTGTTACGCGTGAACTCGCATCCCGGGCTGCGGGCCGCTGCGTCGTGAGTGAGAGCGGGCTGCGCGAGGCCGCGGTCCTGCGCGAACTCGGCGCGGCCGGCACCGACGCGTTTCTGGTGGGCGAGGTGCTGATGCAGGCTCCGGATCCCGGGGCCGCGCTTCGCGCGCTCCGGGGAGTGGACTGATGCAGGTCAAGATCTGCGGAATTACGAGTGCCCGGGATGCGCGCGTCGCGCTCGAAGCCGGCGCGGATGCGATCGGGCTCAACTTCGTACCGGGCACACCGCGTGCGCTCGATCCGGAGGCCGCGCGCGAGATTTCGAGCGCCGCCGTAGGCGTGGCGGTCCGGGTTGGCGTGTTCCGCGACGCGCCCTTGGAACAGGTGCTCGGGCTCGTCGCCGAGATCGGCCTCGACGCGGTCCAGCTCCACGGCGACGAACCGCCCGAGTACGCGGCCGCGCTTCCGGTACCGGTGCTGAAGGCGCTACCCGGAGACGCGAGCCTGGAGGAACGCGCCGCCGCTTACCCCTCGGTCGACCTGCTGATCGACCACCCCTCGGGCGGTGGGAGTGGCACGACCTGGAACTTCGAACTCGCGCGCAAGCTGGTGGCCGCGGGACGCCGGGTCTGGATCGCGGGCGGGCTCTCGCCCGAGAACGTGGCGGACGCGGTGCGCGTCGCCCGACCGCACGGCGTCGACGCGTCTTCGACACTCGAATCGGCCCCGGGCTGCAAGGATCCCGAGCGCGTGCGTGAATTCGTGCGCCGCGCGCGCGAGGGCGTGGAGCCGAGGAGCGAGCCCGACGCCAGCGGCTACTATGGCCCCTACGGAGGCCGCTTCGTTCCCGAGACCCTGATGCCGGCGCTCTCGGAACTCGACGAGGCCTACCAGGCGCTGATTGACGACGAAGCCTTCTGGGGCGAACTCCGAAGCCTACTCAAAAGCTACGCGGGACGGCCCACGCCGCTCTACTTCGCGGAGCGAATGTCTGCTGAGCTCGGACTGCGCGTCTACCTGAAGCGCGAGGACCTGGCCCACACCGGGGCGCACAAGATCAACAACGTGCTCGGACAGGCGCTGATCGCGAAGCGCATGGGTAAGCCGCGCGTGATCGCCGAGACCGGCGCGGGCCAGCACGGTGTGGCCACGGCCACCGCGTGCGCGCGCTACGGCCTGGACTGCGAGATCTACATGGGCGCCAAGGACATCGAGCGGCAGGCGCTGAACGTCTTTCGGATGGAGCTGCTGGGCGCGCGCGTGCACTCGGTCTCGTCGGGAAGCCGGACGCTCAAGGACGCCATGAACGAGGCGCTCCGCGACTGGGCCACCAACGTGCGCCACACCTACTACGTGATCGGCTCGACCGCGGGCCCGCACCCCTATCCGCAGATCGTACGCGATCTGCAACGCGTGATCGGGGAGGAGGCGCGCGCGCAGATCCTCGAAGCTGAGGGTCGCCTGCCCGATCTGCTGATCGCGTGCGTCGGGGGTGGCAGCAATGCCATGGGCCTCTTCTGGCCCTTCCGGGACGATTCGGCGGTCGCCTTCGTGGGCGCTGAAGCCGGCGGCGCCGGCGTCGAGCGCGGACCGCACGGGGCCCCGCTGTCGGCGGGCACCCCCGGAGTTCTCCACGGGAGCTACTCCTACACACTGCAGGACGACGCGGGCCAGATTTTCGAAGCGCACTCGATCTCGGCGGGACTCGACTACCCAGGGGTGGGCCCGGAACACGCACACTTCAAGGACCTGGGCCGCGCGCAGTACGTGCCGGTCACCGATGACGAGGCACTCGATGCCTTCGTCTGGGTCACGCAACTCGAGGGGATCATCCCGGCCTTCGAAACCGCGCATGCCTTCGCGGAACTGCGGCGCCGCGCGCCGGAGCTGCCCCGCGAGAGTGTCGTGATCCTGAACGTGTCGGGACGCGGCGACAAGGACGTCGCGCAGGCGCAAGAGCTGCTCGCGGCGCGCAAATGAACCGGATCGACCGCATGTTCGAGCGCACGCACAAGCAGGGGCGGGCCGCACTCGTGACCTTTCTCACGGCCGGCGACCCGGACCTGGCGCTGACCGCTCAGCTGGTTCCCGAACTCGAGTCCGCGGGTGCCGATCTGATCGAACTCGGATTTGCCCACTCGGATCCGATCGGGGAGGGCGCGACCATCCAGGCCGCCTCCGAGCGCGCGCTTGCCGGCGGCACGACCCTCGGCCAGGTGATCGAGACCGTGCACGAGATCCGCCGGGTCTCCGAGATTCCGATTTTGCTCATGGGATACGTGAACAATGTCCTGGCCTACGGAGAAGCGCGGCTCGCGGCCGACTGTGCCCGGGCCGGCGTCGATGGCCTGATCGTGGTCGACGTACCATTCGACGAGGGCCAGCGACTCCAGGCCGAGTGCGACGCGCACGGGATCCACCGGATCCTGCTCGTGGCTCCGACCAGTACACCCGAGCGCGTGGTGCGGATTGCGGCGCGAAGCCGCGGCTTCGTCTACTGCGTCTCGGTCACGGGCGTGACCGGTGCCCGCCGTGAACTTCCCGCCGACCTCGAAGCGCTGGTGCGGCGTATCCAGCGCGTCGCCTCGGTCCCGGTCGGCGTCGGTTTCGGCATCTCGACCGGCGCACAGGCCGCCCAGGTCGCCCGCATCGCGGATGCGGTCGTGGTCGGCAGCGCGCTCGTCGAGCGGGTCGCGGCTGGCGCGTCTCCCGAGGCCTCTCTGCGTGCCGCCTCGGACTTCGTGCGCGAACTCGCAGCCGCGGTGCGCACGGCGCGCCAGACCTGAGCGAGCGGCCGGGAACCACTGCGGCAGCGACGCGGCCCCGCGGCCGGCGAGCCCGCGGGGGTTCGGACCGCGCGCTGCGCGGCTCAGGGGTTGCGCTTCGGGGCCCGGCTCCAGCCCTTCCAGAGCTCGCGGACCTGTCTGTCGGTGGACTCCCAGTCCCCGCCGTTGTCGATCACGATGTCGGCCAGCGCGCGTTTCTCGTCGATCGGAAGCTGCGACCGGATTCGCGCCTCGGCCTCCGCGACCGAGAGCCCATCTCGCGCCACGACCCGCTCGACCTGTGTCGACACATCGGCGTAGACCAGCACCACCACGTCGAATGGGAGCAGGGCGCCGGAGCCCCGGCCGGTCTGACGTCCCTCGAGCAGCAGCGGGATGTCGAGGACCACCACCGCTTCACCCTCGGCGTGCGCGCGTTCCATTCCCTCTCGGAGCTTGCGGAACACGGCCGGGTGGATGATGTCGTTGAGCTTCTGACGCGCCTCGGGGTCGTCAAAGACCAGCGCTCCGAGCTTCGCGCGGTCGAGTTCTCCCTCCGCGGTCAGATACTCGCGGCCGAAGCTCTCGGCGATCTGTTCAAGCGCCTCGCCCCCCGGCGCCTGCAAGTCGCGCACGATCTCGTCCGAGCAGTGGACGGCGGCGCCGAGATCTTCCAGGAGTCGCGCGACGCTCGACTTGCCGC
>SPKZ01006744.1_pt1 | contig 14629 bp, 16 predicted proteins | sample 2456571 | NCBI WGS metagenome assembly SPKZ01 (sample SAMN11192286, study PRJNA482655) | marine metagenome | biome: ENVO:00000447; feature: ENVO:00000244|ENVO:00000211|ENVO:00000569|ENVO:00002023; material: ENVO:00002151; isolation source: ocean water from marine abyssalpelagic zone ...
CACTGTCTATTTTGCAAGATTGCCTATTTTGTTTACATAGCGAATTACTCAGCCAATATAAGGTGATAGCACTTGTCCATGATAAAACCTTACTCTCGGATGTTGAGGGAATTGAATTTATTGAATTTCCAGCTTCTGCTAGTTCTTATTTATACCGGCTATATTATGAGTACATCTATTTCAACAAGCTGTCGAAGCAATTGAAACCCTATTTATGGTTATCACTACATGACATAAGCCCAAATGTAGAGGCTGACATTCGGGCTGTTTATTGCCACAATCCATCGCCATTTTTTAAAATGAGTAGTAAAGAACTTTTCAAAGAACCTGCTTTTACGCTTTTCAATTTGTTCTATAAAATAATCTATAGAATAAATATTGGTAAAAATGATTATGTTATCGTGCAACAAAACTGGTTACGAGAACAGTTCAAAAAGTTGTATAAAATAAATTCAGTGGTGGTGGCTTATCCGAATGTAGAGGTAAGAGGATCTAATCAAATATCAAAGAGTGATGTCAAATCCTATAGTTTTGTCTTTCCTACACTGGCTCGATTTTTCAAAAATATCGATGTAATTATTGATGCTGTAAAAATCATCAATCAACAAAATACGGGTGGTTTTAGTGTTACGATCACCGTTGATGGCACAGAAAATAAATACGCTCGACAACTTGTTGCTTATGCACAGGGAGTTGACAATATTAAGTTTACTGGTCGTATAAGTAGGGAGGAGGTATTTGATTTGTATAAGCAGAGTGACTGTTTGATCTTTCCGTCAAAATTAGAAACTTGGGGCTTACCTATTACTGAGTTTAAATTATTTCGTAAACCGATGTTAGTTGCCGACCTCCCTTATGCTCATGAAACAGTCGGTAACTATAAAAAGGTAGACTTTTTCAAAGCTGATGATGCTGAACAATTAGCAAAATGTATGTTAAAAAGAATTGAAGGCGATCAGTGCTTTGCAGGTAATGTTGCTATAGTTGTAAAGCGGGACTTTACTCAAAGTTGGTCAGAATTATTTAGTTTATTATTGAATAAATAATAGTTTTTATTTGTCGATGAAAGCGGTATTCTCGCCGTGATTAGTTAATTATTGATATGGAATTAAAATGAAAGGTATTATTTTAGCCGGCGGTTCTGGTACACGTTTATATCCCATAACAAAAGGAGTATCAAAGCAACTTGTGCCAATCTATGATAAGCCTATGGTTTATTACCCTTTATCGGTGTTAATGTTGTCAGGCATAAAAGAAATCCTTATTATTACCACCGCAGAAGATCAAGCTAGCTTTAAACGATTATTAGGAGATGGTAGTGAATTGGGTATGTCATTATCCTATATAGTTCAGCCTTCACCTGATGGCCTGGCTCAAGCTTTTATATTAGGTGAAGAGTTCATTGGCGATGATGATGTGTGTTTGATTTTGGGCGATAATATCTATCATGGCCATAATTTAACAGAATTACTCACCACAGCTATCATTAATGTTCAACAACAAAATAAGGCCACAGTTTTTGGTTATCATGTTTCTGATCCAGAGCGATATGGGGTAGCTGAATTTGATCTACTAGGTAATGTTATTAGTATTGAAGAAAAACCAGAGCAGCCTAAAAGTAATTATGCTGTTACAGGGCTCTATTTTTATCCAAATGATGTTATTCAAAAAGCAAAAAAAATCTGCCCATCGCATCGTGGCGAACTAGAAATTACTTCAGTTAATCAGGCCTACCTTGCCGAAAAGCGCCTCAAAGTAGAGTTGATGGGGCGAGGGTATGCCTGGTTAGATACAGGGACCCATGAAAGTTTACTTGCAGCATCACAATTTATTGAAATAATTGAAAAACGCCAAGGCCTAAAAGTGGCTTGTTTAGAAGAAATAGCGTTTGAAAAAGGTTATATATCAAAACAACAACTAATAGATTTAGCGCAGCCTTTACTTAAAAATCAATATGGCCAATATTTATTGAAACGTGCTAAAGAAGGAGTTTAATGGTGCAATTTACTCCTCAAGTAATACCAGAAGTGGTTGTTATTGAACCTAAGCTATTTGGTGATCAACGAGGTTATTTCGTTGAAACTTATCGCCAAGAAAAACTTGAAGCTGCACTTGGTTTTAAAGTGAACTTTGTACAAGATAATGAATCACGATCATCTCAAGGGGTATTGAGAGGTCTGCATTTCCAGCTAGCGCCTTTCGCTCAAAGTAAGTTAGTCAGAGTAATAGAAGGCAGTGTTTTAGATGTGGCTGTTGATATTCGCATTGGTAGCCCTACTTTTGGCAACTATGTGGCGGTAGAGTTGAGTGGCGACAATAAAAAGCAAATGTTTATTCCACGCGGCTTTGCTCATGGTTTTGTTGTGTTAAGTCCGACCGCGACTTTTGCATATAAGGTCGATAATTATTATTCACCTGAGTGTGATCGCGGTGTTGCTTTTGATGATCCTGAGCTTAATATTGACTGGCTTTTACCAAATGAGCAGTTAGTGTTATCTGCGAAAGACTTACATCAAGGGACATTGGCTGAATTAGCTGTAGGTTTTGATTATGCGATAGATTATTATGAGTAAGGATAAAATTATTGTTGTTTTAGGCTGTAACGGACAGCTCGGACAGTCTCTTCAGGCTGTTATTCAAAACATAAGCGCATATGATGTTAAATGGTTAGATAGAGCATCTATTGATCTTACTGACTTAGATAGCATTACTCACTATTTTGCACAAAATAATTGTGACGTAATTATCAATTGTGCAGCTTATACTGCTGTAGATAAAGCCGAATCAGAGCCGGAAATGGCAGATGTTATCAATTTTCAGGCAGTGAAAAAGCTAGCTGAAATCGCTAAAGTCAACCACATAAAGTTGATTCATATCTCTACAGATTATGTATTCAATGGCCAACAATTTAGGCCATACATTGAAACGGATAAGGTGGCACCACAAAGTGTTTATGGTGAAACTAAGTTTAAGGGCGAGCAAGCTTTATTAAATATCATGCCTAATAATGCCATTATCATTCGCACTAGTTGGTTATACTCTGAATTTTCTAATAACTTTGTTAAAACCATGCTTAAGTTGGCACAGCAACGAGATTCTTTGAAGGTTATTTTTGACCAGATTGGTACGCCAACTTATGCCAATGACTTAGCTCAGGCAATCATGGTTATTGTGCAAAGTGAGCGCTTTAATCAAACATCTTTGCCTAGTGAACTTTATCATTATAGTAATGAAGGGGTGTGCAGTTGGTATGATTTTTCTAAAGCTATTTTTGAACTAACTGCTATTGATTGTAGCGTTAGCCCTATTGAAACAAAAGACTATCCAACAGCAGCAGCAAGACCTCATTACAGCTTATTAAATAAAACTAAGATTAAGCGAGACTATAATTTGTCGATACCGTATTGGAAAGACTCATTAGCTCAGTGCATCAGTAATATAAAGCCATAATTTACCAATGCCTTTTTAACATATAAACCAGTACCTAGGTTTACGAATTGCTAATAGGCTCTGATTCTCTCTTCTAAAAAAGAATATTAAAAGTATGAGCAGCAATAATAAAAATTTAACTATTATAGTGACTGGCGGAGCAGGTTTTATAGGCTCTGCTGTGATAAGGCATTTAATCAATGACACCGAATATCATGTGGTTAATGTCGATAAGTTGACCTATGCAGGTAATCTAGAATCGTTAGCATCGATTAGTCAAAATGTTCGTTATCATTTTGAAAAAGTTGATATATGTGACGCTGTGGAAATCCAGCGTGTTTTTCGTCAATATCAACCTGATATTATTATGCATTTAGCCGCTGAATCGCATGTGGATCGGTCAATAGATGGGCCGGGTGATTTCATACAGACAAATATTATCGGTACCTATACTTTATTGGAACAGGCTAGAGGTTATTGGGCTGGCCTCGACACAGATAAAAAGAATACTTTTCGCTTCCATCATATATCAACAGATGAAGTGTATGGTGATTTGGAAGGCACCGATGATTTATTCACTGAGACTACATCTTATGCACCAAGCTCGCCATATTCAGCGAGTAAAGCAAGTTCAGACCACCTTGTTCGCGCATGGCAGCGTACCTTTAACCTACCAACTTTAATCACCAATTGCTCAAACAATTATGGACCGTTTCATTTTCCTGAAAAATTGATCCCTTTAGTAATCTTAAATGCATTACAAGGAAAACCTTTACCTGTGTATGGCACCGGTAATCAAATCAGAGACTGGTTATATGTTGAAGATCATGCTCGGGCATTAGTGTTGGTGGCTACCACAGGAAAAATAGCCGAGACCTATAATGTAGGCGGTCATAATGAAAAACAAAATATCGATGTGGTGAATACTATCTGTGAGTTATTGGAAGAGTTGGCAGCCGATAATCCTTATTCTCGTCAAAGTGGCCATCAAGGTGGTTTTGCAAGTTTAATACGTTTTGTGACTGATCGAGCCGGTCATGATGTGCGGTATGCCATTGACGCCACAAAAATCGACAGGGAATTAAACTGGACACCACAGGAGACATTTACCAGTGGCATTAGAAAAACAGTGCAATGGTATCTTGATAATCTAGATTGGTGTGCTGATGTGCAAGATGGGAGTTATCAATATAAGTAGCCTGGGTGATTTTACATGAGCTTAGTCCAAGTTCTCAATTTGCAATTATTTAGCGATGAGCAAGGATCTCTAGTGGCTCTGGAAGAAAATAATAATATCCCTTTTGCAATAAAACGGGTTTATTATATTTTTGGGACTAAGCCTGGTGTTGTCAGGGGAGTACATGCTCATAGAAATTTAAAACAAGTTGCTATTTGTTTATCCGGTAGCTGTCGCTTTGTTTTAGATGATGGCATAAACCGGGAAGAAATTGTTTTAGACTGTCCAACAGTAGGATTAATAATTAATGATCTCTGTTGGCGTGAAATGCATGATTTTTCATCTGATTGTGTGTTGATGGTGTTAGCGGATCAGCCTTATGATGCCGCAGACTATATACATGATTATCAGGACTTTTTATTACTAACTAAACAAATATAGTCAAAAAACCGCGTTTTCTTTCACGTGAATATACCGTTCAGCTGTTTAATCAATCACTGTTTAATGTTTCACGGAGCAAAATGTTCCAAAAATCACACTTTTGTTCTCCAAGATTATCGCTGTTAAGGTTGCCGTTAGGGTGGCTGTATCACTAAGACATACAGCCTTTTAAAGCTTAAGTTTTGAGGTTTATAGACCCTGCCTTTGCCGGGTAATTGGGTACTAAATAGTGCTGAAAAAAACTGGTACTTCAAAGAGCAATATATTTTTAAATTATTTTTCAGTAGATTGGTTTGACCATATGGACCGGGTTCTATCCTGTGGGATGGATGCAAACAGTTGAATATCAGTTTAAAAATTGATTGTAAATATCAGGTGGTGTTACCAATATAGAGTTTTTATATTATCTGAGTTCTGCATTTAATAAGGTCTCCCATTCCTTGATTACTTCTTTAGGATAGCCTCTGTGGAAGTGTTTTATCCATGGGTAAGCTGCCTTATTACTGCCATCTTGCAATGTGATTTTTGATGCTAGGCAGACTTTTACTGCTGGGTTGCCACTATATAACATGTTCGCTTCTGTATCGATGCCAAGTTTGGAATGGGCACCTATAAGGCAGCCTGTTTTAATGGTTATTTTAGGTAAAATAACGGTCATTGTCGCTATTACTGCAAAATCTTCGACGGTGACCCCGAAAGCTAGATCACTTGGTGGGTGAGGATCATTGGTTAAAACGACATAGGGGTAAATCCATATATAATTACCAATCTTTGAGTGTTGGCCTATATGAACATTACTATGCAACCGAACATAATTACCTATGCTACAGTGTCCTTGTATATCAGTTAAAGTCCCTATTTGGAGGTTTCTGCCGGCCAATGTTTTTTCTCGTACAGTGACTCGATGGCCGGTGGTCAATTGTTTACCAAAGTGAGAACCTTCATAAAATATACTATGAGAGCGAATATGTGAGTCATTACTTATATGCAGCTGTTCACCTGCTGATAAGTGATTTGAGACACCTATGTCGCAGTAACCCTCGATAGTCGTATTATCACCTATGGTTACATTTTGGTGGATGGTGGTAAATGGTCCAATGTCAACCTGGTTACCGATTATAGCTTTATCTGACACTATTGCCGTAGGGTGTATAGCCATAAAACTCCTGATTTACTCATAATATTGATTTTATCAATGTACTTAGGATATAGTCCTAACTCTATGATAAAAAGGTTGTTATTCATATATAATACTTGATTCTTGGTATTCAGTTTGGCCTAGTTCCTGTAGGCTATCATTAGAGTGATAATTTATAATATGCTAATTTTTTCAATTTAAGCTTTAATTATTTTATGATATAAATCTAACGATCACATCATTATACTCAGATGAATTCTATATTTAGGATTCTTTTTGGAATAAACTATTTTAAAAATTAAACCAAATAATTACAGCAACAAAAGGCTGTTGTATTGATCCCTTTTCTAGATTTGAAACGTATAAATGCCCAATATCGGGATCAATTGATTGAAGCTGCAAGCCTGGTAATCGATTCTGGTTGGTACATTCAAGGCGAACAGGTTAACGCATTTGAACAGGAGTTTTCTGTATATTGTGGCAGTCAATATTGTGTTGGTGTTGCCAGTGGCTTAGATGCTCTGATTTTAATTATTAGGGGGTATAAAGAACTGGGTCGTCTGAAAGAGGGTGATGAAATAATCGTTCCGGCCAATACTTTTATAGCGTCGATTCTCGCGATCACTGAAAATGGCCTCAAGCCTGTATTAGTAGAACCTGATGAATTGAGCTATAACCTATCAGTGGCCGAGATAAGGAAAGCAATTACCCCTAACACAAAAGCTATTTTGACCGTGCATTTATATGGATTGTTGGCTGATATGCCAGCGATTTGTCAGCTCGCTAGAGAACATGATCTGCTGGTTCTTGAAGATGCTGCCCAAGCCCATGGCGCAGTTATCGATGGTCGTAAAGCTGGTAGCTGGGGCGATGCCGCTGGGTTCAGTTTTTATCCGGGTAAGAATTTAGGAGCCTTAGGTGATGCGGGAGCTGTAACAACTGATGATAAGGAATTGGCGGCGACTGTTCGAGCTATAGGCAATTATGGTAGCTCTAAAAAATATGAAAATTCCTATAGAGGTATCAACAGCCGGTTAGATGAGATGCAGGCTGCTTTTTTGAGAGTGAAACTTAAGCATCTTGATTTAGAAATTATACAGCGTCGCAAAGTTGCTGCTCTTTACTTTAAAGGTATTTCACACGATGGGATTCAACTTCCGCAGTGGCAAGCAGAGCGACATGTCTTTCATTTATTTGTTATTCGTACTTCGAAGCGCGAAAAGTTAAATAGATATTTAATTGAACATGGCGTTCAATGCTTAATTCATTATCCGATTGCTCCTCACCAGCAGCATGCATATCGGGAGTTTTCAGCTTTACACTTGCCAATAACAGAAGTGATTCATCAACAGGTCTTAAGTTTACCGATAAGCCCCGTTATGGACAATGACGATATTCATACAATTATCCAACTACTCAATAATTTCTAAATTAACTTGTTAGTTCCTCGTTGCATATCTGTTATTACCCGGATGGCGAATAGGATTTATTTGTTCTGATGACTAATATATTATGGTGTGGATAATTCTATGTTTGAGCACATTTCTGAGTTGTCATTAAAGCGTTTATTTTATGAGAGGGTGTATGGTAATGGCGAAGATCATTATGCCGACAGTTAGTGTGATGGTTGTAGTTTATAATGCAAAGGAGTTTATTGCCGAGTGTATAGACTCAATCTTATCGCAAAATTATCAAAACATAGAAATTATTGTATCTGACGATTGCTCGACAGATGGTACTCAAGAAATTCTAAAACAGTATTCAGCTGATAAACGTGTCAAATTGCTGTTTAATCAAAAGAATATTGGGATTACTCCAAATTGTAATCAAGCATTACTCCAGTGTACTGGTGAGTATATTTGTTTGTTTGCAGGCGATGATGTGATGTTACCTAATAAGATATCAGCACAACTCGATTTGTTTGCTAAAAATAGCGAAGCTTCATTGTGCTATCATAAAGTTGATATTTTCGATTCAGATACAAATGAAACGCTGTATGAAACAGAGGCAAAAGGGCAAACTATTTATTCTTTTTTTGACATCATTGATAATGCTGGTCTACCTGGAGTAACCTCAGTAATGGTGCGTCGCAAACATTTACCAGCTAGTTTATATAATTCACAGTTTCCTATTGTATCGGATTGGTTGCTGATGATTGAAGTAGCTTTAAGGGGGCAGGTTATCTTTGTTGATGGTGTTTATACTCGATATAGAAAGCACATATCAGGCGTGAGTATGAAAGCTGATGAATTATTAGATGAAACCTTATCAACGCTTGATTATATTGAACAGCGATTTGCTGCTAATCCAAAAATTTCATCGTCTTGTAAAAAATCTAGAAAAAGGCATTTGCTAGGTGCTGTATATAGGGCGCTACAAACTAGCAATATAAATCTTTTAGATGATTTGGCACAACGGTTTTTTAAAAATGGAAATAGTCTGATAGCGATTATGCTTATACTATATATGAATACAGGATTACACTTTACAAGTTTTAATGAGATGATTTGTCGAACTATTAGGTTAGTAGCAAAAAGATAGTCATAATTTTTCTTGTTGGCCTTTAAAATCAACGCAAAGTATATTTATTTGGATTGCAACCCAGATATATTTCCCACTAAGCGCTATTTCACAGCTTGAGCCTGTATCCTACCGGCAAGTTTTAATCTACCTCCTGCAGGAGTAGTATGTTTATATTTCGAAAAGGCTATAAATTGTACATATTTAGCTACCTAAGCGAAATGCATCATACTTCGATGGTTAATTATCATAATAGTATAACCAAAAGGACCAAGCTTTGGCCTCAGTAGCAGTATTGTTAGCAGCCTATAATGGCACAGATTGGATAGGCGAGCAGTTACAGTCTATTTTGAATCAAGGGGCTGTTGATGTGCATGTTTTTATCAGTGTTGATTTGTCATCAGACGGCACCTTTGAGTGGTGTCAGGCAGCCGCAATAGAATATCCTAATGTCACAGTTTTAAAGCATGGTGAGCGCTTCGGTGGGGCGGCTAAAAACTTTTACCGGTTAATACGTGATGTGGATTTCTCTGGTTTCGATTATATTGCTTTGGCTGATCAGGATGATATCTGGTTGAAAGCTAAACTCTCACGGGCGGTGGATAAAATTCAATCTGCTCAACTTGATGCTTTTTCCAGTGATGTAGTGGCTTTTTGGGAGGGTGGACGCGAAGCTCTGGTCAAAAAATCATTTCCCCAAAAGCAGCTTGATTTTTATTTTGAAGCGGCAGGCGCAGGTTGTACTTATGTTTTTAAACAGCAGGCGTTAATGCAGTTTAAGCTGTTTTTACAAGAAAATTGGCTACCAGTAAATCAGGTTAGTGCGCATGATTGGATAATTTATAGTTATTTTCGAGTGCAAGGTTTGAGCTGGTATATAGATGATTTACCATTGATGCGGTATCGCCAGCATGCAGCTAATCAAGTGGGTTTTAATTCTGGTATTAGAGCTTATTCGAAACGTTTATCGCTAGTGCGCAATAAGTGGTATCGGGGAGAGGTGCTTAAAATAAGTGCTTTAATAAATGGCATTAATCACACGGAATTTTCAATTAAGCGATGGTTTTTAATAACTCATATTTGGCATTTCCGGCGAAGAAGACGTGATGTGATCGCTTTGTTGTTTATGTTGCTCACGGGGATTTTCTAATGAAAGTTTGTGAAACAGGGCTAGTTCGTACTAGTTGAGCTTTGTTGGAAGAGTCGGCTAATAATTTGATGTGATCGTAGCCCTGAGGAAAGTAAATGTCCCTCAACAATGAGCTCGAGTAACAGTCGTTACTTATATTCCTAAACATTGAAAGTGCTAAAATAAGAAGCTTATTAGCTGAGAAGCTACTTATTCTCAATGGATGAGTAATTAAAAAAACTGCGGATGCGTAAATACAACAATGAAAAGACTCTTTGATCTCCTGTTGGTACTAATAGCAACAAGTATTTTAATCATCCCAATTATTGTCACAGCAATTCTGGTCACATTAACATCCAAGGGTTCCGCTTTGTACTGGTCTGATAGAGTGGGTAAGAATAATCTAATTTTTAGAATGCCTAAATTCAGAAGCATGAAAGTAGGTACCCCCTCCATAGCAACGCATCTATTGGATGATCCTAAAAGTGCATTAACCCCAATAGGTAATTTTCTACGTAAATCAAGTTTTGATGAGCTTCCTCAATTATGGTCTATTTTAGTTGGTGATATGAGTTTTGTGGGCCCTAGGCCTGCCTTATACAATCAGGATGACTTAATAACATTGCGAACAGAACAAGGTGTGCACAGGTTAGTTCCAGGTTTAACGGGCTGGGCTCAAATTAATGGTCGGGATGAACTGCCAATACCCCATAAAGTGGCGTTGGATGTTGAATACGATAAAAGGAAATCATTCGTCTTTGACCTTTATATATTATGGCTTACTTTCGTTACAGTTCTAAACCGTGATGGTGTCTCGCATTAGGCTATTGCTTTGGGGTGGAATCGAAGCCTTGCTAGTATAAGGTTTAAGTTGCAGGCCTAGCTCCGGTAAACTCTGTATTTGTAATTATCTTTTTTACCCTTCGATTGTCTTCCACCTTTTCAGGGGCATTCATTGTTGGTTGGGTTGAGAAAAATACGATATATAGGCTGTAAAATTGATAACAAGTCCTCTCTTTAATTGTTTTTTGTACAATATAGTCAGAGTCATGTCTACAAGTTGAAAAGGTATCAATGGACTCTCGCTGATTAGAGAACATGCGAATAAGTCCAATATTTTCTCTGTGAGCTTAACAACGGCTAATACCCATAAACAGGTGTACGCTGATACGCGAAAGGCAATGCAGCGGAATGACGAGTCCTTTTTAAGCAGTGATGCTAAGCTCGAACTTCGCCATGCAGGTAAAAACTTAATTTCTCCTTGGCTGTTTCTATTTTCAAACCTACCTATTTTCGTGAATGATAAAAAGATGAAACACTGACTTTGCTGTATGTAAACCAACAGTTGTAATTCTCATTTGAGCATTCCGCTTTTAAATGAAGTTTCCAAAGTTATTTTGGCCCATCTGAGCCCATCTGAGCCCATCTGAGCCCACTGAACCCAATTAGGAAGTGGAGTGGGCCCATGCCATTACCAGTGTAGGCAGCCAGTCAGTCTATCTGCAATTGATGTTAGACCTCGAAATACTCAGGCTGTTGGGTTTGGTAGCATGTTGCTTAGCTAGCAGTTTGATGCTTAACTAATATTATAAGTTAGCTATACCGAGCTTTGATCGTATTTCTGATTAGCACAATTATGCTCCCTATAATTAACCCCAGTAATACTGACAATATAATCATCATTTTTGTTTTAGACTTCTTTTTTACAACTATGTTGCTGCTGCTCACTTGCGATATATATAAAGGTGCGGAAATTGTGTTTTCTTCTAAATTACTATTAAGTAATTTAGCTTCCGCTAATAGGCCTTGATTGAATCTGGTCAACGACCATTGTACATATTCTATCATTTGAAACTTTAGGTTTTCAATTTCAGCTTGGCTTGTAGTTGATATTGAGATTTCGAAAGTACCGGAGATCTTGTTAGGGAAGTTAATTTTAAAATCCAATCCCATTTTTTTTTCTTTTAAATATTGTGTTCTTTCTTCGAAAGAATTTATTTTTTCTAATGCGCGAATAAATAAAGCATTAGGTGAGTATGGATTATAGCCTAACCCATATCTTGCCATACCTTGAGTTGCAAAATATGTTAAATTTTTCTCTGAAGAGTTCACCCATAGTTTTGATAATATAATTGAAGTTGTGATATCGTTTATTTGGTGAGCCTGAGTTGAAATTTTGTAGACAGGGGTAGGTGTCGCTCTTGTAAAATTATAAAGTAATCCGATGCTCAGGGTAATCAAAGTGATTACTAAAATTAATAATTTACTTCTCCATAGTGCTTCGCAAAATTCAAATAAATCAATTTCGTTATTATCCATAAGGCCATTATTTTTTACTGATGTGTCGCTCATAGCAAAGATCCCTTTGTACAATTTAAAACTTACATTTTATCCTGAAGAAAATAAAAGGGCGCATTATGCGCCCTTTTTATTACAATCCTAATTTCTTTTCCAAATAGTGGATGTTCACTCCACCTGCTTGAAAATTTGCATCGGCCATGATTTCTTGATGCAGTGCGATGTTGGTCTTGATTCCATCTACGACCATTTCATCGAGTGCGATTTGCATTCTGCGCAGGGCGGTGGCGCGATCTTCACCGTAAGTGATTAACTTTGCCACTAGTGAATCGTAGTGGGGTGGCACGGTATAACCAGCGTAAAGGTGTGAATCTACGCGGACTCCGTTGCCGCCAGGGACGTGGAAGAGTTTTACTTTTCCGGGACTCGGCATGAAGGTCTTTGCGTCTTCTGCGTTGATTCTGCACTCGAACGAGTGGCCGCGCTCGACGATTTGATCTTGGGTTATCGACAGTTTATAGCCAGATGCGATAAGCAGCTGCTCTTTGACGATGTCGACACCGGTAATCATTTCTGAGACGGGGTGTTCAACTTGTACCCGGGTATTCATCTCGATAAAGAAGAATTTCCCATCTTCGTACAAAAACTCGAAGGTGCCAGCGCCACTGTAGTTCATTGCGACACATGCATCGACACAAGATTTAAAGACGGCTGCTCTGGCGACTGGGTCTATACCGGGGGCGGGGGCTTCTTCAACTACTTTTTGATGGCGGCGCTGCATTGAGCAATCGCGATCGAATAAGTGGATGGCATTGCCTTGGCCGTCTGATAATATCTGTACTTCTACGTGGCGTGGGTTCTCTAAGAACTTCTCCATGTAGACGGTTGCATCACCGAAGGCGATGCCCGCTTCACCTTGGGTGACGTGGACGGCATTGATGATAGCTGCTTCTGAGTGTACCACTCGCATACCGCGTCCACCGCCGCCTGAGGCTGCTTTGATGATCACTGGGTAGCCGATTTTCTTGGCGATCGCGCGGATTTTATCCGGATCATCGGGGAGTGCGCCATCGGAGCCTGGTACCGTTGGTACACCTGACTTTATCATCGCTTGAATGGCCGATACTTTATCGCCCATTAAGCGGATAGTTTCGGCTTTAGGGCCGATAAAGGTGAAGCCTGATTTTTCTACCTGCTCGGCAAAGTCGGCGTTTTCCGCAAGAAAGCCGTAGCCTGGGTGTATGCCGGTAGCATCGGTTACTTCTGCAGCGCTGATAATAGCGGGGATATTTAAATAACTCTGTAGAGATGATGCTGGGCCGATACATACAGCTTCGTCAGCTTGGCGTACGTGCATTAAGTCGCGGTCGGCACTAGAGTGGATAGCGACTGTTTTAATGCCTAGTTCTTTACAAGCTCTTAGTATTCTAAGGGCAATTTCGCCGCGGTTAGCGATAACTACTTTATCTAACATAAGGGTAAATCCTTGTTGTTATACGATAGTGACAAGCGGTTGATCGAACTCAACGGGCTGTCCATCTTCGACTAAAATAGCTTCAACGACACCGGCACGATCCGTTTCGATCTGGTTCATCATCTTCATTGCTTCTACGATGCAGATGGTATCGCCAACTTTAACCGTTTGGCCAACTTCAATAAACTTAGGTGCGGTCGGTGATGGTGAGCGATAGAAAGTGCCGACCATTGGGGACAGTACTGAATTTACTGGGGTTGCAGGCGCTGTGGGTGCTGGGGCAGCCACGGGTGCTGCAGCTGCTACAGGAGCAAGTGCTGGCGCGGCAGGTGCCATAGCAACGGGTGCGGCAATGACGGTTGAAGGGCCACGGCTGATGCGTACCGATTCTTCACCCTCTTTAATCTCTATTTCATTAATGCCTGACTCTTCTAATAGTTCAATCAGTTTTTTAACTTTACGAATATCCATGTGTGTTATCTCTGTGTCTGTAGCAAATTTATGTTAATGAAAGAGCAGCAATATTGCTGCCCTGTTCGAATTGGGTATTAACTGGGTTTATTTAATTTTTTCAATGCAAAATCCAAAGCGTATTTATAACCTGCTGTGCCCAATCCGCAAATTATCCCCTGCGCGATATCTGAAAGGTAAGAGTGGTGTCTAAAACTCTCGCGGGCATGAATATTGGATAAGTGAATCTCCACGAAGGGAATATCGACCCCAAGCAGTGCGTCGCGCAGTGCAATACTAGTGTGCGTGTAAGCGGCAGGGTTGATAAGAATATAATCGATGTTTTGTTGCTGCGCGAGATGAATTCTATTAATTAAGTCAGCTTCTGCGTTGCTCTGAAAACAATCGAGTTGATGCCCCGCTAGTTCGGCGATCGCGGTGAGTTCTCTCTCTACATCAGCAAGTGTCTCGTAGCCGTATATGTCGGGCTGTCTTGAACCTAATAAATTAAGGTTGGGACCATTGATGAGAAGGCATTTAGCCATAAAGAAAGCTCTCTAGTGTCGGTGAAAG
>SPKZ01011937.1_pt1 | contig 14613 bp, 10 predicted proteins | sample 2456571 | NCBI WGS metagenome assembly SPKZ01 (sample SAMN11192286, study PRJNA482655) | marine metagenome | biome: ENVO:00000447; feature: ENVO:00000244|ENVO:00000211|ENVO:00000569|ENVO:00002023; material: ENVO:00002151; isolation source: ocean water from marine abyssalpelagic zone ...
CCACAGTGAATCATCATTGTCAAATTGCAAACAATTACTGATGGTACTCTGCATTTTTCTTACAATTACCGCACCTTCTAGTCCGATAGTAGAATTTTGAAATAATCCATTTATTTTCAACTTTTTGGGTTGAGTATTCCACTTTTCTCCACAAAGTGTTTGGTAGGCAAATGTCGTATCAAGCTGATGATGGTTATCTATAGAATCCAGTACCACCCAAAAAAACAGTTTTCGTTCTTTATCTTCTTTTTTCTCAAAGACTAGCTCATTAAACACATCAAATATATCTGTTTTATCAGAAAGAAGAATATAAGAGGTATTTATACTAAGATTTATTTTTTGGGGAAATTTCAGGTTGATTTTTTTGGATATTATAGCTGGTATAGTTTCAGATTTAGAACATGAAATATCACACACTTTGATTTTTTTTAGAGACTTATTCATGTAAGGTAATAATTCAGGAAAATCGACATTGATTCGTTCCCCCTCGGGCTGATCGGGCTGAAATTCTTCTTGATAAACCGTGCAAATACGCAAAATGCCAGTTGCTTTTTTCCAGGCATATTTAAGAGTATCTTCTTTCGTCGCACCCAAAGATTCGAACCTGTTAGTCCATGAATATGTATCATTATTTATTTTGGTTTTGATTGATTCCTTCAAGACGTCTTTTTGCCAGAAAGCCAGAAACGGCAAAGATGTATTACTCAGACTTTCTGCAAGGGCATAGGAAAATTCATACGCCCCCATGGGGTAAATACCATCAAGAGAAGGATGTTCTTTAATCGATTCAAGTTCATCATTAAATTCTTTAAATCCTTTAAGTTTTTTAAATTCTTCAAATTTTTCAAGTGACAAGTGATACGGTTTAATTATTTCAGCAATATTTCCTTCTTTGTTATAATCACTCATCATTGTTATCTCCTTGTGGTTTCTTCGTCCACTCGCGTATAAGCTCAATCAAAGCCAGCGCTGAGACAATCGCAATTTTTCTTATTATGTCATCCTCATCCGTATCTTTGTCCTTATTATTCTCCTTATCCAAGAACATCATAGGTACATATTGAGCATCTTTAATAATTTTAATACAGGTTCCAATGGTTTTGACTTTCGTTTCTTTCTCTAAAATTTCAATTCGCGTTTTGCCGAGCAATTTTACAAGATAACACCAAGACTCTGCCGCTGCAAAAGCGTATTCACCCTTCTGTGCCAATGGTAACCAAGTTTTTCTAAGCCACTTCCACGGCCAATTTTCTGTAAGGATATTATCTTCTGATGGCCAACGGTTACTCCATGTAAGTTTAAGATTATTATCCTTCTTATCCTTCATATTATTTGTTTCATTGATAATTGGTATATCATCCCATTGTTCAACAGCATATTTCCATACTTTGCGAACTTCAATCATAGGTCTGGCTTTATATAGCGCCGTATACAAACCATTCAACACTGTTTCGGGTTCATATTCATCTCTGTCATAGCCGCCAATATAGGGTTTAGAAAAATTGGTAATAATCGCAGGGCAATCACGCACCGCTTGATATACACTGCGGTGCTGTGTGCTGCTAAATAATATGATTGCTAGTGATGGATCCAGTTCATTAATGATGAGTGGCATAAGAGCTAATCGTTTATGGCTGTTTGATGTCATAAATTTTTTAACTTTTTTATTAAATTCATTCTGATCTTTATTTACACCACACAAGCCAAAAAAATTTTCAGGATCAACCTTGTCAGCCACTTGTTTATATTTCTCAAGTACATTCTCCTCATTTTCCTTTTTCCAAAGACGTAAATCGAGGAATAGTAAATCACCACCTGAAAATAACTGGTGTTTATCACCATTAAAAGTCATTCCTAAAACTTTATTAATTGAATCCTTTTCTACTTCAGAATCTGGATGCTTATTATTAAAAACCCCTTTTTGGCTTTTTATCTTAGCTTCCGAATTTAATATTTTTCTTATTAGTTTGTCATAACCTTCATTACAACAATCGTCAACCAATACAATTTGAGTTTCTTTTAATCCTGTATATTCTTTATGGGAATTTTGATCTGCAAACAAGTGCTGAATGCATAGTGTCGCCGCTTTCTGATGCAACTTATCAGGTAAATCTGTTCTTTGAGCTGGAGCAAGCCCTGCTCGCATAATCATCCCACCAATTTGATTAGATGCATCGTGAGAATTTCCGTTTCCACTAGTTGTTTCAAAAAGTTGCGTTTTCCATTTTATTATTGATTCGTCTAATCTTTGTCTATCGACTTTTAGTTTTGAAGCCTGACTTAAATTTTCCATAAAATCTTCTATTTCACAAAGGCTGTAAAAAGGAAAGTTTGGGATGTATTCTTTAATACGCTCAATATTCAAGTTGTTAGGTGAATCTAAAACAGCTATTTTAGGTATTTTATCAGTTTCCTTTTCCTTTAAAAAGGCTCGGCAGAATAGTGTTATCCATAATTCAAGTGAAATATAAGCGTTGAAAACAAGTTGATCATTATCATTTTCTGATTTTAAATTTTCATTCTCAGGTTCATCATTGTCATTTTCTGAGTTTACATTCTTAGGTAAACCATTGGCCACAATAAGAATAGGGGGGTTATCTTCAATATCTTCAAGTTTATCCAACATACCCCATAACTCTTCAAAATCTTTCTCATCATTATAATAAAAGACCTTAGCTTTAGATTCGTTGTTCAAATGTGATCCCTCTCTGATTTATTCTAATAATGTCCTGTTGGAGCATTTTTGGTACAAATTCTTTATAAAATTGAGTTAAGTATTGTATCTATAATTTTTATAGGAGCTTCAAATATGGTATCTGTAATTTCCCCATACCAGGCGTCTTCGTCGTATTCGTCTAGTTTATCTTTATCCATATTGAAGACATTTTTTAGTTTCTGTAGAATGGCAATATCCGCAGGAGGATTTAAAATAAAATCATTGAGATATACATCAGCCTCAGCGCAAGTTAATGCATCATAAACATGTATGCTTTCTGAATTGTTTAACCGAACTAAAATTTCATCAAATTCCATCAACATCGCATGAAAATTAGGATGTGCATGATAAAGTATTTCTAATGTAATATTTGTTAGCCATTCACGTTCTTCAGGAAAAAGATCTTTTTGAATTATTTTATATTTTATGTTTTCAGGCTGATGGTCAACCACTAGCTTTGCCACAGAAAGACCAAGAATAGTATTGAAATATGTTTTATATTCTTTAGAGCTCAATCCTGTTTGAAAACCTGGTTGATTAACATAGGACCCTTCATACAAATCACTGTTAGAATCAATAGAGTAGCGAAACTCGCCTTGCGATTTTTGATTTGAAAACCATAAAGCAATTAAACGGTGTGAGAGTAACTGTTCAATGAACAACCAACCAGAATCTGGTTTTTTTATTATGGTCTGGTTTTTAGGAAAAGAAATGCACACTTTTTCACTTTCATTTACATCGTCGAAATTTCCTGAAACAAACGCATCAACTTTATGTTTTACTTTTATCCAAATTTGCTCATATTCAGCCTTATCATCTCGTTTGGTGATATAAAGCTGTTGCGTTAAATATTTACCCCACCAAGATAATCTTGGCCCTTGCAAGCAACGTAACTCGTTGTTTTTATTCACCTCAAAATCAATTTTTTCAGCAAAGTCCAATAGATTTTCAAGCGGAGGGATCAATTTATCGCTTGATGAGTTTTTGAAAATTATTTTTCCAATATCAAAGTTTAATATTTTAGTGAGCGCATTTCTTGGTAAAGCCGTCACCACACGTGTGACAATATGTGGGTATTGCGTTCTACATAACTCTAAAATATCAACACCTTGTATGACATCATCAAAATGGCCGTTTAACAATTCCATATCAGTGATCACTACATCAAAATCTTTACCGTTTTTTTCTAGTACTGCGTATGCTACAGAGCCGACCCCATAGGAGGTAATATTTTTAAAATAGCGTTTTAACTGGCCTGTTAATTTTTCACGCATAGCATCGTCATCTTCAATCAATAACACTTTTGCGGTGGATTGCTTTCGAGCTTTCATATCTGAAACATCAGTTTCATTCTGAAGAGCCTCCATAAGAGTCACAATATTATCGAGCAAAATTTTCCTTTCAAGATCCTCCGATGTTTGTTTGAGCCTCTCAACTATGCAAATAACTTCATCCTTGAAAATTGTTGGATTAGCCGATATATCAGCCAGTAATTCATTTAGTTTTTTTCCGTCAATATTATTTTTAATGTTTCTCACATCATGGAGAAGCCTATCCAAAATACCAGCTTCCCGAAGGCAATAATTTTTTAGATAGTCAAATTTTTTGTTGCTATATTTTGGTACCGGTAGTTTTTCTAATTTAACATTAGTAAATAATTGAATATGTTCGAATTTTTTGGTGAATAATCTGTTTTTATACTGAGACCTGTTATGCTTACAAATGATATAAAGCATTTCTCTACTAAAGGTAGAAACAAACAAAAGATTGAATCTTAATTGCGGGTTGGCAACTAACATTAGCGCTTCGGCAACTTCATAACCTTGAAAGTTAGATATTGGTTTTCCCCAATCCAACTCGACAAAAACAATTATATTCTCAAAGGAAAATGGTGTCGCTAGTAATTGTTGCAATTCATGGTTAGATGAAACCACCCGCTGTTTTGTTGGATCAATTGTCCCCACAAAATATTGAGTTACTTTGTCAAGAATCAACAGTGTTTTTAGCTTTAATTCCTTACTCACAGTTAAAATTCCCTATTTAGTGCTGATTAGATTTCCTACTGATGCACACGTGTTGCAACTGCATAACTCTGTGATTTCTTCTTCAATTGTGTTTAATTCACTATTAATTTCTTCTTGATTCTCAATACTGAGATCACTATTCAATTTTTCAAAAAACTTTTTTTCGTACTCTTTAACCTTTTCTTCAAGTTCTGGTACTGGCCAGTATGTTTGTAACTTAGTGAGTAGCTTTTGGTAATTAGCAGCAGACGATATGGATAAACGTTCTGCTATTTCAACTAATTCATTCCGATAAATACTGTGAGCAGAATGGTGTTGTTCTATAAAATTTAAATTTTTTCCGGGTAAAAATTTCTTAATTGCTTGTTTTTGATCTGTTTTTCTTTTTTTATTTCTATCCGTACCTTTATCATCTGAACCTGTGTGTAGTAAAACAAATACATTATTATCCTCACCAACAAAGAACTTAAAATAATTTTCGTTAGAAGGCGTACTATCTTTATGAATTAGTATATCTTTGTTAGCAAAACCTTCTTTATTAACATTCGGATCAAATATTAAGGTTGCATCTGCGTTGTCAATCAATAAGATATTGGCTTCACCAAACCTTTCAAGATTCATAATAGTGAAAGGATTTTTTCCCTTTTTAAAGTGGGTATATTGGTTGTGATCATCGTCATTAGTGAAAATAATAAACTTAGTCATTATATCTCCTTGCTGACTGAAGTAATTTTGAAAGATATATTTTACTGCGGTAGGTTATGACGTATTGATTAACCAGAGAAAATGGAAGATAGAAAATATCTTTAGGTAAGTTAGATGGTTTACCCCTACCAGATATAATAATGAGTGTTGCTTCATTATCGGATTTATTGAATTTTTTAACAAATTCAGTGATATCGTCACGCTCTGTAGAGCGAATGGTTTTTTCAATGACCCCTAGATGAATAACAATATAATCGAGCTTGACCTTATTTTCATCGATCCATTTTTCGATTCCAACAGCCACTGAACAACCGGACTCATGGAAACTATTTTTATTCAAATTAATATCGCTTTCGTCAGGAACAATGATATTCATCATTTTTAAATTTTCTACTGTCCCTTGATTGCAAATTTCGGCCTGTATACGTTCATCCAAAATACCAATTTTCAATAGTGCAGCCCTTGCTAATTGATTCTCAATAAGTTTCTTTTTATTACCATCAGATTCTAATTCCGAAATTATTTTTGCAGTCCCAGAATCCGAATCATATTTTTCAAAATAAAGAGGTTTACTCTTACTACTATTATCCCAATCTACATGATGTTGAAATACTATTTTATTAGAGGGATTTTCAACTTTGTTAAAATCATTGAGATCATCAAGCAAGATTATATTATTTTGCGAAATACTGGTTTTTAATTTTTCCAGTATTTCAAATTCAATATTGTCAGAATTACACAAACCTATAATATCAGGTAAAGATAATACTAAGCTGTGCTGGTTACTTTTAACCTTATTTATATCATCCAAAATATCGTTCTGAAAAATCAAGTAATCATGGCTGACTTTATGCTTACTCCCATCAGGCAGTATTAACTCGCCATACTGAATTAAATGATTTAAATTTTCACCTAGATCCGCTTCAGTTACTAAATGAACACCTATCTCTTCCAATTTATTTTTGTTTACATTCTCCATGTTATCTTTAGTGATAATGCAAGCTAACTTAATTTTAAGAAGGTATAATTCAAAACAAAGATTGTTGTCTTCATCCAAAACAATCTTTACCAATCTTTCTGTGGGCTTTTTATCCAACTCTTCCAATGGGTGTTTTCTAAGATAAGCGGCACATATTTTGATTTCCAAAAGGCCCCAATCATTTTCACGTAAAGCACCTTTTTTATCCAGAATATTTCTGTCAATCTTTCCATTCATCCAGTCAATAAATAATTGATGTTTCTTTCCACCATAAAACTTTTGATCTCTATCATCCTTATTACATTCACCTAAATTATCTTTAATTATAATTTTATGGTAATCATTATCTATAAAGCGAGTATCCTTTGATATTGTTAATTTCAGTAACTTTCTTTTAATATTAGCTCCTGCGTCATAGACAATAGGAATAGTTGAGTGCTTTACAGCATTTCTGATAATATTTTCGAGTATTACATAAAATGCCTGAGCACCAAGAATATCGTTAGGAAGCGCAACTTGACATTCGTTACCATCAAACTCTAACTCAATATTCCTATTATTTATGTCCTCACTATCATAAGTAATTTCGCTGGACCCGCTAATATACTTAATTATGTAGAGGGGGCAATCGTTATTGTTCTTTATTTTAAAAAAATCATCTAAAACATTTTCGGAAAGTTTAGTTGGAAAAGTTACAAGTGGCTTTGTTGTCACAATATCAGCAATAAATTCTATTCGATTCTTAAGATATTTTAGGAGTGAGCGAACTTTTAGATAGTCATAATCACTGAGATTAACCAATTTTGCCAAAACATGCGAATTAATATTATGCGACATCTGACGATTCATCACCTGAGAAATGGCGGCTTTTCGTGTCTGCTTTAAGCTTTCTTCTAGCTGATAATGATGAATGATGCGGTTGGCTAGCTTGTCATTCAACTGTCTGAAATTATAAATAAACTCGTCAAATTGTGGTTTTTCAGGATTGATTAATCTATTGTCTACAATTATATATATTCCACCTAAACCATGATTTGTTGAATTTTTACTATTATCGGTATTTTCGGTATTTTCGGTATTTTCGGTATTTTCGTTGATTACTATGTTTGAGAATATAAAATAAAGATCGTGGTTCTCAGTTAAATATAGAGAATGAACAAGAGTAGGTACCATAAGGATATTACTTTCGTCCTTGTGGTCAGGGTCTTTAAAATGATGATCTTTGAATATTTTATCTAATCCACTATTATCAATATTCAGTTTTCTCTGTGCTAATGGGCTATCCGTACTCCTATTGTGTGACTTTTTAGTATCTATGCCATATTCTTTTTGGATTTCGGATACCCAATTTGTCCTAATTTTACATGTAACTATCGATTTTTTTACATCTTTAAATTCCAGCTTTATATTTTCTTTAATCTCGTCATCTAACAACAAATGGTATGTTTTGTCCGCTGTCCAATCATTTTTAAACAGGTTAGTTACAATATTAGAAAAAGACTGTCCCACCCGTGTTGTAGCAAACGCCTGGGCTGAAAATATTTTATTAAATTCCGTATCATCGTCACAAATCAAATAATTCACTTTTTCAATACTTTTTGTATTCCATTCACCATGCCAGTCAGCCATCTGATAAAAAGCTGGAAAAACACAAACAATAGACTTATCTACTCCTTCGTCAGAATTATCTCCATTCAAATATCCTTCAAGTATTTTCAACAATTCAGTAGTGTGCTCATCAATACTTTTACGAGCTAAGGTAATCGGTAAGAATTTCTCATTTGCTTTTTTAAGTCTTGTGACCAAATTATCCATTATATTGGCAATGTCCCTGTTAAATGTGGCTCATAAATTTTCGAAAAGCTGCAACCCCTTTCAGAAATGTATCGAAGTAGTCTTTATGTTTATCAAATCTTTATTTCAAAATACAGTACCTTATAATAATTTATAAAGCAAATAACACTTAACTGGTACATAACCTTTCATATTATATACCTATCGTTTTTATCGTAGCCTAAAGTAAAAAAAGACTTTCCTTTTGTCTGTTCAGCCAACTTCATCGCTACACCAATGGCATATAAAGAGCTAACGCCAAGGTTTTTAATTTCAGTATCGTACCTAAAATTAGTGATAATCTCGTCAAGATCAATTCCATTTGTTAGCACTTTTTCATCTGCCAGCGACAAGGCTGGTTCTACATGTCTGAGTACGATATTTGCAGCATATAGACCAAACACCAAATCCGGTTCTTCCAAATCCGGATGAAAGGCTATCAATTTTGAACTTTGACTTATGCTCTTAATATACTCGAAGATCGCTAATGTTGATGTGCCATTACCTAGGCCGGTGATCGCATAATCTGGTGAGCCAAATGCTGTGCAATATTCAGCAGCAATTCTTTTATATATTTTTACAAGAATATCTGCTTTTTCTTCACTATGATTACAAGGAAAGTAGTTACCCTTGGCCAGTTCCTCACCAATAACACGAATACACTCACCTATATATCCCGGGACCTTAATAAGTTTGGCACCATAATGCTGCATAGGATCTATTCGGCCAGAAGGGAGATTTTCTGGAACAACGAGGGTGAGTTGATAATTAAGTAATTGCGCCGCCATTGCCAAAGATATACCTGAACTGCCTGAAGTCACTTCAATTAGATGTGTTTCACCTGGAACAATAATTCCTAACGATTCTGCAATAAATAAATAGGGTATCCAACAACGGGAGTAGTGGTTATTCCCCATTGGATTCGCATATTCCATTTTGATTCTTAAGATATTTCTATTTGGGAGATTGACCGTGTAATATGGTGAATTGCCAATCCCTTTATACAACTTTTTATATAATTCAACTCGTGAAGCAGGCAAGTCAGATGGTAGTTCGAATAATGTATCGATATTTTCGTTACTATCATTAAGCAGAGAAACAATGTCCGGCCTGTTTTTTATTCTTGATGCTATTGTTCTATATCGCATAATATTTCTCCATTAACGCGCTTTATATTTGACAGGACTGCCATTGATAACAATTTTAAATTCGACAGGGATGCTTACATCCCCATTAGTGAAATTTAGAACTCCCATTGCGCCATCATAATTTTTCAAATTTCGTATATACGAAGCAACATTTAAGGTTGATTCCCCCTTGTTTTCAATTCCCTCCGCCATCAACTTTAAAGCATCGTAACCCAAGGCTACTGCTACTGATGGGTTACTATCATATCTACTTCGATATAGATTTCCGAACTCAAAGGCACCTCTCATACTTTTATCTTTGGGGTCATAATAAGGAATAGGGACGATAACACCATTGGCTGCATCCCCCGCAAGATTTAAACAATCAGGCTCTAAAAAGCTGATGTTGGATACAACCTGTGCAGAAAGACCAGCTTCTGCAAATTGACGCATAAAATTACCCATCTCTCTTTGATTGCCAGCTAAATAAATTACTTTAGGATTTACGATTCGAAGTTTAGTAATTAGCGTACGAAAGTCTGTTTGTTCGAAAGCATAGGTTTCTTTCATAACTAGTGTCCCACCAAGTTCTGTATAGCGTTTTTCAAACATTTCGCCTAACCCTAAACCATATTCGTTATTGACATAAATTAGAGCCGCTTCGTTGTTTTTCAGTTCACTGAAAATAAATTCGGCCGAAGCAATGGACTCGTCAATACTGGATGGATAGTTTCTTGCGAAATACTTACTAATTTCGATTAATTTGGGGCTTGAAGCACCAGGGGACAATAGAAAAATCTCATTTTGTTCTGCAATTGGCACCATCGCTAATGTAGTAGAACTACTAACATCTCCAATAACATATTTTATATTTTGTATGTTAATTAATCGTTGCAAGCCAGAAACAGCTACTCTTTGGTCAGCTTGTGAATCAATAAACGTTAACTGATATACCGTTTTATTATCACCTCTTGAATTTAGTTCTTCTAATGCTATTTCCATTCCCACTTTCATTGGCTCTCCATAACTGGAAAGTTCTCCTGTAAGCGGAATAATTACACCAAGATGGGTCTTGTTAGATTTCAAATTATCACAACCACCAAGACACAGAGTGGCAAATATTGTTAGGGTAAATAGAACTAACTGACATTTTAACTTTTTCATAATAATTCTCCTGTTAAAGGTATACATGTTTGTTTAAAAACCGTTCATCTTGAAATGTTTCTCGGGAAAATTTTTCACTAAGAACTCCTTCTCTAACAACCACTATGTGGTCTGAAAGGGCAAAAGCTACTTCCATATTATGTTCAACAAGCAACATACTAATAGCTTCATCTTTATTTTTTTCCTGTAAAAAATCTTTAGTCAGGCTCACCATTTCAGGCGATAACCCTGCTGTGGGTTCGTCAAGGAGCCAAATTTTAGTGTCCTGTATCATGAGTATCCCAAAAGAAAGTATTTGCCGTTCTCCGCCACTTAAACTTCCCGCTCGTTGTTTTCGTAGTTCATATAAACGCGGAAAAAGATCGTAAGCTTGTTGGCAATTCCTGCTGCCATTGCTATTTTGAGCAGCTAACATGAAATGTTCTTCTATCGTGAGTGATGGAATGACAAGCCCTCTCTGGGTGAAAAATGAAACTCCAGATTTAACCATTTGATGTGCGAGAAATGACTCTTTTTTTTTGTTCCCTATCATAACTTCTCCACCTAACTTGGGGATCAAGCCACCAATTGTTTTCAACAATGTTGATTTTCCACTGCCATTTGGACCTATGATGCCAAGTATTTTACCTTTTTCTAATTGAAAAGTAGCTGCATCTAACACAATGTGTGATCCATACCCTGTCGAAAGTTCGTCTACCTTTAAGGCGTAATTATCTTTGAATTTCAAGAGAGTATCACTTTTTTTTGCGTAATCGATCCCTTGGTAAGAGTCAATGTTAAATCACTAATACTCATTGCTTTTGTTATATTATGCTCAATGAAAAAAATAGTCTTTCCTTTTTCCCTAAGCGCAACTAAAACTTCCGAAACATGGTCTACCATCTGAGCATTTACTCCGGCAAAAGGTTCGTCTAGTATCAGTAACTCTGCATTGTTCATTAACAACATGCCTATAGACAATAATTTCTGTTGACCAAATGATAAACTACCTGCTGTTTTCCCTAGTTTTCCCACTAACCCAATTTCTTTAGCTACTTGCAAGGCTTGTTCTTTTATGCGCTTTTCCTCACGAAATATCAATTGAGGGCGAATGAAGTAATTTGACCATTTTTCTCCTGGATGATCCCTTGATGCAATCATCAGATTGTCCAAAAGGGATAGATTCTGACAAACTCTGGGGCTTTGCCAAACTCTCCCCACTCCCATCAATGAAATTTCAACGGGAGTTTTACCATTCAGCTTTTGCCCTTTATAAACTACATTGCCTTTGTCTGGCAGCAAGAAGCCAAAAATGATATGAAAGAGAGTGGTTTTACCTGAGCCATTATCACCAAACAAAGTGGTTATCTTCCCCTGCGGTAATGCGAAAGAAATATCTTTCAATACAGTTAAGCCGTTGAAGGATTTGTCCAAATTTTCCACGCTTAATATATTATTCATTTTATGTCTCAGATTATTGATTGCAAACACAGCGCACTTGTGTGGGATTATTCAAATTTGTATCTACCAAAAAATCCGTGGGGACGATACCTCACCACTAAAATCAGTACGAGTGAAAAAATCATCATTCGCATATTACCAGCAATAGCATCTGGCATATTCAAAAACCGTAATGCTTCCGGCAACAAAATATAGAACAATGCCCCTGCAAATGAACCTTTTACACTTCCCAGACCACCTATCAATACAATGGAAAGAATCAGGATAGACTCTGGCACAGTAAAAGAGGTTGGATCAATATAGCTATAATAGGTGGCAAACAACGCTCCTGCTATGGCCGATACTCCACTGGAAATCAAAATAGCCAAAGACTTGAAATAAGCCGGACTTTTCCCAAATGTCATTACTGCCAATTCATCGTCTCGAACTGCTTGAAATAGCCTTGATAACGGGGTGCGATGCAATGCTATAAAGAAAAACAACGCCATTAGGGCAAATATCCCCCCAAGCAAAGCAAATTCCGGCAATGTCACAAAACTCACTCCCAATATCACTGGCTTCGGAATACCTGTAATGCCAAAGGGCCCGTTAGTTACGCTAATCCAGTTGTATAGCACGGTGAAAACAACAACCTGCCAGGCCAGTGTAGCCAAAACGAAAAACATTTTTCGCAGCCGAATAGAAAACCAGATGATTGGAAGACTCATTATCAAGTTAAACAGCACTGCAAACATTATAGCGAGTGGAAATGACAGGTTAAAATTAACCAGAAGTAGTGCTGTTACATAAGCACCTATCCCATAAAATGCGGCCTGAGCAAAAGATAGCAACCCAGAATAGCCTGCCATAAGATTCATGGCCAATGACAGGATCAGGTATATTTCAAACGTCACCAGGATATGAATCAAGTAATTCATAGTTCTTCTACTCTCATGTTAGCTGAAACAATGCCTTCTGTACGCCAGAGAAGTATTACAGTCAGTAAAATGAAGGTTATTGCCTCTTTCCATTGGGCAGAGAGAAACCATTCTGTTCCTGTTTGCATGAAAGCGATAAGGAAAGATGCTGCCACAGTTCCTTTGAATGTTCCTGTTCCCCCTACGACGACAGCTACCACTGCAGTTAAAGTGATGTTCATCCCAGATTGAGGGTTGATCCCCGTATCATACAACAGAAGAACAGCAGCAGTGACTGCCAGTAAACTACCAACAACCAGGGCGTACAGACGCACAGAAAAAATATTCACCCCCATCACAGATGCCACGACAGATTCACTTATCACTGCCTTTACCTGTAGGAATTTTTTTGATCGTGCATGCCATAAAAAGAGCCCAATTACCAAAGTGCTTACCACGAGCTGAACAGCTTGTATTGGAGCAATTATCAAACTCTGAATAATGATGCTGTCACCGAGGTTGTGATGCAAAATTTTTGACTCATTGCTAAACAGTAATGCCACTGTGTTGACAATAAATAGATAAAGACCCATCGAGGATATAAGTGTTATCGCTTCTCCAGACTTTTTATTATACAGAGGAAGGTAAACCAGCCATTCATGAAGTATGGCCAAGACTGCGGTGAATAAAGCTGTTACTGTGACACAAAGCCAAAGTGGCAAACCCAAACCTGTTAACCAGAAAAAGCAATATGCCCCGCTGATATAAATTGCGCCGTGCGCCAAGTGAAATACCTTGGTCGTACTATAAATAAGGTTAAAGCCCACAGCGACTAACGCCAAGAGCAGACCAGAAACAATGCTGTTAAAAAAAAGTTGATATATCATACGGACAACTAAACCATAAAGGGAGTTTTCCCGAGTTTTCCCGAGTTTTCCTAAAATAAAAAACCTTCGAATCAATGCATTACCAATCGAATCAATATAGGGATTGGTATCATCCTCAATTTATTTCAAATTTTTACTTCGATGAGATAATCATTGAAAAGACCTACTGGCCATTAATTTTACAATGACTTTGAATGGTGCTTATCGAACGAAAATGGCTCTCTTATCCGAATTTTTATAATCTTCTGTAGTAACAATAATCCATTTGGCTTAAAGCTGAGCTTTACCATAAATTATGATTGATATAATACAAAATCAATCATGAACGCCAGTCAATACCGATAGATAATTTATAATATATGTTCAGTGAATCAACTCATGCTGATGCCATTTTAGATCGACTGGTTGATGGTTAAATTAAACTCGAATAAAAAGGAGAATCGATACAAAAAACTAAATTCCTTGACTGATGCCGAACACTCAAGTTAGATTTTACTGAGATCTACTGGCGGAAAATGAAATGATAGCTATCAATGTTACTTGCCAATCGATATCATGTTATTACGCAAATAAAAATTTAGACAGACCTAATTGAATTGAATTTTTTAGACAGTAAACACCCTGTTGATATAAAAATAAATTTAGACGTCCTTCTTATTGATTAACAATAGATTTAAATCATAAAGTCTAAATAAACCACAAAATCAGAGCAACATTAGCTTGGTTATTTGCGAAACTGAGCCCCATAGTTAAACTCAACATCAGTGAAATAACTATCATGCCTAAAATTCATACAAATTTCATTTTATTTTTTATACAAGCATTCAAGATGCGACAGAACC
>SPKZ01005542.1_pt1 | contig 14612 bp, 9 predicted proteins | sample 2456571 | NCBI WGS metagenome assembly SPKZ01 (sample SAMN11192286, study PRJNA482655) | marine metagenome | biome: ENVO:00000447; feature: ENVO:00000244|ENVO:00000211|ENVO:00000569|ENVO:00002023; material: ENVO:00002151; isolation source: ocean water from marine abyssalpelagic zone ...
GCATCAATGCTTTTATTGTTGAAAGAGGTGCCGAAGGTTTTGAAGTAGGCGCAAAGGAGAATAAATTAGGAATTAGAGGCTCGGATACACATTCTTTGCATTTTAAAAATGTGAGAGTCCACAAAGATAATAGGCTAGGCGAGGAGGGGTTTGGCTTTAAGTTGGCTATGAAAACCTTGGAGGGCGGTAGAATTGGAATTGCAGCGCAGGCTTTGGGTATTGCAAAAGGAGCTTTTGAATTGGCTTTAAAGTATTCGAAAGAAAGAGAAACGTTCGGTAAGAAAATTTCAGAACATCAATCCATACAATTCAAATTGGCTGAAATGGAAATGCAAATATCAGCAGCTAAACTATTAACCCTAAAATCGGCCTTCTTAAAGGATGTTGGTAAGCCTTATGGTGTGGCTAGTGCAAAAGCTAAGGCATTTGCTTCTTCAGTTGCTATGGATACCACTATAGAGGCCGTACAGATTCATGGGGGATATGGTTATGTGAAAGAATTTCATGTAGAACGCTTGATGAGGGATGCCAAGATTACTCAGATTTACGAGGGGACTACGGAAATACAGAAAATTGTAATTTCTAGAGATCTGCTAAAGTGAATCTACAAGCTCTTCTAGCTTCATACTTCTAGAGCCTTTAATTAAAATTGCTCCGTTAGATACCGGGTTTTCTTTTAACCACACGATTACTTCTTCTCTATTGGTAAACAAATTAAAATGATTTGGCGTATTTGTTTTTGCAAATGCATTTCCAATCAACACGGCGTTATTTATGTTGTTTTCTACTAGTAAGTCTACAATGTTTTGGTGCTCTGCATCGCTGTACTGGCCCAGTTCCATCATGTCGCCTAAGAAAAAATATTTTTCCTTCGAATCTTGATTGATAAAAGAATGAATGGAAAGGTTCATACTGCTTGGGTTAGCATTATATGCGTCCAGTAATATTCTATTAGTTGCCGTTTCCACAATCTGCGATCGATTATTGGTAGGGACGTAGCTGCTAATCGCTTTCGAAATTGATTGAAAATTAACTTCAAAATATTGCCCGATTGCAATTGCGCACATCACATTTTCGAAATTGTATTTGCCAATTAGGTGGGTCTTTATTTCTGTTTCATTTTCATTATCGTTTAAAAGCACCGATACCTCGTCTTCAACAACGTTGGCTTTAGCGGAATAAGTGGCTTCTGACGATTCTCCGTATGATATTTTGTCTAATTCACTGGCTAGTTCTAGTAATAAGCTGTTGTCCTGATTGATAAATATTTTTTTTGAGCCCGATTTCATGTGCTCATACATTTCAGACTTTGCTTTAATAACGCCATCAAAATTTCCAAACCCTTCTAAGTGAGCCTTGCCAATGTTAGTGATTAAGCCAAGGTTAGGTTTTGCTAGATTGCAAAGCATTTCTATTTCGCCAATGGCATTTGCGCCCATTTCAATAATTCCGATCTCATGCTTTTCTGAAATGGATAGGAGGGTTAGCGGAACTCCAATGTGGTTATTTAAATTACCTTTTGTTGCTAGTACGTTAAACTTGGCCGACAAAACACAATTAATTAGTTCTTTTGTTGTCGTTTTTCCATTAGTTCCTGTAATGCCTATAATTGTAATGTCGAGCTGTTGCCGGTGATAGGCTGCTAACTCTTGCAAACAAGTCAAAACATCGTCAACCAAAATTAAGCAGTCATCTTGTTTTTCTTGTTTTTTATCAATTATGGCAAAAGAAGCCCCCGTTTCAATCGCTTTTAGTGCAAATAGGTTTCCATTAAAGTTATCTCCTTTAAGCGCAAAGAAGAGGTTGTTTTGACCTACAGACCTAGTATCTATAGATATTCCGCTACTGTTTTTAAATAGCGAGTAAATGTGTTTGATGTCGTTCTTCACAATAGGGCATAAAAAAACCCAAGTTAATTAATCGATAATTAACTTGGGTTCTTAATAAGGTTTTTCTCTTAGTATCCTGCGTTAAACGCGTTAGGGCTACCAACTCTGTCCATTGCACATCTAAATCCTAAATATGCAGTGGCTTCGTCTTGTTCTAAGAATCTTCTAGTTCCTGGGTTCATCCAGTAAATTCTGTCTCTCCAAGAAGCTCCTTTGAAAACCATTACTTCATCATTTACTAACGAAGTAGCAGCGTACTTATACATACCTAAAGATTCTTCTTCATCTGGAGGAGGAGGAGCTAACCAGTCATCTGTTGTAGATGAACGAGTATCACCATCCATATAGTTGATGTTATCTGATCTTCTGTAGTTTCTTCTAGTAGACAATTCATCTTCAGGGTAATCTAAACTAACCTCTCTGTATTGTACTAAACCTAAACTGTCTTTCTCCATCACAATACCATCCTCATCTTTAAGTAAGGTTGTAAATGTGTTACCTCTATAAGGTCTAAAGTCAGATACATCTTCATGGCTCATTGCACGATATACATCAAGTACCCATTCGCTAACGTTACCCGCCATGTTGTACAAGCCGTAATCATTTGGCCAATACGAAATAACAGGAGAAGTAATGTCTGCGTTGTCATTTAATTGACCAGCAACACCCATCATGTCACCTCTACCTCTCATTGTATTTGCTAAATAGTTACCTAAGAATGCTTCATCAGGATTTCTTACAGAACCCGCTCTACCATTCCATGGATATAACCTTCTATTAGGGATTCTCTCACCAATCGTGTTACCAATTAATCCGTAAGCTGCAAATTCCCATTCCGCTTCTGTTGGTAGTCGGTACTTAGGAAGTAAAATCCCATCTTCCAGTCTTACTTTTCTTTCACCATCACTATTTGGATCTAAATCGGGAAGAGGTTTGTTTACAACGCCTTCATACAATCCTAATAAATAAGCATCCGTATCAAAGAAATCATCCACCGTTTGATCCCAAGGAGTTAAATCCAGAATTTGCTCACGAACTAAGATAAACTCGTTAACTCTATCTGTTCTCCATTTACAGAAGTCATTCGCTTGAATCCAGTTTACTCCAACTACAGGGTAAAAGCTGTACGCAGGATGACGGAAATAATATTCTACGTAAGGTTCATTGTAAGCCAATCTATCTCTCCATACTAAAGTATCAGGGAGTGCTTTTTTTACAATTTCAGGATAATCCAGAAGGTAGATTCTTCTTTTCCAGTGAAGGTATTCACGGTAATCTACGTTTCTTACTTCGGTTTGATCCATGTAGTAAGACGAAACAGTTACTTTTCTAGGAGTAATGTTCCAATCGTAGTTGGTGCTCTGTTCCGTTTGGCCCATTACAAATGAACCACCCTCGATCAAAACTAGCCCAGGGCCCGTTTCTTGTTCGAAATAGGGGAGGACCATGAAGGCTCCGAAATTTTTATTGTTGTATTCCCATCCTGTTGCTCCAGATCTTTGTCCGCCTGAACAAGATGCAAGAACCAACAAAAGGATTCCAACTGTACTATATGTGATATGTTTGGTATTAAATAGTTTCATAACTAAATGCTTTTTTTAGTTTCCCAATCTCGGTATATACGCTAAGGTAATTAAAAGGTTACAAAAATTTAGAAAGAAGGACAATTTACCAATCTAAATACTTTTGCTGTTGGCTTACATGGGAACTTCATTCCGAATGAAATTTCATGCGAACCGTTAGAATTTTGAATACTCAATTTAGAAGTTGTTACGTCATATGTATATCCAATTGTCCAAGCCTCCATGTGGATTCCTAGTAATACTATAAACGCATCTCTGTTTCTATACCATAACCCAACAACTGCTGGTCCTTTTTCTACAAACACACCTAAATTAATTTCTCTAAAATCTCCTTGTGCTTGAAAAACAACATTAGGCGATATAAAAGAATCGTGATGGTCATTATTAAACGGTACAATTAAACCTGCATGAGCAGTATGTTTCATCGGTAGAATGCTTTCACCTCCAAAACCCTCGTTTGGTTGAGTAATGTGGTGAGCTGAATAGCCTCCAAATATAGTTTCGCTATAAATAAGTAAACCAGCACCAAAGTCAGGTACTAACACTGTTCCTGGCTGAACTTCGCCTGTTGTGTAGATATTGCCAAACTTGCTACTAATTTGATCTCCAAAGACAAGTTTGTCCCAGTTTAAAGATTTTTGGTGGATTCCAGCCTGAACAGCAGCTCTAACCGACCATTTTCTGCCAAGGTTGATTTGATGAGCATATATTGCAGCAGCATCCATAGTAAATAAAGTACCCTGTCCTGCATTGTCATATGTAACAAGTAAACCAACTCCACCTTGTAAATGACCAGAATATTGGTCGTAAGATGCACTATAAGTTACAAATTGACCGTTCAATGCAGGCCATTCATTCCTGTAATTTAAAGCAACCCTAGGACACCTTTCAGACCCTGCAAAAGCGGGGTTTAAATAGAGTCTATTAGCGTAAAACTGAGTGAATTGTGCATCTTGAGCAATGACCTTGTCTGAGCTGAAAATGCCCATAATAGTGACTAGTAAAAACAAGAAAAGAAAATTCTTAAACATGCAATAACAATTGTTTGACCTGTATCAAAAATACGAATTATTACTAAACTACACTTAAAAAGTACCTAACTTATTGTGTCTGCAAGTATAATTATCGATAAATGACAGAAATTATCGATGAGCGACAACAATAATGATTTAAATTAGCGTTATGGCTCGACTGACAATTTGATGTAAGGTGAGTTCTGTTTTTTTAAGTTTAAAATCAAATAGGTTGATGTTTTTAAATGTTAAATTATATACGTTAATAGCGTTGCTTTTTCTGGCACAAATAGGGTATGCAGGTGAAGTTTATAATATAGACATTAAATGGTCTGCAATTGAAGAGAACGTTATTACTGACGCTGTTACACATAAATTTATTTCTTTTGAAAACGCGCAATATAATTTTGCGGACAATAAATTGCCTGTTTTTTATAAGCGCGTTGCTGTTTATGCAGGGCAGGAAACAGATTGGCATCTATCTAATGAGAATTATGTAGATGTAACTGCAGAAGAGGAAAAACTAATTAAAGCAGATTGGCTCACTGAAGAAGTGAAAATTGTTAGCAATATTGGTTATAATAGAGGGAAATCTCAAGCTTCTGTTTATTTCGTTCCTATAAGAAAGAAAAGGAACAGCAATAAGCATGAGAAACTTGTTTCTTTCGAACTTACATTAACAACTATAAGTGTTTCTAATGTAAAACCTAAGAGTATTCTTAAAAGTTTCACGGGATCGTCGGTTTTAACCAATGGATCTTGGTTTCGGGTGGGTGTAACGTCCAACGGGGTTTATCAGATGGATTATGATTTCTTAAAATCTAATGGTGTTGATGTGGATAATATTAATCCCAGACTTATTCAAGTTTATGGTAATGGGGCCGGAATGCTGCCTAAAAAGAATTCAGATCCGAGAAAAGACGATTTACTAGAGAACGCAATTTATGTGGAAGGTGAAAATGATGGTGTTTTTGACAAAGAAGATTTTGTTCTCTTTTATGGTGAGGGGCCAAACGAAGTTGTGTTTGACAAAGACTCTTTAAGTTACTCTCATATAACACATTTATATAGCGACTCCTCTTATTATTATGTTACCTATGGTTCTGGTTTCGGAAAAAGACAGGATACGCTTCAAAGTTCTGCGCTGCAAGTTACCCATTCGGTAAATTCATATGACGATTTTATCGTTCACGAATTAGATGCAGTTAATGTGTTGAAGTCTGGTGATGAGTGGTTGGGTGAGTTTTTTGATATTACAGAGAATTATAATTTTAATTACAGTATTGCTAACGTTGATACAACGGGGTTATCGCATCTATATGCACGATGTGCGTTAAACTCTACCATTGAAAGTTCTTATGATATAACGGTTAACGGAACAAATACTATAACTACTATTGTTAAAGAAATAATTCCTCTTTTTTACACTTCGTATTACAATGAAGGGATTGCAAGTTTTGATTTTAACGCAACCAATTCAATAAATCTCGCATTTCAGTATAATAAGTCAACCTCTACTTCAGTTGCATATCTTGATTATTTTGAACTTACCATCCGCCGGTTTTTATTAATGGATGGCTCGCAATTGCCTTTTATGGATGGTTTATCTGTAGATAGTGGCAATGTAGCTGAATATGCAATAGGAGGTTTTTCTAATACCACTACAGTATGGGATGTAACTAGTCCCAGTGATGTGAAATTACAAGTAGGTGTTTTGTCTGGTTCCGATTTTACTTTTAGTTCAAGTGCCAATTCCTTAAGGAAATATATTGCTTTTGACGCATCTGATTATATGGTGCCTGCATATATTGGATCGGTGGAGAATCAAAACTTACACGGACTGTCTAACAAAGAGATGATCATTGTTTGCCATCCCGATTTTTTATCTGAAGCAGAAAGGTTGGCAGATTATCATCGTGATCGGGATAATTTAAGCATTCACATTGTTACGCCTCAACAGATTTATAATGAATTTTCGTCGGGATCGCAAGATGTTGTGGCGATTAGAGATTTTATTAGAATGTTTTATGAAAGAAGTAATTATCAATTACCTCTTTATCTATTGTTATTTGGTGAAGGCTCGTTTGATAATAAAAACAGAATTCCAGGTAATAATAATTTCATTGTTTCATATGAATCTCCAGAATCGGCTATCCCAACACAATCGTATGTGTCTGATGATTATTTTGTTTTTCTCGATTCGAATGAAGGCGTTTGGAACAGATTTGATGCAGATTATTTAGATGTGGGTATAGGTCGAATTCCTGTGAGTACATTATATGACGCCACCAATGTTGTAAACAAAATCCTGAATTATCATACTTCGTCAACAACTGGCAAATGGAGGAATATTGTTGCGGTTACAAGTGACGATGAAGATGGTAATATTCATGTTAATCAAGCTGAAACGTTATCTGGAATAATTGCCGACTCTGGCAGTTTATATAATATCGACAAGATTTATTTGGATGCGTTTCTTCAAATTACTACTTCAAATGGCGATTTGTATCCAGATGCAACAATCGCTTTTAATGAAAGAATGAAGGAAGGGGCTTTGTTTATTAATTACACTGGCCACGGTGGCGAATTGGGTTGGACAGATGAGAATTTTGTTCAAACATCTGATATCAATAGTCTCGAAAACGTTAACAATTTGCCTCTTTTTGTTACAGCAACTTGTGAGTTCTCTAGATGGGATGACCCAACGAGGGTTTCGGCAGGAGAATTTGTGCTGTTGAATCCTGTAGGTGGAGGAATCGCTTTGTTTACAACGGTGAGATTGGTGTTTTCGTCGCCTAATTTTATTTTGAACAAGCATTTTCTCCGACATGTATTTGAAAAAGTGGATGGTAAACATCATCGTCTTGGCGATTTAATTAGGATAACTAAAAATGAGATGTCTCCAGGGGTTAACCATCGAAACTTTACCTTGTTAGGTGATCCTGCTTTAACGTTGGCGTATCCTGATTATAATGTAATTACCGAACAATTAAATGGAATTGCTGTTGATAGCGCCGACACTATTAGGGCTTTAAGTGCTGTTACCATTAAAGGGTATATAGCTGACGATAATGGTGTAAAAGTTACAGATTACAATGGTTTGCTATATCCTACCTTTTTCGATAAAGTAACTGAATTGTCCACTTTGGCAAACGATAAATACAGTGTTATAAGAGCATTCGAAATGCAAAACGAAATCGTATACGATGGAAAGGTTAGCATTGATAGTGGTGCCTTCTCTTTTACTTTTGTAATTCCGAAGTCTATTAAACCTGCATATGGAAATGCAAAAATGAGCTATTATGCTACAAATGGACAATTAGATGCTGCTGGACATTATTCTGATTTTATTTTGGGAGGAATTGATACAACTGCAGCAGGAGACGATGTAGGGCCTGAAATACAATTGTATATAGGCGACGAAAAATTCCAATCAGGAGATGTTATATCGGGCGATTTGATTTTATATTCTGAATTGTTTGATAGTAGCGGAATCAACTTGGGAACAGGAATTGGTCATGATATAAGAATTATTATAGATGGGGATGAGAGCAATCCTGTAATTCTTAATTCGGAATACGAGCCAGAAGTAGATTCATATCAAAAGGGTCGTATTGTATATACATTACCTGATTTAGGAGTTGGAGATCATACAATAGAAATAAAGGCTTGGGATATTCATAATAACTCGACAAATTTAGAAATAGAATTTGTATTAATAGAAGAAGTTGTAGAAGACTTTGCGATAACGCATGTGCTAAATTATCCTAATCCGTTTACCACAAATACATCTTTTTCTTTCCAACATAATAGACCAGGTGAGATTTTGGATATAGAAATTCAAATATTCACCATGTCGGGATTATTGGTTAAGTCATTGGTAATAAGTCAAAAAGCGAATGGCTTGGGCATTGATGGCGTGAATTGGGATGGTTTAAATAACTACGGAGAAAAAATAGGTAAGGGTGTATACGTTTATCGCATTAAAGTGCGTTCAGAGGATGGTTCGGCGCTAGACCAATTTGAGAAACTAGTACTATTAAATTAATGTAGCTTTAAAAACTATTTCAACTTATATTTGTTATCCTAAAAATGAAAAGAAGAATATTAAAAATATCAAGCATCTGTGCATTTGCAACAAGTCTATTAATAGGCAGTGTTAGTGCACAAAGTTCTTCGCAATTAAGCATTGCTCAAATAGCGGGTCAGCTAAATGTAATTACGCCAGCAGTACCTTTGTTATTAATTTCGCCTGATTCAAGAGCTTCGGCACTTGGAGACGCAGGAGTTGCTTCAACGGCAGATATCAATTCGTTGCATTGGAACGCAGCAAAAATGGCCACTTTAGATAAGGAAATGGGCTTTTCTGTTTCGTACACACCATGGTTAAGAGAATTAGTTGACGATATTTATTTGGCTTATTTAAGTGGATATAAAAAACTCGACAAGAATTCTGCAGTTGGGATCTCTCTTAGATACTTTTCGCTTGGTAAAATAGATTTTACTGGATATAATGGAGAGTCTTTAGGAAGTGCAAATCCAAATGAATTTGTTGTAGAAGCAGGTTATGCTCGAAAATTAGGAAGGCGTCTTTCTGGTGGATTTACCGGTAAATTTATTTATTCTAATCTTACACAAGGGCAGGGTGTATCAGGCGGTTCTTCTGCGGGTATTACAGGTGCTACAGATGTATCTGTATATTGGTTAAACGAAGATTTAAAAATAAGCAAACGAGATGTTGCCTACGGAGTTGGTTTAAATATTTCGAATATTGGTGGGAAAATCTCCTACACAGAATCTGGTCAAAGAGGATTTTTACCAATTAACTTTAGAATAGGAAATTCTCTTAAAGCGGAGCTAGATGAGTACAATACAATCGAATTTCTTTTAGATTTCAATAAGCTGCTCGTTCCTACACCACCTACCTATACATCCGATTCTACTTTTGAAGGGTACAGTAATGATGTTGGGGTAGCACAAGGCATAGTTCAGTCGTGGTATGATGCACCAGGAGGGTTTAAAGAAGAGTTGAACGAATGGACAATCTCTACAGGAATAGAGTATTGGTACGACAAGCAATTTGCTGTGAGAGCAGGTTATTTCTACGAAAATGAATTTAAAGGAAATAGAAAGTACCTTACATTGGGTGCTGGTTTACAGTATAGTGTGTTTAATATCGATTTTAGTTATTTGGTACCGGCATATTTAAATCGAAATGCAATTGGAGGTAATCATCCTTTGAAAAACACATTAAGATTCACATTGATTTTCAACTTTGAACAAGCTAAAAGCGCTTCTAAGGATACTGCTAAGTGAAAATTAGAATAGGTTATGGATTCGATGTCCATCAATTAAGAGACAATCATCCGTTCTGGCTGGGAGGAATAAAATTAGAACATCATAAAGGGGCATATGGACATTCCGACGCGGATGTTTTGATTCATGCAATTTGCGACGCTATACTTGGCGCATTGAATAAAGGGGACATAGGTCAGCAGTTTCCTGATACATCAGACGAGTTTAAGGGAATCGACAGTAAAATATTGCTTAAAAGAGTTGTCGATTTGATGCGTTCGGACGGATTCGAAATTGAGAACATCGATAGCACCGTTTGTTTACAATCGCCTAAAATAGGTGGTATTATTGGTGAGATGAAAAAGGTACTAAGCGATGTAATGGGAATTAGCATAGACGATTTATCTATTAAGGCCACAACAACAGAAAAATTAGGCTTTGTTGGCACCGAAGAGGGCATTTCTGCACATGCCGTTGTGCTTTGTTCTAGATAATTTTCCTAAAGAGGAAATTCAGCACCAAATCAGAAACTTTATTTTATATATTTAGGTATTATATATTTGAATAAGAAAACGCTATTTAAGCCTATGGCAAAAACAAAATTTACAAAGGAAACCTACCTTCAGTGGTATGAAACAATGTTGCTCTTTCGACGATTCGAAGAAAAAGCCGGTCAGTTGTATATCCAGCAGAAAATCAGAGGGTTTTGTCATCTTTATATAGGGCAAGAGGCACTGCTTGCAGGAGCAATTTCTGCTACAAAAAAAGATGACAACATGATTACCGCATATCGTAATCACGTTCATCCCATCAGTAAAGGTGTTGAACCAAAATATGTGATGGCCGAACTTTTTGGGAAGGTTACTGGATGTTCTAAGGGAAAAGGTGGTTCGATGCACATGTTTTCTAAAGAATTTCACTTTTTTGGCGGACACGGCATTGTGGGTGGTCAAATTCCTTTAGGAGCTGGCATAGCATTCGCAGATAAATACAAAGGCACTAACAATATAACGTTATGTTATATGGGTGATGGCGCAACGCGTCAGGGTTCTTTCCATGAAACCTTGAACATGGCCATGACATGGAAGTTACCTGTGATTTTCATTATCGAAAATAATCATTACGCAATGGGAACGTCTGTAGAAAGAACTTCTAACGTAACCGATTTATACAAACTAGGGCATGCTTACGAAATGCCAAGTTATGCTGTTGATGGAATGAGTTGCGAGGCCGTTCATGACGGAGTTAGCGAAGCTGCTACTCGGGCAAGAAAAGGTGATGGACCAACTTTGATAGAAATCAATACCTACAGATATAAAGGGCACTCCATGTCGGATCCTGCAAAATACAGAACTAAGGAAGAAGTTGAATCCTACAAGGCTCAAGATCCGATCGCTCAAGTTTTGGAAACAATTGAAAAGAATAAATACGCAACGAAAAAGGAACTTGAAAAAATTCAAGAAAGAGTTGCTGATACGGTAAAAGGGGCGGTTGAATTTGCGGAGGAATCTCCATTCCCTCGCCCCGAAGAATTATTTGAAGATGTTTACAAAGAGGAAAATTATCCTTTTATAACGAGTTGATACCAACCTAAAAAATGGCTGAAGTAGTTTTAATGCCCAAATTAAGTGACACCATGACCGAGGGCGTGGTGGCTGAATGGATTAAGAAAATTGGTGACGAGGTAAAATCTGGCGATATTTTAGCTGAGATTGAAACCGACAAGGCTACCATGGAATTCGAATCTTTCTATGATGGATATTTATTATATATTGGAGTGGATAAGGGTGGAAAGGCACCAGTTGATTCTATTCTTGCAATTATTGGTGATAAAGATGAGGATGTTCAGGCGCTAATTGACGAGCACAACAAGCCAAAAGTAGAAGAGCTAGTTGAAGAAGAAAAGGCTGCACCAGTTGTTGAAGAAAAGGCTAAAGCTGAGCGAAATACAGTGTCTCAAAGCGAAGCTCAGAAAGCTGCCTCAATTACTTCGAGCGGAAGAATAAAATCGTCTCCTTTAGCAAGAAAATTGGCTGAAGAAAAAAATATTGACTTGCGCAATGTGCAAGGAACAGGAACGGGCGGAAGAATTGTAAAAAGCGACATTGATAATTATCAAGGTGGTGGTGCAATGGCGCCTGCGTTTGTTGGAACCGAATCTTTTAGAGAAGTTGCCGTTTCTCAAATGAGAAAAGTAATTGCTTCGAGATTGGGCGAAAGTAAATTCACAGCGCCTCATTTTTACCTTATAGTTAAGGTGGAAATGGACAAAGTAATTGATGCTAGGAAGGCGATTAAAGAAATGACTGATGTTAAAGTTTCTATTAACGATTTAGTTATTAAAGCATCTGCGAGAGCTTTAAGAGAGCATCCATCTGTAAATTCTTCTTGGAGAGGCGATGTAATTCGTTTTAACGATCACATTCATATTGGTGTTGCTGTGGCTGTAGAAGATGGCTTGTTGGTACCTGTAATTAGGTTTGCTGATGGTAAAACGCTTTCTCAGATCTCTTCGGAAGTGAGAAGTTTGGCTGGAAAAGCAAAAGAGAAAAAATTACAACCTGAAGAATGGGAAGGCAACACGTTTACCATTTCGAATTTAGGGATGTTCGGTATCGAAGAATTTACCGCAATTATTAATACACCAGATGCTGCTATTTTAGCAGTTGGTGGCGTTAATGAAGTGCCTGTGGTGAGAGACGGGCAGGTGGTTTCAGGTAACGTAATGAAGTTAACTTTGTCGTGCGATCATAGAGTAATTGATGGAGTAACGGGTTCGATTTTCTTAAATAAAATCAAAAAATTATTAGAGAACCCAGTAGTGCTGCTTGGACAAAACGCAATTTAATGCACAACTTATATGGCAAAAAAAATTGCCTTTGTAGTCAACCAAGGTTCTAGACCAAACAGAAATATTAACTACGAGCAAATCATTTTTAATTCCTCTGGAGACGATGCTACTATTGTTTTCTGGGAGAATATTCATCAAGTTGCAAACGATGTTGCAAAGCTGATAGAAGAGGGTTTTGAAATAATTGCAGCAATCGGGGGTGATGGTACCATTAGTTACATTACTGGCTTGGTAGTTAATACAGATGTTGCACTTTGCGTGATACCAATGGGTTCGGGCAATGGATTGGCAAGGCACCTCGGAATTCCTTTACAAATAGAGAATGCGTTAGCGTTATTGCAAAATAGTAAAATCATTGAAATAGATGCTGTAAGTATTAACGGACGAAAGTTTTTCTGCACTGCTGGTGTAGGGTTTGACACTCATTTGGGTAACATTTTTGCCAACTCTAAAGAAAGAGGTTTTGCAACCTATGTTAAACTATCCATCAGAGAATTATTCAGTTTTAAATCAAAAAAATATAAGATCAAGATTGGCGATAAGATTGAAGAAGTAGAGGCGTTTTTGATTTCTATTTGCAATTCGGCTCAATATGGAAACGATGTTTTTATTGCGCCTCAGGCCAATATCTCCGATGGAATTGCCGATGTTGTAGTACTTAAACCATTCAGCTTTTTTCAGTCACTTTATATATTTTATCTCCTTAAAACGGGCAAGATTCAAGATTCTAAGTATATTCAAACCTACAAAGGAAAAGTGGGCGAAATAACCTTTGAAGGACAAGATGTAGTTCATTTTGATGGGGAGATAGAAACGATGGGGCCTAAATTATGTTTCGAGGTAAATCCCAATTCGTTAAAGGTACTTGTTCCTAACTAAGACAAATGTCGAAAAGTATTCTAGATACACCAATAGAATTTTTGAAGGGCGTTGGCCCTAGAAAATCTGAAATGCTTAAAAAGGATTTTCGGATTTTTACATTTGCCGATTTTATTTCTTTTTATCCTTTTAGATATGTCGATAGATCGAAGTTTTACCGCATTGATGAGGTGAAATCTGACGCGGCGTACGTTCAAGTGATCGGACAAATTACTTCATTTACTAAAGTTGGAAAAGGCAGGGTTAAAAGATTAGTGGCAACTTTTGCTGATCCTTCTGGTGCAATAGAATTGGTTTGGTTTAAGGGGGTAGATTGGATTTCGACGAATTTAAAAAGGAACAAAGATTACATATTATTTGGGAAGCCAACCATTTTTAATCGTAAAATAAATATCGTTCATCCCGATTTGGATTTGGTTGAACCTGGCAATAAAGCTACCACAACTAAATTACAGGCCATATACTCATCTACCGAAAAACTATCAGCATCTGGGCTTAATAGTAAAGGGATTTGGAATGTTCAGAAGGCTTTATTACCGCGAATAATTGATGAAATTTATGAGACGCTTTCGGATGAGGTTATTTCAAGTTTGAAATTGATCTCCAGAAAAGAAGCCATCAAGAACATTCATTTTCCTGAAAATATAGAGATGCTGAATAGGGCGGAATTCAGATTGAAATTTGAAGAGCTTTTCTTTGTCCAGTTACAAATGATTCGATTAAAAATTACTCGAGTTAGAAAGCTTAAAGGATTTAAATTCCCAACCGTCGGAAATAGTTTTAATAAATTTTACAAGGAGCAATTGCCTTTCGAATTAACAAATGCTCAGAAAAAAGTAATTAAAGAAATTAGAACAGACTTGGCCCAAGGCATGCACATGAACCGATTGTTACAAGGTGATGTGGGGAGTGGTAAAACAATTGTTGCTGTTTTAATAATGCTTTTAGCTATCGATAATGGCTTTCAGGCGGCGTTAATGGCACCAACAGAAATATTAGCGAATCAGCACAACGTTGCGATAAAGGAGATGTTAGAGGAGCTAGGTCTTAAAGTTGGTTTACTTACAGGTTCTGTTAAAAAAGCACAAAGAAAAATTCTACA
>SPKZ01022150.1_pt1 | contig 14606 bp, 20 predicted proteins | sample 2456571 | NCBI WGS metagenome assembly SPKZ01 (sample SAMN11192286, study PRJNA482655) | marine metagenome | biome: ENVO:00000447; feature: ENVO:00000244|ENVO:00000211|ENVO:00000569|ENVO:00002023; material: ENVO:00002151; isolation source: ocean water from marine abyssalpelagic zone ...
AAGCCCACAGCGACTTGTACGCTGAGCGAGACCGTGATTTCCGCGCTGTACGGCGCCAGACGATCGAAACGAATTTGCTGGGTCGGGCCGGTGGCGCCGTCAAGCGAAACGCGCACGCTCGACGGGTCGAGGACATAGGTTGGGCCGGCCGGTGTGCCGACTGGCACGGGGACCCCTACCGCCGGAATCGGTGTGAACGCATTCTGGATTTGAATGCTTCCACGCTGAGCGCTATTCGAGGGGACGCCCGCGGGAGTCTCAAAGCCCACACATCCCACGGCCTCGGCCTGTATGGCGCTCCCAATCGTGGCGGGCGGTAGTCCAGGTTGTGCCACCACGGAAGGCGTCCCACTGCCGGTGAACGCGCAGCTCGCCACACGAAGCAGGTTAACCAGGCCCCGAAGGTTGTAGCCGAATCCCGTCGGGTCTGCGATCGAAAGCGCCGACTCAGTGAGGGCCAGATTTTGAACAATCGCGGTCGCGTCGATCTCGAGCGCCGTACCAGGAACACCGCGCGGCGGCACATACACCTGATTATCGACGTTACAGGCAGCAATGGACGTCCCGCCGTCGCCCGATCCAATGCGAATCGCTGTGGAGCTCCCGCGATCGAGAATTCGCGCAATTGAAAGGAAGGTGCCAGAGCCGAGCACGGTTACTCCATCGCCGCCAATACATGCCGTGCTCAGATTCCACAGCACACAATCACTCCAGCTCGAGCCGGCCGCAAGATCGCCGATGAGGATCGCGGACCCAATGCCCGATACCTGCGCGACAACCAGATCTTTGATCGTTCCGCCGTTTTGAGCGCGCACCGTGAGCCCGTTTGCCCCGCGCACTCCATCCACGAGGGGATCGTCGCCCGCAAGCACTGACGAGCCGGGCAAATCGAGCGTGAAGGCTCCAACATCGACCGTCCCGCAAATTCGATAGAGGGTATCCCCCGCAAGCGGGATAAAGGACCCGACCGGGGCCGGCAAGTCGTCAAGCGACTGTACGAGCACTGTGTTCGCGCATGTGACAATTGGCGGCGGAGTCGGGCCGCCTCCGCCTGAGCCATCAATCAGTGGACAACAGGCGCTCACGAGTCGCCCTCCAAGATGGTAATCCGTCGATCGAGTTCCTCGAGCTTTGCGGCTACCTGGGCGTGATGGCTTGCGGCGACGACTAAGCCGTTCTGCACGGTTTTTTCGAGTTCCTCGACTTTCTCTTGAACCCGTAAAACGTCGCTTTTTAAGGCGGTTAGCCATTGTTTCAGGAAAAGCGCGAGAACAACGATTCCGGCGCCTGCTGGTCCAGAGGTAAGCAATGCCTGCGCGAGCTCATGTTCAGTCATATCGACCGGCCTTTCTGGTGACAATGCCCCGAATGGGTCATGCCGCACCCCCTGAAACGATCTGCTCTCGCCAAAACGCGCCACTTTTCGAAAGTTTCGGCGGTGTTTTAAGCGCCAGGTCCTCGCGCCCGATCCTCTCAAGGCCCTTTCGCATATTTTTGAGGCTTTTTTGGGCTCGAGCGGAGCTGCGATCCGCCATAAAGGACGGGCTTTGGAAGCCTAGCCAGAGGGTCTCGAAGGTGGGATTTGCTTTGTAGGAGCTCCAAGTTTGAAGTTTTCCGGCATAGGCAAGCACCATTGCAAGGCTTTCGCGTGGATTCAGCACAATCCGCGGGTCTGCGCAAAGCATCGCCTCGTTGTTCGGATACGCGACGACAAGAAAAATCGCCGGGATGATCTGCCACGCGCCACCGCTAAAGCCGTATTCGCTCAGGGGACGACACGTTGGAAGGCGGTTTTCGTCTCGTAGTCTTTCTGCTGCTTGAATCGCTCTTGGACCGTCGTTGAAATTTTGCTTTGCAGGATTCCAGCGCGTTTCAATCCATGATTTCGCTAAAAGCCAATCGTGCCAGTCGCGGCCAACCGGCGCAGAGCCGATGACCAGGGCGAGCTCTTCCTGGCTAGGCTCATCGTCTAGATTCTGTGCCAGCCCGAGAAGTGCCAGCGCTATGGCTAGCCACAGCATCAGTAGAGTCCGCAGACTCCGCCGGTGACAGGGGTTCGGGCGTCTCGAAAATCACGGATTACCCGCGCATCGTCTGCTAACTCATCGCCTGCGCCCGCGTACGTGTGTTGGCCGCTGTCAAAGTAGTTTTTGAGCGAACCAAGGGTGTTTTTCCCAACGATTCCATCTCGAGTAAGGTTTGCGGCAGACTGGAACGCTTTCACGGCTTTTTCGGTATTCGGGCCGAACTTGCCATCATCAAACTTTCCGCCGCCGTATTGAGCGCAGAGGTCCAGCTCGAAAAAGTGTACAAGCGCCGTTTGAAGCTCTTTGACGCCTTTCCCTTTGCAGCCCTTGGAGATCACTCGAGCTCCCGCGAGTACCGGCGCGAGATCGTTGATCGTGCAGGTTGGCTCAGGCGGGGCGGGAATCTGCTCGCAAGCGCCGGTTTCGGCGTTGTAGCGGAATCCTTCCTCACACTCAGGCGGGACAGTCTCTCCGCCTTCGATCGCAACACAGGAATTCGACTCCGCGTCGTATCGGAAACCTTCTGGGCAATTAACCGGGGGGACCGGAGGAACAGGAATCTGAACGCAGGCGCGGAGCTCCGGATCCCACTTGAATCCCTCTCTGCACTCGGTGCTTTCCTTGTCTTTAAAAAGATAGTAGGCGCCAGCTGCCGCGCCGATGAGAATCAGAAGATTGTTAGCCACGAATAGTGCCTCTTTCCGTCACTGCTGGAGGGGGCCAGTGACCGGTGATGCCTGATCCGTATGGATCAGACTCCGATCGCACGGCATCAGTCTGTTGAGGGTCGAGCAATCGGCGGGCGTCCCATCGGGGGATCCAAAGATAGGGCCGGTTGCGGGCTCCTGACTTGATCGCTGTGCCGTCTGCTCGGATATTGCGGCGTGGGGTCCTGCCGCCGATCAAAGCTTCTCTAATTGCCTCGTGTTTTGGCTCAAGGTCGATTCCGCGGCCGTGTGGCGCCGTGATGCGAACGCGATCGTGCCCGTAAAGTTCATCGTTCCAGCCTGTTGTAATTGAATCAACGGCTTGTTTGATTAGCGCGTGAGCTCGCGAGCACTGGGCCACCCACTGTTCTCGCTCCGCTTTTGGTGTCCCAGCGAGCTCGGCCGCCTCAGTCGCGAGCGATGCGAGCGCGCGCGATGCAATGCCCTCTATCGAATCTCGTTTTTTGACCTGATAGAAAAAGCCAGGATTTGGCTCAGAATCCTCCCAACGCTCAGCGTCAAAAGCCGGCCGGACCGGGAGCATCGGAGCCCACCCCAGGCTCAATCCCTCGCCTCGAGCGACCCCGGGGCCAGTGGTTCCGGTATCAGGCTCGGGAGGAGGCGAATCGTCTGGCAGCGTGTCAACAGGGTTGAGCACGAATCTAGGAGATTTTTCGCGCGTGAAAAAATACAGCGCGCCCAGGCCGAGAGCGGCATAGATGATTTTCTCGTTCACGACAGAACCCCTAAATATGCGACGTTTAGAGAAAAGGTCCCATCTCCGGCTTTTCCAGTGGTAGCAATCCGTACAAGCCAAGAGAGCGCTTCACGTGGGACCCAGGTGGGGCAGATCGTTCCGCTATTTGCTGCTGTGGCGCTTAGCAGGTCGATTCGTGGGCCGCCTGGAACAATAGGGCCCGGGGGGCTTAGAAAGATCTGAAAGTCGTGGGGCGCTCCTGTGGAGCTATATCCACCTGTTAAGATGCGATATTGGAAATCGTCGCCAGATCCCGCGGGCACCTGGAGCTCGACTCCGCCGCCGCTTCCAAACGCCGTGTCCGCGGGGTCGAACTGATTTCCGCCGGGTTGGAATCGTTCAATTAGCATCCACAATCTCCCGTCGAACGCTCGGCGTGGTCTTTCCTCGTGCCGTCGCTTTTAAGCACCACAACGTGATGTTTTCCGGGACCGCGATGATCTGCGATGACTTCACAGGCGGCATAGTTTGGGCTTACGCCCTGAGCGTTTCGGAGGTTCGTCTTGGCGGCATCATAGGCGGCAAGCTCGGCACACGTGCCGCTCCCGGTCGTGAGAACTTTTTCCACGCCGCCAATATCCACGATCCGCTCACGGTGTGAGTGCTCAGAGGGCTCTATCAACGAAAGCTGTCCACAATCTGCGCAACATGGAAGCTTAACGCCTGACGCTTCGAGTTCGGCCATCCGAACCATATTGTTTTCCGTCACGGCATCCAGGGCGGCGCGGAGTAAATCGAGCTCGCCAGGTCCGCGTGGGACCTTGACGGTGATTTTCTGTGAAGCTTTCAGACCCATCAGAACTGCCCCACGCCGAACACTGCCATTCCCGTGGTTGGATTGATAACTGAGCCGGGCTGCACTCGTAGCTTACGAGCTCCGCCGGGCACGACCTGTTGGCCCGTCTGGCGCGTTCCAGGTGCGGCGTCGATGCTCGAGATCACCTGTCCGGCGAAGTTGAGAAATTCATACGTCGCAATCCGCGTTCCTGTGGGCGCCTGCTGGACGTTCACGAATCGAGAGAACGGCGGCACAAAACACTCCTGAATGGTGTTCCCGATGGCCGCGGAGCATTTCCAGATGGACGGGAAACCCTCGGCGCGATTTTTCGAGGTCTGCACGCTGCCCTGGATCACGTCGACGGACGTCTGGCTACCGACTGCGCCCGGAAACTCAAGGGGTGCATTGTCAAAAATTTGACGTGATGTCGGCTGGGTTGTTGAGCTGCCGAGCTCGCCCTGTGGGAACGTCAAATAGTGGACGCGGGACACTGTGCCGAACGTCCGAAAAACGACGCCGCCGTCGACGTCGATCACGATCGTTTCATTTGTGCCCGTGCCGGTGGAAAACTCAATCACGGCCTGTAAACGCGTGAACGGTGCGCCGTCTGACTGCACTCGAGCGCGCTCAGTCGGCAGGATAGAAGGAGCAAGCGCTGTAATTTCGCCGGTGACTGCAAGTGCATTTAAGGTCGCGACCATCGACACAGGACCACCCTCGGCGGTCACCATTTCTGCGCCTCGTACGGTGTTCTCTAGGATGATCCCGCCGGAGTAGTAATTCCACGGCGTGACGCCGATCGGAACCGTCGCATTGAAAAGCGTGGCGATTCGGCCGGTGTTGGCGACCTGATTGGTTTGCCGGCCACCGGTAAGCGGAGAAAGTGAAGACCCCCACGGCGCCGCCCCTGGCATAGGGGCGCAACCTACGGGGCGGGAGCTCTGGCGCTGTGAGGGTCTCGACATGGCTAGTCCTCGTATCCGGGCAGCATGTGCGCGGACTGGCCAACCTCAGTCCATGCAAGCGTAACGGGTCCGGTAGAAACGAAGCTGCACAGGGTACGAATACCGGCGGGCTGGTTTGCATAGACAGGGAAATTCACGAACTTGTCGAAGAACGAGTCAAACCGGAAGAAAATCAAGTCGATTCCTGCGGTCTGATCGGCCCCGAATACGCTCGTCCCACTGTTGGCCGTTTTAGCCTGAGTGAGCACGACGTCGCCTTGCTCAATCGGCACGACGTTGCCCGCCGCGTCAACTTTTGTTCCTGAACAAATCAAGATCCGCGGAACCATCTGGAATGGAGCGGTGATCAGCTGCTCGGTGATCAGGTTTCCGCCAGCCGGGGCCGCCGGAATGGTGAAACGAGCAGAGACATAATCTCCGCAACCATTCCATGAGGTCGGGCAGCCGTTGGCATTTCGCTCAATCTCCGGCTGATTCCAATTTGGCGCGCACGCCGATCCGGGCACAAAGCCCGCGGCACCTGTAGCGCCGGTGTTTTGCGCCATTCGGCGCACTTGATCCATTTTTGCAAGCATTTTGTCTGCTCCTTGGCCCTGTTGTTTGGGCACCCCACGCATCACGGGGGGGAAATTTGGCATTGCCATCTGACTATCCTCCTTTTTGATCCGCGGGCCTGAGCCGTGAGGATCTGGAATTATTTGAGCCCCATCTCATAGCCCGCGATGCTGAGCGCAGAATGGCCGATCACACCGGCATACGTGCCGATATCGCCCTTCTGCGTCAGCGCCAGCACGGAGCCGGCTACGCCAACAATCAATTTTGTGTCCAGGCCCTGGACCTGCGCAAACTGTGGCATTGCGCTGAAGCCTTTTGCCATCGCGTAACCAGCTGCATAGCTGAGAGCCGATTCAACGACGGCGCCGCGCTGGTCTTTGGCTTCTGCTCTACGACGAATTTGAGTGCGGCGGGTGGCCTGTAGCTTGCGCTGGAGCTCACCCTTCGAAAGATTCTGTGTCCCGGTTCGGGCGAGATACGACATGCGCCGGATTGTAGCAGCATTCTCCGGACTCTGCGCTGATGATGCATTAAGTGTCTTTTTTTGAATCAAATTGAAATTGTTTTTTTTTTCGTGTCAAAGCGCTAAAAGTGCAATATATGCCTCGAAACGCAAAGAAACCGCGCCCAGTGATTCACATTTCTGAGGATGGAACCGAAATTCCAGAGGTTTTAGTCTCTGAATTCCGCACGAATTGGAGCGAAATTACGTTCGCGAGAGTCAAGCGAAAGAAGCAAGTGCTCCTTGCCCTGTCGCTCGAGGTAGACGGAGAAAAAACAGAAATGATGGACGCCGTGTCGTCGCTTTATTCTGCCGCTTGTTCGGAAGCTGAGACAGACGGAGGCGGAACCTTTCATTTCGAAGGGCTCGCGCAAGGCGAAAGCGAGAACACACAGGTTCAGGTGTTTCGGCGGCCTATCTCCGTTAAGCCGGATGCCGAAGGCAACGCCACAGCGGAGGACATGGATCCGACTTCAGCGATCATCCAGGCGTGCGCGTCTACTGTAGAGCGTTTCGGACAGCTCGCGACCCAATCGGTGAGCCAACAGATCGCTCAGCATAATGCGTATATGAGCGGCATCACCAACCTACGAAAACAGCTCGTCGAGCAGGCGCAGATGATGCGTGAGCTTGATCAGCGCAAGTTTGACGAAGGGCAAGCGGAGCGGGAACACGAGCTTCAGCTAGCGCGGACGGCCGAGCTCGGACGAGCGCTCACGTCAGGATTCGCGATGCTCGGGCCTCAGATCATGGCCGCCTGGGCGTCAAAGTCTGGAAGCCAAGAGCAAGGCGCCACACCTGGGCCACCGCCTGATGGGACTCCCACTCCTTGCGCTGAGGCAGCTGAGCTTGATCGGGCTTTATCCCGACTGGGAGACAAAGAGGAAGAATTTCGAGCCCGTTTTGCGGAGCCTCACTGGGAGCTCCTTATCATCGCGACAATGGCAGAGGATCGCGATTCTTTCGACGCCGCGATCAAATCTCTTTTGATTGCTAATCAGGTGGAAACAATGGCAGACGCTCTCCGCGTCTCCTCAGAATGGGCCGAGGGAATGCCAGCAGACGCGACACAGACCCTCACTCCGCTGATTATGACGTTCGCACAGCGACAGACGTGGCCCCTAGCGGGCAGCGCGACCGCGGAGCCACAAGGCACCGGCAAGTCCAGCGGCGCCGATCACGAAGGGGCTCAGGCCTGTCCCGGTTGACGCGATCGGGTTCTCACTGTCGATTGGCGTCGCTTGCATTGGTTTAGCGGCGAGCCTGGGCCCGCACTCGCTTTGCTTCGTCAGGATCGCGGCGATGAGCTCGGCAGAGTCTGCGCTTTTCGGGACGTTCAGCGGGTCTACGTCGCACACGGCGGCTGAGTTCACGAGCTCAGTCAACAGATTTGCACGATTCGCCGCGCTCATCGCAACGCCAGGCCATATCGGGCGCAAATCATCATCTACGGGCGCATAGGGCAGCAACAAAGGATTTTTCTCTTTGAAAAGCTCGCGCTGTCTTTTTTGCGCGGTCTCAATCGTGCGCACTGGAGTATTTCGCATCTCAATAATGCCCTGAAAACGCTTTGTCGAGGGCTGATCTCTAACAATCGCGCGCGCGCCCTCATAAGCCCACTGACCGATCAATTCGTTGTCGATCGGTCCAGATTTTAGATTTAGGCTTGAGCGGGTCTGGTTGATCAGAGTGTCTAGGTCGGGCCAGCCTGAAATCGCGGAAATGCTATTCCACAGCGATCTTAAAGTGTCAGTGTGATTTGTCCAATCGCCGAATCCACCGACAATGGGTGGCAGCGGGTTGCCAATCCAGCGTCCTCCTCTGAGGATCTGCCAGGCCAAATATCGAAAATAAGAACGCCACCGATTTTTTGCCAGCGTCAAATTGTAAGCACCCAGAGAAGGGTGACCGGCGCTGGCAAGCTGCCACGCCTGCGAGCACAAAGATCGTCCAGTTACAGCGAATTGACCTGTTGCGAGCCATTCTCCGTCCCATGAGGGATTTTGCCAGCCCCGGATGATCGCGTCTGTTCCTGGGGCGTAGCCCAGGCGCGAGAAATCGACGGTATTCAGCGTTCCGCCTGGGGCGTCCGGGTCGCCAATTCCCGCGTAAAATGCCGCTGTCTCGTCCGAGCTCCCGACGGTGGTTGTCGCAGCAGTCGATGCGCGAGGGCTGATCAATCCGGTTAGATCGACGCCGGATCGAATCGCAGAGGAAATCTCGTTCGCGTCCCTCTCGTCGCTTTCGCGGTTCCATTCAGTGATCCCGCTTCTCTGCGCCCAGGCGGACACGTTGGGAGCGCTTGACCAATTAGGCTCTCCGATGCTTCCGATCCTTCCGCGTATCGCTCGAGCCCAGATTTTTACGATTGAGGCGACGACAGCGACAACAGGAAGATTCCCAGTGATTTTATCGACTTTCGAGCCTGCGACCTGTGCAAAAGATCGCCACGATGCACCCATCCCGGTGTTTTCGATGACGCCCCACGCTAAGTTCAAATAGTCGTTGACGTCAAAATTTCCGAGATTGAGATCTTGACGGCTAGGCACCGCGGGAAGGGTCAAGGAAGGCACAGCTTCGCGACTGAATAGCGCCTGAACCCCGCTCGCAAACTGGCCTCGAGGGAAACCTACTGATTGACCCATCCGATAGGTCATTCGAGCGACGTTTCGGAGCTCGTTTGGGCCTCCGGTGCGCGTCAAATAGTCGGCGACGTCGTCAAATCTCCCGGTCTCTTGATCTCCTGCGAGGAGATTGGGCACAGCGGGCTGGAAATCCAAGCCGACGCCTTCGTCTGCCCAACCAGTGCCAGGAATCCAATTTGTTTCAAACTGCGCAGTAAAATCAGCTCCGAGCATGGCGACAGTGTATCGCACGGCGCGCGCCCGATGCCCACGAGGTCAATTGGTCAGCCTTAACGGGGCTCTAGGGCTGCGCTTGCCGGAAATTTGGAGCGACGTGATACCCTATTAATTAACCCCACACCCTGGTTCGGTTTTCGCGGCTTGCTGCCGCTCCACCTCTGGAACCGAATTAGTCCTGAATAAAATTCTCCCATGCTTAAGAGGCGTGCGCCACTTGCACATAGTAAGATCCTCGACGTTATGCGCGCGCTCGCGAAATACACTGGAGCCTGGACAGGCGCGATCGTTGGAGCTCTTGCAGGCCTTGCCCTGGCAAAAAGCAAAAACAAAGCCATGACAGACAGATTCGAGCCTCGAGATCTCCGCGCCCAGGCAGACGAGAAGCTGAAAGCACGAGAGAGCGCATCTGGAAAGTCTTTCTTTCGCAAAACGCCTAGATCGGTCACAGATATAGACTCAGTAGTGGTCCATCAGATGGGATTCCAAAGAGGATCCGACCCCACGCGTTACCTTGGCGTGCCGGCCCATTACGTCATCATGCCAGACGGCGGAGTCGCCCAATTGCATGACTGGGAGCGCTACCTGTACACCTCTAACGGGCTGAATTCTCGCAGTTTGGGCGTTGAGCTTGCTGGAAATTTCCCAAATGCAAACGGCACATGGTGGAAACCTGAGCAATTTGGAATGGACCGGCCCACTCCTGAGCAGATCAAGAGCCTGCAAAAGCTATTAAGGTACGTAAAGCGAGAGCTGATCAGACAGAACACCGATCTTAAAGCTGTTTTCGCCCACAGGCAAAGCTCCGGAGCAAAAGCCAACGATCCTGGGCCTGACGTCTGGCGCGGGATCTACCCTGTGTTTGCGGAGCTCGGAGTTCAAGACACACGGAATTTTTCAATCGGATCAGGGAAGGCTTTGCCTGCGGACTGGTTTTCTGGTCCAATGGCCTAGATGGCTATTGCACGATCCCTCACGCGTTCGGTTTCTCCGCGGAGAATAAACCCACGGTCGAACAAGTCTATTGACTGGCAAAGCTTCGGCAATCCGAATTCGGACGATTACCGGAACGTCGTGCTTCTGCAGGTCGCCTCAAGCGGCTGGGCGACAGTCGATACCTACTCCGAGCCGGCCCTCTACTATCAGATGGCGATTGCAGGTTACCGCGCCATTTTTGAATGGGTTTGTGAAAATGTGCCCGGGATGTATTTCTCTGGGGTTGATAGTCGCAAAGAAACAGCGGCAGAGATCGCCTCTGAGTTTCTCAGATTCGTGCTCCCCTCTGCCGCGGTCGAATATGCTGAGGAGAGCCTTTTAGCGTATTTGACCGCCTATCAGTGCGGGCCGATCGGTCAATTTCGATAGGTTGAGCGTTGAAAGTTTTCTTTGTGAATGGGTACAAGTTCGGAGCGCAAAACAGGCGCGCAATCCGAATGATCGCAAGAGAGTCAGGGCCCGCGTTTCTCGAGCACCTGGGCGCTGAGCCTTTTGTGGAAGTCATTCACGCGATGACTCAAGACGAGATCGACGGGGACTCGTTAGGCGACGGCGGCGCGGGTTATATGGAGCTACGGGGGAACCGAATCAAAATAGCCATCAATCCGAACCTGACGCCCAGGCGGACCGCAGAGGTCTGGATCGAAGAGCAGGTCCACGCGATTGCTCCTGAGCTAAGCGAAAACATCGTCCGGAATCATTACGTTCCGGTGATTTTTCGCAAAACCATGGAAACGGTGCGCTCGTGATCGGCCGCGTACGACCGCCGAAAGAGGCGCGCCGGCTCGCTCGATCGGCACTGCGAACGCGCGCAGACCTGCCCAGGTCAGAGAAATTTAGCACACCGGCGGGCCTGTACGCTGGGAAACGCATTTCCACGGGTGAAACGGTAGACGGTGATGCTGTCTACCGGTTCTTGACAAGGTGGGAGGCGGCCTATCAGCGCGAGCTCCGAGCCGGGAAAAAAAGCCCGCGCTTGTCGAAGATCGTCGGAGCCTATCACCTCTGGGGCGGGCCTCCGATGCTGGCCTATCTCCGGCGAAAAAATCGTCTAGCCAAAAACAAGGGGTGACACGCGCCCCCGCGCATGTCACCCCAGGTTTTCGAGGGCCGAAAGGCTACTTTCGCCGGCTTAAGTATGCCTCACCATAAGCCGTGAGCTCAACAAGTATCCCGCCTGCAAAAGGCCGGATCTCGCAGTATCGGCGCGCGGCGGCTGCCCTCCAACGTCTTTCAGTGCGCGTCATACCGCCGTTTTTTGGAAATCGAACGTAAGCAATCAGCCGATTCGTCGTACCGTCGCGCCCGAGGGTCGCTACCTGATCGCGGAGCTCGGTGACGGTGCTTAGAGACAAGGGCTTAGGATGGCTCATCGGAGCTCCCTACGATTTCCCCATGCACGTCGACGTGCATTGTTAAAATCACCATGATTTTCGACATGATCTGCCCTGTGAGATCGTGCCCCTCGTATTCGTACGAACGAATAGTGCTTCGATCGGTGGATTGTGGGAGCTCGCCTTTTAGATCGACGATGTGCCAGCCTGTTCGGCTAAGCATAATGACCTGTTTGGGTGGCTCAATCTCGAGGGGGTGCTTGTCAGATTTCATCTGTTTGATCCTCCTTGACGATGCTCAGCTCTGGCTTTCGTTTTGACCGGTCATTGTCGATCTGTCCCAGCAGATCTCGCGCCTGCTTGATTACAATTCGGGTCTGCGCGGTCGTTTCGAGAAGCCTTTCGATCGGGTCGACCGGAATTCCATGATGAGAGTCGGAAACCCTCTGAATGTTGTTGAGCACCCGCAACATATCGCCGCCAATTTGCAAAAGATCGCCCTTGAATGCGAATTTCTCCTTTGATTTTGAGTAGGTCTCTCCAAGCTGCACGACGTGGAATGCCGCGTGGCTAATTTGCTCGAGTGCTTCTCGAAGGTGGAATTCGGTTTTAGTCATCGGTTTTTTGTAGCCTTTCAACGGCCGGGACGAGGACTGAGCTCCGGTCTTACTTCGAGACATGCTCCGTAAAGTCTGATTGTCGCTGCCAGTCACTAAGCCCCGTCCCGGCTCATCATGTAGACCACGCTGGTTATAGTTTATGCAAATCTTTTTGGTGCGCGACTCTAATCAAAGATGCGCGTATACTTTACCTGGGCGAAAATGAATGATTGGAGAACATGTGAAGAATGGCGGCGATTGCTCCGGCTCCTCGACACCGGTGCGAGTGAAGCCGAGCTCTCCGCAGCACTTGCCGCCGCGGTCCGAGCAGATCGTCAGAGGTCTCGAGTTTTGGTTGGCTCCTCAGAAGTCGGCGGGGGTAGCTCGAAATGCACTCCGCCACCTCGGCCGCACTCTCGGGGGCGTTGACTGGCAAACTGCCGCCGAGCTGGTCCTTGAGCTCGCTCCGGGGCCTGCTCGTACTCTCTTAGAGACGCACCTCGAGCTACACCGCGGGAAACGCAAGGATTCGACGCTTCATGTGGAAATCCTTAGTATTCGTGCGTGGTTACGGTTTGCGATTGAACACGGTTTAGGAGGACCCGGCTCAGTCAAGCCACGTACAGCGCTTGTGACTGACGACGCCCAGGTCGCTCACGTAGAGATCGACGCGGTAAGGACGAAAATCGCGGAGCTTGACAGGGGTCAGAGGCCCGTCGATCGCCGAGATGCTCTTTTGCTCACTTGTTTCAGCGTATGGGGAACCCGTATGGCGGAGCTTCACGGCCTTCAGGTCTCAGATCTGTGTTGGAATTCTAGGCGCGCGAGGATCATGGGCAAAGGTTCGCGCGTGCGCCGGGTCCATATTCCCGTTCATCTCGAGCGCCGTATCCGGGCATGGTTCGACCTCCTGCCGTGGGAACCTGAAAGCGACGGAAGCATATGGGCTACGCTCGATCGCTCAGGTTGGGACATTCGAGGCCGCGGAATCTCGAAAAGCCAGATTTCACGCGTGGTGAAGCGGCACCTTGGCGTTGGGTGTCACGCTCTGCGCCGTATGGGAGCTCGCGAGGCGATCGAGAAGGGCGCCCAATCCACCATGGAGTTTCTCGGCCATTCTTCGCTCAGTCACACGGCGCGTTACATTCGAACGGAGCGCGACACAGCGGCGCCGGTCCGTGATGCGATCGCGGCAAAACTTAGCGGCGGATAGACGCGCCAAACCGGACGCCCTGGACCAGAGCGATCAAAATCCCAGCGCCTATCAAAAGCGGAGCCCAGGACCTAGAGGCCGGGGGGACCGGATCGGGTCGCCTGGATTGGCAGCCTTGCGCGGCAGATAGGTTCTCAAGTCTGGCGAGCTCGCACTGCAAACGGGAAATCAGCTCGATGTCAATCGCAACAATCGCATCATAGGGCCGATCGGGCGGCGCCGCGGCGCCGAATAGGGAAAAATAGAGATCCTCGTAGTCCGTGATCCCGGCTGTGGTCGCGGCGTCGTATTGGATGGCATACGCCTCAGTAGTCGTGATCATGGCCTCGAGGTCCGCGGGCCAGACACAGCCTTCGGCCTGGAGACCTGCTAGGAGCTCGGAGCGCTGAGCTCGGAGATTCTCCCGAACCTCAAGCCATGCATCACGCTCAGGCTGTCCGCATCCGTCTCGAAAATAGCCTGGGCAGGGGTCAGAGGGCGTTCGCGGCTTGCTGAACGCGCCATAGCCATACTCAGCGGCTCGAGTGTCACTCAGAGCTGCGAGCCCGCATAGCGGATCCTGGGCGCGGAGATCGGTCAAAACGACGCCGTTTTCCCGCTCGCGGGGATGCCAGCGCCACACATTCCACAATAGGGCCCTGTATGCTTGCGCGTGCCCCTCGAGATCATGCGAACGCCTGAGCCGCTGTAGAGATTGAACGGAACGCGAGCCCAGGGAGAATACTGAGGCCACGGAATGTTCTGCGACGGATCCAGGCGAAAGCGACGCGCGCTAGGGGCTGATCCGTTTGTCTCGGCCATCCGGCGCAAATAGGCAGTCTGTCTAAAGTTCATCGCTCTCCCCTTCCATTTCATCCGCAAGCTCGGAGTCGATTTCATTGCGGCGTCGCATCGGCGAAAGCCACTGCCACGCCTCGGCACCTGCCGCTAAAGCGGCCCCAGCAACCACAGAGGCCACAAGAGTCTCAAAAATCCCTTTTTCCCGGCTCATGTGATCGTAATCCTTGCGGCTAGAACGTCTAAATCTTGCGCATCGGTCGCGTTAGCGATGAATAACTGTACCAGATCACCGCCTTCCAGCGTTGCAGGCGTGACGAACGAGATCGAGACCGGCGCGGCGCTCGTGAAATCCGGCGTGGTTCCGGCGAATTGGAGGGGGCTAGGCACTCCGTTGACGGCGATTCCGCAAACGATGATTCGAGGGGTGAAAGTCAAGCCCACAGCGACTTGTACGCTGAGCGAGACCGTGATTTCCGCGCTGTACGGCGCCAGACGATCGAAACGAATTTGCTGGGTCGGGCCGGTGGCGCCG
>SPKZ01016178.1_pt1 | contig 14582 bp, 9 predicted proteins | sample 2456571 | NCBI WGS metagenome assembly SPKZ01 (sample SAMN11192286, study PRJNA482655) | marine metagenome | biome: ENVO:00000447; feature: ENVO:00000244|ENVO:00000211|ENVO:00000569|ENVO:00002023; material: ENVO:00002151; isolation source: ocean water from marine abyssalpelagic zone ...
GGGCCGAAAGACTCCTCGGTCATGACCCGCATATGGTGATCCACATGGGTTAAAATTTGCGGTGCCAAATAAGCCGTCCCTGCCTGGCTCAGTGCAAACAAGGATTCATCGATATGAGCGACAGCCCCTTGAGCCAAGGCCTCTGCTATTTGCCCACGCACAAAGTCGGCGGCCTCGCGCCGCACCAGCGGGCCTAAGGTCACCGCTTTATCATCGGCGCGTCCTAATTGATATTGCTTAGTTAAGGCCACGGCCTTAGTGACAAACTCATCATAAACACTGTGATGCACATAGATGCGTTCGATGCCACAGCATGATTGGCCCGAATTGAAGAAGGCGCCATCGACTAGGGCCTCGACCGCCTTGTCGATATCGGCATCTTGGCGAACATAGGCGGGATCTTTGCCCCCAAGCTCGAGGCCAACACCGATAAACCGCCCCAGGGCAGCCTTCTCCACCATTTCCCCGCCAAAGACTGATCCAGTGAAGGCCACATAGGCCACCTCTTCATTGGCGATAAGCCTTGCCGTATGATGATGATCCATATGTAAATACTGAAACACACCTGGGGGCAGCCCGGCTTGTTCAAACGCCTGAAACAGGCGCTCGGCGCACAATGGAGTCTGAGCGGAATGCTTGAGGATCACAGTATTACCCGCCAGAAGCGCTGGAATAATCGCGTTGATGGCAGTCAGATACGGGTAATTCCAAGGCGCAATCACCAGCACGACACCTAAGGCCTCACGCTTGATATAACGGGTAAAACCTGGCTTGTCTTCACATTCAATATTCGCCAGAGCCTGTTCACACACGCCAATCATGTACTCGCTGCGCTCGGCGACACCGGCAAGCTCGCCGGCGCCATAGCGAACCGGACGGCCCATCATCCAACTCAGCTCTTGGGCTATCTCGTCTTTATGACTCACTAAAATATCGATTGCCGCCTGACAGAGCGTTTTTCGCGTGGCCAGCGGGGTCAAGGCCCAACTTTCCCCCTTCCCTTTAAACGCCTGCCTTGCCCGTTTCACACAGGCAACAATCTGCTCATCACCGGCCAGTTCCCGAGTCACATAGACACTGGCATCGATGGGCGAGATGGTCTGCTGAATACCTGAGTTACTGGTTTCATCTGATAATTTCACTTGCTGCGACATATTCATTTAGCCTCGAACCTTACTCACAATTAATACCAAAACTACCCCTAATCACTCGACTCATTAGCCGTTACGTGACACATGCCGGCGACTAGATGATCTCGAAATACCGTTGCATCTCCCAGTCGCTAACATGTTTACGGTACTCTCTCTCTTCCCATTCTCGGGTGATGGCAAAGTGCTCGACAAACTGCTCGCCGAAACACGCTTTCGCCGCCTGGGATTGTTTGAATCGTTGCGCGGCGTCCCACAAGGTGGCCGGCAAGGCCAAAGACACGTCATGTTGCTGCGCATAGGCATTGCCTTTGACTTGAGCCTGGGGCTCTAACTTATGCTCTATGCCGTATAACCCGCTGGCCAGGGCAGCAGCTAAGGCGAGATAAGGATTGGCGTCGGCGGCGCCTAAACGATATTCGATTCGCTGGGATTGAGGGCTACCAGGGATCACTCTCAATGCTGTGGTGCGGTTCTCAACTCCCCAAGTCGCCTCGGTGGGGGCCCAAAAACCGGGAACCATACGGGAATAACTATTGATAGTTGGGGCTATCATGCACAAAAACTCCGGCATAAGTTGCTGTTGCCCAGCGAGGAAATGACGCTGATTGTCACTCATGTTGTGGGGCTGGCTGGGGTCATAAAATGCCGACTGACCATTTTTATGCTGTAGTGATAGGTGAATGTGACCACTCTGCCCTGGACAATCACCGGACCATTTCGCCATAAAAGTGGCCATCAAACCGCGTTTCTGTGCTAACACCTTCATATAAGTCTTAAACAGTGCGCCTTTATCGGCCGCCGCTTCCACGCCGTCAACGGCGATGGCAGCCTCGATAACGCCAGGCCCAGTCTCAGAATGAAGCCCTTCGATGGGGAAATCCATGGTTTCCCCCATGGCGAGAATGGCTTCATACAAGTCCGAGTGCACCGAATTACGGATCATCGAATAACCAAACCAATCCGGCGTCACGGTTTCTAAATTACGGTAGTTTTTCTCACGAATTGAATGGGGGGTTTCATTGAAGAGGAAGAACTCATATTCAAGCGCTCCGAATGCCTTAAACCCCATTTCATCGGCTTTTTCGATCACCCGCCGCAAGGTGCCACGGGGGCAAACCGCTTCGGCCTCCTGAGCAAATTCGCCAATAAATAGCAACATACCCGGCTCACCAACCACGTCACGACAAGTGTGGGCCAAGATCCGCACCGGTGCATCCGGGTAACCTGTGTGCCAGCCTGTGTATTTGGCATTGTCATAGAGTTGGTCTTTCATGTCCCAGCCAAGCACCACATCACAAAAAGCGAAGCCTTTCTCTAATGAAGCGACAAACTTAGACTTGGACATATATTTGCCGCGCATCACGCCATCATTATCAAACACACCCACTTTTATATGACTCAGGCCACGCTCTTCGATAATCGCCATGGCATCGGCCACATTCTTGACATCTCTCGCTTGCATTCTTGTATCCATAATCATGTTTCCTATTATTGGCTGGCACGCCGACCTATTCGTAGCCTAACGCGCCTGTAACCCTCATTCACACTTCAATGCCAGCACCCGTAGACAAGTTAACATTAGTCATAAAAAACAATAAGGTGCAGCCGCTACTTCAAGATTTAGTTAAGCTCAGATTCCGCGGATGCGATCATATCGAACTCTTCCTCGGGAGCCGAAGCCACCAGCCTATGTCGACTGTAGAACACGAAATAGGTCACCATTATCGAGTAGAAGAGTGCCGACCAAGCAGCGGCTTGCAGACTGACGATAAAGGTCGATGCCAGTGCGACGAGGGAAAGTATTAGGGCTATCCCTGAGGTGATGATGCCGCCTGGTGTCCTGTAAGGACGCTCGAGATCGGGTTCTTTCATGCGAAGAATGATATGAGACAGGCTCATCATGGCATAGGAGATAGTGGCGCCAAATACCGCCATGGTGATCATCATGTCCCCCTCGCCGGATAAGGACAATAAGAAACCCAAGATACCTGGCACAATCAAGGCCCACACCGGCACTTTACGCTTGCCCGATAATGACAAGAAGCGAGGGATGTAACCGGCGCGGGAGAGTGCAAACACCTGACGGGAATAAGCGTAGATGATAGAAAAAAAGCTGGCAATCAGGCCAAATAAGCCGACGACATTGACAAATTTAGCCGCGACCGAGTCGGTGCCATAAACAGCCTCTAGGGCACCGACCAGAGGCGCACCATGTGCCTTCATCGCTTCAGCACCTGCCCCACCGGGGGCCAACAACAGCACCACCGCTGCAAATACAATCAAGACCAACATGGAGGCTATGATACCTCTGGGCATATCTTTAGCCGGATTTCTAGCTTCCTCTGCAGCTAACGGCACCCCCTCCACCGCGAGAAACAACCACATCGCAAATGGCAAGGCCGCCCATATCCCCATGTAGCCTTCGGGCAGAAAACGACTCGAACCTACAACATCTGGGTTAGCCGCGATATCGAACAAGTTGTCCACAGAAAAATGAGGCACCATGGAAAAAGCAAACACCCCAATCGCGATAACTGCGAGCAAGGTGATACCCATCATGATCCTTAATGCCTGAGTCGCGCCCCACAGATGGAGTCCGACAAAGGTTAGATAGAAGGCGCCGTAAACAATGGGGCCGTCGATACCTATGAGTTCATTGACATAGCTGCCAATAAACACGGCAATGGCTGCAGGGGCTATGGCATATTCCAGTAAAATAGCGGTGCCAGTCAAGAAACCTCCCCAAGGACCCATGGCCCGACGAGCAAAGCTGTAGCCGCCTCCTGCTGTGGGTAGAGAAGAAGACAACTCAGCCAAGCTCAATACCAGGCAGATGTACATCAAGCCCATCACCAGAGTCGCGATAAACATGCCACCGAAACCGCCCAAGGCTAAACCAAAATTCCAGCCAGCGAAATCACCAGAAATAACATACGAGACCCCCAGGCTAGCGAGCACGATCCAGCCCGCTACCCCTTTTTTTAACTGCCTCTTACTCATATATTCATCGGAAACAGCGTTATACTCGTGGGTACGCTTGTTACCCGTTACTGCCTCTTGTTTTGATGCTTGTGACATGACACTCCCCTTAACTTGGTTGGCGAAATGGCCCGATAGATGCGTTAACAAAATGTTGCTAAATTAACTCTATATCGACCCTAATGCCCTTCAACCAATTGGACAACTACAATCATCTGTACTAAGGCCCTAGTATTAATTTTTTTAATACTAGGGCCTATTGCTGTTTAATTGCCGCTATGTGAGTCACACACCTCAGCCTATTTCACTCACCAATTTCTATCGATGCGACCAGCCAAGGTAGATCTTTGGTTAACTCAGGCAAGAAGCTCTGCCGCATGATATTGCAACTGTCTCTGGCCATTTTTAGCGGCAAATCCCCCAGTTCATGCCGACGGCACACCAATGTCAATTGACGCTGTAGCGGCGCTTTAGCCGGCAGCGGCAGACACTTAATCTGCTCGAGTCCTATTCCGCTTTGATACAGACACAGAGGCGTGGTTATCGTCCAACCTATACCGGCAGCGACCATAGACAAGACAGCGAAGGTATTATCCAGTTGCAGCCGCATGCTTGGCTCTATAGCGAGCCGCTTGAGATAACGTTCGATGTAGATGCCAATCAGAGAATCCTGGGTATAACGGACAAAATCTAGCTCTTTCTCGAGCTGTTTAACCTCGTGCAACGAAGGATGCCCCCCAACACACAGGTTATAATTGGCGGGAACCACCAGCACAAATGGCTCAGAAAGAATGGGATAACGACAGATATCATCGTTATCTTCGAGGGCATCATCGGAGATGATGATGTCGAGTTGCCGAGACAGTAATGCATCGGCGTGCATGTTTGAGCGACCCGTGGTTAATGTCCAGTTCTCGGTGCGTCGTTTTACCACCTCAATTAAGGGCTTTCCCAAGGCAGTGACTAAGGAGTCCACCAAGGCAATACGCACTAGGTGCAGCTGCTCGAAGCAGCCTTGAGCGATCATTCTTTGAGTCTGCTCAGCTTGATATAAGAGATGTGAGGATTGATCGAAAAAATATCGCCCGGCGATAGTCAGGCCAATGGGACGTATGCTGCGATCCAGCAGCTTGGCATTCACCCCTTTTTCCAGTACCGACAAGGTCTGTGAGACCGAAGACTGAGTCAGCCCCAAATGTTTAGCCGTTGCAGTCATGTTACCGGTTTGCGCAGTCATGACAAATACCTGCAAGGCTTTTAAATCGAAATCAAATGATCGCATTAACACCTTAGAAAACCATGGGATGAAGCAAAAACATGCCATGAAACGCATCGATTTAGTAGCTTTATTAATCAAAAATCGTAAATTAAACTGCCTATATCTAGCCTTACTGGAGATATCACAGATACCACCTAAGCAGATAAAACTGGATAAACCTAAAACAACAGAATTTATGGCCATGACTTAGGCTGTGATATACGCCAAGATAATTAGGTTATAGAGCAGTCTTAATCAATGAGTGTTTCGAATAAAATCCATTCGGTGAAAAATCAAGCCATCGCCAGTGAGGTTAACAATGCTGTCATTAAGGAGCGCGTAATGAAGTCATCATGTCCAAAAATTGTCATTGTAGGTGGTGGGCCGGAGGGTTAGAGCTTGCGACTCAATTAGGCCATAGGCTTGGCCAGAAAAACTCATCGAAGCCAACCTGATGTCGTGGGCCGCTGGAGTGAAAGCCCCGGATTTCATCAAAAATATCGAGATGTTTGAGTTAAAGCGAGCCAATCAGATCATGGTAAAGGTTAACTTACTCAGCACAATAAATGATGTGGATCATGGCTCCTTGGTCAAGCTGTCGCGTTTTAGCACGGTCGGCAGCCTGATGGGGAATTTAACCAACAACAGTATGTTTATTGAGGGCAAGATCGTCCACTTGGTATATCCCTCTCTTTACCGCATGCATCAACAAGCCATACATGGGGCATTGAAGACCATAGCTCTGTGGTTAGCCGAGAAAATCATGCGCCTAGTTAGACCTCGTATGAAATTACACTAAGCCGTACTGTTAATGATTGCATGCCCTCGGTGACAAGGGGCTTAAAATTATCTTACTAACGTGCTTTTACTTAAATGCTTTTCCTTAAATCATTTTACTAAAGTGCTTTTACTAAAGTGCTTCAATGACCGATTATCGGTATCTCTCTCGATCGGGAAGATGATCTTAAACTCAGTACCCTCACCCAGTTTGCTGGTACAAAGCACATCGCCTTTTAACACTTGAGTGATCAGGTTAAACACAATATATAAACCAAGCCCGCTGCCCCCTAAGCCTCTACGAGTCGTATAAAAAGGTTCAAAGACCATAGACACGGACTCCGCAGACATGCCCTTGCCGTCATCTTTGAAACGCACCAATACTCTGTCCTCTGCTTGGGCAATATTGATCAAGATCTTTCCATTAGCGTCATGGTCAAAAGCATGGATGATGGCATTAAGCAGTAAATTTTTGAGCACTAATTTCAAGGTTTCTGCGTAGCTAGTCACCCAGAGGTCTTTATCACCTTCGATACTCACTTGATGATGGGTTAAATCTAACTCGGGTAATATTTCAGTAATGCAGTCATCGACATGAGACATAAGATTAAATGTGGTTAGCGCTTCTGATGACACATCAACAGCCACCAGCTTAAAGTCTTTTATCAGCTTAGAAGCTCGATTCAAATTCGATAAAATCATCTCAGATGACTGAATGGCGGCATCGAAAAAACCAGACATATCCTCGTGTGCCAGTTGTCCCTCTTTAAAATCATGATTCAATCTGGCAGTTTCCCCATGCATAAAGGACGCTGCCGTAACACAAATTCCAATGGGCGTATTAAGCTCATGAGCCACCCCTGAAACTAATCGGCCTAAGGACGCCATTTTTTCAGCTTTGACTAATTTGTCCTGAGCCGATATCAAGTGCTCCATTGACTGCTGCAACTCCTTGGTCCTGGCCTTAACTAACTCTTCAAGGTTTTCCTTGTGTACCCTCAACTCCTCCTCGGCTTTCTTCTTCGTCTCATAAGCCTGGCCTAATCTAAGGCGCTCTTTATAGAGTTCAAGAAACACCCCGACTTTACTCTTCAGTATCTCATCGTTAATCGGTTTCACCAGATAATCCACCGCGCCACTGATATATCCCTTGAACTCAAACGCCTCATCACGGGCAAAGGCGGTAATGAAGATGACGGGGATATGGCAGGTTTTGGGATGGTCTAAGATGAGTGAAGCCGCCTCGAAACCATCCATACCAGGCATCTGTACGTCCATCAAGATAAGAAAGAAATCATGTTTGTGAGCCACAGCCAAGGCCTGCTGACCGGACATGGCTTTGGTAAAGTCTAAGTTCAGTGGCGCTAAAATTCGCTCATAAACACGTAGGTTATTAGGCTCGTCATCGACGATGAGGATTTTAGCTTGGGGGTCACTCATGCAAAACGCCTTTATTCACATCAAGGTCAGGCTTAAAATCACACTGAGCCAGATAGTGCCCCAATTTATCCATTGAGATAACCCTATCAACAACCACCATAGCTATAGCAGATTTTGGCATCACATCGACCTCGGCAGTTTGTGGATCTTGAACCAGGACAAAACCGCCATAGTCTTTGATCATTTTCAACCCCAAGCTTCCATCAGAATTGGCTCCTGTAAGTATAAGTCCAATCAGCTGCTCCTTGTAGCAAGTCGCCGCAGATTGAAACAATACATCGATGGAAGGAATAGAGTAATTTACTGGCGGGTCTATGCTCAGGCTCAAGGTTTTATCCCTCTCTACCAACAGATGATAGCCGGCAGGAGCAAGGTACACATGAGCTGGTAACACAGGCTCACCGGGCTCAGCCTCTTTCACCACCACTGCGGATCTGTCATTTAAATATTCCACCAAAAAATTATCCGCCTGCCTGCATCTATGCTGAACGATCAGTATCCCTAAAGGATAATCATAGGGAAGCTGTGGCAAGATAGCGGTCAATGCATGTAATCCTCCCGCAGAGGCCCCTATGACCATGGCTTCATACATGAATGAGCCGCCTGAATATCCGCTCCTTACTGGCAAACACCTCGAATGAAGATTTAACTTGGCTAAATTCCAGCGTCTCCTTATCCCCTAGCAAGAGAAAGCCTCTGGGGATCAGGCTCTCTTTGAACAGGCTAAGCACCCTGTCTTGTAATCTGGGGTTAAAATAGATGAGCACGTTACGACACACGATCAGATGCATCTCGGCAAAGGATTGATCTTTCATTAAATTATGGTTGGCAAAGGTGATGTGTTCCTTGAGTGACTCGGCCATTTTAGCCGAATTAAACTTGGCCAGGTAGTAATCGGCAAAGGATGCCTTGCCACCGGAACCCTGATAATTTTGCGTGAAAAGTTTTATCTTTTCGGCAGGATAAATCCCCTTTCTGGCGATCTCCAGAGAATGATTATTGTAATCGGTGGCATAGATCCGAGTACGCTCCAGCAGGCCCTCCTCCTTGAGCATGATGGCCATGGAATACACCTCCTCTCCCGTCGCGCAGCCGGCATGCCAGATGTTGACTCTCGCATAGGTTTTGAGTTGCGTAAAAACCTTTTGGCGTACCTTCTTGAACACCAGAGGTTCACGAAACATCTCGGTCACTGTCACCGACATGTCTCGTAGAAAGAGATCGAAAAAATCAGCATCATGTAAAATCTTAGGCACCATGTCGGACACAGAGCCGAGATCCGATAGCTGAACGCGATTTAAAATCCTGCGCTCCAGAGAGGCTCTGGAGTAATCACGAAAATCATAGCCATAACGGAAATTTATCGCCTCTAACAATTGATTGACTTCAAACTCAATCATATCTTCGGGTTTCATCATCAAAAGATACCCTCCCCCAAGTCTAGTGCTTAAATAGCCATATCCGCATAATCGACAATAATTTATCGAAATCAATCGGTTTAGTCAGATATTCCGAAGCGCCAGCTTGAAGAGATTCCTCCCTATCCTCGGGCATGGCCTTAGCGGTTAACGCTATGATAGGGATCTGCTTGTAATGGCTCATGGCCCGAATTTTTCGCGTCGCCGCATAACCATCCATCTCAGGCATCATGGTATCCATCAGCACCAATTCGAAATTTTTATCTTGCTCTAGCTGCTCCACCGCTTCCTTACCGTTATGGGCCATCTCGACATCTAATCCTATCTCGATCAACTTTTTCGACAAGGCGTAGGTATTTCTCATATCATCATCGGCCAGTAAAACCTTACGGCCCTTAAGCATGGAGTCTTCATCGTGGAGCATATGTATGGTCTTGCGGCTACTGGTACAAAACCTCGACTCTATATCGTGTAAAAACAGTGAAATATCATCTAGTAGTCGCTCTGCAGAGCCCACGCCCTTGATCACTATGCTGGATGAGTACTTGTTCAGCTCATCTTGCTCTTCATCGGTGATCTCTTTCCCCGTGTAAATGATCACTGGCGGCACCCGAGCAAGGTCACTGGCATCGATCCGCTTTAGCACTTCGAAACCACTGAAATCCGGCAGTCCCAAATCTAAGATGACGCAATCATATTGTCCCGACATGATCTCATCGACCCCCTGGCTGCCGTTATCGACACACTTGATGTCGATATCACTATTCTCCAATAGCCTGCTGATTAAAGTTTGATTGGCGATATCATCTTCTATGACTAACACATGGCGCAACTCGGAGGCAGAGAATGCCCTTATCTGGTCAAATACCGTCAAGAGTTGCTCCTGACTGACAGGCTTAGTCTGTAAACCGATAGCTCCCTGAACTAGGGCAGCGTTTTTGTCGTCACTATGGGCCGAGATGATCTCTACCGGTATATGGCGTGTCTTGAGACTAAATTTGAGTTGCTCAAGCACCCTATGACCATCGATATCCGGTAGCATGATATCGAGAATGATACCGTCGGGTTGGTGCTCCTGCGCCAGGTAAATACCCGTACGCCCGTCACCGGCAACCAGACATTTGTAACCATTTTCCCGGGCATGGTCCCGCAATATTTTGGCAAATATTTTATCATCATCGATGATAAGCAAGGAGCGATCTCCCTGCTGTATGTTATTTCTGTCATCGGCAATGAACTCGGGATGGATCTGCATCGCAGGATCATGCTTGGCACGCTCACCTGTGGAGGAGTGGCTGACGTTTGATGGGGAAGCGGATTCATCTGCTGCGCTCGAATAGTTAACCTCAGACAGCAGGGCTTCATTGTGCCCCTGAGACTTAGGGTCTATGCCGTCTGGGTCAAACTTACTGGGCAAGTATAGGGTGAAGGTGCTGCCCTGTTCCTGAGTGCTCTCGAGCTGGATCTCGCCGCCCAACAGACGCGTCAGCTCCCTGGCGATGGTAAGACCCAGACCCGTGCCGCCATACTTCCTGCTGGTAGAACCATCTTGTTGCTGAAATGCCTCAAAAATGGCCTGTAGCTTGTCTGAAGGTATGCCGATACCGGTATCGACAACGGCAAGTGACACAGCCTGGTTAGCATTTAGGCTACTGTGAGAAAAGAGAGTATCGGATGTGGCAAAGCCAATATTGAGAGAGACAGAACCGGCCTCGGTAAATTTCAGCGCATTCGACAATAAGTTTCTCAGTACCTGCTCGACCCTCTGACCGTCACTGGTGATGCTCTGTGGCAATTTGTCATCCAGATTAATGATAAACTCCAGGTTGCGACTCTTGGCAATAGGATCAAATACCTGCTTCAGGTTACGGCTAAGCACCCTCAAATTCACCGCTTCGATATGTATGGTGAGCTTACCGGCTTCGACCTTAGAGAGATCCATGATGTCATTTATGAGGCTGAGGAGATTGTTGCCCCCATCGAAAATCACCTTAGCATCTTCCACTTCCGTCTCATCTAAGTGTTGGCTCCTATTGTCGGCTAACCCTTTGGCTAGCAAGAGTAAGCTATTGAGAGGCGTCCTGAGTTCATGACTCATGTTAGCCAGAAATTCTGACTTGTATTTACTCGCCAGCGCCAGTTCATTGGCCTTGATGGTGAGATCGACCTTAGCCGCCTCTATCTCATCTTTTTGGCGTTTAAGAAACACTTGCTTCTCTTGCAACTCTTCGTTGGACACCTTGAGCTCCTCACTCTGCTGTCTGAGCTCTTCTTCGGAGGTTTTAAGCAGTTGCGTCTGTTCCAGTAGGCTCTCATTTGAACTTTTCAGTTCCTCTTGCTGAGCCTGTAATTCTTCCGTCTGCCTCTGGGTCTCCAACAATAATTGTTGTGTCTGTTGCTGATTGCGTAAATTATTAATAACGACACCCAAACTTGAACTAATCAACTCCATCACTTCCAGTTGCTCATCATGAAATGTCTGGAATGAGGCTAACTCTATGACCCCCATTTGCTCAGTTTCAAACAGCACTGGAACCACCAGCACATTCAATGGCTCTTTCTCCCCCAGTCCTGAGTTAATTTGTATATAGTCTGCCGGCACATGTGTGAGCAAAATTGTTTTCTGCTCTTTACCACATTGGCCCACAAGTCCCTCACCAAGCGGAATCAAGGGCAAAACGGCTTTACGTTTCTTAAATGCGTAACTCCCCGATAAAGTCAGCCCCACTTGTTCGCCGGAATTGATGTAGGTATAGAGGACACCGTGACCAGCATTCATCATTTCGGCTAACGCCGAGATGATTTCATTCGCCATTGAATCCAAATCGTTAGCCCCTTGGGTCAACTGATTAATTATGGAGACTCGACTCTTGAGTTCATTTTGCTTCAAGAGATCTTCATTGGTCTTTTTTAGATCTTGTTGATATTGTTTCTCTTGAGTAATATCGCGCACAAATCCGGTAAAGACGACTTCATCTCCTTGCTTCACTTCCCCCACAGTCAGGTACATGGGAAAAGTGCTGCCATCTTTCTTCAAACCTACCACCTCTCTGCCCTTGCCTATCACCTTCTTCACCCCTGTGGTCAGATAGTTATGCAAGTACCCATCGTGCTCCTCGGTAAAAGGGCTGGGCATCAAGGTATTAATCTTCTCACCTATCATCTCATCCGCTCGATATTGAAACAGCGCTTCGGCCGCGGTGTTGCAAGCGATGATCACGCCTTGACTCGAAATGGACAAGATGGCATCTAAGCAGGTGTTTACCATGCCCCGATTGAGTGTTTCACTCTTGATCATCTCTCGCTCAAACTTTTTCTGCTCACTGATGTCACGAATGAAACCAGTAAACACCACGCCAGAACCGAGCTGGACCTCTCCAACAGACAGAAAAATAGGAAACTGATCACCATCCTTTCTCAAGCCAACAAGTTCCCTGCCTTTGCCTATGACTTTTTTCACTCCCGTGGTCAGGTAATTGCTAAGATAAGTATCGTGTTCTTCGGTATAAGGGCTCGGCATTAACATGTTAATTTTTTCGCCAACCAGTTCCTTGCTCAAATATTGAAACATGGTCTCGGTTGCCTGATTACATGACAGTATGATGCCTTCTGGACTGATAGAAATGATGGCGTCCAGGGAAGTATTAACCAGTCCCTTATTGAGAGCTTCACTCTTTAAGATCTCCATCTCAAACTTTTTCTGTGCGCTAATATCACGAATGAAGCCGGTATACATGACCTCTTCACCTTGCTTCACCTCGCCCACGGAGAGAAAGATAGGAAAGGTACTGCCGTCGCTACACAAGGCGACAACTTCTCGGCCCTTACCGATCACATTCTTGCTTCCAGTGGTCTTATATCGACTTAAATATGCGTCATGTTCAGAATGAAAGGGATCAGGCATCAACATCTTAATATTCTTGCCTATGAGTGATTTTGCCGAATACTTAAACATCCTCTCGGTAGCCGAATTAACCGAAAGTATGCTGCCATCATCCGTGATGGAGATGATGCTATCGACGGCTGTGTTGACTATTGCTTGGTTAAGATTCAGGCTGCGAGATAGAGAAGTGTTACGCTGCTCTATCTGACTTTTCATCTCATGCAATGCTGTACCTAGTCTGTCCTTGTCACTCTTGGTGACTATCTCCTTAGAGAAGTCACCACTGGCGATGGCATCGGCCAGATCTGCTACATGTTTGAGTGTACTAACCATGGCATTAATGGAAGCCGACAAGTCGCCAATTTCGTCGGCGCTTTTCCATGTAACGCTAAGGGTCAGATCACCAGCAGCGAGACCATCTGTGACCGTTTTTATCTCGGTAATAGGCTTGATAATCACTCTGGCCAGAACCAAGGAGATCACCATACTCACCAGCAGTGAAATGCTCACTAAGATAATGATCCCCAGCGCCCCCTCTCTGCCATTTACCCCGGCATCAGACAGCAGCACTGGTATAAAATGTTTCACTTGCTCGCGCAGGGCCATAAGCTCAAGACCGAGCTGGGCCCCCTCCCTGTCGACCTTATCTATTCTGGATTGACTGAGGGTGTGATCCCACTCGCCCTGTTCTATGGTCGCCAAAACAGAGAAAGCGTCTTGCTCAAATTGAAGGTGTTGCAGTTTTATGCTTATTAATCCACTCAGTACTAATTTAACACCTTCAATATCTGTCTGCGCCGAGGCTGCCTCTATGTCATGTTTCACCTGCCGTGTTATCTCATCTATCTCATCACTGACCTTGGCCGATAATTCACGATACAGAGCATCCACATGATTAAAATCTTGGGCTACTATCAGCAGATTGGCTTCGGCTTCGGCACCGATATCCAGCTGTATCTCTTCGGCTAAGCGCAGGGCTTTCTCGAAATATATTTGCTGCTCTAACAGATGGACTTCAATTTTACTCAGCATGTGAACTCGGGGTAAATCTATGCTAGAAACCTCCTCTACCTCAGTGCTTATGCGTCCCAATGAGACTATGGCATAGGCAGCCACTATGGTCATCAGGGACAAATTTAACGCCGTCGCCAGCATGAATTTTTTCGCAATGGTGAACTTTAATGATGCTCGAGTTTGAATTTCAGCCATGAAAAGACCCATACCTGTACGTTAACCTAGCTTGACCCCTTCTGAGTCTTCAGTAGAGTCACTGCCCTTCAATCAATACTTAAAAGCATAGTAAATAAAACTAAATGTTGGGCTGGAGACAAGTTTTCGACACAGGCATTCAAGTCACGAGAGAAAATGGCAACGCATAGGAAGTGAACACAAACCTAGGATTAATAGATAATTTTGAAGGCGGAGTGACACAAAAACTGACCCTTTTGTGCCCATATTTAACTCGGGGCGCTATTTAATCTGCTGTAAAAAATCCACCACCTTGTCCATGTCTCGCGTACGACTCATGGGAGGAAGAGAGTTCAAAAATGCCTCACCATATTCTCGGTTGACGATTCGGTTATCACACAAGATCAATACTCCCCTGTCTCTTTCATCTCGGATCAGGCGACCAACGCCTTGATTCAGTGAAATAACCGCCTGAGGCAGAGAGATAC
>SPKZ01011260.1_pt1 | contig 14577 bp, 14 predicted proteins | sample 2456571 | NCBI WGS metagenome assembly SPKZ01 (sample SAMN11192286, study PRJNA482655) | marine metagenome | biome: ENVO:00000447; feature: ENVO:00000244|ENVO:00000211|ENVO:00000569|ENVO:00002023; material: ENVO:00002151; isolation source: ocean water from marine abyssalpelagic zone ...
CGCACCGCGATCGACAAGATCCGGGCGGACTCGAACGGGTTCCTCGATGGCGTGGTCTCGGCGGCCGGCCTGGGCCCGTACGATGAGCCACATGCCGTGACGCGCGTGAACTACTTCGGGGCGATCGCGATGCTCGACGAGCTTCGCCCGCTGCTGGCCGCCGGCACCGCGCCGGCCGCGGTCGCAATCTCGTCCGTCGGCGCGGTCTTCACCTCCCTCGTGATCCCGGCCTATCTCGAGGCCTGCCTCGCGGGTGACGAGACCCGCGCGCAGGCCGAGATCGCAGGCCAGGATGGCAACACCGCCTACGTCAATGCCAAGCACGCGCTCGCGCTCGCGGTGCGCGCGCGCGCGCCCGACTGGGGCGCCGCCGGGATCCGGCTCAACGCGGTCGCACCGGGCTCGACCGAAACCCCGATGCTCGACCGGCTCCACCAGCACCCCGAACTCGGACCCGCCGTTCGCGGCCTTCCGATACCACTCGGTCGGAGCGCGCTGCCGCGCGAGCTCGCGAACGCAATCGCGTTCCTGCTCGGACCCGATGCCGGCTACGTCCACGGCAGCGTGCTGTTCGTGGACGGGGGCTCCGACGCCGTCGTCCGCCCGGATGCCCTCTGACGCTGCTCCGCGCGGCTCCCCTACAAGCACCGGGGCGCGTTCCCACCGCGGCCGGCCGGGAACGGCTCCAGGGTCTCCAGAACCAAGCCGAGCCCTAGGGGCGGTTGGCGAGACCCCGCACGCAGGAACGCGCTGCTTGCGTTTCTCCTGCGTCGCGCCGATGTGGTAGTACCAATCTGGTAGTACCAGGCAGGGGTAGGTGGCCGTGGAGCGAGAGACCCGCACCCAGGAAATCACACGCGTCCTCCGCGGGGAGGTTCTCGGAGGCCGCTACCGGCCCGGCGAGCGGCTGCCCTCCGAGCGGGACCTGGCCGCGCGCTTCGCAACCACGCGCGGGATCGTGCGGGTGGCGCTCAAGCAGCTCGAGCAGCTCGGGATCGCGGATGTGCAGCCGGGAGGAACACGCGTCGCTCCGATCGAGCACGCGAGCCTGGACGTCGTGGGACATCTTCTCGATCTGCGGGACCCGCCCGACCCCGAGCTGGTCGACCAGATCCTGGAGGTGGCCGGCGCGCTGCTCTGCGCCACGGCCCGGATCGCGGTCGAGCACGCTGACAGCGCGCAGCTGACCCGGGCGCGGGCACTGACCGGGCGGCTGCAACAGCCGGACCTGGGTCCCGAAGATCGTTTCGACCTGTTGCGCGAGCTCGCACAGGTGCTCCGCGGCGCGAGCCACAATCTGGTTCTCGACCTGGTCCACCGCGGCCTGCGCACACAGTTCCTGGAGCGTTTTCGCTCGGCGGAATGGCGCCCGGACCCGGACCCTGCACAGCTGCAACTCACGGCAAAGGAACTCGGACGCGCGCTCGACGAACGCGATTCCGCGGGCGCCAGCGAGGCCCTGCACGGACTCTGGCGCAGCCTGCGCGCCGGCGTACGGCACTCCCTCGAGCGCATGCGCAGGGAGCAGCCATGAGCCGCAAGCTGTTGCTTCCGATTGCGGTGCTCGCGATCGCGATGCTCGGCGCGGTGCTCCTGGTCGCAACCCAGTCGCCGCTCGCGGGCCGGCCCAACGAGCGCTCATTCCGTGCCGTGCGGGTCATGCCGGTCGAGATGATTCCGGTCCGGCTCGACGTCTTCAGCCAGGGCACGGTCTCTCCGCGCACCGAGAGCGAGCTGATCCCCGAAGTCTCTGGGCGCGTCATCTGGACCTCGCCTGCGCTCGTCTCGGGTGGCTACTTCGAGCAGGGCGCTGCGCTGCTGCGCATTTCGAGCGAGGACTACGCGGCCGCCCGTGAGCGGGCGCGGGCGGCGCTCGCGCGGGCCCGAAGTGAGGACGAGCATGCACGCCAGGTGCTGGCGCGCCGGCGCGGCCTTTCAGAGCGCGCGGTCGTGAGTGAAGCCGCGCTCGACGACGCCCTCCGAGCGGCCCGGGTCGCGAGTGCGAACCTGCGAGAGGCCCGGGTCGTCCTGGAGCAGGCCGGGCGCGATCTGGCCCGCACCGAGGTCCGGGCGCCGTTCACGGGACGCGTTCGCGAGGAGCGCGTCGATGTCGGGCAATTCCTGAACCGCGGGCAAGCCTACGCGACCCTCTACGCCACGGACCTCGTCGAGGTGCGTCTGCCGATCGCGGATGCCCAACTCGCCTATCTCGAGCTTCCCCTCTGGGAGGCGATTCCAACGGCCGAGTTTGAGCTGCCCGAGGTCACGCTCTCCGCGCGATTCGCCGGCCGCGAGCGCGAGTGGCGCGGGCGGCTGGTGCGCACTGAGGGCGAGATCGATGCCCGAAGCCGCCTCGTACACGTGGTCGCGCGCATCGCCAACGGCCCGGCCAGCGAAGCGCTGCCGCTTCCGGTCGGACTCTTCGTCCAGGCCCGGATCGCGGGCCGCGAGATCGACGGCGTCGCCGTAATTCCGCGCCAGGCGCTCCAGGCGCCCGGGCGCGTCTTCGTGGTAGACGGCGAAGACCGGTTGCGCTTCCGGGACGTCGAGGTGCTTCGCATTCAGGGCGACGACGCGCTGATCGCGCGGGGTCTCGACCCCGGCGAGCGGATCTGCATCTCGCCGATTCAGACACCAGTCGATGGGATGCGCGTGCAACCGGTCGCGGCAGGATTCGAATCCCGGGGTCGCGCGGGGTGAGACGCCTGATCACCTGGTTCGTCGACAATCCCGTCGCCGCAAACCTGCTGATGGCGATCCTGCTTTTGGGCGGATTCGCAACGCTGCTCACGGTGCGGCAGGAAGAATTTCCGTCGGTCGACCTCGACGCGATCCAGATCAGCGTGGCCTATCTCGGCGCGACTCCCGAGGAGACCGAGGAGGCGGTCTGCATCCGCATCGAGGAGGCGATCGAGGGGACGCCCGGCATCGATCGCATGTCCTCGCTCGCGGTCGAAGGTGCCTGTGTGGTGACGGTCGAAGTCGCTGTCGGAACCGATGCCGACCGGGCCGCTTCGGACGTGGAAGGCCGCGTCAACGCGATTACGACCTTCCCCGCCCAAACCGAGAAACCGATCACACGGCTGCTCGTGATGCAACACGACGTGTTCCAGATCGCGGTCTCGGGTCCGGCCGATGAGCGAACGCTCAAGGTGCTGGGCCAGGAACTGCGCGACGGCATCTCGGCGCTGCCGGGGGTGTCCCAGGTCCAACTCGACTACGTGCGGCCGTACGAAATCTCGATCGAGGTCTCGGAACAGGCCCTGCGCCGTCACGGCATCACCTTCGCTCAGGTGGCAAACGCGGTCCGGAACTCCTCCCTCGATCTGCCGGGCGGATCGATCAAGACACGCGGAGGCGAGATCCTGCTGCGCTCCAAAGGCCAGGCCTACGTGGCTCCCGAGTTCGAGTCGATCGGAGTGATCACGCACCCCGACGGAACCACCGTAACGCTCGGCGAGATCGCGACCGTGGTCGACGGATTCCGCGACCAAGATACGCGGGCGTTCTTCGACGGAGAGCCGGCCGTCATGGTCAAGGTCTACCAAACCGGAGAAGAGGACGTACTCGAACTCGCCGAGGTGGTGAAGGCTTACGTCGAGAAACTGCGACCGAGGCTCCCGGACGGGATCGAACTCACGGTCTGGAGCGACGAGGCCCAGAGCCTGCGCGACCGCGTCTCCACCCTCTGGCGCAACGCGCTGTTCGGGCTCGCGTTCGTCCTGCTCGTGCTTTCCCTGATCCTGCGTTTCCGGGTCGCGTTCTGGGTCGCGGCCGGGATTCCGATCGCGCTGCTCGGAGCCGTGCTGCTGTTTCCGGCCTTCGACTTTGCGATCAGTACGCTTTCCGTAATGGGCTTTCTGCTCGTGCTCGGCATCGTCGTAGACGACGCGATCGTGGTCGGCGAGCGCATCTACACGCGCAGACGGGCAGGCGACGGGCCCCGCGAGGCGGCGATCGAGGGAACGCACGACGTCGCGATTCCGGTGATCTTCGGCGTGCTCACGACGGTGGTGGCCTTCTCCCCACTGGTGCTGGTGCAGGGGCGGATGGGGACCTTTTTCGCGGCGCTCGGCGGAACCGTGATCCTGTGCCTGCTGCTCTCGCTCGTCGAAGCCCAGTTGATCCTGCCCGCGCACCTGATGCGCGCGCTCGGCGGCTCCGATGGTGTCCGCGTCGGCGCCTGGTCGCGGCTGCAGGATCGCATCTCGGGTGGCCTCGAAGGCTTCGTGGCCCGCTACTACCAGCCGGCCCTCGAGCGCGTCCTCGAGTGGCGCTACCTGTCGGTGGCCTCCGCGGTCGCTGTGCTGATTCTCACCGGGGCGCTATTCGCGAGCGGCCGGGTGGTATTCCAATTCTTTCCCGGGATCGAGGGCGACCGGATCTACGCCACCGTCACGCTCCCGCAGGGAACGCCGCTCGCACACACCGAGGCGGCGGTGCGTCAGCTCGAGATGGCCGCGCAGAGGCTCGGCCAGGCGCTCGATGCGCAACACGAATCGGGCCCGGGCATGGTGCGGCACATGCTCTCGTCGATCGGCCGGCAGGTGATGCGCAGCGGGCCGTCCGCGACCCTCGAGGCCGGAGGGGGCACGCATCTCGCGCAGGTGGTACTGGAACTCTCACCCGGTGACGAGCGTGGGCTTCGGACCCGCGAGATCGCGCGCCGCTGGAGAAAAGAGACTGGCCCAATTCCGGACGCCGTCGAGGTTAAGTTCGACGCGGTCTCGATCCACGCCGGGAACGCGATCGGCCTGGAACTGGCCTCGGACAATTCGGACGAACTCGTCGCGGCCGCGGCCGAACTTCGCGCCGCGCTGGCTACCTACGACGGCGTTCTGGACATCTCGGACTCATTTCGGGCCGGAAAACAGGAGGTGCGGCTGCAACTCCTGCCCGAGGCCGAGCCGCTCGGCCTCCGGCAGCACGATCTCGCGCGCCAGGTCCGAACCGCCTTCTACGGAACCGAGGTGCAGCGGATCCAGCGCGGCCAGGACGACGTGCGCGTGATGCTGCGGTACCCGGAGGGCGAGCGCCGCTCGCTCGGCGATCTCGAGAACATGCGCATCCGCGCGCCGGACGGGACCGAGATCCCCTTCCTGGCCGTGGCGCGAGCCGAACTCGGGCGCGGCTTCGCTACCATCCGGCGCACCGATGGGCGCAGAGTCGTCACGGTCCGGGCCGACGTAGATCGCACGCTGGTCGCTCCCGAAGAGGTCATGGACGGAATTCGGCAGGGTGCGCTGCCCGAGATCCTGCTCCGGCACCCGAGCGTCTCGGTCTCGCTGGAGGGGGAGCAACGCCAGCGCGTCGAGGCGCTCACGAGCCTGGCCGTCGGCTTCCTGGGCGCGATCTGCATCATCTACGTGTTGCTGGCCGTACCGCTGCGCTCCTATACGCAGCCTCTGGTCATCATGGCCGCGATTCCGTTCGGGAGCATGGGAGCGATCCTGGGCCACTTCATCATGGGCTGGGACCTGGTCTTCTTCTCCCTGCTCGGGATCGTGGCGCTCTCGGGCGTGGTCGTGAACGACAGCCTCATCCTGGTCGACTTCATCAACCGCGAGCGGCGCGGCGGGCTTCCGCTGGCGCAGGCGGTGCGCCAGGCTGGCATGACGCGGTTCCGCGCAATCTTCCTGACCTCGGCCACGACCTTCGTGGGCCTCTCGCCGCTGATGTTCAATCCCTCGCAGGCGAACTTCTTCGTCGTGCCGATCGCGATCTCACTCGCCTTCGGCGTCGTGGTCGCGACCGGGATCACGCTCTTCGTGGTTCCCTGCGGCTACATGATTGCCGACGACCTCGGCCGCCTGCCTCGCCGGCTGCGCGGCCAACCGACCCCGTCGCTCAGCGTCCCCGAGCAGACGCCCGGCTGAGCGCCGCGTCCGCGCGGGGTCCGGGTCAGTACCAGCCGGCGGAGCTGTAGGCGCGGAGACGGATCGCGCCGAGGGGGAGCAGGGTGACCGCGTAGACGCTGGTCTCGTTGTCGGTGATGTAGAAGCTCCCCTGTCCGGAGCCCCAGACGGTATCGTTGTTCAGGTCGACGGGTACGCCGCGGGAGTTGAAGCCTACCGCGGCCGTGTTGGTCCAGGGGTCGATTGGAAAGGTGGTCCCGACTGCGCCCGGCGGCGAGACCGGGATCGTGCCCCCACCCGCGAAGTCCTCGAGCACCGGCGTGGCGGCAGGCGGACTTGCAAGCTCGCCGTAGGGGGTGACGCGCGCGTTCGTCCAGATCGAGCGGTCGATCACGGTCGTCCCCTCGCCCGGATCCTGCTGCCAGTTGTTGTTGTCATCATCCACGATCGTGAGTGATCCGGTCGTGGGCCGGTGGAAGAGTATGAAGTATTGGTTTCCCTCGCGAATCGCGTTTGCACGGGCGCCGGAGAGCGCGTCCGCGATCTGCTGGGTGCGTCCGCGCGCGTCCTGGCGAAGCTGGTAAGAGGTCAGGTTGGGGAGCGCAATCGCGATCAGGACCGCAATCAGCGCCATCGCAACCACGACCTCGACGAGCGTGAAGCCGCGGGTGTCGCTCGATTTCTGCACGGGTTCTCCGTAGGCGGCGTCCGCACGCTCCTCCACCGCGCCGACAGATGAACCGTCAAGGACACGGATTCGGTGATCCCGAGCTCGAACTTGAGGGCGGTGGAACTTGCAGCCCGGACCCCTGCAAAGTTTTCCGGGTGCGCAACAGTTTCAGGCATCGTTGCCCGCAACCCCCCGAAATCCCGTCGGCCGGCGCGTGGCACGCTTCGTGCTCCCTGGGGTGAGGGGTGTAGATCGGGACACGCTTGGCCGAAACGGAAGGGGAGAGGAGCCGCATGTTTCGACGAATCCCCAAGCGCATCCGATCGACCGAGGGCTTCACCATGCTCGAAGTCGTGGTCGCGATGGGCATGCTCGCGATCGGGCTTCTCGGCATTGCGGTGGTGCAGATCACGGCGCTCCGGGTATCGGGAAGTTCGCGCCACCTGTCCGATGCCATGTACCTGGCAGAAGAGCAGATGGAGGTGTTCCGGAGCATGCCGCTCGCGAGCCTGCCCGCCGCCGGGATCACGAACGATCCGGGAAACCCGATTCAGACCGCGGTTCCCGCCGGCGATGCCACCACCTACAGCCGCCGCTGGACGATTACTCCGAACTCGCCCTCTTTTGGGGTCACCACGATCCTGGTTGAGGTCGACTGGATCAACGCCCACGGCGTCGTGCGCACCACGGCGGTAGAAAGCATGCGGGGTCTCTGATGCGTCGTGGAGTTCACGAGCTCCCTATCTCGACCGCGGGTTTTACGCTGACCGAGCTCATGGTCGCACTCGCACTTACGGGCATCATCGCTTCGCAGCTCTTCCTGGTGCTCAAGCTCCAGCACCAGTCCTACTCCAGCAACGAACGCGCCCTCGATGTGCAGGAAGACGCGCGCCTCGTCGTCGACTTGCTGAGCTCCGATGTCCGCATGGCCGGTTTCATGGTGCCGGAGCGGGTCGCGATCGCGAGCGGAGACGGAGGAGCAGCCGCGCCGGACCGGCTGTGTGTGAGCGATCCCGAAGCGATCAACTCCGACCCCCCATTCCTCGACAACCGCTCCGAGCCCTTCGCACGCGCCGAAGTCAGCTCGGTGAGCAACGACTCGGTCGACCTGTCCTCGGGCCACCTGGACATCGACTCGGACGGCAATAACGACTTCAAGGTCCAGGCCGGGATCATCATCTCCGATGGTGCCCACAGCCATTGCGCCCGGATTACGAGCATCACGGGGAACCGCCTGGAGTTCACGCCCGCGCTTGCATCCGCGGGCTGGATCCTCCCCGAGCCCCGCGCCGCCCCGGCCATCATCTACGAGATCGACGGTCCCAACTGCCCGCTGGGGCTCACCCGCAACTGTAAACTTCTCTCGATCGAAGTCGAGGATCTGCAGGTCGAGTTCGGAGTCGACGATGTGCTGACAGACGGGATCATCGACCGGACGACCGCGGAGTTCCCGGTCCACGACCTCAACGGGGGCTTGCACGATCCGGCGCTGATCCGAAGCGTGCGCCTGACCGTCGTCACCCGAACACCCCAGGATTTCGAGTACACGGGTCCGGGCTACCCGGGCGCGGCCAACCGCGCCGCGGGAGTCAGCGACGGCTCGAGGCGGCGGCAGTTCACATCGATCATCCTGCCGCGGAACCTGCTCTGAGGAGACGAGGATGAGCTTGGGAATGCGTTTCGGAGACGAGCAGGGCATGGCCATGATCGTGTCCGTACTGGTGCTTCTGTTGCTGACGGCGATCGGCATCGCCGCGATCGAGCACTCGGGTTCGGAGTTCGCGGCCGGAGGCCGGTCGCGTCACATCACACGCGTGTTGCACGCCGCGGACGCCGGTCTGGAAGTGGTGGCTGCGAAGCTCGCCGGAGCGACGCTCAATGTCAGTCCGACGACGCTCACGCTCACCAACGGCACGACGGTGCAGTCCGGGGACCGCAACGCGACCTCTCCGCAGCCGCTCAAGCTGGTGGGCTACGGTCCGCCCCCAGAAGGGTACGGCCTGAACGTCGGCAGCGGCTTCTCGACCGAGATCTACCGGCCCATCGTCACGGCCAACTCGGCTTCCGGAGGCATGGTCGAACTCGAATCACAGCTGGGGCGCCTCGGCGTCGAGTAGCCGGCGAACGCGAGCTCTGCGCTCAGCCCCCGCGAGCCCGTTCCAGTTCTTCGAGAAGCGTCCCAGCGCGGACGCGCACGCGGTCGTTGTCGGTGAGCATCCGCCAGCGAATCTCGCCCCCCTCGAGGATGAAGACTGCGGGCCGTCGGATGTCCTCGAGCCCGGCCGAGCCCCAGGAGCGAGAGCGCGACGCCCGCCAGCAGGATCAGGAGGTTGAGCCAGCCGCTGTCGCGGAACACGGGCCAGCGTACGACGACGGTCCAGTACGAGACAAACCCGAGCAGCGCGACCCCGGGTCAAAGCCAGAGGAGCTGGTTGCGTCCCGCAGTCCCGTATTCAGTGCCCACGGTCGGCCTCGAGCAAATCGGGCAGGTGCGCGGAGAGATCCGCGAGCAGGGCCCGGGTGGCCTCGCGGACCGCGAGTTCGAATCCGTCGGCGCCCATCTTGGCCTTGTTGGCATACGGGCCGTAGCGATGCTGAATCCGTGCCTCGCCCGCGTAGGATCCGACCAGCTTGCGGCGCCGGAGCACCAGCGCTTCGAGCCGAAGCGTGTAATCGTTCTCGAGCGTCATGAACGGAGCCAGCGGAACCAGGCCCGCCGCGAGCGCGGACTTCCAGAAATTGGAGTCCGGTTCGGTCGCCTCGTCCCGGCCGGTCAGTTCGAGTTCCCAGACAGGATCGGCACCCGCCGGCACCGGATACATCACGGCCTGGACCAGACGCGCGTTCCGGAGTTCTCGTACGAAGCGCTCAGCGACCGCGTCCCCCTCGAGCCGGGTTCGGTCGAACGAGGCTACGCCGATGCCCAGGGTGAAAGGGGCCGGCGTCGCAGGTGCGACGATCGCGGGGGGCTCGGGTCCGATGCGCAGCGTCTGGTGTGCGCAGGCCGTCCCCAGGGCCAGCAGCGCGGCCAGCGCTCCGCGCGCCCAGCGAGCGGCCGAGCTTCCGCCGCGCTCGCGCTGCGGTGTACTCGAACCCCGACCGTCCATCTGGGGAGGCTAGCAGTGCAGGCGTCCGCGGACGAGGCCAGAACGCGCGTTCTCGAGCTGGCTTCGGGCTTTGGGTTCTCGCGGATCGGGATCGCGGCCGTGGCCGACTACCCGGAGTACGAGCAGGTCCGCGAGTGGGTTCGGCGTGGGTACGCGGGCGAGATGCGATACCTGGAAAGCAGGCTCGACGAGCGTACCGACCCCACACGCGTGCTCGAAGGCGCGCACAGCGTCGTCGTCGCAGCCGTTTGTTACGACACCGGCGAAGCGACTTCCGAGAGTCGGGTCGGGGCCGGGACGGGCTGGGTGTCGCGCTACGCGTGGGGTGAGGACTATCACGAGGTCGTTGGCGCGCGGCTTGCCGAATTCGCACTCAAGCTCGAGTCCGAGTTTCCGAAGCAACGCTTTCGCGAGTACGTGGATACGGGGCCCGTTTCCGAACGCTTGCTCGCAGCGCGGGCCGGCGTGGGCTGGATCGGCAAGAACAGTTGCATCATCGATCCCGAACTCGGTTCCTACCTGTTCCTGGGGGTCGTGCTGACCGATCTGGAACTCGCGCCGGATCGCCCCGAAGCCGACCACTGCGGCAGTTGTCGGGCGTGTCTGGACGCCTGTCCGACCGATGCGTTCCCCGAGCCCTATGTGCTCGACGCCCGGCGCTGCATCTCGTACCTGACGATTGAGAAGCGCGGCGAGATTCCGGACGCGCAGCGGGACACGATCGGGAGCCACGTAGTGGGCTGTGACATCTGCCAGGAGGTCTGCCCCTGGAACCGGCGAGCCGGGCGTCCGCTCGCAGCCTGGCCGAACTTCGCGCCATCGCCCGAGTGGCATGCGCCCGCGCTGCGGGAGTTGCTCACGCTCAGCGACGACGAACTCCGCGCGCGGCTCGCGCACTCTGCGATCCGGCGGGCGAAACTCGCGGGCCTGCGCCGAAACGCGCTGCTGGCAGCCGGGAATGGAGCAACCTGCGACCTGCTCCCCGTGATCGACGGCTACGCCCACGACCCCGACCCGGTACTGGCCGATGCGGCGCGCTGGGCTAGCGCTCGGATCCGTGCTCGCGCGCGACCTCGATCAGACGATCCGGAAAATCCGACATGATTCCGTCGACGCCCAGGTCGAGAAGACGACGCATCTCGTCCGCGTCGTTGACGGTCCAGACATGCACGAGGAGCCCGAGCCGATGCGCGGCTGCCACGCTCTGCTCGGTCACGAGTTCCCGCTCGCCAAAGCGCGGCGGTATCTGGAGCGCCTGTCCCATGGGTTCGAAGCCGGCGATCCGACCCCCGTCGAGCGCGGCAAAGAAGTTCACGGCGTCGCGCAGCGACGAACCGCTCGCGGTTCCGGGGTCGAGCGCCCGGATCGAGGCGATCACGGCATCCTGCTCGGAGGCCAGCAGCATGCGCTCTGCCGCGCCCAACTCGCGGATCAGCCCGACCACGCGTTCGGCGATCGGTGGGTCGGCCTGCTTGATCTCCAGGTTGATGCGCGCCTCGGGGTAGCGCTCGATCACGTCCGCGAGCAACGGGATCCGGACCCCGCAGCCGCGGAACGGGAAGCTCCGGCCATCGGCCGTAAAGCGGTACCCGGCGTCGAATCGAGCCAGATCCTTCCACAGGAACTCCGCGATCGGGCCCGTCCCGTCGCTCAGACGGTCGACGTGGGCATCGTGGTGGACGACGATCTCACCATCCCGGGTGGCGTGGCAGTCCATCTCGAGGAACGGGACCCCGGTCTGCCACGCCCGATCGAAGGCGGGCAGCGTGTTCTCGGGGCATTCTCCGCTCGCGCCGCGATGCGCAAACAGGTGCGGGGTGGGGGGCTCTAGAAAGGGATGCACGGGTCCACCCTAGCCGCCAGGAGCAGCTGAGAACAAATGGAAAACCTGCGATGTCCGTTCTGACGCGAGATGCGATTCTCAACGAGATCCGGCTGGGCCGGGTGCGCATCGATCCGCTCGAGGAGGACCAGATCGGGCCGGCCTCGATTGACCTCCACCTCGGGGAAGAGCTTCGCGTCCCCGATCCGGCAGCCACGGACCCCGTGGACGTGAGCGAGGCGACCGATCCGACCTCGGCGACGCTCGTGGTGCAACTCGACCGGCCCTACGTCCTGATGCCGGGCAAAACCGTGCACGGGGTCACGCGCGAGCGTGTCAGGCTTCCCCCGGACCTCTGCGGCTGGATCGAGGGGCGCAGCCACGTCGCGCGCCTCGGGCTGATGGTCCATGTCACCGCCGGCTTCATGCACCCCGGGGTCGACAATCATCAGGTGCTCGAGATGTCGAGCGTGGCACCGACCCCGCTCGTGCTCCACGCCGGCTCGCGCATCTGTCAGATCATCCTCCAGCGCACGGAGGGAGAGGCCACCTACCGGGGCCGCTTCGCGACCCAGGATTCGCCGTGAGGGCCGTCGCGCAGCGCGTCTCGCGCGCCGAGATCCGCATCGAAGGGCGTTCGATCGCGTGCATGGAGCAGGGCCTGCTGGCCTTCGTGGGGGTGCAGCGCGGGGACGGGCCAGAGGACGCGGCGCGCATTGCCGACAAGCTCGTGGGCCTGCGGGTGTTCGGGGACGCCCGGGGAAACATGAATCAGTCGCTTTTAGAATTAGACGCAAGTCTTTGTGTGGTCTCGCAATTTACGCTTCTAGGCGATTGCCGGAAGGGGCGGCGCCCGAGCTACGGCCAGGCCGCCGAAGCCGGGCTCGCCGAACCGCTGGTCGACGCGGTCGTCGAGGCTGCCCGCGAGCGCGGCGCCTGCGTCATCACCGGTCGGTTTGGGGCGCGCATGCAGGTCGAGCTCACGAACGAAGGACCGGTGACGTTACTGGTCGACAGCCGACAGATTTTCTAACCTGCTGGACCAGATGAAGACACTCGCCGCCGTACTCGCCGTGATCCTGCTGGTCGCGCCAGCGTCGGCGCAGGCCGCGGAACGGAGCGCGCTGTCGACCTTCGGACACGGAGCGGCGGCCGCGACCGTGAGCGTGTTCTGGGGGCCGGCCAAGGTGCTCTTTGCGGCGGGCGGCGCAGCCATCGCGGGCCTCGCGTGGGTCATCACCGGTGGTCACAAGGGCACCGCACGCAGGATCCTGCAGTCGGCCGTGCGCGGGGACTACGTGGTGACGCCGGCTCAGATCGCCATGGAGGCACCGCTGAGCTTCGTCGGCCGCGACCCGGACCGCGACCCGTACCCGTACAAAAAGTAGCGTGACTCAAGGGCGCCAGCGCGGGTCCGGGCGCGCGCTTTCCGTGCGGTCCCCGAACCGCGACACGGCGCGGAACGCGGGATTCTCTCTTCTGGCCGTTCTGGTTCTCGCCGCGCTCGCGTGCGGCCCGGAAACCGCCCCGCCGGAGACGGGCGGGCCCGAGACGGCGCGGCCCAGCCCCGTCCCCGCGATCGACTTCGATCTGGAGTTGCTGGGAGGCGGTCGCGCGCGACTCGCGCAGTACCGCGGCCAACTGCTGCTGCTGGACTTCTGGGCGACCTGGTGTCCGCCCTGCGTGACCGAGATTCCGGAACTGAACGCATTCTACGACTCGCAGCGGAAGCGCGGCGTGGAGTTGCTGGCGATCTCAGTCGACGACCTCGAGTCCGGCGAGATCGCCGACTGGGTCGAGGCCCAGGGGGTGCGCTACCCGGTTGCGCTCGGCAGCGAAGAACTCGCCCGGCAGTACGGGGCGCACGCCTACCCCTTCCATGTGGTGATCGGAGCCGACGGCAACGTCCTCGAAATCATCGAACCCGGCTTTCACGAAGAGCGGGAACTGATCGCGATCCTGGACGCACATCGGTCCGGTTAGCAGCCGCGCCGGAGGCCGCGGAACGCCTCCGTTCGGAGCATCGCTGCACACCGGCGCGAAGCCCGCTGCCCTGCGGCGACTTCGTCGCGAAGTGAGTCCGGCCCGCGCCGTGTGCTAGCTTCGGACGCCCGCGGTTGCGGCTCTGCCGGCGAGAGGAGAGGCACGGTGAGCAGGATTCTGGTGACGGGCGGAGCGGGATTCATCGGCGCGAACTTCGTGCACCAGACGCTTCGGACGCTCCCACAGCACGAACTCACAGTCCTCGACGCGCTCACCTACGCCGGAAGCCGCGCCAATCTGAACGGTGTGCTCGATTCGATTCGTTTCGTCGAGGGATCCATCGTCGACGAAGCGACGGTCGAGCGCCTGGTCCGCGAATCGGACGTCGTCGTCCATTTCGCAGCCGAGTCCCACAACGACAACTCGCTCGAGGATCCCTCGCCCTTCATCGAGACCAACCTTGTCGGAACCTTCCGGATCTTGCAGGCGGTCCGCAAGCACGAAAAGCGTCTTCATCACGTCTCGACCGATGAGGTCTACGGTGATCTCGAACTCGGCGATCCCGAAAAATTCTCGGAATCTACGCCCTATAACCCATCGAGTCCCTACTCAGCGTCGAAGGCCGGCTCCGACATGCTGGTGCGGGCCTGGGTCCGCTCCTACGGCATTCACGCGACGATCTCGAACTGCTCGAATAACTACGGCGCGTATCAGCACGTCGAGAAGTTCATTCCGCGGCAGATCACGAATGTGCTCTGCGGCGAACCGCCCAAGCTCTACGGAGAGGGTCTGAACGTGCGCGACTGGATCCACGTAGACGATCACAATCGCGCCGTGCACGCGATCCTCGAGCGCGGACGCAGCGGAGAGACCTACTTGATCGGGGCGGATGGCGAGCGCAACAACCGCCAGGTCATCGAGATGATCCTGGAGGTCCTGGGCAAGGACCCGGGCGCCTACGAGAAGGTCCGGGACCGCGCAGGCCACGACCTCCGGTACGCCATCGACTACACGAAGCTGCGACAGGAACTCGGTTGGCGACCCGAATATACGGAATTCGCCGAAGGGCTTCGACAGACCGTCGACTGGTACGCGACGCACGAAGACTGGTGGCGGCCGCAAAAGGCAGCGACCGAGGCC